>Ga0307408_100000217_pt1 | contig 61460 bp, 37 predicted proteins | sample 322Cmetagenome_FD_202116 | JGI IMG/M metagenome (GOLD analysis project Ga0307408, IMG submission 202116) | Maize rhizosphere microbial communities from greenhouse at UC Davis, California, United States - 322HYB-C-3 | ecosystem: Host-associated > Plants > Roots > Rhizosphere > Soil | place... | reverse complement strand
TCTAAATGGCCCCACCACCCCGTGTGGTTTAGAAAATGTGTCCATTACGATAGGAGCATTCGGAACTTCAGCTCACCTCAAAATCTTTAATTTAACGGCGCCTGGCGTCCTTCATAGTTTTCACATACTCGGATGGCGTTTGCTGATATTGTGCCTTAAAGCAAGAGCTAAAATATTTGGGGTTATTAAAGCCTACGGTATAGGCCACCACGGATACATTGTCTTCGCCAGCATCTAAAAGTTCTTTACCTTTTCTGAGGCGGGTTTCCCGTACAAACTCCACCGGCGGTGTACCTGTTAAGCTCTTAAATTTGCGGTAAAAAGTAGAGCGGCTCATTCCGATAGAGTCTGCAACATCATCGATATTGAACTGGGCGTCGTTTAGTTTACTTTCTACTATTTGCATTATCTTTTGCAGGAATTGCTGGTCGTACTCAGTAATTCCGGCAGTAGCGGATACCTCTTCCCTATTCTGAAGTTCTTGGAATGCTGTTTTTCGCCGTTTTAAAATACTGCTTATAGCAGTTTGCAGCAATTTCAGGTCAAAAGGCTTGGTGATGTAATAGTCCGCTCCATACTTCAAGCCTTCGATCTGGCTTTCTACAGAATATTTAGCCGTTAATAATACAACAGGAATATGGCTGGTTTCGGGGCTATTCTTCAATTTATCAAGCAACTGGATTCCATCAAGCTTCGGCATCATAATATCCGACAAAATCAAATCTGGAACCTCTGCCGTAGCTTTCTCAAACCCCTCCGCTCCGTCGCGTGCTGTCTCCACCCGGTAAAGGCCAGAAAACTTGCTGGCAAGAAAATTCCTCAGGTCATCATTATCTTCAACAATTAAAACTAGGGGAAGATTATCAGTGTCTGATTCCTGGGAAAAAGTTATGCCCTCAGTAAGATTATCGGCCAGCAAATTATTTTCTATGCCATGAATATCATCGGCTATGCCCTGGTTGGTTCCATAATGCTCCCTTCCCAATTTCAACTCAACAATAACCCTAAGGCCAGTTGGCAGATTAGGTTCCGCGTATACTTTGCCCCCATGCAATTCAACTAATTCTTTAGTAAGAGCTAGCCCTATACCTGTTCCCTTAACGTGCTTGCCGGAACTCTGTTTACCCTCGTAATATAGTTTAAAGATGTCCTGCAACTCCATTTCATCAACCCCAGGGCCTTCATCCGCAACCTCTATTTTAAAATAGCCAGAAGCATCATTTTTATTCACATTTACATGAATAGTACTGTTATCCGGAGAAAATTTTATGGCATTAGCCAGCAAATTGTAAATAACAATTTCTAATTTTTCGGCGTCCACCCATACTTGTAAGTCAGGAAGCTCTGAACTGATTACAAGTTGTAAATTTTTATGTGTTGTAACCTCCTTGAAATAATCAAACGAGCCCTTAATGAATGATATCAACTCGAGGTCAACAGGTTGTAATGAGGCCTTACCGCTTTGCACTTTTCGTAAATCCAGCACCTGGTTTACCATCCGCAGCATACGCCGCGCATTTTTAACCACCACGCTGATATATTCTTTTCCCTTATCTGATAAACTCTCATGCTCAAGAATTTCTTCGCTGGGATTAACTATCAGCGTAAGCGGCGTACGCAGCTCGTGAGATATTTGAGTAAAGAAGCTAAGCTTTAAGTCTGCCAGCCTGCGTTCTACTTCAATACCCTGCTTTAGTTTAAGCATGGTAGCAGCTAACCTTCTTATAAAAGAAAATACAATTAACAACACGATGACGTAAATGGTATAGGCCCACCAGGTTTTCCAGGGCGGAGGCAGGATGGTGATTCGCAGCGACCGGAAAGGGATTTGCTCATATAGCTCGTCGTTCAAGCTCCTTACTTCAAAGGTGTATTCGCCAGGAGGTAGTTTGGTGTATGTAGTCCTTCGCTGCCCCTCTGTATTTCGCCAAACGTTATCAAACCCAACCAGCCGCGAGGCATAATTTTGCTTATCACTTGAATGGAAATCAAGAACTGCAAAATCAATGCTGACAACGTTTTGGTCATACTTAAGCTCCAGTTCCTCAGTGTTATCGATCGAATAGTTGAGCGGCGAATTTTCGCCAGGAGCAATATCTTCGCTATTAATCTGCAGATTGGTAAAAGCCAAGGGGGCGCTAATCTTCTTTGTGAGAATTTTCGCAGGGTTGAATGCCAGGTATCCTCCGGTATTACCGAAAACCAGCTCGCCACCTTTCAATTTCGTACATGATGCCTCTGAAAAACTCAAATCCTGAAGTCCATCGTTATAATTGAAATTTTGAAATGTTCGTTTATCAATGGAAAACTTAGAGAGCCCGTTTTGAGTGGCAATCCACAAGTTTCTCTTACTGTCTTCGGCACAGCTTAATAAGAAATCACTCGGCAGCCCACCTTTCGACGAGTAGTTTGTAAATGAAAGCGCTTTCAGCGGATTATCTCCATGCGCCAAGTTTAGGCCGCCAGTGGTTGTAAGCACCCACATTTGCTTCTGAGAATCGCGAAATATAAACTGAATATCATTTCCGCCAAGGCTGTGTATGTCTCCCGGTTCTTTCCTATACTGGCTAAACACATAGTTTTCTGCCCTCCCTGCGTCGGGATTAAAAATCAGAAGGCCGCCTGTTGTTCCTACCCATATTCTTCCCTTAGCGTCTTCCGCCAGGTGGCGTATTTTAAGAAAACCGCCTTTAGGATAGTTTCTGAAACTGTTCTGAGTAGTTTTAAAGGTAGTTTTACCGCCATTTTCCTCAATCAAAACCAAGCCTTGCTCAAAAGTACCTACCCAAATCCTCCCTTTTCGGTCCTCCAGTATACAGTATATTGAATTATTGCTAAGGGCTGCTGGCTGGCCTTTATCGGCAAAATATTGGTTTACAGAGTAGGCCTCCCCTTTGGAATCTCTTGGGCTGGCTTTAATTAGTCCGTTTGCCTTTGTGCCCATCCAAAGCCTTCCTTTGCTATCTTCCAGAATAGAGTAAATTCCGGCTTCGTTTATCAGTTTTCCCTGCAAGGGAGTAGGTATCCTTTTTCCGTTTTCATACACCAATAGTTCTCCGGCCTTGGTACCCAGCCATAGCCTGTTATTTCGGCCGGCAGTTAACCCCCGAACTTCATTGTCCGCACTCAAAGAACTCTCAGGATGTATGGCGTGTTGCGTAAAATCGTGTTCTTGAAATGTTAGCCTATCAATTCCGTCAAAGCCTGAGCCCAGCCATAAAACTCCGGCCGGGTCATAAAAAACCCGTATGATACTTTTAGGCAACTTACGGCTATAATTTGCCTTTTCCACAGATAGCGGTTCAATAGCTTTTCTGGCAGAGTTATAGAAACTTAGCTGTCCGCGCAGCTTTATCCAAACAGTAGCATTCTTATCTTCAAAAACCGTTAAGGCCCTAATTTTTGGGTTAAATGCGTACCCTTTCTGCGGGAACAAATATTCGGGCTTTTTTAACCGGGGATCAAACCGTATTACGCCAAAGTGTTCAGATTCAATCCATAAAATACCGGAACTATCCTCATACATATAGTATAAAGGCGACTGGTTGTTTGTTTTGAATAACACCTCGGCCCTCCCATCCGACCGAACTGCAATCAGCTCACCTACAGGGGTTGTACAATAAAGATTTTCTGATTTTTTTGCAGCAATGGTATGATTAAGCCCGGCAGTGGAAATAGTGTGCGTTCTTATATCCGTAAGGGCATGGTTAGTAAACACAAGATCTCCCTTCCCCGTGCCCAGGCAAAGATATTTCTTTGTTTCCGCGACTGCTGTAAAAGCCTTCCTGCTTAAAATTCCCCTAGCCCGTGCTTTATAGTGGCCCGCAGCATCAGCACTCAAAACACTTAAACCGTCAACGGTTCCAAGCCAAACATTGGTATGCCGGTCGATATGAAAGAAACTGATAGTATTTGATGCTATTTTATACGGAGCTTGTTGATCGCTAGAGAAAATGGTGAATGTTGGCTTTGAGGCAGCAGAATTAGCTATCATCAACACGCCCTGCCCGTCGGTTTTTAACCATACGCGGCCATGCTTTGTTGAAAGGATCTTCAAAAAAGCTATTTTTCCAAGAGATGGATCTTTTAATAAATCCGCAAGTGAAGTGAATTTCTGCGTTCGTTTATCGAAGCGATAAACCTGCTTATCATAGGCCCTTATCCATAAATAACGGCCTTGGGAGTCTTCTACAATCTCATCAATTCGGTTACTTTTCAGGCTCGACCTATCGCCTGGATAGGATTTAAATGTAAGGAAGCTATACCCATCGAACCGGCAAAGCCCGGCCCAGGAACCAAACCACATAAAGCCTTCACTGTCTTTTGTAATATCGGTAACCCTGTTATCAGACAGGCCATCTGCTGTTGAATAATGCTTTACATTAGTTACAAGCTGTGCATGGCTTTGAATTCTGATAAACAGAAACACGTATACGATAAAGATATTACCCCTTAAAGACATTTGAAGACGACAATTGGCCAATTGGTTAGAACTGCAAATATGCATTATTATCGGCTATTTCGGCGAAAAAGATGCCCATTGCGTAGGGAAATCACTTTTAACTTAAGAGAAATAAGGCAGAGCCGTATATAAGTGTCAGACATCTCTCCAAGGGAGTCCTGCGGACGAAGATGTCAGACACTTTTGCCTCCCCTATCGTTCTTTCACTGAAATTCTCCTTACGTTTTTTTTTTAAGCGAATTCCCTGCCCCACTGCGTATTCACCATTCTTCAGGCTCTGTAGAAAATTTTCAGGCTATTTCGAGCAGTGATAATTCATCTCCATCAATAGAAGGAGAGTGCGCTGAATTTATTTCCTCGGTTGATATTTTCCCTATACGGCTCAATAACTTTCCAAGGGACAATGTGTATTTTATTTCATGTTTTGACAGCACAATGATTTTATCTTTCTTTTCAATCCGATCTATATACAGTTTATTAACAATAATACATTGTGTTACGCGAACAAAAATGGCTGGGAGTATTGCCTGGAGTTTTGAAAATGGCTTAATGATGGTTTCGATGCTTCCATCTATAAGGTGAATATTGATGGATGAGCCTTCAGACTGGCAAAATAAAATATCGTATATATTTATATATAACACCCTGTCGTGAGATATAATTGCGATCTTTTCTATCTTCATTATAGCTCAAAATTACCAGCCGGGAGCGCCTGCAAGGTTCAATATTTAGTCTGGTTTGTACAATTATTGGTAAATAGACAGATTGGGGGTTAAAAAATCGATTCTCAACTGAAATCAAAAAAGAAAGCGTCCTATGAAAAGACGCTTCTCTAATAATAAATAAAAAGGAACTAAATTCTTCTTTCGGGATTATAGGCGATCAAATACTGGCAAGTGAGCGTATTCGGTCCATCAGGTATATTTCCAGAAGGTTTTATTACTGAAGCAAGCCTCTTTGCAATCAAATCCCATACCTGGGCAGAAGTTTCAGGCAATACCTTTATCGAAAGCGTAGGATAAAATGCGTTCTCAATATTCTTTTTTTCAAGAGCAGTAGCCATTTTTATAATCCATGCCTCTGCTTTAAATCCATATTCAATCGCATAGTTTTTTAGCTCAAATGCGAAAGTTCTCGCTAATTTATCTAGAGGTTCGTTCATCTATTTTTTTGATTTCTTGTGCGCAACGATTTCTGGCTTTGTTGGCATATTTTTATCTGTTTGATAACTGGACGTTTTTGTCTTCTCTGTTAGGCTTGGAGCCTTTTTTTTGTCTCTGCTCATAATTGAACTGTTTAACTGATTAAAACCTGAAATACTTTACAGGAATGATGGTAGTGTAATGTTCTGGCTTTGTAAGGGGTAATAATTAATGGATACCAAAACTGATCCGTAATTCTTTTATTTTGAAGATATTAGCAATGTAAGATTATAAAACGACAAACTTGCCTTTTTTTTCAATTATCTTTTACCACTCTTTAAAAGATGAAATTTCCCAGAGTAGAATCTTAATATATAAAGAGGCTTTATATTAGCCTCAGGGCCTGATATCTCCAACAAATCACTGGGATCTTTATACTTCCTGATAGCCTGATTTTCAACAGTTCTTTTACCTATTATCAATTAAAGGTATCTTCGTGGTATGGGAATGCCCCTCAGAATTACATTTAAGGACAAAGACTACAATTTCCAGGTCGCCAATACGGAGCCCATTACTAAGGCTACCGCCAGGATTCCTATCATTTTACAGGGACAGAATTTAAACCTTATTAAGGGGCCTAAAAGCTGGGCTTTAGAAAACCAGGAGGAAAATATTGATGCGGCTTTAATTCAGGCGATTGGAAGGGCAATTGAATTGAGGTTCAGATTGTAATTGCGCCCAGATTAGTTTTCGCACAAGGTTTATACTAATCGTTGCCGTATAGGTATGCTATCAGAAGGCTAAAAAAGAAAATGAGATAGATTGTTGGGCCACTGCAATAAGCCGGTTAACGCCAAACTCAATCCTGATGGCAAGCATTTCCCTTTTCAAGCGTAGAAATAATAAATGATTTAACGATTCATCGAAATGTATAAAGCCTGCAATCGGATACTTGCAGGCTTTATACATTTTGATGTTAAAATAGATCCGAAAGGGCACTGCAATCAGCACCGTCGGTTAAATTAAACTTTGCAAGAAATCTTTAGAACATTGAACTTCTATTGCCAGCTTAAAACGCATTTACCAATTGCATAAAAATTCTTGTCATTCACCTTCGTTCTGGCGGTGTATACAACGGTGAAAGTTCCATCTTCCTCTTCAATTGCGCAAAGTGGGGTTCGTGTGTAATGATCGCCTGGCTCTGCCCAAAGATTTTTTGCTGATTGTACTTTAACGCGGGTTTCCTTGCTCCAGTGCACTCCATCAGTTGAAAGGCTATAGCCGATTTCCTGGTCGCCAAAGGAATCGTAGATCATTAAGTAACGCCCATCTTTCAGCTGCGTTACAATCTCGTTTTCGGTGAAGACTTCGGCAAGAGATATGGGATTAAACCCTTCGGGCATCCTGGTCCAGGGGCCATTTAATTTAGGTGCATAAGCCAGTCCGGTTGGCCAGCCTCCTTTAGGTACATGGTTATGCCCGTCATATGGCGAATACCAGGTATTGCCAACTTTATAGGGGTTAAAACAGGCAACAGCCTGCTGGCCTTCCCATGCTTGTGAATTAGTGTCAGGCTCCATTACTACGCCCATATCAGCATAGGGCCCTGCTATTCCATCTTTGCCTTTTATCACCGATTTAGCCCGCCATATTCTTCCAGCGTAATCGCTACCAGCAATCTCTCCTTTTGCTTCATCACCCCCACGATACGCTACGTAGAAAATATTCCAGGCATCTTCCTCATCATTGAATACTACCCCGGTAACCCATACTTCAGCACGCGGGTTGGCAAACGTTCTTCCGGGAATACTTTCGACAATCGTTGAGTTCCGCTTCCACTGAACCGCATCGCTACTTGTCCAATAGGAAATTCTTAGGTCCCTGTGAGGGCGATCGAACATTTCGTTAACAAACATGTGATAAACACCATTGATTTTAACAACTTGTCCGGTTTCGAAACCTGATTTATTTGAATTTGCTATAACATCCGCATGATCGATGCTAATTATAGGGCCGGTATGCTCCGTCAAAAGTTTTAATATTTTTCCGGCTGATTGCACTGATTTTCTTTGCGCGGCTAATTGTTTCTTTTGTCCATATACATCTGCTGTAGAAACTAAGATTAAGAGAGCGAAGGCAGCAACCGTCATTAATGCATTAAGGTGTGTTTTATTCATAGAAATCGTTCTGGATCGCCAATTTAATTCCTATTAAGCATTTTGCGCGATTCTCGTTTTCCACAGTCCTCTTTTTTAAATAATCTGTTCAGAAAAGCAAAAAAAGCCTGCAATCAGATAATTTGCAAGCATTTAATAATCCCCAGAGGTTTGTTACTATTCAGCGTTAAAAAGATCAGGATAATCAGAAATGATTCCGTCCACCCCCAGGGTTTTTAAATGGGCGATTTCTTCTTTGCTGTTCACTGTCCATGGAATCACTTTAATGTCTTTTTCATGGCACTGCTTCACTAAATCCGCATCAACCATTTTATAATCCGGACTGTAGATCAATGGCTTAAAGCCTAATTTTTGCAAATTCTGCTGTAAAGTGCCTTTCTCTGCTAAAAATGAAGTTTCAACATGCGGATATTTTTTATTTAATACCTGAAGAGTGCGGGGGTCAAAAGACTGAATAATAACCCATGGCGTAATCTTCTTGCTTTCAATTACATCCATCAATAACTTTACAAAAACTTCCGGCTCAGGCTGCAACTTATTATCCCCTTCAGGACTGGACTTAGTTTCAATATTATAAAAAACCTGAGGCTTGTTATTTGCTTTCAGATAAGCTTGAACAGAGTCAATCAATTCGGATAACAGCGGAATATGTGCTTTCTGCTTTTGCTGCTTTGGAAATTTATCGTAAAACTTAGAGCCTACATCAAATTTTTCAAGCTCTTCATAAGTCATTTTATACAGCACATATCTCTTAGCATCTTTCTTTGGGATTTCTTTGCCATCCGGATCAAGGGTAAACAATGGATTAATGTAATCGTCATGAGCCAAAACCACCTTACCATCAGCGGTTACATGCGAGTCCATTTCAATGGTAGTTACACCCAGATCAATAGCTTTATACATTGCCGGGATGGTATTCTCAGGCATTAATCCGCGAGCGCCGCGATGTCCTTCAATATCAAATGGAGGAAGTGGCTGATCTTGTTTCATCATATTTTGTCTGCTTTTACATCCTAAACCAAATAAAGCTACAAAAGCAAAAACTAATATTCAATTCATCTATATCTTATTCTTAATCAAAGCATCCAGCCTGCGAAAGATCTGGGTAAACTCTTTTTGAGCAACTGAAACAATCTCTCCTCTTTTGTCAAAAAGTATTGCCCAGGAGCTGGTTGTCCCCGGATCAAACGATAATATAAATTTCTCCATTGATTTTGGTTAGTTATTATAAGTTAGTTGATCCTTATGCTTTGAAACTCCGGCAAGTCGGGCTCGAGGAAATATTTACTGGCTATTTTTTTGAAACTCTCCACCTGATCTACTTCCCACTTTTTATCAAACCCAAGTTCGGTTGCCATAAGGCTGGCAACTTCTGGAGCCATTGCAAGTGCTGCCCTTGCATCAAGAAATAATATACGAAGCCTTCGTGCTAAAACATCTTCTATGGTGCGGGCCATTTCGCTTCTTACAGCCCAGATTACCTGAGCCTTTGTGTAGGGATAGTTCAAGAGCAGTTTTTCAGAAAGCTTCGGAGATTGCTCCATTAAATATTCGATATTTTTTTCGTCAGATCCGTAAACTGCCAAAGGTCCGGTACCTGGTTTTTCGGTAAAACCATGAATTTTTTGAGCTTTCGAATTGCAAACTACCTGTGGCAGGCGGCCTACTTTTATTGCTTTATCAATGGTATCCTCCGCCATTTTACGGTAAGTTGTCCATTTTCCGCCTGTGATGGTAATTAAGCCAGAATTGGCAACGATTAATTTATGGCTTCGGGAAATTTCCCTGGTGCTTTTGATATCCTTATCCGGAGCGGCAAGTGGCCTTAAACCAGCAAAAACAGCTAATACATCCTTTGTAGTTGGCTTTTTAGAAAGGTACTGACCGGCGGTTTCCAAAATGAAATGTACTTCTTCGGGGAGCGCTACCGGTTCCAGGCTTTGTTTTTTCAGTGGCGTATCCGTGGTTCCTACCACAAGGTGATTGTGCCATGGCACTGCAAATAACACTCTTCCGTCCGAAGTTTCAGGAATCATCATGGCTCTATCACCAGACAAGAAGGATTTATTTATAACGATGTGGACACCCTGACTCGGGCGAACAAGTGGCTTCCTTGTAGCAACGTCCATTTGCAGAATATCGTCTACAAATACTCCGGTGGCATTTATCACAACTTTGCCGCGCAATTTGAATTCTTGTTTACTTTCCTCGTCAAGCCCAATTACTCCCTCTATCTTGCCGGTAGCTGACTTAGACAGGCCAGTAACTTTAAAGTAATTAACCAATGTTGCGCCTTTTTCGGCAGCGGTTTGTGCAATATTTATCGCCAACCTGGAATCGTCAAATTGCCCGTCCCAGTATTCAACGCCCCCCTTTAGATCTTGCTGTCTAATCTCTGGCATAGACTCGCGTAAATTCTTACTACTTAATAACCCTGATGGGCCAAAGCTATATCTGCCGGCCAGCCAGTCGTAAATCTTTAAACCAATAAGGTGTTTTAATTTTGAAAACCAGCTATAGCATGGAATCACGAAAGATTGACGTTTTACAAGATGTGGCGCGTTTTGTAGCAGCAGGCCACGTTCGTATAGGGATTCATAAACTAAGGCAACATTTCCCTGGGCAAGGTAGCGAACGCCGCCATGTACTAATTTAGTACTGCGGCTCGAAGTACCCTTTGCGAAATCCGACTGCTCAAGTAATAATGTTTTAAATCCTCGCAAAGCCGCATCCAGTGCCGTTCCCAGCCCGGTTGCCCCTCCTCCAATTATTATCACATCCCATAACTGATCCTTACAAAGATTTTTGATTGAATTGTCGCGGTTAAAATATCCCTCTTTATCACTCATCTCTTTATTAAGAAAAAACAAAACGAAAAGCACAATACAATATAATTACATTTCCGCTGTCGTTGAGTTTGTATGGATGATTCCAAAATCATTCTTTTCGCATTTCAGGCTACCTAAATTCTCTTCGCTCTTTTATAATCTGAAAATAATTTTCTTTATCCTGAGTATCAGTTTCTTATTAAGGTGTCTAAGGAAAAGAATACACAGATACGGAGCCCGGAACTTTTCGGAAATACGTACATAGACATCTACTGGTTGCTACCTAAATCAACTGAAAATTTTCTCTTATCTAACTAATTATAAAAGAAAACAAAACCAAAAATGAACACAAAATTAAAATCAATGTGTCTCGTGCTTTTGGCCGTCCTGGCCGTTGCATGTAAAAAAGAGGTTAAAACTCTAAACTCAGAAGAAGTTTCCGGGCCTAACTCAAAACAGGCAATTACTAAAGTTATGGCAATTACGCATGGAGGAGGTATCCTTCATACCGAAGCCGACTATGAACGCATGAGAGTGAAGGTAAACGCAGGAACGCAACCCTGGAAAGGAAGCTGGGATAAGCTGCTGGCAAGTCCTCATTCTTCATCAACCTGGACATCTAAGGCTACCGCTACTGTAATTCGCGGTGGCACCGGCGATAACGTGTCTTTGTTATACAATGACGTTGCTGCTGCTTATCAAAATGCGCTTATATGGAAAGTGTCTGGTAACACTGCAAACGGTAACAAAGCGAGAGATATTTTGAATGATTGGTCTAGCACCTTAACCTCTATCGGTGGTAATGCAGACCGATTTCTGGCAGTGGGTATATTTGGTTATCAGCTAGCAAATGCAGGTGAAATGATGAGGGGATATAGTGGGTTTGATGTTACCGCGTTCAGGACGATGCTGGTGAATATTTTTTACCCGATGAATAATCAATTTTTGACTAACCATAACGACGCCTGCATTACCAATTACTGGGCTAATTGGGATCTATGTAATATGGCTTCCGTTTTGGCCATTGGTATTTTTGCAGACGACCAGGCAAAAATCGACCAGGCAATCAACTATTTTAAAACAGGTGCCGGAAACGGATCGATATTAAAAGCAGTTCCTTTTTTACACCCCAACAATCTTGGGCAATGGCAGGAAAGCGGCCGCGATCAGGGACACTCTCTTTTGGGTGTAGGCCTAATGGGCGCCTTCTGCGAAATGGCATGGAATCAAGGTATCGATATGTATAGTTACAGCAACAGCCGCTTTAGAATGGGTGCAGAATATGTAGCCAGTTATAATAATGGAAATTCGGTTCCTTTTACTACCTATAACTGGGGAACAGGCCAAAATTGTGCTCCTCAATCTCACACCGTAATCTCTGAGACTGGCCGGGGCGAAACGAGGGCTATATTTGAGATGATTAGTGCACACTACAGCCAGCGTTTAGGCATTTCTGTACCACAGATTACTCAGCGTGCGGTCTCACATCGCCCTGAAGGGGGCCCTGGTGGCCATGCCACAACTTTCGATCAGCCAGGCTACGGTTCTTTAACTTTTTACCGTGATGCTTCATCAAAACCAATTGCCAACGGAACTTATAGTTTAAGGAACCGCGCAAGTGGTAAGATGCTGGATAATTATGGTGTAACAACAGATGGAGCAGTGATTAGACAGTATGCAGACGGTGCCAGTAACAACCAAAAATGGGTGGTGGCCTATAGCAACGGTTACTATAAATTGAGCTGTGTAACCGGTGGTAAATACCTCGATAGCTTTAACAACACCGCCGACGGTTCAACGGTGCACCAGTGGGCTAATGGCGGAAGTCCCAATCAACAATGGCAAATTGTTGACTTAGGCAATGGCTACTGCAAAATCTTCAATCGTGCGAACGGAAAATGTCTTGACTCTGGCGGCGGCACAGCCGATGGTGATAACATGGAGTTCTGGTTTTCAAATAACAGTATAAATCAGCAATGGGCCTTCGTTGCTCCTTAGTAATGAATAATTAATATTTAAATAACTAATATTTACATGATAAGAGAGGGATTGAGTATGTTTCAAAACTGCTCAATTCTTTTTGTTTTTGAAGGTTCTAATTTAATAAGAACGCGGGCTACTCCAGCTAACGGGCTATGGCCTAAGCGCTATACAAAAGATGATTGGCTTGAAATTTGAATTGATCTGCTACATAGGTCGTTTACCTGTGATAAAGATTAATAAAATGCAAGGCAGGATATTGGTTGTGGATGATGACGAGATGCTCAGGCAAACAATAGAATTACTTTTAATCTATAAGGGCTATATAGTGAAAACACTTTCTACTGGCAGAAACCTGATAGAAACCGTTGCTGAATTTAGTCCAGACCTGATACTACTGGATATTATACTAGACGGACTTAGCGGAAGGGATCTTTGCAGGGAACTAAAAATGCATCAATTTTACCATCATATTCCCGTCATTGTTATGTCTGCAAATGATGATGTGTATAATTCTATTTGTGCAGATGGAGCTAATGATGTGATTCTTAAGCCGTTTGACGAAAGAACATTATTAAGCAGAATAGAGAGGCAGTTAGTACAGCTCTAGCGTATCGAACTTTATCTTGCCGGATTTATCAAAGATTAATCATAATTACATCCAGCCCATTAACACATTTTAGCTATATCACACTAGATATAACAGGTTTTTAACCATAAAATAGCATAGGCTGAGCTTAATTTAAACCCATCGAATCCAACCATTCAATGGGTTTATATCGGCAGCCGCAATCTAAGCCCGAAGTTTAAATAGACTCCTGAATTCTTATGCTTTGTAATCCAGATGTATTCAATTTAATATACTCCGTCTAAATCCATTGCCCGTATTATTTTAACGTGCCGGTGTGCATTCGTTTCACTCCATTCAGAGTCGTAATTTAAGCCATATGGCCAAAAGTGGCCGCCACCTGTACTAATTCCAGTGGTTGGTGTTTCAAAGGCTCTTATTGTAGCTAATCCATTTGATCCGGAATATGGCGGCACGGAATTCATATCGACCTATTTTTTCTACTGACATCTGACCCCGATAGGGTCATTGACCTTTAAGTTAACGACATTGGGAGCCAACCGTTTTGATTTAAGGGTGCAATTCATGAATTGCCCCTACGCATGTATCACCTATGCTGTTACTCCAAATGCGGCGAATAGATCACATGTAGGGGCGATTCATGAATCGCCCGTGAGATATTAGGCCATTGTTCGGAGTGTTTATTTTAAAAGGCTCTCATGAGCTCCCTGCGGGTAGGGATGAGGCTAAAAAGCAATTTTTAGAGATTTCCTTAATCTTTTTCATCCCCCTGAGGTGGTACTGTTTTTGCACTAATACACTTCATAGAACCTGCATAATGTCTAGGTTGCAAAAAGTTGGCAATTTTAAAAGAAGATCATTGCCATATCAGAAGTTTTTTGATTTGGTTCCTTATCCCCTTATAATCTTAAAACCAGACAGTCCGAAATTTACTATCATCAATGCAAATGCCAAGTATCTGCAAGCCACTCAAACGAAGAAGGAAAAGATCATTGGTAGAAGCTTGTTTGACCTATACCGGAATAACCCTTCGGAACCGCCTGGTTGTAAAACGGAAGAAATAGTTGAACACTTTGATGAATTGCTTGCAACCAAGGCGCCCGAGCTAAAGCGTACTTTTCGCTGGGATATTCCGATCCCCGGAACCGACCGGAAAGATATACGATATTGGGATATGGCCATTACACCTGTTTTTAATATTAATGGAGAAATTATCCAGATATTAAGCGCCCCTACAGATGTTACCGCTTCTGTCCTTCTTAAAAAAAGTGAGCGTATGGCGAAGAAGGAAGCAGAGTTTCAAAAAAATTATCTACATGATATATTTCTGCAGGCGCCCGTCGGCATTGGAGTCTATAGAGGCCCCGACTTTGTAGCAGAATTAGTAAACCCCGCCCTTGCCGAGTTTTTAGATCGCGATTACAAAAGTTTATTAGGTAAGCCTTTTTTTGAAGTTGTGGATGAAGCTGCCGACATGGGTTGGGAGAAGATACTGCACCAGGTATTATACACAGGCCAGCCTTTTGTTGGCTTAGAACATCCGGTAAACTTGTTTCGAAAAGGAAAGCTGGAAAAGCTTTACCTAAATTTTATAGTTTACCCCTTTCTAGAATTTGATGAAAAAGTTTCGGGAGTTATAAAAATTGCGGTGGATGTTACTGAGCAGGTGCTATTAAAACAGGCCTTGCAGGAAAATGAAGAGCGCCTGAATATTGCCGTAGACTCCGCTAACTTGTCGGTCTGGGAACTCAATCTGAAAACTAACATTGTATTAACTAAAAAGGGTATTGATCTTCCGGGTTTTCCAAAATCTGGTGAAGAATGGACTGTGGAAGAGTATCTGCAATTGCTATTGCCGGAAGACAGGCAGCTGGGTATTGACTCCCTTACAGAAGCTCAGCACACAGGAAAATTCGATGTGCAATTGAGAGTTCAATTGGAAGATGGCGCCATTCACTGGCTACGAGGAACAGGCAAAGTATATAATGATGACAATGGCAAGCCTCAACATATTATTGGCACTACACAGGATATTACTGCCACTGTAGAGCTGGATCAGCGCAAAAATGATTTGATTACCACCATCAGCCATGAATTAAAAACCCCGGTAACTGCCCTAAAAGCTAGTACCCAGCTTTTGGAAAGGAAATTTGCACCAAGCAACGATACGTCTACCCATGGCATGCTTAAAAAAATGAATAAGCAACTTACCCGCCTTACTGCTTTAATACATGATCTGCTAGACGTAAGCCGGATAGAGGGTGGTAAAATACAATTGCAAAAAACAGACTTCTTATTCTATGATTTAATCGAAGACATAGTGAGTGATGTCCAGCGAATAACTCCTTCTCATGAAATTATCATTGAAAATGAAAAGTTAATTCACTGTTACAGTGATCGGGAACGCCTCGGCCAGGTTTTAACAAATTTGCTAACCAATGCTATAAAGTACTCACCTGGCAAATCAAAAGTGGTTATTTCGGCAACATCCAATACAAAAGAAGTTATTTGTAGTGTCAGGGATTTTGGTATCGGCATCGCTAAAGAAAAGCAGCCTTATATTTTCGATCGCTTTTTCAGAGTGATTGGAGAACAGAACTATGCATTCCAAGGTATCGGGTTAGGGTTGTTTATCTCTGCCGAAATAATTAAACGCCTTGATGGTAGAATTTGGGTTACCAGTAGACCTAGTGAGGGCTCTACGTTTTACTTTTCTGTACCAGTAAAAAACTCTAAATAGTGTTTTATCTCAAAAAATGTTGCGCATTCCCCTGGGGGGTATAAAATACGTTCCCACGAAATTCTATAAACTCCGTTCTCCATCTTTTCGCTTAATCGGCCAGGTATAATTGCAGGGAAGCTTATCGATCGCGGAATGTTGGACTATTTTTTCTAATGCAGGCTTCTATTGTACCAATCAATTCACTCAAATCAAATGGCTTTGAAATAAAGGCATCACTGTTATATGTTCCCACAGAATGGAAAACTTTTGGATATGCAGAGATGATAATAACCGGGATATTTTTTAAAACAGGGTCTGATTTTATTGAGGAGCAAATATCACCGCCATTTATGTGGTCAATTAAATAGTCAACAAGCACAATATCTGGCTTAAATTCCCTGATATCTTTTAGGGCGCCTAAGCTGGTATTTAATGCTTTAACATTATACTGCTCATAGGATAAAACCTCCTCGATCATTGCCAGTACAGCAGGGTCGTCATCTATTACAAGTACCCGTTTTTTCATTATTCAGGCAGAAGAAAAATACCAGATAAATTTAAGCATATTTCAAACATCAACCCTTTACATATTTGATTCTCACTATTTTACAAATAAAAATGACTTTAAATAAACCGTCAACAATTTCTTTATCCAGACTCATTGCTATACATAACAGCAAGTCTTTCTTTCAAATTTCCCCTAGGTGTTTATGGCATTAAAATTGAATAACTAACAAGGAAACTAAAACTTAGCAATAAGCCCTTCCCACTAGAACCATGATAAAAGCAGGACAAAAGCTTTCCTTCACTAAGCTTTGCCCTGTTACCTGTTATAAAATTTCGCTGTTATCAAATCCCATGCCCCTTGCCTAAAGGCGAAAGCTTCTTAATATGGCATTTGATTAGTTTAGGCAAAGTGTACTATAATTCTACTTTATGGCTGTAATGCTATCATTTAAGTGGAAGAAATCAAAATCAGCGTACCCTCCGGCTATCTGCGTGGCATAATTAAACAGGCCAAAACGGTAGCCCATAAAATGAGGTATCGTGTACGACATCTTCAGTACCGGCCCCAGTCGTTTCCATGATTTGCCGTCAAGGCTATAATAAAAGTATGCTTTATCCGCGCGATCCTTGAAGTCACAATCAGCCTTAAGAAATACAACATTCTGATTAAATGGAATTTCAACCGGTTCAGCTGATTTCGCCATCTCTACAACAATAAGTTTTTTGCCCGACTTCACTTTTACACCGATAAAACCATAATCTTTTTGCAGAAGAAGGAGCCCGGCATAATCGCCCTCCTTCATGTTTGCGGCGTCTAGTGATGTAACAGCAGAACTTACCGGACCGAAAGTCCGCTGGGTTAGCGTGTTTTTTGCCTGCAATATGCTACTATCAACACGCCCTGTTGTTAGCCTGAGATAGCCTGGACGCTGCCTTAGCGACCACAACTTATTATCGGGGTTGTGGTTCCATTGCCAAACCAATGGAAGCTCGAGGCCTTTCTTTCCACGGGTAAACTCATCAGATGAAATTATTCCGGGTGTATAGCCTCGACTTTGGGGCAGAGGCAAGGTTTCAGGTACTTTACCTTCAGTTCCCAATATGGGCCAGCCTTTTTCCCATTTTACAGGAACCCAGTATGGAATCCGCCCTACTGCTCCGAAATCTCGAAACAGATAAGCATACCACTCGCCTGCTGGTGTGCTGATTAATCCGCCCTGCGCCACTCCTTTATCCTGTAAGGCAACTTTTCCTTCGTAGGGGCCGGCAATTTTATCTGCACGGTGTACAATAACCGTCCGCATCCCTCCTGCCGGCCAGCTGATATTAAAAAGGTAATATTTACCGTTTATTTTAAACAATTGAGAACCTTCGGCCGGTAAGCCTCCTCTGGCTGTACTTGCCGGTGCACTTGCGTTCTCGATAATTACCTGCTCTTTGAAATCTTCCTTTATGCCTGATAGATCTGGCTTAAGCTCAACTAGTTTTATTTTTCCGCCGCCATAAACCATATACACATGGCCGTCATCATCAAAAAATAGGGAATGGTCATGTAAAGCCGGTTTGAATGCACTTTTTTTCCAGGGGCCTTTTTCAATGTTTTTAGTGCTGTAGATATAGGTTTTATCTGTAGTACCGGCGAAGGTCGAAACGTAATAGGTTCCCTTGTGGTAACGCAGGCTGCTTGCCCAGGAGCCTCTGCCATAGGTGCTTTTGCCATTGTTAAGGTTCAGTTCATCCACATCGTCCAAAACATCATAAGCGTAGCTAACCAATTGCCAGTTTATCAGGTCCTTTGATTTCATAATGGGTACTCCCGGACTCATGTGCATTGTGGTGCTACTCATGTAATAGGTGTCCCCTACCCTTATGATGGATAGGTCGGGCACATCGGCATAAATAACAGGGTTGCGGGCATTTTGAGCATATACTGCACTGGCTAACAGAAGAATTACAATAGTTATAAATCTAAATGCTGTTTGCTTTACTTTCATGAATGTCGGTTTATTTGGTTTATTAACAAATTGAAAATAATCGAACTTGAATTTTAAAAACGCTGCTCTTCAATGGGGATGCCAATTTAAGTGTCAGACACCTCGAAGGTGTCAGACACTTAGCCCGTCTGGAAGTTAATAACATTAAGGCTATCCTTATTTTATGGCTGAATATCGTTTGCTGAAGTTGCGTATAAGCCAATCAGGCTTCCTGTAAAGCCACCTGCAACATTCGTTGAAAGAATATCTCCGGAAACAGTGCCGCCAACATTTTTGAAGTTTTTAGTATCTGTGGAATAATTGAAATTATAATCATCTCCTTTTGCTTCTATCTGCAGCTGGATTGGTTTGCGAATATCCACTTTTTCGCTGGCTACGATTGTTGTGTTGCCCTTTTCTGTTCTTGCCAATACTAAATAATTATCACCTCCTTTTTTAGTCAGGCCGAATACATAATTAAATCGTTCGCTCTGGTAATGAACGAGGCCGGCAAGGTCCTTTTCTGACTTGGGAGCGTATTTCATTGTAACCGTAGCATTAAAGGTGTTGTGCTGCTGCCGATGAAAAAGGCTTGAAACTGGTGCCAGTGCTTTGATATTATTTGAGAATGGATTGATAATTAGTCCGCTCTTAGTCTGACTTATAAAAGCTTCGCGTGGCCCACGCATCCCGATCCATCGGTAATCTAAATTTGGAGTGGCAAAATCGTCGCTGAAGGTAAAATTCCCATTAGGGAAGAAACCATTCAGGCCTGTTTGATTTTTCACCCCTTCGGGCATTTTAACTTTTGGTTTTAAGGGGACAAGGCCATTTTCAAAAATTGGAAACTCACCGCTCCAGTCAACGGGTAACATAAACGTTTCGCGGCCGGCATTAACGCGATCTTTCTCGTTCGGGCGAATACCTAAAAATACACCGTAGTATTTACCATTCGGGCCTTCTACCAAATCCGCATGGCCAGTCCAGTCCATTTTATTCTGGCGTTCTCTTGGAAAATGGCGCTGAGTAAGAATAGGATTATTGTTTGCAGGTTTATATGGGCCTTTCACATCGTCGCTCACAAAAATCACCTCACTGTGCCATCCGCCGGTACCACCTTCAGCACACATTAAATAATAGCGGTTATTCTTCTTATAAATATGCGGGCCTTCAATCCAGATGGGTTTTTGCCTGATATCCGTACCACCGTCTACAATAACTTTATCGGTTCCGGCAATTACTTTATCGTTTTGCAGATCGTACTCCCAAAGCTTGATTACCCGATGGCCATTATACAGTTCCTTCCCTTTTTCAGGAGCATCATTATGTACCACATAAGCCTTTCCGTTATCATCAAAGAAAAGAGACGGGTCGATGCCTTGGAACTGCTGTTTGATAGGGTCGCTCCAGCCCTTCAGCGGATCTTTCGTTTTAACGACTATATTGCCCATGCCTCCAGAAAACTGTGTGGTTATCATATAAAAAGTGTCGTTATGCTTGTTATACTTGATATCCGGTGCATACACTCCGGCCGAAATACCAGAATTTTCAACCTTCAATTGAGAAGGTCTGTCGAGTACATGGCCTATTTGTTTCCAGTTCACCAGGTCGTTTGAATGAAAAATCGGCACTCCGGGAAACATGGCAAATGAAGAATTAACCAGGTAATAATCATTTCCCTTGCGGGTGATAGCCGGATCGGGATAACAGCCTTGCAATACCGGAGTATAAAACTCACCTGCTTCCAGAGGATTTTCCCGGTAAATCCGATCATCTCCGCGATAGCTAAACTTACTAAAAACCGGAGCGTCTTTAGATGGCTTAACCGACTGCTGCGCGGAGGCATAAGTAAGTGTAAAAATACTCATGAGAAACATCGCTGCCTTTTTCTGCAGCAAAGTGGACTTAAATGTAGATTTATGCATTGTATATAAGTTTTTCACAATGAGTTCTCTCATTGTATCAGCGTGTATTTTATTTTCTGGGCTACGAGAATTTGTGAGCAACAAAACTGAGAATATCAGGGCCGACAGATGCTTACAAATGACATTTTTTATAGCACAAATGTTGAATCAATGCTCTAAACACCATTTTTTCCAGAAATAAATAAGGGCTATCATTGGGGATCGACGAAGAAGGCGGATGTTTTAAGTGCTTATAAGGATTCCGAATCGTTTTCTTCTTCGGAATCCTGCAGAGTTATTGAATTAATCTAAACGGAAGCGCGTTTTTGTAAAACAAAACTATTTTCGCTTGTTTAGCTGCTGTTGACACTCTTTTATATCAACTGCTGTTGTCAGTGATTTTTCTTTTTTAATAATTGTTGAAATTCCGTATCGTCAGGATTTTTCATGGGATCGGAAATCGCCATTCCTGCTTTCCTAAATTCACTTACTAGTCTTATATCAAAACCTTTTTGATAAGAAGCAAAAGCAATAGAATCTTTTTCTTCAGGAATGAAGTTGAAAGGAATATTTGATTCTTTAAACCGGTACAAAGTAGCCGTTGTGCTATCATTGCCCGCTAAAAATATTGAGTCCCCGTAGTTTGTAACTTTAGCTGCATATTGATTCGTAAGATATTTCAACGAATCATTTTCAATTTTATAAGGAAGTTTAAACCTGCCAACCTTCTGATTATAAAAAACTACATATTCCGAATCAATATCAAATTCGGTGTATCCGTTTGCCATAGTAAATCTATGCCATTTTCCAACCAGTGATATTTTATCTCCTTGAGGGACTTTAGTTTTACGATTCTGCGAATCGCAGGAAGAAAGAGCAAGTATTGTAATAGCAAGAAAACAAAGTAATGATCTCATGGTAAGTTATTCTTAAATATTAATAAAAGGCATTTTTCGTTCGGTTTTAAGGGTGGGAAGGTGATAACCGACATAGTCTTATACCCTCTCTGTCTTCGGCATCTCTCCCAGAGGGCTACCATGTGTACACATCTTCTGCAGATTCAGTTCTTTCTTTTTCTTTTCCATTCGATGAAAAGAAACAAAAATCTTGTGCCTTGCGAGGTGCCTTTTTTCGCACATTCCTCTGCGCAAATTATTGAGATATTAAATTTCTCTATAAGGACTCAATGAGTGCTTCGCAGTTCCCTTATCAGCCGCACGGTGCTGCGCCGGCCTTTCCCTTTCCGCACATCCCACCGCTTCAGAAAACCCGACAATGCACCTTCCTCATACACAGGTCCGCTGATAAGTAAATTTCTATCCAGGCACTTCGCAATGCACAGCCTCCGAATCAAGGTTTCTGCTTATTTCGAAGGTCCTCCTGCAAATCGCCTTAATACAAAACTTGTGTACACACAGTAGCTCGAGGAGAGGGATAGGTGATAACCGAGTAGTCTTATACGTTTATTAAATAAATACTGCCCGGCTCAGTACCGGGCAGTATTCTGCTTCTGGATTAATAAATATCCCTAGTTATTGTGCCCATATAGTACAGTTAATATTACCGCTTACATTAGTGCCCCATGTTTCCGAAACCATAATAGCCGGAATATTCAACTGCCCTAGTGTATACCCATAACTTTGCCATTGGTTGTAGTGATTGGCAAAAGTAATGACGTGATTTTGTGCGGTTGACGTCTTGGTTACTCTTGAGCTATAAATCTGCCTGAACCCGTCACCTCCATCAATATTTTTACCAGTCATCCAACGGGTCCAAACATTGTATCCGGCGCCATCGCTGGTAAAAGTACCCAGATAGGTACCTGAATGCGGAGATACAGCTCCCCATGTTTCATTAACATAATACTCGTAGTATGGGCTTCGGCTCCATCCGTACCAACCGAATGTACCTCCACCAGTGTTTGAATAAATTCCAAGATTATACCCAATTTTATATGTTGGGGAACCATTGGAATAACCTTTGCCGCAGGTAAAGTTTCCGTTGTAACCACTCCATGAAACCGAGTAATTGCCGCCCGGACCATTTGCATAATTAACTGTACCGGTAGCCCCATCACTTTGCCACAAAGACCAAAAAAAGCCGTTATGTGTACCATACTGATAGGATTGCACCTTAGCTTTACCTTTAGATGAAGCCGTTCCGGCAGCAGCAGCAAGGTCCGGCTTGGCATCCTTTTTACAGCTTGTTAATACTGATGAGCCTGCAAGCATAATAACTGCCGCCGCTGCAAAAGCAACTTTCCTGGTTGCTCCCGCTAATGAGTTGTGTTTTTTCATAAATAGTTTATTTTGTTAGTGCAGCGAAATAACTAAGTCTGAAGATGTTACAATGCTAATATTTAGCAAAATTGTTACACAAATGTTCATTTTTTTGCTTATAGGTTTATAAGCAAGGTAAAAAACATATCCGATTGATAAATCGGCTTAAGGGAAAAGGGGATTAAGCATTTACGGTATATGAACGACAAAAGATGGCTACTTTCTTTAATCACTACTTACCAGATTATTAACTACGGCGGCAAGCCTGCATAGTTTCATACCCTCTCTGCCTGCGGTCGGTTATTGAGTTGTTAATTTGTTTTTAACTGTCTCAATGAGCTCCCGTTGGTCGGTTCTCCCCGAGGGAGAGAAAGGCTCTCCCACCATGACAAACGCCTTAACTAATAGCATTGCCCCCTCCTGAGGGAACATTTATACTTCTTTTTGGCTCTCCCGCATGTGCGGGATTAATTTTTCGTGGTAGAAGCCTGCTATCTCTGCAAACCTGCCTCGTTTCGCTAAAAAATAAGTCATAAACATTCCCACAACATCAATTTAAACAAGCTCTAGGACCTGAACATTTATCCTATCATTTCGAACATATTATACACCGCCCCTTTCTTCTTAAATCTACTTTAGCCAATGTTCCTAAGCATGATTTAAGTTGATAACAGACGTAAAAGAATGAATAATATTCTTAGTCGATTCATACCCTAACAACAAACAACTTATAAACATAACCCCTAGAAAATGAACCAGAAATGTTTAACTTTTGCTTTGACCGCCATGATGCTTGTCGGCGTTGCCTGGGCCCAAACAACACAAACTACTATCGTCGACGATTTCAAACCGTCTTTGCTAAACCAGCCCGGCCAGGAATTCCCTCAGGTAAACTCTCAGGGCTATGCCCGCTTTCGTATAAAAGCTCCCCAAGCAGATAGTATAAGGGTAAGTCTGGGCCTTGGCGGCAGAGGTGGTACCCATCTTACAAAAGGTGCAGACGGATTCTTTACCGGAACAACAGAAGGCCCAATGGATGAGGGATTTCACTACTATCATCTCACAATCGATGGTGGAGTATTTAATGATCCGGGAGCATTGAACTTTTATGGTTCTACACGCTGGGAAAGTGGAATTGAAATACCAGCAAAGGATCAGGATTTTTATGCGCTCAAAGATGTTCCCCATGGCAACGTTCAACAGATCCTCTTTCCGTCCAAGAGCACCAACACATCGCGAAGAGCCTACGTCTACACTCCTGCAGGCTATGGAAAGGCCAATAAGAAATACCCTGTATTATATCTTCAACACGGGTGGGGAGAAGATGAAACCGCTTGGGCAAACCAAGGACGTGTAAATCTCATCATGGACAACCTGATCGCTGAAGGTAAAAGCAAACCCTTCATTATTGTTATGACTTACGGCATGACTAATGAAACAAAGTGGGGTGGTATCAGGAACTTTAAAATTGATGCATTTCAAAAAGTACTCACCGAGGAACTTATTCCCTACATCGATGCTAATTTTCAAACGGTTGCCAACAGGAATAACCGTGCTATGGCCGGCCTTTCTATGGGCGGTATGGAAACGCACAGCATAACGCTCAACAAGCCCGATCTCTTTAACTATTATGCCTTGCTAAGTGGAGGAACATTCAAGCCGGAGGAGCTTAAGGACAAACCTAAACCACGACTGATCTTTATGAGTTGCGGAAGTAAAGAGCGCCCGGAAGGAGTAAAAACTGCTGCAACGGCCTTGAAAGAAGCCGGCTATAATGCTATTTCTTACGTTTCAGAAAATACAGCTCATGAATTTCTTACCTGGAGAAGAAGTCTGCGGGAACTTGCTCCATTACTATTTAATTAAAACATTATAATTATTTGAATCTCAACAGACAGAAGAACGAGCACCTCTACCTACCAAGGTTACGGCCTTTTCTAAACGCAGGCCACCTTTTACATCAAAAAGCTAAAAGAATAGATTCTGCTATTGAATATCCAAATGCTATTAAGTTAAGTGGTTTGTGGGGACACCAACCACGGAGAACTCCCGGTGCTGGTGTCCCCACCAGCACCACTATGCTCTTAACTTAATAGCATTTTTAGATATCCCAAAACCGAGTAACTAATTATAAACAACAGATACATATGAAACTTATTTACAAATTCTCATTAGCTGCCTTGTGCATGCTTCTGCTTTCAATCTCATCAGTTTTTGCAGACGATATTCAGGTAGGTACAACTACACGAAACATGATTGTCTACGCACCAGCAAGTTTACCTCAAAACCGGCCTCTGGTTATTTCTATGCACGGATTGAATCAGGATGCCGCCTATCACCAATCACAGTCAAAATGGGAACAGGTGGCTGATACTGCAAAATTTGTTGTCGTTTTTCCTAATGGCATTAACAAGCAGTGGAACCTTTCAGGAACAAGTGACACTGACTTTATTCTTGCTATTATTAATGATATGGTAAGCCGGTATGGAATTGACAGAAATCGTGTTTATTTATCAGGATTTTCAATGGGCGGCATGATGACATATTACGCTGCTACCAAGATTGCTGATAAGATTGCTGCCTTCGCCCCTATTAGTGGCTATCTTTTGGGAGGGCCTAATACAAATAGTTCGAGACCAATTCCAATTATCCATACGCATGGTACCGCAGACGATGTAATACCGTATAGTGGAGTGCAAACCTGCTTAGACGCCTGGAAAACCCGAAATGGATGTCCGACAACAGCGCAGGTAACTGACCCCTATCCTTCGAGTAATCCCAATTCAGTTGCCACTAAAAGCTACTGGGGGCCGGGTACCAACGGTGTTGAAATGACCTTAATGACTTTGGAAGGAAAAGGCCACTGGGTATCCATCGATCCGGTGAATGCAATACATACCAGCCTGGAAATATGGAAGTTTTGCAAGAAATTCTCGCTTGCTACCAGCCTTACTATTCAGGAAAACGCTACCGGCTTTTGCTCCCTGAACGGCACAATAGACAATAACCACACCGGCTTTACCGGCAGTGGTTTTCTAAACACTGATAATGTAACAGGTGCCGGCATTTCATGGTCGGTTAATATTCCCCTAACCGGCACTTATACCTTAAAATGGAGATACGCCAGCATAAGTAGCAGACCGGCTAACTTAAAAGTTAACGAGACCACTGTTGCATCAAATATCGCTTTTGCTTCTAGTGATGCATGGACGAACTGGATTGAAACAGGAAATACATCAGTAACCCTAACAGCAGGTACGAGGGTGATTCGTCTTGAAGCAGCCGGTCCTTCTGGCTTGGGAAACATAGACAACATTACCATTACTGGTATATCTCCGACGGCTGCCTCTTGCACCGGAACTCAAAGTTCTACTGCACACGCTAATACCGGGATTCAACTGCAACCTGATCATGAAGACAAACTATCTCGAGTATCGAGGGAATACTATACAATAGAAGGAAAAAAGTTAAAATCCATAGAAAATCTTACAGGCCTATTTATAGTTCACGACCTCATGTCGAATGGTACTATCATCAGGTCGAAAATTATTATTTCCGGCAACTAAGTAAGCGGACCTCTAATAACTCCATACCTCCCCTTCTCTTTGGAGCCCTGTACCGATTCTTCGGTACAGGGATAGAGGGATAGGGATGAGGCTAAAAAAGAGCTGTTTTTAGAGGACCCCTTAAGTAATTCCTGGGGATTGAAATTGCCATTTGAACCATAAATAATGATGAATGAACTTAAAATTGCTCAGGACAGTACTACTGATCATTACTTCTCTTGGCTGTAACACAAATAACGTAGACGATACTGTCCTTCAGATTGGAGAGTATAAACTCACGACTACAGAACTAGAATTAAAAAGACAAAATGAACGGTACAAACCGCTTGGTAAACAAGCTTTAGAAGATCGGCTGATTCAAGAGGGCTACATACTTGCTTTCGCGTTAGATAATAAGTACGATACTATTACTGCGTTGAACAAGCTTTTGGAATATGCTTCGAAGTCGTTTGCAGCAAGGGTTGATGGCTTTGTCTGGAATAAAAAGGTTAAACCTAAACTTCAGATCGCAGAGGAAGAGATTCAAAACGCTTATCGCAAAAGGTCGCAGGAAAAACTTTTGGATATAATCCGATTTCGTGAAGATGGGGACCTGAACTACGTTGATGCCCGGAAAAAGGACTTCAGCTTGCTTAAGAAGAAGGTATCCGCCGATCACGGAAGTACAGCATTCACCATACCTGTGCGGTTTCCCTATTATCCGCTCAGCGTTTATTTGGATGGGCTTGACAAAGCGAAAGTGGGTGATGTCTTTGGACCTGTTGCAACCGAAGATGGTTATGCTATTGTACGGATAGCTGCAATCAAACCTATAAAACAAAACACTTATGAACAGGAAAAGGCAGGAATTAAACAGGAATTGATCTTTGGATTAAGACAGAAATATATTTGGGAAACTCAAAAAAAGATATTCAAAGCAGCAAATCCTGAAATGAATAAACGGGCTATTCGAAGACTCGCTTCAAAATTTAATGCTGGCAAAAAAAGCTGGCCAGGAGTAAAGCCTGACCTCATCTTAATGAACTATACATTCAAAGGGAAGCGTATGCCTTATGCCGTTTCTGACTTCCGTGAATTCGTAACTAATGAACCGGTATTTTTTGGATCACTTTCTGAACCGGCTGACATAATGAAGATGCTTCGCTCCTTTATTATACAACAGTACCTGTTTGCGGAGGCCGAGCAACTGAAGATAACCACAGATGAAGAATTTCTCCGTTTCAGGAAGAGTTATCAGGAGAAAATCTTTCTCGAACATTACAAGCGTACATATCTCTATCCCAAGCTTTTGGTTCAAACCACTGAACTCGAAAATTATTACCGTAGATATAGCGATAACTTTAAGGGCTTTGAATCAGCAACAGTTTCGATCTACAAATTCAAAGATATTCAAAAAGCCTTTCAGGGACGTATGCTTATATCGAGGAAACTACTAAGCTCTTTAACCCCTTCGATGGTTAGTCATACCGCCAATACACCACCATCTTTACATGAAGTTCCTGCTACGAAAGTAAAAGTGAATGACTTAAGCAACGATCCAAAAGTGATAGAGACTATCCTAAAGTTGCACCCAGGGCAAATCTCATCGCCAATACAAGTAAGAGGAGAATTTCTGGTAATAGCCCTTGCTTCCAAAAAAGGATCAGCTACCCTACCTTTTATCTATGCGAAAGCAGAAATAAAACAGCTGATCTACTCTCAAAAGGAAAGACAACTAATGGCAAAACTAGTAAAGAACCTTAAAGCGGTGTATCCATTAGAAAAAAATCAGATCAAAGACTATCTGTTCTAAATCACTCATTTCAAGCTTCCCCTTTGTAACACTTCAGACGGGCTGATAAAGTAAGAAAGGTGTCTGTATGAGACACCTTTCTTTTACAATCAAGTAATCGAAAACCAAGTCGAACCTGAAATGAAATATTATATAAGCACTAAAAATATTACCATCTTAATTCTGCTAAACCAATAGAGCCGTTTGAACAATCTATTCCTAACTCCATAGTGTTCCAGGAGCCGGTATAAGTAGCAGAATGACTATAAACGCTCTCTGACTGATACTGAAAAGAATCGACCAGGCTGCTTCCGTTTTTCAAGTATGCATATCCTCCGGTCCCATTGGTGAAGTAACATGAAAACCAGATTTCAGTATACGAATTAATATTTGCGTATTCGGTATCGCTCGATGCATAGCCTGAACCAGGAAACCCAGCGAAAGCTCCTATACCATTGTTATATGCAAAACTGCACTGTACCCCAATAAAAAGCATCAAAGATGCCAGAATCATTTTTTTCATAATGTTGATTTTAAATTTTCAATTGTGAATTTGTAAGTCGACTTGATAGATTGCTGATTGTATTCTTTCGCGCAGGATTTTTATCCGTTATTATCCTGTTACTCCTTTTGGAACTCATCATGCCTGATAAAAAGCACCGGCCGTATCTCTACAGGCCGGTGCTTTTAGCTACAGATATTAATGCTTAATAAAAGAACCTTTTTGGGTATTTGACTGGTAGAAATACAAACCTGCAGGAAGATGAGATACATCGACCGGTGTTACCTCTGACCCACTCAGATTTGCTTTAATCATTACTTTTCCCGAAATGTCAACTATTGCCAAAGAACCTTTTTCTCCAGCGGATGGTATATTCAGAATAGAACTAACCGGATTAGGATATGCGGCCTGATGGCCGCCAGACAAACCGCTGAACACGGTTCTTACATCCGAATAACTATATGCTCCGTCCTTGTCAAGCTGTTTAAGTCGGTAATAGCTCCTTCCCGGATAAGGAGAAAGATCGGTGAAAGAGTAGTCGCTTACCGAAGTAGTCATTCCCTTGCCCGGTACAAAACCAATTTTGCTGAACTCCTTGCCGCTGGTACTTCGCTCGATATCAAAACCTGCATTATTTATTTCTGAAAGCGTACGCCAGTTAAGACGGACTTTGCCTCCATCCTCAGATTTTGCTGTGAAAGATGCCATGCTTACTGGCAAAGTGTTTGAAAAATCTTTGTATGTAATATTATCCAGATAGAAATTATAATTAGGAGAACCAACACCCCAGAGCAGTTGAGTAGCTCCGGCTGTGAACGTTGAAGATGCATCGCTCGCGGTAGCAGCGGTAATCCAGCTAATACTGTCGGTAGAATATTCCAGTTTCATTTCTACAGGAGAAGATCCGGCCACCGATGCTCTGTACCATACGGATTGTCCGACTTCAGGCACCAGGCTGTTCACAGAGTTATTTACAAGGGTGACTAAAGACGTTGCAGAGGTTGAACGGTAGATCCTGAACTCAGAATGGCGCGTAGCTGCTCCATTCGCCGTATATACAAGAAAAACATATCCGTTCATCATGCCCTGAACATATCCTGTTGTAGCATCGCCAACCGGCGTAGTTCCCCTTAATAAAACACCAACTTTATAATCAAGACTGCCAGAACCGACGCTCTGCTTCCAGCTTACAGAATAATTGGTAGCATTAGTAGGATATAAATTTAAATTCATTACACCCGTAGCATTCCTTTGTCCACCACTGTAGGGCTGAAAACGATTGCTGGTAAGCTGCATTGCATCTCTGTAGCTTACTACGCCTGCTGTTGCAGTATTCCCGGAAGCGTTAGTAATGTTTAAGGCTGGACTTAAACTAACAGCAGGAGAAGTACCCGCCACATCCTTATCAAAGTCATATATCCTGCTCCATGAAACATAGCCACTTAATGACACTGTTTTTTCTGTAGCAGAATTTGAAGTAAGGGATATACTACCTGTATAAAGCTTTTCCGCAAGATTTGATTTAAGCCGGACAAAGATTTCTGTCGGATCAATAACCCCGTTATTCATCGGAATAGTAATAGAGGATGCATATCCGTTGTCTGCACTTAAAGAAATTTCAAAATTTGTTGCTGCACTCACTAAAATATCCCCAGCCAAAGGTTCTCCCCATACCAGGAAGGATTTTACCGGGGAGGTGCCCGAGTAATAGTTATAATTAAGCTCGGCAAAAGCAGTCTCGGATAGTGATATCAGAGCTTCCTGAGAAACAGTTGCCTTTACAGGAATGCTTTTACCAGCTGCACTGAAAGAAGCTATCGTTATTTCACCTGTGTAAGTGGCGGTAGCCAGTCCAGATTTCAAACGCACATAGACAGTTGTTGACGCTACGGTACCATTAACTGAAGTGAGATTGATCATTGCAGTATAATCAGCCCCGGCATTTAGCGAAATTTCAAAATTTTCAGGAGCGTTAACACTTAAAGCGCCAGAAAGCGTACTTGCCGAAACAACAAAGGAACGCACAACCGAAGTAAAACCGCTGATATAGCCGAGATCCGTTAGCAAGGAAGGAGTCGTCACCACAATGGATGGCTCCGAAACACTACCATTCAAAGAAACAACTTTATCAGTACTGCCTCCGCTTGGTGAATAGTTCAGCAAAATCTCGCCTTTGTACGCTTTCGCATCCAAGCCAGATTTAAGTCTGGTATAAATGTTGGTGGTAGCAACAGTCCCTCCAACAGGCGCGAGGCTAACAGATGCATCATAACCAGTTCCCGGATTCAGAGAGACTTCGAAATTAACCGGAGCACTGATTAAAATACTCTCTGCTATTGAGGTTCCGGAAACAGTAAATGACTTGCTTAATGACGGACCTGCATTTTTGATATAAGAAAGATCTGTAAGTGTTTCTTGTGAAACAGAAACAATACCAGGCCGAGGTATCTCCACCTGGGTGATATTATCAACATAAGAATCCCAGTTAGCAGCAGCCAATCCCCAAACAAATTGTGTGGTGCCGCTAGCAAATGTAGAAGCTACGTCTGTAGTACTGGCACCGGTGTTCCATGTAAGACTATCAGTTGAATATTCAAGTTTTAAAGCTGGATTGGTGGTTCCGCTGACGGATGCACGATACCAAAGCGGCTGTCCGGCAACGGGCGCAAGAGTGCTTACAGCTACGTTTGCAAGAATATTAAGTGAGGTTGCATTCGTCGATTTATAGATCCTGAACTCGGATCTGGCGGGTACCGCAGCACCGTTCGAGTACACAATAAACACGTATCCTTGCTTTAATCCCTGCACATAGCCGGTAGTAGCAGTTCCTTCAGGACTGTTTCCCCGTAATAACATTCCCACTTTATAGTCCCGCCCCGCGGTACCGTTAACCTGTTTCCAGACAACGGAATAGTCGGCAGCCTCAGTAAACAGGTTCAGATCCAAAGCTCCGGTTGCATTCCTTGCCCCTCCACTGTAAGGACGAAGGTAATTACTGGTTTTACTGTTCAAATCAGTAAAGGAAGCTACCCCCGCAGTTGCCCCGTTGCCGGTAGCAACACTTATATTACCAGCAGGAGGCGTACTTGCAGTACTGGAAGCAATGTCGCTGTTAAAATCATAAAACTTTACTACCGTAGGCTTTACTCTGCCCGAAAGAGGTACAGCAATGCTATTATCATTACTTATAATCGTAAGATTTTCCTTATAGATATTTCCTGCCAACCCTGCCTTTAAACGCACATACACATTTGTTGCAGGAATTGAATCGGCTACCAGAGATATATTCAGAGTGCTGGTATATCCACCCGACTGATTTAGCGATATCTCAAAATTGCCTGGAGCGTTTACACTAACGTTATTGTTTAAAGAACGGCCTGCAACTGAGAATACCTGGGTACCCGACGGCCCCTGACCCTGGCTATACTCAAAGCCTGAGAGTGCCAGTTTTGAGGAAGACAGTGTTGAAGACCGGAAAGTAATATTATCCATTAGCCAGGTGAAATTATCAGACCCTAAGCCCCAGATAAGTTGAGTAGAGCCTCCAGGGTAGGCATTATCGGTAAAAGCTGTGATGTTTCCTCCCTCCCAGGTAATGCTATCCTTCGAACATTCAAACTTTAAAGTACTTCCATTGGCTGTAGCACGATACCAGCAGGCAGAGCTTGTATTTACAGTGAAAGTTGAGGTGTAAGACTGTTGCAGACTTATGCCTGCGGTGCTGGCAATATGAGGTTGTAAGGTCACAGTCCCATCACTATTCCTCATAGAAACAAACAGGTAGCCCTGCTTCATTCCGATAGCATACGGACTTGAGCCGCCATTTCCACTTGCCCGTAGCAGCATCCCTTTTTTAGCTCCACTCCCTCCGTCATATTCTTTCCAGATAACAGAGTAATCTGCCGTTCCGGGAAAAAGGTCAAGGTCGGCAACTCCCGTCCCATTCTTCGCACCTCCCGAATAAGCCTTAAACATATTACTTGTTCCATCGGTGGCATCGGCATAGAGTGCAACACCCGCTGTTCCGGAACGCAAAGTCATCATGCGGGCGGGCGGAGTACCGGCAACAGAGGTGGCCAGGTCCTGATTAAAATCGTATCTGGTTCCTGTAGAACCCGACACTACGATGTTGTCAAAAATGATAGAATTAGTCCCTGTTTTGTTGGCGCTGTACATAATACTGTTCTCGCCAGCTTTCAAAGTGATCGTTTGCGTGTTAATCGCCCACTCGCTGTCACTTGCAGTTTTGACAAAAACCGGGGTACCTGCTTTTACACCGTTTACATAGAGGTCGATCGAGTTAACGTCTCCCGCCGAAGCAGTGTATTTTGTTTCCAACAGGTAAGTACCGGGTAGCAATGCCGTGATGGTTTTCCTGATACTCGCTGCCGAATTTGTGCCGAACCTAAGATAGCCCTGTGCGGTATAATTTCTTATTGCTGCATTGATACCGTTGGTAACGTTTCCGTTTATATTCTTATAGTCAAAGTTTTCAGCTTCGTACTGCTGCGGACCAGAATAGGCAGCAGGAAGTTCCGGATTTAAAACAGCAGCGGTTTTATACGAGGAAAGGCGCCCTGTTGCTGAGCCGGAACAATTCACAGTGATATCTAAAGCACCATTGTGCTGAATCGTTAGGCTTAGCACTCCTTCTGACCAACTTTTTGTGATCGTGCTGGGCTGGTGATTGGCCCTGTCGGTGAAAGTATAAGTAGGCTCTGCCGTACTTCCGTAAATCTTAATTACGTCTGTCTTCAAGCCTGTATTTATCGTGTTATCATAATTGTTCAGATAAATATTAAGCCGGTTGGAAGTTTCTTTAATAACGCCCGAGGTATATTGAGAGAATGATAATTCAATACTATCACAGGTATTGTATTTAAAGGGGATGCGTCCGCTTGCGGTTTGCCCTGTTTTAAAAGGGTTGTAAACTACCCAACCGTTCTCATGCCGTCCGGCATAAATATCTCCTGAATATTCCTTTGGAAACAGGTTGTTAAACTCGTTTACCTTGGCGGCAATATTGGGCCAGCGACTAGAATAAGCCGATTTGTTCACCTTCACCTGAAAGGAATTCGCATCGGCATCAGCAAATTGAAAAACTGTTGGGATAGTTGGATAACGGCCTGTCTTTTTGAAAAAGCTCTTGTTATCTTTAAGATTACCATCCCCATCCATACGATACAAACCTTCAAACAAGCTTGCAGGAGTACTGTAAATGTCGTCATTGCTACCAGCGTTTACATCATGAATAATAGCAACTTTGGTTCTGTCAATCACCTCCTTACGACTGGGAATACGGACAGTGCCATCTACAACCTTTCTAAAAATATCTAACGTAACGTTATAGAACTGTGGATACAACTCCCATCTTCTCGTGCTATATCCGTCGGCTGTAGAGCCTGTGCTTAATTCTCTTGACTGCTGTGTCATAATTAATTCCGGACCATCAATCACAGTTTGACCGGTCAGCATCATATGTTCCAGATAGGGAGCTCCTGCTGTTGCCATCGAAAAATTAGCATGCTGCCCGCTAATGTCGGTCCATCCGGTATCGTCATATCTGATACCATATTGGCCGCTAAAGCCAGTAAGATAGGCGCCCAAACACAAGCTCTCCATATCTGATTGATAGGATTGTTGGGTATATTTCTCACAAAGAATAAAGTTTTTACTGAATTGCCTGGTGGCCGCAACAAAGTCTGGATTACGCTTCATCATAGCCATAGGGTTTATGTTTGGGCTCCACTCATTGCCGCACCAGCTAACCATCAGATAGCCACCATATTTATTACTAAGTTTTACAAGGTTAGCAAAAAGTGCCATTCGTTGTGTCCAGGAGACAGAAAACGGATCATCATATCCCCAGAATTGTTCAGCATAATTGAAGCCTATCAGGTTGGGATAATCGCGGTAAAGCTCTTCATAAACCTTCAGATCAAAGTCTGAAAAATGCTGAAACCCACCGCTTGATTGCTGGACCATGGCCCACATACGATTCTCCGCACATACCCGAAGCCATGATTTAGCGATCTCGTAAGCATACTCCGCCTGTAACCACTTGCCCGTAGTAGCATCGTGATTTATGGAAACTGAAATATTCATCACTACATAGGGACGAATATCTTTAGGAATTAAGTCGATAAGCTTTTGTGGATCGGCATAATTCCAGGAGTCGATGTGGATCAGCCACATGGGTTTTTCTGGAGATGCAGGGCGACGTAAAGGGACAGCGGATTGGGCGCTAGCGGTTAAAGAAATAAAACTCAAAATGCAAAGCAGCGAAGATATCATGTTGACGATCCTCCCCCTGCACTTTGGCAAGTAAGTAGAAGTTACATTCATATTAGTATAATTAGTTAGTTATGTTAGTAAAGGTAAAATGGGGCTATAGTTCTCAATATCACAATTGAGCAAACTTGTGGGATAGATGTTCAGGAACAGGATAAGGTGATTTTGTATCCTCAATTAATTTATGGAACTAAGACCAATACAACTTGATCCTACCGAAACTTTTTCTATCCTTTTTCAGGCAAATTTCATCTATATAGACAAGTATGACGAGAGCCCCCTCACCACACGCTTATAGTTATAGGCTATAAAACTTCTAATGTTCGCAAAAGAACTTTACGAAATCTAGAACCCTTTCAGGAAATGTGTATGCCATCAACGTCCTTTCAGTTTGAGATTCATCGGCTATTCAATCTTACTCGCCAAGCGAAAACCTCTTGGCGAAGTTCCAGATTTCAATACTGGTGCTCACGCCATTTGCAATATCCATAGAATACCAATGTCCCTTTCCAGCTAACGTAATAAGTGCAACTTCAGCTCCACCCGCTCCACCTTTCCAGGAATGCATAGTCGCTACCGAGTTGGGTTTACCAGCTGGATAAGGCTTCATAATATGGGGAGTAGTTGAACACTGATTTTTCGCTATCCAGCCATTCAGGTAAGCGGTAAGTTTGCCATAGGTGACCACATCATCTGCATCTCCGTGAATATGAATAATCGACACAGGCCGGGAGCTGCTGTAACTGGACTCTCGCAGTGGATAGCCTGATACTGGTGCGAAAGCGGCAATCTTGTTTGCAATCTTTGTTGCCGCATAATAGGTCATCCTCCCATAGAAAACCCAGAAAGATAAACACGATTGCGGTCGATACCATGTCGCCGGTACATCGTATCAATTATCGCGGAAATAAAGTCTAGATCCGTGGTTCCATTAATATCCCAACGCTTGTTAAGGCCATCCGGATAAACCACTACAAATTTAGCGGTATCCGCAATGGGCTCCCACTGTGCTTTTTCCTGCTGGTAACGTGCATCCTGATTAAAGCCGTGCATGGAGATAATAAGCGGCCTGTTTCTCGGGAGCTTAGCTGGTGCGTAACTGATAATATTTCTGGATGTGGATCCAACCTGAATATCTTCTGCCAACAGGCAAAAAGGAAGAACGCAAAAACACAGAACAGTTAATAGATGATTACGAAGGTGTCTCATTTCTCTTTATTTATCTTTATAAGATGATTGATGAAGGGACTTAATCAGATGATAAAACTAGGCGGATAAAATTTCGAATAAGGAGATATTTGTACAATTTAATGGGAAAAATGTATTAGAGGTGTCATTAAGCATAGGTAAGCTTTAATGTAATAAGATGCTCCTTGTATTCTTGGCAGTGTTAATAAGCCATCTTAAAAAAAGAGAGGGATGACAGCTAACAATCATCCCTCAAATCTACTCTAATATAATGTTAAAGTTTACTTTCCCTGAAAAGCTTCAACCACCCCTACATAGGCAGGTTTTCGTTGATATCCTATATCGGCAGTGCTTCCAGAGGTAACTTTTGTCCATAAACCAACAGGCTCATCAGGCCTCCATGTTTCAGCTGGGGCAGATTGTCTGTCATGAGGACTTCTGAACGTAATTCCTGCTCTTTGATTTGCAGGAATATGAGTAAAATACGCCTTTACAAACCATTTATACATTTCAGACTGCTGTTGATATAAAGCTGCAGTTGCATTAGCCGTAGTAGTTCCGGTGCCTATGTCAAGAGCAGAGATTTTAATCAGCTTTCCAGTGGTAGCCAAAGCCTGGAGCATAGCTTCTACTTTTGTCTTATCGGCATTCAAATTTAAAGCCAGCTCTGTTGCAATTCCATCAACGTTGGCACCCTGGCTCTCTGTATAGGTAATAAAATCTTTAAGACCCTGAATCTTAGCAGGGTAATCTACCAGATTCGTTTCTGTGATATACATTTTATCACTTGAGTTAGCATATTGCTTCAACATCTTTATAGCTGTTGCAGCATAATCTTTTCCGAGATTATCCTGCCAGTAAAAAGTATTTGCTGGCAGTGTGCCCGTTCCAACACCAGTTCTCAATTTTGTAGGATCATTATCATCCAATGGCTGGTAAACTACACTCCATGATTTAACCTTATCCTTACCTGCCGAACCAATGGCTTTAATCCATTTATCGAGTTCAGCAGTGTATATTGTTTTTCTTTCTGCCGGTGTCTTAACAATAATCTGCCCTACTTTAGTCCACTCCAGCCTGATGTTGTCCAGGTGCATTCTTGCGTCTCCTGTTGTATTACCGAAAGTCAAATAAAAACTTGTATATGCTTTTTCTTGAGGGGTAAAAGCGTATGTGGTTAAATCCAACTCTGCTGCTCTATTCCAGGCGTCCTGGGGAGCACCAACAGCGTCCCAGTTTTTGTTCGGAGCAAACTGTTTAGTAGCTACGTACCCGGGAGTGAGCGATACCCCTAGTTGTATTCCACCTCCAAAGCGTCCCGCTGTTAGATTGATATCTAACTTAAGCTTTTTAAGATCACCCAAAGTAAGTCCCGCAGGCAAATTAACCTGAAATTGGGGTACCACTCTGTTACCGTTAAGATACACAGTCTTACCACTGTTAGCAGCTCCTGCAATCGGGTCTGTAGAAACTGTTGCAGTCCCGGTACCAACATTAAGGTCAAGGTACGTAAAGGGATAGGTAGTTCCCACGGTCTTATTTTCGAAGTTTTCGACTAAAAATGTTCCTGACTGACCGGGAATTATAATATCCGCTGTCAAAGAATTTAGATATGTAGCATCCTGATTACTATGCTGCACAAGGTGTCCGGCATGAACGGGCATACCTACCGACTTATTTGTCTCAAGTGCAGCAGCAAAACCACTTAATGCCGGATTTCCACCTTTATATAAATCGAAATAATTCAATCTTGTAAAGTTAAGCTCATCGAAATGCTGCTGCATTGTGCGATAGAACTGGGAGTTATCAGCAACTTCCCCTAAATTCAACTCCACCCCCAGCTTAAGGTCAGGCTGATTACTGTAGTTAACATACGTTTTAAGTGGGTTATAAGCGTCCCGTGCTTCCTGGTCGATCAGGCTCTGCGGCTTTTCGGTGGAGAATTCACGATCCTCGAAGGTAGAACAAGCCTGAAACAGAGAGGAAATCGCGAAACACATCGCGATACCTCCGGTCAATTTTTTATTGATTTTCATGATTTCTTCAATTAGTCGATTATTGCGCTACCGGCGTGAATAGTTCATATTTTACAGCACGATCACGCATTACTAAAGTGTCTTTAGTAGCGATGCTTCCAGTGATTGTACGCAGAGTTGACCCCGATCCGACTGTTACCCCTGCATAGCTTAATTGGTAATCAAGATAGAGTGCATCCCTGTCTATGTCACCCCAGCTTTTTTTCTCACCTTTTTTAACGAAAGAACCAGTCCCAGTGGCAGTGAATAGAGGAGAATTCGGACTGGCGGTTATAGTACATTTTCCGGCGTTGTCGAAAGTCAGCAACAAGGTGCAAGAAAAATTATCATTTCCATCTTTGAAGACCACCGGAAATTCCAGCTGGCTCAAACCCTTAGTATTTAACATATTTACCTCGTCTCGCTCCACATAAGCAGCATGTCTCCTAACATTCCTTACGGTTGCGCCATTTGTCATCACATCAGCACCTCTCCTCAAATAATTGCCATGCCATTGATTAACAAATTTTAGTGCATAAAAAACAAAGTTTTTTCCTGATAAAATCGAATCGCGGCTTTGTACACCGGTCATCTTTAATGGAAGTACGTAAGTGTTCTTGATAGCATCAGGATCAGCAAAAAATGCATCGGTTAACTGAACCTGCACGCCACCCAATAAACTTCCCTTAGGAATTACTATTTGATTCGATGCCAGACTATAGTAGTTCGCCGGTAAAGGTTTTATTACGCCTCCTGTAGAGAAATTTAGATTGTTCAAAAGCGAGTTATCAACTACAAAGTTTATAGCAATATCCTTTTTATTCTCACGTGTTCCCCCTACAGTAGCCTTGATCTCTACTTTTCGTTGGTTATCCAATGTATTGTCTATAAACAGATCTTCACCCAATACTACTGTGCGTACGGGATACTGGTAGGCAAAATACACTGCCTGATAATCAAAATCGGGGAGGTCAGCTTCTTTGTTCTTCAGGCACCCAGTTGCAGTACCAAGAGCAACCACTAATCCAATAAATATTTTAATCTTTTTCATTTTGAATAATTAATAACTGTAGACCACTACCACTTATCGTTCTGTTTCAAATTGCCATACTTCAACACTTCTGAATATGGTATAGGCCCGTAAATCATGTGACTTTGATAAGCCCTTTCTTCTACGTTAATTGGTGTATAAATACTGCCGTTTACATCCATACCACGAGCTGTTTCATTTAGCTTGGTTAAACTTTCATTCCAACGACGTAGATCCCAAAAACGGAAGCCTTCAAAGCAAAGTTCCAGGCGACGCTCATTTTTGATCAATTCGCGCATTTTAATTGGGTCGGCGGCACATTCCTCCAGATAAGGATCATTGGCTCCTCCCACTCCAGCACGCTGGCGAATTGCCTTGATTACATTATAGGCTGAAAATCCATTGGGACCGTTCCCTTTTGGCCCCCAGGCCTCATTGGCAGCCTCAGCATAATTTAAATATATCTCTGTATAGCGGATACGCGGAGTATAGCGATTTTTTCCTGTTACAGATCCGGGGGTTAATGATACATCCGAGCGAAGTGTTTTCCTTAAATAGTAACCAGTACGGGTAGAAGTTGATCTGACATTTATTCCATCGGCCGTACCAGACTGGCTCCCGGTTCGTATAGCAGTATAATCCGGGTGAGCATTGTACATAATATATGTTCTTAGCCTAGGATCTCTGTTTGCATAAGGGTTACTTGCAGAATATGTAGTACTGGTGCTTATAGGATATCCGTCGACCGTAGGAAATGCTTCTACCAAGTTCTGGGTTGGATTAATTAACCCATTACCGAATAAGCTCGGAGGAAAGTTCAGGGCTTCGCGATCACTGTTATTAGTTTGACGTACCTCTCTCCAAATTATCTCAGCTGGGTTAACACCTTCTGACAAGCCATCGATCTCAAGAGCATTGTTATAAAATGTAAATCCATTTGCAGGCAAACCTCTTCCTGTACCGATTACCCCTGATAGCGAATCACGGTATCTAACCACCTTCGCTGCAGCATTTGCGGCTTGTTCCCATGTAGCGCTATTTGAGGCATGTTTGAATGCAGGGCTGGCAGCGAGCAACGCAACTTTCGACCTGAAAGACTGGGCTATCAACCCATTGAATAGCTGTCTGAATCTTTTACCCATCGCCTGATTGTATGAACCAGGGCTTTGAGTTATGGAAGCAAATTGCGCTGGTATCTGACTTGCAGCAGTAATATCTACATACTCTTTGGGCAGATAATATTCTGCACTGTCAAGATCTCTATATATCTGTTTAACACAAGCATCAAACGTAGCCCTCGGTTGGTTAAAATCTGTTGTAGCTGGGTCCTGATAGTCGGTAATGATTGGCACTCCCATTAACTGGCCGTCTGATGTAAACCCGGCATGTTGCCTCAACAGAAAATACATATGAAGCGCACGTAAGCCGAAGGCTTCACCTCTCATTCTGAGATTCAAGAGCTTATTTGCAGCCGGATCGTTTGCAAATCTTGACTTATTTGACTTAGCCAGGAACTGATTAACGTATGAGATGGCAGAATATGAGCCATTCCACACACTAAGCGTAGGATTAGTCGCGGTCCAGGAACCTGTTGCAATTTGGCGAAAAGCATTACCCACAGCATTACCAGAAAGGTTAGCCACCGCATCGTCAGTTGCTAAATCACTGTTGTTATAATATGGAGGAATTGTTCTATATGCCTGTAAAACGAAGCCCTGAGCAAACACGGGATCGGTATAAATCTGATCCTCGGTCCTAACAAGTTGCAGGTCCTCCTCAAGGAACTTCTTGCAACCGCCAAAGGTTAAGGCGAGGAATCCGAATAGTATTAATTTTATCTTCATGATCTCTTTCATTTTATGGTTTAAAAAGTTGCTTTCACACCCAGATTGTAAAAACGGGTTTGGGGACTAGTTCCAATATTGGTTTCCATTAACTTACGTTCCTTAGAAAGAACCAGCAAATTGTCGCCGTTCACGTAAACACTCAGACCATGAATAAATTGAGCCTTTCTAAAGGCATCCTTGTTGAAATCGTAGGTAAGCTGAACCCTTCTTAAATCAAATCGATTGTTTTTATACATCCAATAAGTTGAATTCCTAAAGTTATTGGAGGTACTATTTGTGCTTAGACGAGGATAAGTTGCAGTGCTGGCGGTTTCCGGAGTCCAGCGGCCCAAAACGACGTCCGAATACTTAGCAGCACCTGTTACCCAATAATTAGAACTATTTTTATAACCAATTGCACCAACTTGTCCGGAACCCAAAGCGAAAAGGCTAAAGTTCTTCCAATTCAAGGTTAAGTTTATGCCATAATTGAAGGGAGAGGCTGAAAAACCATTCTTACCTAAATCCACTTCATCACGACCATCAATAATGTTATCGCCGTTCATATCCCTGTATTTAATGTCACCCGGCTTTAGTGTACCAAAGGTCTGTCTGGCATGAGCGTCTATTTCAGCCTGACTTTGAAACAAGCCTTCTGCTATGTACCCCCAGTATGCATCAAGCGGCCTGCCGACTCTGTTTTGATAAGAGTTTTCGAATACCTCATCCCTTTTGGTAGCCTCAGAATTATATATCATCCCAACCACACCTACTGAATATTTCAACTGACCAAGTTTGCTGTTAACATTTGCAGAGAAGTCAAAACCTGTGCGCATGTCATTGCTAAAATTTATCCAAGGTTGAAAAACACCATTCCCGGTAAAATAAGAGGGATAAACCGTTGCTGACCCTTGTGAAAGAAGCCCCTTGGTATCCTGACGGAAATAGTTTGCATTCAGGCTTAAAGCTCCTTTGAATAATGAGGCATCTAAGCCTGCTCTAAACTCGTTACGCTCGACAAAGGTTAGGAAAGGATTCGCACTACCGGCTGCCTGAATAAACGCTCCGGCAGATAGACCGTCTTGCCATTGCACCCAGTTAGTGGTTGTATAATTTTGTGCCCATAAGTAATAATCGGCAGGACCGTTTGCTGATGTTGTAGTGATATCCAAATCCTGTTTCAAAGCAGAATAGCTAGCTGTAAATTTTAGGTCGTCTACAAAAGCTACGTTGTTCTTGAAGAAATCTTCTTCACTGATACGCCACCCCAGGCTTACTGTTGGAGACAAACCGCTGCGATTACCTCTAGGTAACTTTGCAGAATGTATTATGGCACCAGTAAAATCAGCATAATACTTTTGACGATAATTATACCCGGCCTGGATTCCAAGGTTTGTATTTCTTACCGGTTGATAATCACTACCCGCATCAGTATCAACGTCGCTTGATATCCGCGTCATCCAGCCCCAGGCAAGTAACTTACCTGTAACATTGTGCTTCTGACCAAAACTGCGGTTGTAGCTTAACTGCGGATTAATTGATATCGTTTCGTTATATAATGAAGTTCCAATAAACTCATTCGGACTAACTACATCATTACCAAACGGCGTCAAATTGGTAATCATCTCCTTGCCGTCAATTGTTTGCCAGGTAGGCTGATAGGTGGCATAGCTTACAGAATACCCTTCAGTATATCGTGAAGTGTAATCAAGGCTAAAACGTGTACTGAATGATAGGCCCTTCGTTAATCCACTCAAATCTGCATCTGCTCCAAAATTAAACATGAATGTTCTCTGCTTATTTTTAATATAGCCAGAGGCCAGGATTTGCGAAAGATCATTAGTTTGTCTGGTAGACAACCCACCTAACAAATATTTTCCGTCAATAATATGGTTACTATTAGCAACATAGGCTTGTAATTGTGGATTATTAGGATCTAACCTATCAATAGGGATTAAATAAGAGAACCACTCATCATTAGGACGTAATGTAGCTGCCGCTCCAAAAAAGTTACCCCTGGCAGAATAATTGTTATCTACCCGCGCAACAGCATCTGTGGTTGCTTTTAGCCAATTTGTGATCTTCATATCAACATTGGCCCTTAAATTAAAACTCAGGTCATTATTGTTTTTCGCATCGCCTAATTTTAACAGATTATTATTATAGCCCAACCCGATATTTGAATAATACTTAGCGTTTTCATCACCGCCCGAAATCTCTGCATTAACGTCTGTACGATAAGTTGTTTTTTTCAAATACTCTGATGATAACAAATTTAGATCAGGATATCGGAAAGGGTTAACGCCTAGCTGGGTATTGTATATTTCCTGCGCACTAAATTTATCCGTCAAACCATCATTCCTTGAGGCCTCATTATATAAAGTCATGTACTCGCCCGCGTTTAGATAAGTTGCATAACCTTTAGGCACATGTAAGCCTCCATTGGCACGCACGTCAACTGTAAGAGGTTTAACAGCCCCCCTTTTTGTGGTTACTAGTATTACCCCTTTGGAACCTCGGCTACCATAAAGCGCTACACTGCTAGCATCTTTTAACACGGTAACGGACTCAACTTCAACCATGTTAACATCGAAGGAGCGACGAGGAATTCCGTCTACTAATACAAGTGGTGCCTGGCCCCAAACATTCCCTCCGGTAACACCACTTACAAGGCTCTGAAGATTGTCTAAGCTATTAGTGCTATAACTTTTCTTGATCAAATCGGCCATATTTACCGATGATACCGCACCCAGCACATCGCGCTTTGCAACCTTTCCAAAGGCTACATTAATAATGCTGTCTTTGGATGGATTCAGCACACTATCTCTGGATCCCTGAACTTTATTCCGCGTTCCTGAGTCCTGCGCCTGAGTTCCAAGCGCAGTCAGAGAAGCGGCTAAAAGAATACAATAAGATCTTATAAATTTTTTCTTCATGTTGTTCATTATCTTAAAACTACCAACCTGGATTTTGCTTAAAACCCTCATAAATATTTACATCAGATGTTGGGAACGGGAACCAGTAGTGCCGGCTGGAAAACTTTCTTTCAAATAATACCGTTTCCCTGAAGTTCGCAACCCGCGCGCTCTTCGGATCAGCATATATTTGTGCGCTTGGAGTTACCCTATCAAACTGAACAGCTGTTTTAAGTGTATAAGGTGATTTGTCTATCAATTTCCAGCGACGCAGATCTACGAATCTGTGCCCTTCATAGGCCAGCTCTACGGCTCTTTCTCTTCTCAATTCCTGACGAAACTTCTCTTGCGAGGCTATATACTCGGGAGCAACGTGCCCTACTCCTAGCCCTGGACGGTCTCTGACAAAATTTATCGCATCAACAGCAGTTTTATCGTAGCCGGGAGCTGTTCCCAAAGGTGAGTTATAACCCTCAGAGGCGGCCTCAGCATACATCAGGTACATATCAGCCAGGCGCAGGAAGCTGAATACAACCGTGTTGTTCGCGGTAAATCCATCCCAGTTATTGTTGAATTTACTAACATACTTGGAAAGCATATATCCCGTGAATGCCGATGTAAGTCCATTGGCTGTTCTCATAGTTCCGTTAGTAAACAGACTTGCGTACTGTAAAAACTGGTCATTCCCAACGTTTGCTCCATTATTCACAGCTTTTTCACCATCGAACATAATATCATGATAGAAACGCGGATCGCGGTCTCTCCAGGGAAAATTAGGGTCCCAACCAGATTGTGGGTCCAACTGCGGCTGTGAAGGATTTGGTATCGGCCGACCATTTTTCATACCATAGTAACTGATATAATTTGCTGTAGGATAGACCTTTAAGCCGGTAGCCTTGATTACCTGGGGCCTGTAATCGTTTACTTGATTGGCACCAAAACGGCCTCCATCAAGGGCATTCTCCTGAAAGATAGCTTCAACATACCGGTGGCCATTTACAATAGGTGCTCCCGGTACAAGATTGCTTTTAGCATAGGTCCAGGATATTTCAGCGTAATTAGAGAATGGTACTAATTCATATCTTTTTGTGGTTTCGCAAATTTGCAAAGCTTCTGCGAAAACATCAGCTGCCTTTTTACAGTACTCAGTATTATATGCATTAACACCTGTAGACTCCTCGTTCATCAGAGGACTTCCAGCCCAAAGGTAATTTTTCCCTAAGAAGCCGAGCGCCATAATTTTATTGATACGGCGATCATTGTTACCCTTGGTAATTTTGGCATTCGGAACATCAGTGTCAGGCAATTGATCCCAATCAAGAGGCAGTAAATCTGCCGCTTTTCTCAAATCCGCAGCTATTTTATCTGCTGTTTGCTGATAATTTAAGCGAGGGATACGAGGAGCCTGATCTGCGGGTAGCACTTCATCAACATATGGAAGCCCTCCCCAATATTGCGCTAACATGAAGTGAAACCATCCGCGGAAGAAGTATAATTGTCCTTCAATAAGCTTCTTTTCCTGAGGGGTAGCGTCAACCAGCTTATCCAAATTAGCTAAACCAATGTTAGCTTTCCGGATGCCAGCCCATGCATGGCCATACAAAGAGCCCTTATCATTCCTGTTAGTGCTACTTATGTTACTATTGGTGTTAAACCAAGATCCGAAGACAGAATTATATATTCCAAAATAGTCTCCCTGATCAATTCTGTAGGCAACTAATCTGTTGTCATTTGTTTGCCACAGCTCGTCCTCACCAAAGTTCCAGTTATTATGCGCAGTTGATCCGCTTATTATAGGCACAGCGTTATACAACTCCTCCGTGTACCCCTGGAAATTTCTGAAATTTTTAAAAGCTTCATTGCCAGATATAGCAGAGGCCGGAGCCGCATCAAGATATTTTTGGCATGAACTTAGTCCTACACCAATTATCGCTACGATTAAAGGCGCAAATATTATTTTATAATAATTTCTCATCTTATTATCTTAAAAATTTAAGTCGATACCGAAGTTGTAACGTCTGGTAGTTGGGTAAGAGCCTCGTTCGGAACTACCTGCTGTTGCAAAGTTCGACTCACGGTCATCAGGCATTTTGCTCCATACTGCTAAGTTATTTCCGTTGATAAACAGTCTGGCAGATTTTACACCTACTTTATTTATGGCTCTTCCACTGAGTGTATAAGCTACCTCAACGTTTTTCAGCCTGATATAAGATCCGTCATATTGATATCGTGCACCAGAAAGGCCTTCTGGGTCTGAACCCCATCGAGGAAGCGGCACATCTCCCTCGCCTGTTAAAGCTGAGTAATATGTACCCTCTACGAAGGCAACGTTAGAAGGAGAGGATGTTTTGAAGAACGTTGGGAAGTTAGTGAAACGGGTTACGTTGTTTACGCCGTAAAACTGAACAAAAACGTTCAACGCTTTCCAATCGAATCCCAGCGACGCGTTGTAGGTATTTTGAGGAGAACCAGAATATCCGTACGGTGCCTGATCAAACGTATTGATGATACCGTCAGCATTAAAATCAATGATATTGTAATCGCCCGGAAGTTTAAAAGCATCAGCACTGTTACGCTGTGTGCTTCCGTACACATCGTCCCAACTACGCAAATACCCAGAATTTATATAAGTTCTTACCTGATCTAACTGCCAGCCTGCACGCTTTTGGTATTGTGGTAATAGCTCACCGTCATCACGGAATTTTACTGTGTTCACTGCGTGAGTCATGTTCGTGTTGAGCCATAACCTAAGATTTCTATTTAACTTATAATTAAATCTCAAATCAAGTTCGAACCCTTTTCCGTTAACTGCGCCAAGATTTGCATTTGGTGCAGCTTGTCCGAAATATTGAGGGATGGCTCTGTCTCTTCCTAAAATGATGATATCAGTTCTTTTATCACTAAACACATCTAAGCTTCCAGCAATCAATCCTTTTAAAAAGCCGAAATCTACCGCAATATTTCTTTTTTCTACGTTCTCCCAAGCTATGTTAGGATTACCCAATTGGGTCATTCTATAGAATGTATAAGGCGAATTCTGGGTTAACGGCCCCATTACCGCATTTCCATTCAAAGTCCACTGATCACTGTATAAGTAGCGGTTTTCAAATTCATTGAAGCCCAACTTATCACTTCCTATCTTACCCCATGAGCCACGTAATTTCAGGTTATCGATAAAATCCAGCTTCTTAATAAATTTCTCGTTACTAATAACCCATCCTGCAGAAACAGAGGGGAAGAACGCGAAGCGATAATCAGGTCCAAACTGTTCAGATCCGTTATAAGCACCGTTCGCCTCCAATAAATATTTTGAAGCGAAACCATAAGTAGTACGGAAAACCCAGTCCTCCCTATATTTTGGAAATACGCTTCCACGCGCTATCTGTTCGCGCATGAATAGCCCCATTAAACCAAGGTCATGCCTTGCGAAACTTCGATTATAGTTCAGCTGCGCTTGATAATTTTTTCTCCGGTAGGTTTGAGTCTTATCAACGGCGCCCGGATTAACGTTCCAGTTGGTTACCCCATAATAATCTAATCCAGTAAATCCACTGGTAAGTTCCGTATAAGTAACTTGTCCCGTTAAAGGATCTACATACTTTCGTTGAGTTTTATTATTACCGAGGCTATTGTCCTGTATTCCACGGTCTATCTCTAAAAAGGTATTATCAAAAGAATAGTTGAGCCTTAAGCTAAGCCCTTTTGTCAGCATTTTAAGATCCTGATTCAGGATAAAATCTGTAGTTAACTGGGTGTTTGTATTTTGCTCAAAACCGGCAGTAGCCTGATCTGCTACGGAATTAGGCTGATCAAAGTTATTGGGGAATTGGCCAAATGTTCCATCTGAATAGATTGGACGAATGGCATCCGGGGCAGCCTTGTAAGCCGATGACCAAACAAAGTTTTGTGAAAAATTGCTATTAGCCGGCTGATCCCATGGAAACATGCGCCGACCATTCGAACCGAATAACTTAGTTGAAAGTTTAGTAGTTTTCGTTACGTTAAAATCAAGGTTACTTCTAAAGTTGATTCGATCATAACTGTAACCATTAGTATAGCCTCGATTATTTTCAAACGTTTTAAAGATGTCACCCTCTTTTGCATAGTCAGCAGATGCAAAGTAAGTTACCGATTTGGTACCGCCAGAAATGCTGGCGTTAGCACCATAAGACAGCCCATAGTCATCAATCAATTCCTTTTCCCAGTCAACATTTGGGTATCTATCCCACTCATCAGAGTTGGCAGGAAAGCGATATTTCAAAAGTATCTCCTGAGGAACTACGTTGGAAGGGCTCCAACCAGCAGGGTTCACAGACAGCTCTCTTTCGATTACCCTGTTCTTCAGAGACAAGCCGTCGTAGGAATCATATTTTCTAGGTAAACGTGAAACCGTTTTAACAGTGGAGTTAACTTTGGCTCTCACAACAGCCTTACCTGCAGTCCCCGTTTTTGTTGTTATCAAAATAACTCCGTTTGCACCTTTCACTCCGAAAACCGCAGTTGCTGATGCATCTTTAAGAACCGAAATACTTTCTACGGAGGAGATGTCTACCGTACCTATAGGCCGTTCAACTCCATCAACTAAAACCAATGGAGAACTGTTGTTCCAGGTGGTCTGAGCACGAATCAGAATCTGTGGGTCTTCATCACCCGGCATACCACTAGATGTGGTAGTAACAACTCCAGGTAAATTACCAGTTAAAGCCTGCCCTAAGTTAGTTACCCCACCAGTACGTTCCAAAACTTTTCCGGTGGTTTGGGTAATAGCCCCCACAAGGCTTTCTTTCTTCTGCTGTCCGTAACCAACTACAACAACTTCCTTCAGGCTTGAAACGTCGTCTTTCATATTTACCCTCACGGAGGTTTTGCCTTCAATATTCACCTCCTGGGTTACCATGCCCAGGTAAGTAATTACAACGATTTTGCTGTCACCGGGGACATTTAGTGTAAACTCACCGTTAGCATTTGTTACGGTGCGAACCGAAGTTCCTTTTACAGTTACCGTAGCACCGATAACTGTACTCTGTTGCTGATCAAATACAATCCCTTTAACAACTCGCGTCTGTTGCGCAAAAACAACGTTCACCAGCGACAGCAAGGCTAGGATGGTAAGTTGGGCCTTCTTTAAAAAACCGGCCCTGATACAACAACCGGATAGTGCGTTATTATACACTATAGTTTTATTTTCCATTATTTAAAAGTGTTTTAAGAATAGAAATCTGTTAAGTTCATTTCATTACCCTGAGACTTTCAGGGCAAGCATTTACATCATAAATCTCCCGATTTGATGTATTTGGTTAATAGAATGTTTTCACCTCATATGTTAGCTTGGCGGAAATAGCTGGTTGTAAACCTTGATGATTATTCGAATATATCAGCTGGACCCATCAAAGCATTCCACATAAGCACCACATTGATGTAGCCTTATAATGTTAGAAGCTGTTAAGGATACGATTTCGGGAAAGCTGTTCTGTTTTTCTTGAAGCCCGCCTCTTTCTTGTAAAAATTCTGGCATAGTTTAAAATTGATTAGTAAAACATCTAAAAGCTAGTACATTTTCTGTTAGAAGGAGCTGGTATGTTCTCGCCTGGTTGTAAAATGAATTTCAAGCTCTGAAACCGGATGAAAGCTCCTTCCGATAATATCAGTTAGTTAGAAGCTAAGGTAGAGTACAGCGAATTTTCAGGGTGTCACTCATGTACAAAATGATGTTTAATTTGTACAAAAAACGGGTTATGAAGGCTTTAAGGCTAGAAATTCGGCAGAAAAAGCCAACGTTGGCTTTTTCTGCCGAATCTTTTTATAAAATTTAAAGAACCTGTCCAGTGTGCTATTAAGTTAAGCCACTTGCCCGGTGTGGGTAGTCCTTTCTCTCCCTTTGGGAGAGATGCCGAAGGCAGAGAGGGTAGTACGCTTAACAGTTTTTTTATCTATATTCAATTATGCAACCTAAACAATTCAGAAGACACCTCAGAAGTGAGTCAACCACAGCGGAGAAAATTCTATGGTTCAATTTCAAAATAGAAAATTTTTGAATCTTAAGATCAAGCGACAGCATTCCATTGAAAATTTTATAGCAGATTTCTATTGTGATGAATTGAAGCTCATCATCGAAGTAGATGGATCAATACATGAGAATCAGGGGCAGGCAAATTATGATTACTTTCGGGATGGATTGTTAAAATCTAAAGGTTATCATATTTTGAGAATTGATAACCTTTCTGCCATTAAATATACTGAAGCAACACTGGAATGGCTTCAGGAAAAAATTAAAGATCTGATAGAAAAATAGAGTTTATCCTGCAAAGTCGCCTACCCTCTCTGCCTTACGGCATCTCTCCCAGAGGGAGAGAAAAAGCTAACCCACCAGGGCAAATCGCTTAACTTAATAGCATTAGCATCTCTCCTAGAGGGCGAGAAAGTCCAAACCCAACCAAGTGCCTTAACCTTTATAGCGCTTAACTTCACTGACTTAATCTTCAAACCAGAAGTTCACCCCCTATTGCGATTCGCTTTTATTTCCCCTTTTTAGCTGAATAAATTCTGAAGGCAGCATATTGAACCTTGTTTTGAATGACCTTGCAAAATAATTAGGAGTGGAAAAACCCACGGCGTAGCTTATCTGAGCAATATTCATATCACTCTTTTCCAGCAAGATAACAGCACGGTCGAGTTTTACCGAACGGATAAACTCAACTGGCGTTTCGCCGGAGAATTCGAGAATTTTAGTATAAAGAGATCCACGGCTCATTCCAAGTTTCCTGCTAAGGTCTTCTACAGAAAGCTGTGGATTGGTAAGGTTTGATTCAATGTATTGAATTACCCTGCTTAATAATTTTTCATTTTCGGACTCGATCTTTAAATCAGGAGTTGCCACCTTCAGCTGCTTGCTATAAGTATTTTTAAATTGCTCATTTAGCGTAAGCAGATTACGTATCTTAATATTCAGGATATTGAAATTGAAAGGCTTGGTCATGTAATCATTAGCCCCGGTTTCAAGGCCCAAGAGCTGATCGTCTTCCCCTGTTAAAGCTGTAAGCAGTAATACCGGAATATGGCTGGAACGTTTATCAGACTTTATCTTTTTACACAACTCAATACCCGACATCTGAGGCATACTGATATCACTAACAACTAACTGAGGATGGGAAGACAGTACTTTTTGCCATCCTTCAACACCATTTGCAGCTTCTACAATCCGGTAAAAAGCTTTCAGATTGTCTTTCAGATAATACCTGAAATCCTCGTTATCTTCTACAATTAAGATGGTAGGCAGTTGAGCGGCTGCCGAAGCCGTTGTCTCTGCGATTTCTTCTGATGGAGGAATGTCAACACTCAGCGGCTCTTCTGCGATTTCCGCTTCAGCTCCATTTTTTTGCTTTAGTTCATTTAAAGGAAGCCTTATGGTAAATGTGGAACCTTGACCCGAAATGCTTTCAACATGGATAGATCCTCCGTGCAGTTTTATAAATTCTTTAGTGATCGATAAACCAATGCCACTTCCCTGGTTTATTACTTCATTATTGGCTTCGCTCTGGAAAAACCGGTCAAATATCTTATCCTTCGCAGAGGCTTCAATACCAACCCCGCTATCATTCAGCGTAATTTTCAGGCCTTCAAATTCAGTATCCTTGTCCACACTTAAAATAATCTCTCCACCTTTCAAGGTAAATTTAAAGGCATTTGAAAGCAGGTTAAATAATACCCTCTCCATTTTATCCTGATCGAAACAGGCGAAGTAATATTTCAGGGAACTGCGAAATTCAAAATTAATTTGTTTTCGCCCAGAGAGGTCCCTGAAAGACTCGGCCACATCCCGTGCAAAAGCAACAAAATCGGCTTCTGAAACTTTCAGTTTCAGCTCCTTTCCCTCCAAATTTCTAAAATCTAGAAGTTGATTTACTAAGTTTAGCAGGCGCCGGGCATTGCGCCGTATCATACTAAGCTGGCTTGATTTGTCGGAGCTTGTTTCCAGCTGCAGTAATTGTTCTACCGGCCCTACAATAAGAGAAATCGGTGTCCTGAACTCATGACTCAAATTAGTTAAAAACTTAATTTTCAACTGATCAAATTCGTGCAAATGCTCCGCTTCCCTGCGCTGCTGCTCTATTAGCTGCTGAACCTGCAATCGTTCCTGCTCTATTGCAAATTTTGCTTCAAGTTTTTTAATTCCCCGATACCGTAAAAGCCATAAAATAGAAGCAACAAATGCGATATAAAACACATAGGCATACCAGGTACGCCAAATAGGCGGTTGCACATATATAACTACGGACGTTTCGGGAGTAGTCCACTCGCCTGCATCGCTGGTAGCTTTTACTTTAAATGTATACTTTCCCGGGTCAAGATTTGTATAGGCAGCGGTGGTGGCAGCTCCCACCCTGTTCCAGTCTTTATCAAAATTTTCCAGCTTATACAAATACCTGTTCTCCTGAGGCGAAGTGTAGTTAAGTGCTGCAAAACTTAGTGTAAAATTCTGCTTGTAATCCAAACGAATTTCCCTGGCTATCGAGATATGTTCTTTAATTTCTGCATCCTCCGAAGGCACAACACTTTGGTTCGAGATCTTCAGATCTGTAAGCACGATATTGGGAACATTTTTGTTTGAATTTAAAGTGCGTGGGTTGAAATAATTGAAGCCGTCTATACCTCCGAAAAACAAGCGGCCGTCTGCTAGTTTCAAACCGGAACCCTGAACAAAGGGGCCTCTCTGAAGGCCATTGTAATATGAAAAATTCCTGAACTTCTTTGTCTTTGGATCGAGGCTGCTTATACCGCTATTGGTGCTGGCCCAGATCATGCCAGCATTATCTTCTATAACTTTGTAAATAAAGGCATTAGCCAAACCATCTTTCTCAGAATAGGATATAAACCTGGATGAACGCGGCTCGTAATAAGCCAGGCCTTCCGGCGTGCCCACCCAGATAACACCATTACGGGCAGAACAAATTGATAAGGCATTATCATGAGGAAGTTTGTGGGATTGCTTGTTGAGGTTTCTTGATTTTCCGGTAAGAGGGTTGTAAACTGCAATACCCGCTCCCATTGACCCAATCCAGATATTGCCTTCCTTATCTTCTTCAATGGAGCGGATATATCCATTTAGCAGAACTCTCCGGCCACCTTGCTCTACTTTGTTGAAATGACTAAAAGTGCCTTTAGCTGCATCATAGCAGTCAACTCCCCGCCCATTGGTGCCCACCCACATGTTGCCCCGGCTGTCTTTTTTAAAACAGAAGATATCGTTACTGCCGAAGCTGTTCTGATTGCTTTCCTTAATAATCCTTCTTACTGCTCCGTTTTGAGTATTTAAAATATATATCCCATTTAGATATGTCCCTATCCACAAATCGAAATTGTTTCTTTCAATTGCCAGAATAGCCAGGCTGGTACTGCCGGTTTTTTTAGAAAGCGGCGTGGTATGAAATAAGCCACTTGCAACATCAAATAAACTCAGTCCACCTCCATCAGTGCCCACATAAACACCTTTACCGCTTACCTCGGCAAAAGAAGTAACCACACTTGAATTGAGGCTCTGAGGATCAAATGCGTTGCTCTGCTGGAGATTAAAAAAGGGCAGATTTTTGTCGTACTTATTTACGCCTCCGCGAAAAGTCCCCACCCAGTAAATGCCATTTTTATCGATATATATTGTTTTTACAGCTTTGCCCACCAAGCTATATCTGTTCCTTGGACTATGGCTAATTCTGGATATTTGATGCTTTGCCGGGTCCAGTATGTTTAGACCTTCTTCTGTTCCAATCCATACTTTTCCCGCCTTATCTGTAGCAACTGCATAAATAAGGTTGCTGCTAAGGCTATTTTTATCTGCAGGATTGTGATAATAGTTTATAAAGCCGGTGCCATCATTCTTAAGCATACTGAGGCCTCCGTCTGTTCCAAACCATAGCCGCCCTTCAATATCTTCTGCTATGCTTCTGACATATTTGTTGGCTATACTGGTTGCATCGGTTTCGGAGTGATTGATGAATTTTATAGAATTGCTGTTTTTTGAATATAACGCTAATCCCCTGCTTGTACATAACCATACCCGGCCTTTAGAATCACAAAAAACGCGTAAAATCGATTGGGTAAGAACAGATCTGTCTCTTAAATTCCTGGGATTGAGTGATGAACCCTTACGCGTTTGAGGATCAAAAACAGAAACCCCGCCATAGCTTGTAAGCCAGATTGAACCCGACCTATCGCTGGAAATTGAAGTTATTGCAGATTTACTTCCACTATAAAAGTTTTCAAAAGAATCCATTTTCCGGTTGTAACGCGTCAGCCCCATTCCCGTTCCTATCCAGAAATTACCTTTCTTATCCTCATAAAGATCTATTATCTCATTCGAAGCTAAACTTGTAGAATCGTCAGAATTATGGCGGTATACTTTAAACTTAGTTCCATCAAACTTGTTCAGGCCGTCGTCCGTGGCAAACCACATATAACCATGGCTATCTTTGATAATAGCGGTTACATTATTTGATGACAGTCCTTCCCTGCTTCCAAAATTGATAAAGTTCAAATCATTCTCCTGAGAGAATAAGGAGGTTGGACAGGCCAGGGAACAAATAATAAATACAGAGTAAATCAGCAGTTTTCTGAACATCACTAAAACTTGGAACTAAGGCAGGTATCAGCCTGTTTAAACTATTTTAATCTTTCCTGAAATAATCCACCTCTTCATAAATTATTCAGCAACAACGTAAGTTAAAAAAGAAAAACGCAAGCAATACAGATTTCTTTCATAACAATGATGATATGTAATTTTATTAATGTGTTGTGTTGTATTAATTGATTAGCTACCTGAAAAGGTTCATAAAAGTACATTAAGGGAGCTTTATTGAACAGTTAAATTGTTCGAAATAGTAGTAAAAATGTTCAATTGGGTAATTCTTAAGGCTCTGGCACAAAAACGATATCAAGCAGAAACATAGGCAATTAAGGCAGCTACTGCTTTTCAGGTAATACAAAGGATCATAAAGCGTGCCATAACATGTTTAAGATTCTACACACCATACATCTCTTAAACATCTATACTTTTAAAATAAACAATTTAGCCACTGCTATGGGTCCGTCTCTTTTAATTTTAAACCTATGAACACACACAAATTAAAAATTCCTCTCCTACTGGCCTGCAGCGCAATTCTGTTTATTGCTGCCAGGCTTAATCTTGAAGACAAGCCCAAAGGGCTGAAAGATTATTACAAGAAGTATTTTGCGATTGGCGTAGCTGTGAGGCCCAGCGACCTGAAAAATCACGAAGAATCAAGTTTGATTTTAAATGAATTCAATAGTATCACTCCCGAAAATGCCATGAAAATGGGTCCAATCCATCCTTCGGAAAACCGCTATTTCTGGCGAGATGCGGATGAAATTGTTGACTTCGCTGTCCGCAATAAAATTAAAGCCAGGGGCCATGCGCTTTGCTGGCATGCCCAAACGCCACCCTGGCTCTTTACAGATTCTTTAGGAAACCAGGTAACAAAAGAAGTACTTCTACAGCGGCTTAAAAAACATATTCAAACAGTTGTATCCCGATATAAAGGGAAAATATATGCCTGGGATGTGGTGAATGAAGCGATTGCCGATGATACTACTTTTTTGCGCCAATCGAAATGGTTTAAAATTACCGGTGAAGATTTCATAGAAAAAGCATTTGAATATGCACACGAAGCAGATCCGAAAGCGATTCTGTTTTACAATGATTACAATACGGAGATCGCTTCAAAAAGAGATAAAATCTATCGCCTGCTTAAAAAGCTGCGTGATAAAGGCGTGCCTGTACACGGAGTTGGCCTTCAGGCACACTGGTCAATAAGTTCTCCAAGCCGCGAAGAGCTGGAAAAATCAATTGAGATGTTCTCCTCTCTTGGCCTGCAAGTTCAATTTACGGAGCTTGATATCTCTGTTTACTCAGGGCGCCAAGGCGGACAATTAATACAGGGCCAAAGAAGGCAGATGGAAACACCTGCTTTCACCGCCGAAATGGAGCAAAAGCAGCTTGAAAAATATAAAATGGTTTTCGAGGTTTTCCGAAAATACCGAAAGAACGTTACAGGGGTAACATTCTGGAATTTGTCTGATAAATATAGTTGGCTTGATGGCCGTGGCCGAAAAAATTATCCTCTCTTATTTGACAGTAATCTTAAGCCAAAGAAGGCTTATTGGGAAGTAGTAAAGTTCTGATAAACGATCCTGCATTTTGTAGGCGTTTTGTCATCTCGACCTAAGGAGAGATCTTAGGAAATACGCATAATAAAGCGCTTTACGATCTCTCCTATCGCCGAGATGACAATGCGGATTAGCCAGTATTGTGGCTAGTCTTCATTGCGTTCAATGTCATCCCTATATTCTTCTCCTTAAGTTGCTCGACTTGAAATGACAAAACACCTTTGTAAATACCTATATATAAACAACATACAAAAATATCATTATGGATATTAAAGATTTATTCAGCATATAAAAAAGAAAACAGAACCCCGGGGAGAGGCCCTGCTTACATAACCAATTAATCTTAACCAATAAAATATAGAAGGGAAACTATAATTAAAAATTTCAATTAAGCCTGCTTTTTCCATATCGAGTCAACAGGCTTTAAAAGATTATCAATCTTTATAACAGTACAATAGTAGATAAACCCCGTAAGGAGAGATGCCAAAAATCTTCAAAAGAATAGAACAAATGTCAACGGTGACATTGACACCCCTGTTATTTTACCGGATCAACTCCTTTGTTTGTCTGAACGATCTTTTGAATAGTTCCATCCTCGTTGTAATACATATAGTCTACGCAAATAGAGCGCCTGTAACTACCGCCTGTAGGCAGTGAACCGTTATGGTAAAAGAAGTACGATTTCCCTTTAAAATCCACAATTCCCGGATGCGTAGTAAAGCTGTTCGGAACATTTTCCTGGATGATACCTCTGTAAGTCCATGGGCCGGCAGGACTTGTGGCAGTGCAGTATTCAATCATTTCGGGCTTGGTACCAGCGCTGGCGTATACCAGATAGTATAAATCTTTCCGTTTATATACCCATGGGCCTTCAATATAACCCTTAGGCTTGAATACAGTGATCGGACTGTCGAGCTCAATCATGTTTTTCTTTAGTTTTACCCATTTACAACTGCCATTGCCCCAAAACATATACGCCTGCCCGTCATCATCGATAAAAACAGTGGGATCAATATCATCCCAGGCATGCGGCATATCTTTGGTCATTTCGTTGGTAATAAGCGCTTTTCCAATAGCATCTTTAAAGGGGCCAGTAGGACTATCCGAAACTGCAACACCTATTGCAGCACCGCCTTTGCTCTCGTTGTTACTTTTATGAAAAGTGGATACAAACCAATAAAACTTGCCATTTCGTTCGATACATTGAGCTGCATAAGCATCGCCTGTAGCCCAGGAAAAGGTCGTAGGAGACAAAAGAGCACCGTGATCTTTCCATTTTACCATGTCTTTGGATGAAAACACATGCCAGTCGGGCATTTTATAGTTTGTAGCAGTTACCGAAGCTGTATCATGCCCGGTATATAAGTACACCTTACCCTTGTGAACAATGGGAGATGGATCGGCGGTAAAAATGTGTTTGATAATGGGATTTTGTGCTTTTAAACTTGTAACTGCACAGCAGGCAAGAGCCATCGCCAGAAATACTTTTTTCATATGGTTATTGTATGAGTATGTTTCGTTTTTTAGTTTGGGCTGATGGGGTTCGGCTAAGATCATTTCAGGCTTAGCGTAACCCCCTTTCCCTGATATACTACGGTTTTCTTCGCGCTTTCCGGATTATCGATACCGTCTCCGTCTTTTATGATAACTATATTGAACGTTCTCTTTTTAAGGTAACCAGGAAAAGAACCTTGAATAGCTCCAATGCTGAGCGTTTTCTCGGCATCGTTCCAGGAGAAAGGGATAATAGTGTATTTTCCTTTTTCGTAGTTATAACTGTCGCCTTCATCTTCATAGAGCATGAATGATCCATTGGCGCCACTATAAATCCGGATTTCTAACACATCTGCAGGCTTTTCTCCGCTGTATTGCTGCACCTTCCCTACCGGGATAATCGATCCACTTTTAACAAAAAGAGGAATTTTGTCCTGCGGCGCGTCGGCAGATATGGTTTGTCCGCCAGCATATTTCTTTCCTGTCCAGAAGTCATACCACACAGCAGATGCAGGCAAGTACACGTTCCACTTTATCGAGCCGGCTTTGGTAACAGGGGCAACAAGCAGCGACTTACCGAACATGTATTCAAATCCTTGCTGAATGGCTTTTTCATCTTTTGCGAAATCCATTACCAGTGGCCGCATCATGGTAGAGCCGTTGCGGGAAATCTGCCATGCTTCTGAGTAGATGTAAGGCAATAAGCGATAACGGAGGTTCAGCATGGTTCTCATGTTATTTTCAACCTTCTCTCCATATTTCCAGGGCTCTGTTTCCGATTGGTAGCCGTGAATGCGGAAGATCGGATTAAATACCCCCCATTGAAACCAGCGTGTCAGAATATCATGATACTTCTCGTCAGTGTACTGTGAGCGCCCGGGACGAAAGAATCCTCCAATATCGGTTGTCCAGTAGGGCATCCCTGTCATGTTAAAATTCAAGCCTGCTACTATCTGTCTTTTAAAAGTATCCCAGTTCCAGCCTATATCGCCCGACCAGTTAATAGTTCCATAACGCTGCTGGCCGGCAAAGGCAGAACGGGTAAGAATGGCTACCCTTTTCTGAGGATCGGTACTTCGCTGGCCTTCATAAACGGCTTTGGATACCAGCAGAGGATAAGTCAAACGGTAGAAATTACCTAATCCATAATGAGTCTTCTTTCCTGCAAGTGCATCGTTTTCGGGCTCCGTTGCATCCATCCACCAGGAATCAACGCCGTAACTGAAAAGGTTTTTATTTAAGGCATTCCAATGCGTTTTCTGCGTCTCCGGATTATAAATATCTATCCAGGGACTGTTCTTTATATAGAGATCTTTTTCAATATACTCTTTGGCTACATCAGATTTCTTGTCAAGGTTTTCCCATACAGAGATGGAGAAACGGGCATTCAGATCATGCAGTTGTTTTATGAATTTATCAGGTTCAGGGTAATTCGCCTCGTCAAATTTTGGAACGCCCCAGCCATATTTTCCCCAGTATTGCCAGTCCTGCACAATTACATCCATGGGCAAATTTCTCTTTCTGAATTCTTTTACAGTTTCTACCAGATGATTACCTGAAGTATAACGCTCGCGACATTGCCAAAAGCCATAAGCCCACAGGGGAAGCATCGGAACATTTCCAGACAAGTTGCGATAGTTGGCAATCACTTCGTCAGCATTATCTCCGGAGAATACTACATAGTCTAAAGATTTTGCGTTGGGCGAACGGAAAGTAGTTACGTTGTCAACCAACTTCCAGGAGAATTTCGGAGTGTTAGTCGCTTTACAAACTATCTGCACAGAATGGTCGCCAGCTTTCAGTTTAACAAGTTTTCCTGCCGAAGGGGGAAGCCATAAATTGGACTGGTCAATATGGGCTGTTCCATCAATGATCACTAAATGGCGGTTGTCCATATCGCCTAAATCGAGCATGATGGAATATTCGCCGTCTTTGTCGACCTTGAACTTTCCATTGTAGACTGCCTGCTGCTGCGACACCCTTTGCGTACCTGAAGTTGTGGTAACCTCAGCATCTCGTTTTTCCCCCGCCGAAGTATCCCTTTTTACCAGTTGAACTAAGTTATCGGCAGGATTGAAATAAGTTAAGCCATACTGATGCCACAGAATTCCATAGTTTTTACTGGAATAAAGGAAAGGGATAGCTATTTGCGTGTTAACTTGAGTTAGTTTTCGGCTTACGTTTTTCAGGTTAAAATTACCATCCTGAAATTGTCCCAATCCAAACAAAGATTCACCTTCCGGCGATAAAAAGCTTTGTTCTGCAATAAAGCAGGGTTCGCCCAACACGGCATCTGAATTTAGTTTTCTGCTTCCCGCTTTTTCACTCAAAAACACCTTGCCTGTCCTGTCCAGAAAATCGAGGGCAGTGGTTTTCTTGTTGAAAAGTACGGTAATCGCCGATGTGCTTAATTTAAGTTGAGTGGAAGTTTCTGAGAGCTTAAATTTCGGACTAGCTTGTTTATGTATTAAAACCAGTTCCTGCGATTCTTTCATTTCGTCTTTTTCCCATTGCACCCTGATGGCTTTATCCGTTAAAGGAATTAGGTTCAGGACACCTTCAGAAAGGCCGATAGAAAGTCTATCGGTTCCTAAGGTATATTTTTTATATGTCTGCCCGAATAGGACCGGCGGGAACAGAAATACAAGTAAAAAAATGAAAATTCTCATCTGCTCAGTTTTAATTTATCAGGCTAATCTTGTATAACACTACCCCGTGGGCCGGAACCTCAACAGGAAGAACATCTTTTTCGGTATTGATAGCAACGATATCTTTCTGCCTCCACAAATCACGGACTTTTTGTTTACCGGATATACCTAGTTTCTTAAAGTCCTTATAAGATAGCTTTAACCTTTCCTGACCAAAATTGCAGAACCCTACGGCACGGCTTCCATCTTCCAATTCCTTCACATAAATCCGCAAGTCCCCAATCGTCTGAAGGCTTATCGCTTGTTTCCCAAGTGCATCCTGATTGATGGCAATCACTTCATCGTTTGTCAATAAATTCAGGGTAAATGCATCCAGTTTTTCCATATCGCAACCAATAAGCAGCGGCGCAGAAAAAAGGCTCCAGAGACTAAAATGCAGATACTGCTCGTCTGGTTTAAGTTTGCTTGGATGCGGATTTCCCCAACCTACTGTACCCACAACCAGCATATCAGGATCATTCCAATTGCCAGGTTTAGCATAAGGGGCTGATTTATCCTGATCCAAAGCTATGCCTCTTACACTTGCCCAGGTATCTGTTATATCATTTGTGGTGCGCCAGGTAGTTCCGCCTACCGAATCGCCCCATTTCCAAACATCCGACATTCCGTATTGACACAAACTAAATACAATATCGCGTGGCTGCTCACGCAGATAATCGCCCATAACTTTAAATGGTTTAATTGCCGTGCCCAGTTGATTTCCTCCTTTGTAAGACAAAGATCCAACCTTATAAGGATCATTATCGGGCATTCCGTCTATTACCCCACCGTAGCTGCACCAATCGTATTTTAAATAGTCAAAACCCCATTTCGCGTAGCTTTCGGCATCTTGTTTTTCATAGCCATAACTGCCTGAACAGCCACCGCAAGTCCAGGGGCCGGGGCTGGAATAAATACCGATTTTTAAACCAAGGCCATGCACATAGTCTGCCAGGGCTTTCATATCTCCGAACCTTTTGTTTGGTATAATATTTCCTGCTTCGTCACGCAATTTCCCTTGTAAAGAAGGATCTTTCGAATCGCGGTGATTTTGCCAGAAGTCGTCAATATTTACATAGTTCCATCCGTGATTTACAAGTCCGGTTTTCACCATTACTTCCGCCGCTCGCTTAACTTTTTCGGCAGAAACTTCTCCGGCGAAGCAATTCCAACTGTTCCAGCCCATTGGTGGCGTAAGGGCAATTTTATCACCACACTTAATGCGTAAGCTTTTTTCTGCGATACCTTTCGCATTTTTTGCTTTTAACCGAACTATGTAGGTTCCTGCTTTGGTAAGCTTTCCGGTTATAAGCCCTGATTTTGCGTCGAGCTTTAAGCCTTGAGGCAAGCCAGTAGCAGAAAAGCTCATTGGTCGGTCGCCGGTTGCTGGTATCCTGAATTGAAATGGAGAACCAGGGCGGACGCCGAACACGCT
>Ga0307408_100000216_pt1 | contig 61491 bp, 52 predicted proteins | sample 322Cmetagenome_FD_202116 | JGI IMG/M metagenome (GOLD analysis project Ga0307408, IMG submission 202116) | Maize rhizosphere microbial communities from greenhouse at UC Davis, California, United States - 322HYB-C-3 | ecosystem: Host-associated > Plants > Roots > Rhizosphere > Soil | place... | reverse complement strand
CATTGTGGGCAAGTTTCTTTAACAACAAAACGCAGCCGGTAGGCAGCTTCCCGCCCAATGATTTTGGTGTTCACGATACCGCTGGCAATGTCGCCGAATGGGTAAATGATTGTGCTGATAAAACACCAGCACCCGCCTGCCTGAAACGCGCCGTGCGTGGCGGATCATTTGTCAGTAAAGTCGAAGCGATTACCGCTTATTCGCAAGTGGCAATTACCGCAAGCAAATCGCGCAAGTCCATCGGCTTGCGTCTGGTACAAGAAACACCGGCACAGCAAATAGAGAATGAAATCAAAAACGAAAACAGACCGCGTAGACGTAATATTTTTCGCGAAATATCGGATAGCATTTTCAAGCGGGAAAATTAACTAAAATAATTGCACTACTGCAGTATCCTCTGTTAACTTCTAAAAGCCAGCACAAAGCTGGCTTTTCTATTTATTAATAAGGAGTTTTACATAATGAAAAGTTTCGCACGTACCTTAGGATTAATAGCATTCACACTCGCCAGTACAACCAGCGTTGCAAAAACCTACAAATATGATTTTGTACAGATTCACTCAAACAATGGCTTTATCCAATACCCAGGGTTGGATTTTAATCAGGCCAAAACTGTAGCATTAACAGTCAACAAAGACCCACTGTCACCAGAAGTAACTATTAATTCTCTGGAAATAACATTTCCAAATGCAGCCAAACTGCTCGCATCTGGATTTAAAAAACTAGAGCACACTGATACCTACAGAGCCGTAGTAAATGATGCTTGGGTATATCGCCAAATCATTGTCGATATCCGTGGTGTTGATTTTAACTTAGCCCAAATTACCCATCCAACAATTGAAGTATCAGTTTCAGAAAAATCCGTATTTATTCAACCGGAAACTGATTTCAAAGGTCACCCATTATTTTTTGTAGGCGGTGACTTGCGCGATATCACTGTATCCAAAGTGGTAGATACAGAATCGGTAATAATTGACGGTAAGCGTGTCAACCTCTCACTAAAAGAGAATCTCAGCTTTGCACCACCAGCTGTGCCTGTTAACGGCGTACGAGAAGGCTTTGTGATTGACGCGCTCTGGTTTGGCAAAGGTCAAAAAACATTTTACATTCCTGCACCAGTCCCCAATACCGAATATGATCGCTATGATGCAATTGGTCTAATTTTGGAAGAGTTGGATGGTCCCGCCGGAAAAGAATATTTACTTGGCGTCAAATTTAAAGATGCTGGTGGATATGAACAAATCATCCCAGCTCAACCCCTTCGACCACTACTCAACACAGCGTACAACACAGGTTTTTAATAAACAAAAAAACCGCTGACTCTCATCAGCGGTTTTTTATTTTCAGCACACAATTTTTATGTGCGATTAATTCCCGTAACTCATCAAACGCTGATAGCGACGTTCAAGTAATGCATCGATTGGCTCTTTGCTCAAACGATCAACCTGTGCAACCAAGCGCTCCTGCAGTTTTTTCGCCATGTCATCCACATTGCGATGGGCACCGCCCAGTGGCTCAGGAATGGTTTCATCAACAATGCCCAGATCCTGCAAAATTTTAGAGGTAACACCCATCGCCTGAGCTGCTTCCGGAGCTTTAGCAACGGTTTTCCAAATGATATTGGCACAACCTTCAGGGGAGATCACGAAATAGGTGGAGTACTGCAGCATGTTGAGTTGGTCGCCTACACCAATCGCCAAAGCACCCCCCGAAGAGCCTTCCCCGATAACGGTACATACAATCGGAGTGCGCAGACGCGACATAACCGCGAGGTTTTGTGCGATGGATTCAGAAATACCACGCTCTTCCGAATCGATACCTGGATAGGCTCCAGGGGTATCAATCAAGGTCAACACAGGCAGCTTGAAGCGCTCGGCCATTTCCATCAAACGCAGGGCTTTGCGGTAACCCTCCGGGCGGGGCATACCAAAGTTGCGCATGACTTTTTCATTGACGGTACGGCCTTTTTCTTCGCCAATTACCATTACCGGCTTGCCATCCAGACGCGCTACACCACCAATAATTGCCGCGTCATCTCCAAAATGACGGTCGCCATGCAGCTCGTCAAACTCGGTAAACACGCGTGAAATATAGTCAGAGGTGTAGGGGCGATGTGGGTGGCGAGCAACTTTGACGATATCCCAAGCGGTAAGCTTGGAGTAGATAGTTTCAGTTAGCTTGGTGCTCTTTTCACGCAGCTTGGCGATTTCATCAGCAATGTTCACATCGGAACTATTGCCTACCAGTTGTAACTCTTCAATTTTGCCTTCGAGTTCGGCGATGGGCTGTTCAAAATCCAGATAATTCAGATTCATAGCGAGCTCTTGATCCGGGTAGCAAACTACCATTTTGACTTATAGGGTGAGTGCTGCAGCCTGCTATTGATGGCTTTTTAGTCAGCCTAACAGGTAGCACAATTGGGGCGCTACCTTACGCGAAACGGGCGATTTAGTCGATCTTTTCCAGTGAAAATGAAGGGATACCCAGCGGCCAAACCGAGCCGGAAAGAGGCGCCCCCCGGATTTGCCCCGCTGGGGAGCAAACCCGGATGGCTAGATGCTATTGCACAACGTTGGGCGCCACAGAAAATGAGGCGCGCTCACGCGCGGGAGAGAAATAACTGCCATTATGTTGCTTTAAGGCCTGCAAGATATGCCGACGGTTGATCAACCCCACCAACTTGCCATGTTCAATAACGGGGTAATTTTTAGGCTTGTTGCCGAGCATGGTTTCCGCGATTTCCAGAATACTGGTGTCGGGCGTCACGCACAGTACATCGCGCCGCATGATGCTGCTGACATGGGCCGAATCCTCTGCATAGAAGGCACTGTTTAGCATTTCTTTCATGCAGTCTTGTTCTGACACAAACCCCACCACTGCCATACTCGCATCCACCACCGGTGCGCCAGTGATATTCCATTTGAGCAAATGCTCCACCACCTCACGCACGCTGGCATCCGCTTTAATCGCCTGCACATTGGCTTGCATATAATCTTTAACAAGAATTGATGACATATTACTGCCCTCCATCATTCAGTTTTTTTAGACCTTTCAATTAGAGTTTAGATGGATATGACGGAAGCAAGAGACTGAAAAAATCTGTAGCAGCTGATTTTTTAGAACAAGTTTATCTAAACAAATCTATAGCGTTAAAAGAGAAAAAGACTGCATAGCAGCCTTTTTCCTGACGTTGAAGGACGAACATAAAAAGTAGATTTAATAAACCAAACGCACTTTTGCACTGCCATAGCTATCGCGCAAGCGCTGTAATAATTCATCTTCCGGACGCACATTCCACTGGCTGCCAAAACGCAATTGCGCACGTGCATCGCTCCGCAAATAATCAACGACAATCGCGCAACGCGCTTCTTGCTGAGGTGACTGGCGATAGGGATCCAGCATTTCACCCAACTCGCGTGAAAAGCTGGCAGGCAGTGCACCGGATTCCAACTCCAGCCACAATTCACGTACTTTTTCCTGACGCACCTCGGCGAGCAAGCGCAGATTATCTGCACTCATTTTTAACATACCACTAAAGTCGTCATATCTGACTTGCCCACTAATCACGAGCAATCCATCTTTTGATAACACATCGCGCGAGTTATTAAACGTCTCGGCAAAAAGGGTAACATCCATGCGACCGGTACGATCATCAATCGTCAGGATTGCCATGTTATCGCCACGTTTGGTTTTCACGATACGCTGGGAGATGACCAAACCGGAAATAGTCTGTGTGCTTTTCTCAGGTTTTAAATTGGCGATACGCGAACTAACCAGATGAGTGAGCTCACTTTCGTATTCATCAATTGGATGGCCGGTGAGATACAAACCGAGCGTTTCTTTTTCTGCATTCAAGCGCTCCTTCATAGTCCAGGTGCGGACACGGCGGAAATCGCTGTACACATCGCGGTTGGATTCGTCATTGGCAATCACCGCACCGAACAAATCCATCATACCTGCATTGGTATTTGCCATGGCTTGCTCAGCCGTTTTAACGGCTTCACCCATAGCGGCAAACATCACTGCGCGGTCATGGTCGATATTGTGTTGCGGTGTATTGCTGGTCGGGCCGAGATTATCGGCAGCACCGGAGCGGATAATTGCTTCCATTGCGCGCTTGTTTACTTTGCGCGGATCAACGCGTGCACAGAAATCAAATAAATCCTTAAAAGGGCCACCCTCATTGCGTGCCGCAATAATCGATTCAACCGGGCCCTCACCCAAACCTTTAATTGCCCCTAGGCCATAAATAATTCTACCTGCATCATCCACCGTAAAATGAAACTCGCCGGAGTTCACATCCGGCGGTAATAATTTTAATTTCATGGTGCGGCATTCTTCGATAAAGGTAACCACCTTATCGGTTTTATCCATGTCCGAGGACATAGTCGCCGCCATAAAATGCGCGGGGTAATGCGCTTTCAACCACGCAGTTTGGTAGGAGACAATCGCATAGGCAGCGGAGTGAGATTTGTTAAAACCATAGCCCGCAAATTTTTCTACCAGGTCAAAAATTTTAATCGCCAACTCAGGATCAACACCCTGACTTTTTGCGCCGTTTTCAAAAACCTCACGTTGCTTGGCCATCTCTTCCGGTTTTTTCTTACCCATTGCGCGGCGCAACATATCAGCACCACCAAGGGTATAGCCAGCTAGAACCTGCGCAATTTGCATTACCTGTTCTTGATAAACAATAACTCCATAAGTCGGCTCAAGTACCGGCTTTAAACTCTGGTGCTGGAATTTTGCATCGGGATACGCGACTTGTGCGCGGCCGTGTTTACGGTTGATAAAATCGTCCACCATGCCGGATTCCAACGGGCCTGGACGAAACAGTGCCACAAGTGCAATCAGGTCTTCGATATTGTCTGGCTGCAAACGCTTGATCAAATCTTTCATTCCGCGCGATTCCAACTGGAATACTGCAGTGGTTTCAGCGCGTTTTAATAAGCCAAATGTTTTGGGGTCATCGAGTGGAATTGCGCTGATATCGAGGGGGGCTTCGCCTTTTTTAATACGCTGCTTATCGATCATGATGCGCGCCCAATCGATAATGGTGAGCGTGCGCAAACCAAGGAAGTCGAACTTAACCAAGCCCGCCTCTTCCACATCACCTTTATCAAATTGGGTAACTAAACCACCGCCAGTTTCATCGCAATACAGTGGCGAAAAATCAGTGAGTTTGGTGGGCGCAATAACAACACCACCGGCGTGTTTACCAACGTTACGCGTTAAACCCTCAAGCTGTACCGCCATTTCCCAAATTTCACCGGCATCGCCATCCTGCTCGATAAATTCTTTAAGCTGTGGTTCTTCTTCGAGTGCTTGCGCGAGCGTCATACCTGGCGTGGGCGGAATCATTTTGGAAAGTTTATCAGCGAGGCCGTATGATTTTCCCTGCACCCGCGCCACGTCTCGCACTACCGCTTTTGCGGCCATGGTGCCAAAGGTAATAATCTGGCTTACAGCATCGCGGCCATAATTATCGGCCACGTAAGAAATAACTTTGTCGCGATTGTCCATGCAAAAATCGATATCGAAGTCCGGCATGGAAACACGTTCAGGGTTTAGAAAACGTTCGAACAGCAAATCGTATTGCAGCGGGTCAAGATCAGTAATTTTTAATGAGTAAGCAACGAGCGAACCCGCACCTGAACCGCGACCTGGTCCGACGGGAATATCGTGATCCTTGGCCCACTGGATAAAGTCCATTACGATCAGGAAGTAACCGGGGAATCCCATCTGGTTAATAATATCCAACTCAAACGTCAAACGATCTTCGTAGACTTTGCGGCGCTCAGCATAATCGGGGGAAGATTTGTCGAGAATGCGCTCAAGCCGCTGATCCAACCCTTCGTGCGAAATTTTGCGGAAAAATTCTGCTTCCGTTAGACCTTCCGGTACCGGATATGCCGGGAGAAAGTATTTACCCATTTGAATCGTAACGGTACAGCGCTTGGCAATTTCAACAGTATTGGCAATTGCTTCCGGAATATCGCTAAATAATTCCGTCATCTCTTCCGCAGAGCGTAAGTATTGCTGATCGCTGTAGCGGCGCTCGCGGCGGGGGTCGTCCAACGCACGACCCTCGCTGATACACACACGCGCTTCATGTACCTCAAATTCGCTCGCTTTTAAAAAGCGCACATCATTAGTTGCAACAACGGGGCAGTTCATCTCTGCTGCAAGTGCAACTGCTGCATGCAGATGATTTTCATCATTTTCGCGGCCGGTCCGCTGCAACTCCAAATAAAAACGATTGGGGAAATCCCGCATCCACCCGTGCAATAACTCACTGGCTTGCGGCGTTCTGCCACCGAGTAACGCCATGCCCACATCGCCAAATTTTCCACCGGAGAGTGCAATTACACCTTCACTGTATTCGCTGATCCATTCACGTTGCACATAGGCAACACCTTGTTGCTGGCCTTGCCGCCAGGCCCGCGAAATTAATTCAATGATATTTTTATAACCGCGGTCATTCATCGCCAACAGGGTAATGAGCGTTGGCTTACCTTCACTGTCGCTACTCGCAATCCAAAAATCACTACCGGCCAGAGGCTTGATGCCAGCACCTTGTGCAGCCTTATAAAATTTAATCAGACCGTAAAAGTTGGTTTGGTCGGTAATCGCGCAGGCAGGCATATTTAATTCTGCCACGCGTTTCACAAGCGATTTAATTCGCACCAAACTATCGCTCAGTGAAAATTCAGTGTGTAAACGCAGGTGGACAAAATTAGCAGCAGGCATAATCGTTTTCTGAATAGAATCGAGGCATTAAAACAATTTAATTTGTTCTATTTTGGCGCGCACAGGTGCATAGGAAGTACGATGAATGGGGGTAATACCCAATTTCTCCAACGCATCCATATGTACTTTAGTAGGGTAACCTTTGTGATCAGCAAAACCATAACCCGGATAGGTTTTGTCTAACTCAACCATTTCACGGTCGCGGGTTACCTTGGCAAGAATGGAAGCAGCACTTATCGCGGCAACACGGCTATCACCTTTCACCACAGCCTCGGACGCGTAATTCCATTTGGGCAATTTGTTTCCATCTACCAACACATGTTCAGGCTGAATATGCAGCCCTTGTACCGCACGGGTCATGGCAAGCAAACTGGCCTGCAAAATATTTATTTTATCAATCTCAGCAACCGATGCACGGGCAATGCACCAACTCTTGGCTTTTTGTTGAATTTCAATAAATAACTGCTCACGCTTTTTTTCCGTGAGCTTTTTTGAATCATCCAAACCAGCAATAGGATTTTCCGGATCGAGAATAACGGCGGCAGCAACCACATCCCCCGCCAAAGGGCCACGCCCTACCTCATCACAACCGGCACCGAGCACACCTTGATAGACACTGATAAAAGGTTCAAGCACAACAGACACCTGCATAAATTACGGTTGTTTAATCAAACGAGCCACAGCATCCGCCGCACGGGCACTGGCATCGCGTTTTAATTCGATATGCATTTGTGCAAACGTCTGGCTCAATGCCTGTGCTTCTTCAGGATTTTCAAAATAATTCATTACCGCCGCACTCAGCGTTTCAGGAGTGGCGTTGTTTTGTAACAACTCCGGCACCAACATTTTTTGCGCCAGTAAATTAGGTAACGAAACCCAAGGTGTTTTTACTAACCAGGATAAAATTTTGAACGTAAGCGGTGCCATCTTGTAAGCAACCACCATAGGTTTTTTCAACAATAAGGCTTCAAGCGTCACTGTACCTGACGCTAATAAAACCACATCCGCTGCGGCCATAGCCTCATGGGAATGACCATTAATTAATTCGATGGGAAAATCGACAAACTCATTCAATTCAATATGCAATTGGCGGTAGCGGTCAGGGCTGGCCGCAGGAATGATAAATTGCAAGCTGGGATCTTGTTCTAAACAGTAAACGGCAGTGCGCATAAAAACTTCACCCATCCGTTCCACTTCACTCGCGCGGCTACCTGGCAAGAGTGCAACTATGCGACCCTCTTCAGGTAAGCCCAGCAATTTACGTGCAGCAATTTTATCGACATGCAACGGAATTTCATCGGCAAGATGATGCCCGACAAATTCTACCGGCACCTTATGCTCCTGATAAAACTTCGCTTCGAATGGCAAGAGTGTCAACATCAAATCAACTGCACGCGCAATTTTAATAATACGCTTCTGGCGCCAGGCCCAGACCGAAGGGCTGACATAATGAACAGTTTTAATGCCTTTTTCTTTGAGTGATGCCTCAAGAGAAATGGTAAAGTCCGGCGAATCAACACCAATAAATACCGAGGGAGTGTTAGCAATAAAATGCTCGCGCAAAAACTTACGGATACGCAACAATTCCGGCAAGCGCTTCAAGGGCTCAATCAACCCCATCACCGCTAAACGGTCTTGCGGAAAATAGGAGTGAAAACCCTGCGCCAACATGCGCGGGCCGCCAATACCGGAAAACTCTGCATTAGGAAAATGGCGACGCAGCTCTTGCATCAAGGCTGCGCCAAGAATATCTCCGGAGGCCTCTCCGACAACAATACCTATGTGTATGTGATCAGACACCCAGCCCTCCGGATTTGTAGCGTGTTTTTCAAGGAGAAAACTGTGCAGGTTTTCCAGATAACTTTCTAGATGTGTTTCTAGATAACTTTCTAGATTAGTAACTACACAGAAAAATATTTAACGAACAATACCGCGTGTTGAACTGTTTAGGGAATCAATCAACACCTGTAATGCTGGAGACTCTGCGGCCAATGGATTTAACTCAGCCAATGCTTCATCCAGCGTCAAACCACGGCGATAAATCGTTTTATAGGCTTTAGTGAGCAAACTGATATCGTCTTTGGTAAAACCGCGCCGACGCAAACCTTCCACATTAATATTTTTTGCTTCAGCGGGGCTGCCATTGACCATCACATATGCAGGAACATCTTTACCAATCGCACTGCCCATACCAGAGAAGCTGTGCGCTCCGATTTTGCAAAACTGGTGCACCAAGGTAAATCCACTCAGGATTGCCCAATCGCCAATATGCACATGGCCAGCAAGCGCTGCATTATTCACCAGGATGCAGTGATTACCTATCACACTGTCATGGCCAACATGGACATATGCCATTAGTAAATTGTGATCGCCAATCGTCGTTTCAGAGCGATCTTGCACGGTACCGCGATGAATTGTTACACCTTCGCGAATCACATTATGGTCGCCGATAACCAAGCGGGTTGGTTCACCCTTATATTTCAAATCAGGGGTATCTTCACCAACCGACGAAAATTGATAAATGCGGTTGTACTTACCGATAGTGGTTGGGCCTTTGAGCACAACATGAGAAGCAATCACACTGCCCTCACCTATTTCTACATCAGGGCCGATGATAGTCCAGGGGCCAACCTGAACATCGGCCGCCAGTTTGGCATCGGGATGAATAATTGCAGATGAATCTATCAAAATATCTTCTCGCTAATATCAGGCTAACGCGAATTAAATTTTGCGATCTGCACAGAGAATAGTGGCAGATGCTGCCAATACGCCATCAACGCTGGCTTTGCATTCAAACTTCCAGATTCCGCGCTTCTCAGAGATAACGCGTGATTCTAATTGCAAACGGTCACCGGGAATGACCTGACGTTTAAACCGAACATCATCCACACCCGCAAACAAGTAAATTGAACCGTCCTGCGGTTTTTTATTCATGGTTTTGAAACCGAGAATGCCTGACGCCTGCGCCATAGCCTCAATAATCATAACGCCAGGGAACACCGGGCTTTGCGGGAAGTGACCATTAAAGACTTCTTCGTTAACAGTAATATTTTTGTACGCGATTATTGATTCACCTTCAATCAATTCCACCACGCGATCCACCAACAAAAAGGGATAGCGGTGTGGCAGGTATTCGCGAATTTCGTTAACGTCCATCATGGTACAAACCCCAAGCAATCAATTAAAATTTATTCCGCACCATGAGTGCGTTCGAGTTTTATTAAACGTGTTGCCAATGCATCTAACTGACGGAAACGCGCTGCGTTCTTACGCCAGTCTTTTGTCGGTGCCAAGGGGGTACCAGACGAATAAGAGCCTGGCTCGGAAATTGAAGCCGATACCATACTCTTACCCGTAATATGCACTTTGTCTGCCAGCGTTAAATGACCGGCAATAGCAACTGCACCAGCAATAGTGCAGCCTCCACCAATTGTAGTACTGCCAGCGATGGCAGTATGCGCAGCAATAGCCGTATTTTTGCCTATACGCACATTGTGGCCTATCTGTACTTGATTATCGATAATGGCGCCATCATCGATAAAAGTATCATCGAGCGCACCGCGATCAATACAGGTACAAGCACCAATCTCCACCTTATTCCCAATCTGCACTCCGCCTAGTTGGTGGATTTTAATCCAGCCACTCGCGTCAGGTGCAAAACCAAAGCCGTCAGCCCCGATCACACAACCGCTATGCAGCATGCAGTCTGCACCAATGCTAACGCCATGATAAACACTGACATTTGCCGCAAGTCGGGTGTTGGCGCCCACTACACTATCGTTACCAACATAGCTGCCGGGGCCGACAATCACTCCGTCAGCCAAGGTAACACCATCACCGATCACCGCGTTGGGACCGATAGAAATGTTTTCACCCAGGATACAATCTACCCCCACAACAGCGGTGGGATGAATACCAGAATAAGGGGCACGGAGAAATTCAAATATTGCCGATAAACGCGCATAGGCAACATAAGGATTTTTGACCACTAACTTATTGCCTGCAAACGCATCGGCGAGATCAGCATTGATGAGTACTGCGCCTGCCTGAGTTGACGACAAATATTTTTTGTAGGCAGGATTAGCGATAAAACTTAAGTCTGTTGAACCAGCAGACTGCAAAGTGGCAAGCGCACTTATTTCTTGCTCTGCATTACCGCGCAACTCTGCACCCAGCAGTTGCGCCAATTCAGCCAATAAATAAGAACGCTTCATGTGTAGAAAGCCCGATCTTATTTGGCTTTATCAAGCAGAGCAGTCACTTTGGGAGTCAAATCATTTTCTGGTTTTGACATCATTACGGCTTTTGCATCAACAATCATACTGATACCTTCAGATTCTACGAGTTGTTTTACAACTGTTTCCATCTTTGGGCCAATTTCCTGCATGATTTGTTGCATCAAAGCTTGTTGCTCCGTCTGCAATTTTTTACCTTGGAATTGATAATCCTGACCAAGGCTTTGTAATTTCTTTTCGCTCTCTGCGCGCTTTTCTGCGCTCCAGGTCAAACCATCTTTTTGATATTCAGTTTGCAATGCTTTGATATCTGCAGCCAGGCCATCCAACTTTGCTTTGGCAGCAGCAAATTCTGCACTCTTCTGCAGTTTTTCAAATTTCGCTTTTGCCGCAGCAGTGCCCATCACTGCACCTGTTGGATCGAGCACAACAACTTTACCTTGCGCCCATGAAACAGCCGACATCAGCGACAACGCGACTACAGCAAACATTTTTTGTGTAACAGTCACAATCTATTCCTCTTGAAATGATATTAAAAAATTATTGTTAGAAAGTTTGCCCCAAGGAGAACTGGAACACCTCTGTCCGATCATATTCATTTTCCTTAAATGGCTCGGCAATACTGAAAGTCATAGGGCCAAAGCCCGAAATCCAGGTCAAACCAAAGCCTACAGATGCATTGATACGGTCTATATCAACACCATAACAATTGAGCTGTGTTGCACCGCAATCTGTATCAAAGACATTACCTGCATCCAAAAAGAAGGTTGTCTGAATAGAGCGCTGATCCTTTATGAAGGGTAACGGGAACAAAATCTCTGCCCCACCCTGAATCAATACGTTTCCACCGAAGGCGCCGCGGGTACGGCTGGTATAGGTACTACCTAGAACCGCATCACTGATCAATTCACCAGGATTACATATGCGCACTACGCCATTTTGGCCACTTGAACCAACCCCCGGCGCTTCAGGGTCTTCACACAATATGTACGCGCCCCCCCCAATTTCACCTGCATCGCCAATGTAATCACCATCACCATTTAGGTCGTCCCATATCGTAGGTGTGCTGACAGCAGTGCGTTGCGGTGAACTACGTGGGCCGAGCGTATTGCGTTCAAAACCACGCACTGAACCAAACCCCCCCGCATAATAATGTTCAAAGAAGGGCAATTCATCCAGATCACCATATGCTCCGGCGTATCCCAAACGAGTATGTAACCGCAAAGTCAGTGATCTTGTAAGCGGTGTAAATATTTGCCCTGTGTAGTCAAATTTATAATATTGCAAATCACCGCCAGGTAAAGACAACTCGAATGTAAGTTGTTGTGACGCTCCCCGATTAGCCAACACACCGCGATTCAGAGTTGAGCGCAGCCAATACATGCTCACTTGCGCATCGTTAAAAGTGTCTCCGTAAATATCCAGAAAGCCAGGTGCATTTAGCATTTCTTCGCTATAGACCTGTGGCGTAAAACTTCCATTAGGAAAATCGATCCCGTTATTCAACTTTTGAACTAAATCGTAATATTGCGCCTGCGTGATGTAGCCTGTGTTTGAATTCCAAAATGGTGAACGAATAATTTCCTGCGATGAATAACTGGTTGGTTCCACTTCCAAACTGCGCAAGCCAATATCAAAACCGATACGCTCAATATCAGAAATAGGGTAACCAAAATTCAATTTGCCGCCATAAACGTTAGTGCTATAAGGCGTTACGTTGTATGAGCCGTAGTCACTCTTGGTGTAATACAAACTCATGCCGCGACTTACACCATCAGGCGTGAAGTAAGGATCGTTGTAATTAAAGTTATAGGCTGTTTGGTAGCGATTGTGGCTAAAGCTGAATCCCACCTGCTTGCCGGTACCAAACCAGTTGTTTTGCTGGATACTGGCGGAAAACAACAAACCGGAATATTGTGCATAACCAACCTGTAACCCCATGCTACCCGATGGTTGCTCTTCAACGGTGTACTCGACATCAATTTGGTCAGATGTACCCGGAACTTCTTTATTCTCTACTTTAACTTCTTTAAAGAAGCCCAAGCGCTCCAAACGTACTTTTGAATTTTCGATTTGCGCCGAGTTGGCTGAGCCACCTTCCATCTGGCGCATTTCGCGGCGCAAGACTTCGTCAATAGTTTTGGTATTGCCGCGGAAATTAATGCGGTTTACATAAGCGCGTTTGCCCGGTTCGATGAAAAAGGTAATTTTTACCGTTTTATCAGCATCATTGCGCTCGGGCATACCTTCAACTTTGGCAAAGGTATAGCCTTCATTACCCAGGCGTTTGGTGACGTATTCTTCTGAAGTGGTCATGAGTATTTGCGAAAAGATTTGATCTTTGCGCATCAAAATCATGCTGCGAATAATTTGCTCGTCAATCGCAGGATCACCCGCCAGCTCAATGTCACTCACTCGATAAATATCACCCTCGGTGATGTTTACCGTGATAAAAATTTTAGCCTTATCGGGGCTCAGAGATATTTGTGATGAATCAATTTTGAAATTCAGGTAGCCGCGATCCATATACCAAGATTCAAGGCGCTCCAGATCCCCTTTCATTTTTTCTTTATTATATTTGTCATTGCCGGAGATCCACGACCACATACCCGTCGTTTTCAACTCAAACAAATCAATCAATTCTTCTTCGGTGTAGCTACTGTTGCCAACAATGTTGATTTGCTTGATGCGCGAAGGACTGCCTTCATCAATTTTCACCAAGACCTTTACCTGATTGCGCGGCATATCTTCAATTTCGATATTCACGCTCGCACCATAGCGGCCTTGGTTTACATATTCGCGTAGCAATGCCTGGGTGATACCTTCCAGGGTAGCGCGCTGGAAAATTTGCCCTTCGGATAAATTATTATCTTTCAAACTGTCCATCAGGTTTTCAGTTTTGATGGCCTTGTTGCCTTTCAATTCGATCTTATTGATCGCCGGGCGCTCTTTGATCACCAATACCAGTACATCTCCATCGCGGTTGATAGCAACATCGGAGAAGTAGCCGATTTTAAATAATTCGCGGGTCGCATTTTGAATATCAGCCTGGGTCAGTACATCGCCAACACGGATGGGCATGGCACTAAAGACAGTACCTGCTGACACGCGTTGTAAACCTTCTACACGGATATCGCTTACACGGAAGGTTTGCGCCTGCACCGCAAAAGACAGGAATAGCGCTAGAAAACAGCCAATAACTCGCATCAAAACTCGCTTCATAGAATCTGTTCTAATCATAAATGAATGTTGGTCGCAGCCCGGCGCAGAAGTGCCAGATCAAAGCCGCATTATGTCGTTATACAGCGCCAGGATACTTAGACTGATCACCAGAAAGAGCCCAACCTGATACCCCAGCATCTGCACTCTGTCGGACACCGGTTTCCGCTTAATTACTTCAATCAAGTAATAAAATAAGTGCCCGCCATCCAGTACCGGGATAGGTAAAAGGTTGAAGACTGCCAGGAATACACTGAGCAGGGCGACAAAACCAATAAAGCTCCTCAGGCCGCTCTCGGCCGAAGAGCCCGCCACCTTAGCAATGGTTATCGGTCCACTCAAGTTTTTCGTGGAAATTTCGCCAAGAATCAATTTTTTGACTGATAAAAGAACAAATCCTGAGGTTTCCCAGGTTTTGTTGACGCCGGCCACAAAGGCACCGGCAATCGAATAGTCATGAGAGCGGATCATTTCTTCGGGTATGGTGTAAGCTTTTACCCCTACACCTATACGTCCAACGCGCTGCCCACCCTCCTCCACCAATTCCGGGATGATGGTTACTTGCAATACCTGTGCATCTCGCTCGAAACTGACTTGCAATGCATTACCCGGATGTTTGCGCACGTATTCAACCCAGCTTTGCCAGTCATCGATCGCCAGGTGGTCAACCTTGAGAATCTTATCGCCCTCTTTCAAACCGGCTTTCTCAGCGGGGCTGGCAATAAGAACTTCGCCTACAATAGGGGGGATTTTGGGGAGGGACAAAGTAATGCCCAACCCTTCTATCGGATTGGGATCAGCTGACTCACGCAACCAATCAACCAACTGAGTTTCAGATTCATAATTAAAATGAGAGTCCGGATAGGCAACCGTAAAGCTGATTTTGCCTGTTTCACCCAGACGATTCAGTAAAGCCTTGTTGAGTGCCTGCCAGGTTGGTGTTGGCGCCCCATCAACAGCGACAATTTCCTGCCCCGATTCCAATCCCGCCTGTGCTGCCACCGAACCCGGCTCGACTTTGTCAATCACAGGAATTAAATCGCGTTGCCCCTGAAGCAGTAAAAACCAAAATAACAGTATCGCTAATAAAAAATTTGCCAAGGGACCAGCCGCTACTATCGCAATACGCTGCCATACCGTTTTATTGTTAAAGGCCAGATGGCGCTCTTCTGGCGCAACATCGCCTTCGCGCTCATCCAGCATTTTGACGTAACCACCCAGAGGTAGTGCAGCCAAGGCATATTCGGTACCTTGTTTATCCCGCCATGACCAAAGCACTTTGCCAAAACCAATGGAAAAACGATGCACCTTCACGCCACAGCGCCGCGCGACATAAAAATGCCCGAATTCATGGATTGAAACCAGAATCAGCAAAGCCACCAGAAAAGACACAATCGTCTGGATTAATTCCATGGATACTGCCTCAGGATAAAAGTCACCAGCGCGCAATCAACTGCTGTGCCAGAGCCCGAGCTTCTGCATCGGCGCTTTGGATCTGCGCCAGATTGTGCGGATCACAGGATGAAAGATGCGAAAGCACATGGTCGATAACCAAGGCTATCTGGTCAAAGCGGATTGTACGATTCAAAAATGCAGCTACTGCGATTTCATTGGCAGCATTGAGTATTGCCGGCGCTGTACCGGACGCTTCTGCTGCCTGCTGCGCAAAGCGCAAGCAAGGAAAACGCGCATAATCCGGCGCACTGAAATCGAGCCGGGCAGTAGCGATAAGATCAAGGCTGGACACGCCCGATTCAATCCGCTCTGGCCAGGCCAAGGCATGGGCGATGGGTGTACGCATATCGGGATTGCCCAGCTGCGCCAACACCGAACCATCAATATATTCGACCATCGAGTGGATAACGCTCTGCGGATGGATCACCACCTGCACTTGCTGCGGGTGCGTATTGAATAACCAGCAAGCCTCGATCAATTCCAAACCTTTATTCAACATAGTGGCTGAATCGACCGAAATTTTTTGCCCCATACTCCAGTTGGGATGGGCGCAAGCCTGCTCTGGCGTTACCTTGGCAAGATCGGCGATAGGTGTATTGCGGAAAGGGCCACCTGAAGCAGTCAACAGGATTTTCCGCACACCACTTGATTTAAGGCCTTCGGCCAAATAATCGGTGCGATGATTGGGGAGGCATTGAAAGATAGCATTATGCTCGCTGTCGATGGGCAACAAGATTGCACCGTGTTCAGCCACAGCACGGGTAAACAAACCGCCCGCCATCACCAAAGCTTCTTTATTGGCAAGTAAGACTTTTTTGCCTGCCTTAACCGCCGCCAGGGTCGGTAACAATCCAACCGCACCCACAATTGCAGCCATAACAGTATCGACTTGCTCGTGCGCTGCAACCGCTGCTAACGCATCGGCGCCTTGCAGAACTTCCGTTGTGCAGCCCTGACGGCGCAACTCGCGTTCCAACTCAAGAGCAGCGGCTGGATCATTAAGCACTGCATAGCGGGGTTTGTGCATCAAGCATTGCGTAGCCAATAGCTGCCAGCGACGATCCGCGCTCAGGGCAAATACTTGATAGCGCTCGGGGTGACGGGCGATAACATCCAGCGTACTGACGCCGATTGAGCCAGTAGCACCAAGGATAGTAATTTGCTGAGCTGGAGCCTGCATTTAAACACCCACACCCGAGCTAAAAGCGCCGCTCGCGAGCAGTGCCAACGCAAATACCGGAGCACCGGCAGTAATACCGTCTACACGATCAAGAATGCCTCCATGGCCGGGTAATATGCTGCCACTATCTTTCGCACCTGCATGGCGCTTGACCATGCTCTCCAACAAATCACCCAATACCGAAATCAAGCTGGTGGGGACAATCAGCACCAACATCAGCATCAGGTTCGCACCCAATACCTGGCTAAGGATCAGCGCCAGCAGGCAATTCGCCAAAAATCCTCCCGCAAAGCCCTCCCAGGTTTTACCCGGGCTTACTGCTGGCGCAAGCTTGTGCTTACCAAAACGACGCCCGGCAAAATAGCCGCCGCTGTCCGCCACAGCGACCACCAACATCAAGAGGAGAACTAACCAGGCGCCATTAACTTGCTGACGAACGTAAACCAGGGCGACCCAAGTGGGGATCAACACCATCACGCCCATCACCAACCGCAATACTTTATGCCCCCAGAGCACACTACTGCTGGGATAACCTTGCACAAGCAACAGCGCCAGCGCCCACCAACCACAACCCACAATCAATAAATCACGGATCGCCAGATTATTGAGTTGGGGACTAGCCTCACCTTCAAACCCCAAATAGCCTGCGGCGGCAACCAGTAGTATCAAGAGCGCAAAAGAGTAAACAAGACGCTGCCAAACAGCGGGGAAGCCGGACAAATTCGCCCACTCCCAAGCGCCGATTAATAAGACAGCACCAATAAAAAATGAAAAATAACCTGCGGGCAGACCAAATAAGGCGGCAAGAAAAATAACGGCAAGTACCAACGCGGTAATAACACGCTGTTTAAGCATGGAGCGCTCCCGCATCGATTTGATCGCCCGTCATACCAAAACGGCGTTGGCGCTCATGAAAACTGGCAGCAGCTTTTTTTAGCTCGTCACCATCAAAATCCGGCCAGAGTTTATCGCTAAAAAATAATTCAGCATAAGCACACTGCCACAATAAAAAATTACTGATGCGCACCTCACCACCGGTGCGTATCAACAAATCCAACGGAGGTAAGTCAGCAAGACAAGTGTGCTCGTGCAGGGAGTCTTCAGTGATCGCCGTCGGGTCCAATTCACCGGCCGCAACCTGGAGTGCGAGCTTTTTTGCCGCCTCAGCAATATCCCAGCGGCCACCGTAATCAGCAGCGATGACCAAGTTAGTTTTACCTCCGCGCGTCAAGTCTTCTGCAGCAGCTATGGCTTTCTGGATAGAGGGGCTAAAGCGCCCACGATTGCCAATCACACGCAGCGCCACATCTTTTTTCTTGAGCGCTTTGGCTTCATTTTTGAGATACAGCAGAAACAGCGACATAAGTGCTTCCACCTCCACCGGTGGGCGACGCCAATTTTCGCTGCTAAATGCAAATACAGTGAGCACTTCCACACCCACCTCCTGACACGCCGCCATCACATCGCGAATACGCTCAACACCGACTTTATGGCCAGAAACTCCCGCCATACCGCGCTGTTTAGCCCAGCGATTATTGCCATCCATAATGATCGCCACATGGCGAAGGCTATTGTCAGTCACGCATACTCTCCCGGCAGCAGGTTTTTATCGAATAGATCGATGACCTGTTTTCGCTTTTTTGTAATCTGGTATTTGTAGGTGTTGTGTAGTGGTAATGAATAACGAGATTGGGGCAGCCCTACATAGCGCCAACCCCAACCGGGTGATGCGGATTAAACAGCCATCAAATCCACTTCTTTCGCAGCGAGAGCCTTATCTACTTCCGCGATATATTTGTCAGTAATCTTCTGGATTTCGTCCTGCGCACGACGATCATCATCTTCACCGATCGCCTTATCTTTCAACAGCGCTTTTACATCGCCCAATACATCGCGGCGCACGTTGCGCACAGCAACACGGCCATTCTCTGCTTCAGCGCGCGCCTGCTTGATAAAGTTCTTGCGCGTCTCTTCGGTCAACATTGGCAACGGAATACGAATAAGACCATTATTGGTGGAGGGATTTAAACCCAAATCGGATTTCATGATCGCTTTTTCAATCGCCGGAACCAGGTTGCGCTCCCAAGGGCTGATAGACAGGGTGCGAGCATCTTCGATATTAATATTGCCCACTTGCGCCAATGGCGTTGGAGTACCGTAGTAATCAACCAGAATGCCATCCAACAAGCTTGGATGCGCACGGCCGGTGCGAATTTTATTGAAATTCAGGCCGAGCACTTCAACGGCTTTTTTCATACGCGCTTCGGCGTCTTTTTTAATGTCATTAATCATGATTTGTCCTCTTCGATCAAAGTACCTTCGTTGCTACCTACAACGATATTTAACAGGGCACCGGTCTTGTTCATACGGAATACCCGCACCGGCATATCGTGCTCGCGGCACAAACAAATAGCAGTCAGATCCATCACCCCTAATTTTTTATCCAAAACTTCATCGTAAGAAAGACGATCATATTTGGTTGCGGTAGGATCTTTTTTCGGATCAGCGGAGTAAACGCCATCCACCTTGGTTGCTTTCAAAACAATATCGGCGTCAACTTCAATACCGCGCAAGCAGGCGGCGGAATCGGTAGTAAAAAAGGGATTGCCGGTACCGGCAGAAAAAATAACCACTTCGCCGGAATTCAAAAAACGCACCGCGCGGCGGCGGTCATAATGCTCAACCACACCACTCATAGGGATGGCCGACATAACCCGGGAAGAAATATTGGAGCGCTCCAAGGCATCGCGCATCGCCAAGGCATTCATCACTGTGGCTAACATACCCATATGGTCGCCGGTGACACGGTCCAAGCCAGCCGCGCTGAGCGCCGCACCGCGGAATAAATTACCGCCACCAATCACCAATCCCACCTGCACACCTATGCCCACTAATTGGCCAATTTCCAGGGCCATTTTGTCGAGCACCTTGGGGTCAATCCCGAAACCCTCGGTACCCATCAGCTCTTCGCCGCTGAGTTTCAATAAAATACGCTTGTACTTTTTATCTCTTGGGCCGGACATAAATGCTCTCCAAAACAATGAGTTAGCCGCTAATACCCACCCATACTGAGGGGCCGAAAAAATCGGTGCAGTGTAACAGAAAAAAAGAGGCGGGGTGGCGCCCACCCAGCCTCTTTTTCACAACCCTGCGCAGATCCCGCCGCCAACAAAAAACCCGCACAGGTTACCCTGTGCGGGTTTTTAAACGCTTATCAGCAACAGCTAATTAGGCTTTTGATGCAGCAACTTGTGCAGCAACTTCAGCTGCGAAGTCTACAACAGCAACTTCGATACCCTCGCCCACTTCCAGACGCACAAAATTCTTCACAGTTGCACCCGCTGCTTTAGCGAATTGAGCAACGGTTTGCTCTGGATTCTTAACGAAAGCTTGATCAACCAAACTAGCTTCCTTCAGGAACTTGCTGATACGGCCAACAATCATCTTCTCAACAATCTCAGCTGGTTTGCCAGCCATATCTGGTTGAGCGCGAATGATTTCTTTTTCTTTCTCGACGACGTCAGCTGGCATTTGGTCAGAGCTAACCACTTGTGGGTTAACTGCAGCTACGTGCATAGCAACGTCTTTAGCAGTTTCTTCATTGCCACCTTCCAATTGAACCAATACCGCGATGCGGTTGTTCAAATGCAAGTAACCACCAACTACGCCACCTTCAACCAGGCTAATGCGACGAACGCTGATTTTTTCACCGATTTTTTGTACCAGTGCTTCACGCGCTGCTTCCAGCTCGCCCGCCATAACCGCAGCAACGTCAGATTGCTTGGTAGTGAAGGCTTTATCCAACACAGTGTTTACAAAAGCCAGGAAGCCGGCATCGCGCGCAACAAAGTCAGTCTCAGAGTTAACCTCTACAATTACACCGTAGCTGTTGTCTGGAGCAACTTTAACGGCAACAACGCCATCCGCTGCAGTACGGCCTTCTTTTTTGGCTGCTTTCAAGCCAGATACTTTACGCAGGTTTTCGATCGCCAAATCAACATCACCATTGGCTTCGCCCAGCGCTTTTTTACATTCCATCATGCCCAAACCAGTGCGGTCGCGCAGTTCTTTTACCAATGCAGGAGTAACAGCTGTCATGGTTGTTTCCTCTATAGAAATGTTCGAATTCAATTTGAAAAAAGGGGGCCAAGCCCCCTCTTCCGACAACTCTGAGCCCGCGTGCAGGCTACCGGAGTTTTATGGTCGTTTGATTACTACGTGCGATTACTCCGCAGCGCCTTCGGCAGCTACGTATTCATCTTTGTTTGGTACAGAAGAAGCAGATTTGCCGCCTTCCAAACAAGCGTCAGCAATAGCAGCAACGTACAACTTGATCGCGCGGATGGCGTCGTCGTTACCGGGGATTACATAGTCAACGCCTTCCGGGTTGCTGTTGGTATCAACGATACCGATAACAGGGATTCCCAGCTTGTTAGCTTCCTGGATAGCGATACGCTCGTGGTCAACATCGATCACAAACATTGCATCTGGCAAACCAGCGATGTTTTTGATACCACCGATAGAACGCTCCAGCTTTTCCATATCGCGGGTACGCATCAAAGCTTCTTTTTTAGTCAGCTTGGTGAAGGTACCGTCCTGGCTTTGGGTAGTCAGCTCTGACAGGCGACGGATAGAAGCACGGATGGTTTTGTAGTTGGTCAACATACCACCTAACCAACGGTGGCTTACGAAAGGCTGGCCAGCACGTTCAGCCTGCTCTTTGATAATTTTTTGCGCAGCGCGCTTGGTACCAACAAACAGAATTTTTTTCTTTTGTGACGCCATTTGCTGCACCAAAGCTAAAGCTTCGTTGAATGCAGGAACGGTGTGCTCAAGGTTGATAATATGGATCTTGTTACGTGCACCGAAGATGTATTTACCCATCTTTGGGTTCCAGTAACGGGTTTGGTGACCGAAGTGGACACCGGCAGACAACATGTCGCGCATGCTTACTTGTGGCATTTTAGTATTCCTACTGGGTTAGGCCTCTATATACCCCGCTAACCAACCATCATGTTCGCTTGAGCGAGCATTGGGCACCCAGGTTTTGCGTGTCGGTATATATGTGACGTTGGTAAATTAAGTGAAAATCAAGGTTCTCAAATGAACCGAGTTGTACTCAGCCCAAAAAGAGGCGCGCTTTATACCATAGAAATCTTGCCAGAGGAACCAAAAACACGGTTTGACCATGATTTGGGCTGTGTAAGAAACTGCTTAGACTCTAGGCCAACACCCCACCCAACTTGTACACTAGTCAGATCACACTCCCGACAAATTTCATCAGAGAGATCGCAATGAAAGAAACCTGGCGTTGGTTTGGCCCTAAAGACACAGTCAGCCTGGAAAATATCGCTCAAGCCGGCGCCACCGGCATAGTCACCTCCCTGCACCAGATCCCGACCGGAGCCGTATGGCCGATGGCGGATATCCTTGAGCGCAAACGCTTGATTGAGGCAGCTGGTCTTGAGTGGGCGGTGATCGAAAGCATCCCGCTGCACAACGACATCAAAACCCGCACCGGCAACTTTCAGGAATATATCGACAACTATAAAGAGTCGATCCGCAATGTCGGCGCCGCTGGAGTTTACGATGTCTGCTACAACTTTATGCCCGTTGTAGATTGGACGCGAACTAACCTCAATTACACCCTACCCAATAATGCCCGGGCATTGCGGTTTGAGATGAGCGATTTCGCCGCTTACGATGCCTATATATTAAAACGCCCAGGTGCTGAGCAATCCTATCGCCCCGACGTACTCGCCAAAGCCAAGGCGCGTCTGGATGTAATGAGCGATGAAGAAAAAATCCTGCTGGAAAAAAACATCATCGCCGGACTACCAGGCGGAGAAGGGTCTTACGATCGCGACGGCATCCGAGCCGCTATCGACCTGTTTATCCAAATGGGCGATGAAGGCATGCGCGCCAACCTATTTGCCTTCCTGCGCGAAATCATCCCCGTCGCCGAAGAGGCAGGCGTGCGTATGTGTATCCACCCCGATGACCCTCCGTTCTCGCTGTTCGGTTTGCCGCGCGTGGTATCAACTGCTGATGACGCCCGTGCCTTGCTCAATGCAGTACCAAGCCCCGCTAACGGCCTGACGCTATGTGCCGGTTCTTACGGCGCACGCTGCGATAACGATCTGGTTGCCATGGCGCGCGAGTTTGGCGAGCGGATCTACTTTGTACACCTGCGCAATATCAAGCGCGAAGAGGACGGATCTTTCTTTGAGTCGGATCACCTCGATGGCGACAACGACATGGTCGGATTGATAGACGCCTTGCTGGATGAAGAAGAGCGCCGCAAACGCAACCATATCAATCTCCCGGCAATCTCCATGCGCCCGGATCACGGTCATCTAATGGGCGATGAGATTGGCAAACCCGGCATCAACCCGGGCTATTCCTATGCAGGCCGCATGAAAGGTCTGGCAGAGTTGCGCGGAGTTATTCACACATTGACCAGTTTGCGCGAGCGCGCCGCACAATATTAATGGTATTGGCCAGCGGAATCCCGTATTCCGCTGCGCTGCATAACGGGCTACGAGCTCTGGCTATTACACCAATAAAGGATTGATCTTGGTCAAACCGGCATAGAATCGTTTAGAATGCGGCATCTTTTTAATCACCCGCCGAGATTGCCTGAATTCATGTCAGTTACTATCAAAACTCCGGAAGAAATCGAGAAAATGCGCATCGCTGGCCGTATGGCTGCCGAAGTGCTGGAAATGATTGGCCCCCATGTCCAACCGGGCGTGACCACCGCTGAGTTGGATCAGCTTTGCCATGACCACATAGTCAATGTGCAAAAAGCGATTCCCGCCTGCCTTGGCTATCGCGGCTTTCCCAAATCGATTTGCACATCCGTGAACCAGGTTGTCTGCCACGGCATCCCCTCTGATAAAAAAGTCCTTAAGTCCGGCGACATCATCAATATCGATGTAACCGTGATTTATGAAGGCTACCACGGTGATACCAGTGCCATGTACTTTGTAGGTACGCCCGCACCGCACGCCGAACGCTTGGTCAATATCACCCAGGAATGCATGTACAAAGCCATTAAGCTGGTGAAGCCTGGCTGTCGCCTGGGCGATATCGGCCATGTAATCCAGCAACATGCCGAAGGCGCCTACTACTCGGTGGTACGTGAATATTGCGGTCATGGGATCGGCAAAGTGTTCCATGAAGATCCGCAAATTCTGCACTACGGCCGCCCCGGCACTGGCATGGAATTAAAAGAAGGTATGGCATTCACTATTGAGCCGATGATCAATGCGGGCAAACCGCAAACTAAATTGAAGAGTGACGGGTGGACCGTAGAGACCAAAGACGGCCGCTTGTCGGCGCAATGGGAACACACCATGGTGGTGACCAAAGATGGTGTGGAAGTATTAACCGCACGAACCGGCGAAGTTTTTTAAACGATGAGCCTACCTGATTTTTTAAAGCGGGTTTTTAATAAACCCGCGCAGACTACTGCGCCAGCCCAGCCGCCAGTTCCCCAGGAATCAAGCAAACCCATGTCGATTAATGCGGTGCCCTATTTTGAGCGGCCATTGTTTTTCTTCGACCAAAGCCGCTTTCGCCGCGCGTTGGCAGAAAAACCCATTATCACGGTTTTTAAAGACGCCATAAACGCCGCTGGCACCCAAGCCAATCGCCGCTTTATTGAAGGCGAAGACATACGTGCACTAGTGTATGAACGCGCATTATTTATTGACTGCGTATTACATTACGCCTGGTATCAATTTGAATGGCCAGACAGCATCAGCCTTGAAGCAGTCGGCGGCTATGGACGCGGTGAATTACACCCAGGTTCCGATATCGATTTATTAATTTTGCACCGCCCTGAAATATTGGAGCACTGCAAAGACAATATCGAAAAATTCCTCACACTCCTGTGGGACATAGGTTTGGAAATCGGCAGTAGCGTACGCACCGTCAAACAAACGATTGAAATTGCGCGCACGGATATCACCGTCGCCACCAACATTATGGAATCGCGCACATTGGTAGGCGACCAATCGCTGCGCTACGAACTGCTACAAGAATCAAACCCCGATAAAATTTGGCCGATCGAGGAATTTTTCCGCGCGAAATACCAGGAACAAGTGGATCGCCACAAAAAATATAACGATACCGAATACAACCTCGAACCCAATATTAAAAATGCTCCCGGCGGCTTGCGTGATATCCAAACCATCAATTGGGTTACCAAGCGTTATTTTGGTGTGCGCACGATTAAGCAGCTGGAAGGAAAAGGCTTTTTTACCGACGAAGAATTTTCCCTACTCAACTCCGGCGAAGAATATTTGTGGCGCGTGCGCTACGCACTGCACATGACTGCCAAACGCCCGGAGGAGCGCTTGCTGTTTGATTACCAACGCGAGATCGCAAAATTTTTTGGCTACGTTGATGGCAAGGAAGGTTTGGCAGTAGAGCAATTTATGCATAAGTACTACCGCACCGTGCTCGCATTGCGCGAACTGAATGATGTAGTACTGCAATTCTTGTCGGAAGCCATTTTACAAAAAGGCAAAACCAAAAGTGTGGTATCAATCAACGAACGCTTCCAGTTGCGCGACAACTATATCGAGGCGACCCACACTTATGTGTTCGAGGAAAACCCCTCGGCACTGCTGGAAATGTTTGTGCTCATGGCGCAAAACCCACAGATCGAAGGTGTGCGCGCATCCACCATTCGTTGGATTCGCGAGAGCCGTCATTTAATCGATGACAGCTTCCGCTCCAACCCAAAAAATACACAGCTGTTTATTAAATTACTGCAGCAGCCCGCGGGCTTGGTTGAACAATTAAAACGCATGTCGCGCTACGGTATCCTCGGTTTGTACCTGCCCGAATTCGGCCAGGTTACCGGCCAGATGCAACACGATTTATTTCACATCTACACCGTCGATGCACACACCCTCAAAGTCGTGCAGAACATGTGTAACTTCTTGTTGCCATCAGCGAAAGACGACTTCCCTGTCGCCGCAACGATTATGAATCGCTTGCCGAAACTGGAGCTACTGTACATCGCCGGTTTGTATCACGATATCGGCAAGGGCCGCGGTGGCGATCACTCCACCTTAGGCGCAGTCGATGCCGAAGAGTTTTGTGTACGCCACGGTATATCGCCGCGCGAAACGCGTTTGATCTGCTGGCTGGTCGAAAAACATTTGTTGATGTCGCAAGTATCGCAAAAGCAGGATATTTCCGATCCGGAAGTTATCCATAATTTTGCGTTGACTGTGGGCGACCAGTTACATTTGGATTATTTATATTGCCTTACCGTTGCCGATATTAACGGCACCAATAAAGAATTGTGGAACACCTGGCGCGCGAGCTTGCTGCGCAATTTGTATCTGGATACCCGCCGCGCATTGCGTCGTGGTTTGGAAAACAACGTCGATAAACAGGATTTAATCGATGAGACTCAACAAGCAGCCATCCGTAAACTTGCGCGCAAAGGCTTGAGCAAAGAGCAAGTACTTGCACTCTGGGGTGATATGGGTGACGACTATTTCCTGCGGGAAAACTTTGTCGATATCGCATGGCACACAGAAGCGATTGCCGCACGCACCGATGACAAACCACTGGTACTGATCAAAAAAACCACCAGCAAAGAATTGGCCGGTGCAACACAGATTTTTGTGTACAGCAAAAACCAGAAAAATGTATTTGTGGCCGCCGCAACCGCACTCAGCAACTCCAATCTCAGCATCCAGGATGCAAAGATTTACAGTTCCAAATCCGGCTACACTATTGATACCTTTTTTGTGCTCAATGAAAACGGGGAGCCTTTGGGTAACAACCCTGCGCTGCTCAAAAAAATCCAGCAGGCGCTGATCGATGAACTTAGCCTGGTAAATGATAACTACCGCGAAGTGATTGGCCGTCGCACACCGCGCCGCCTGAAATATTTCGCCTCGCCCACACGCACCACTCTCAATACGGATACGATTCGCAATTGTAGCGTACTGGAAGTTATCAGCCCGGATCGCCCCGGTCTGCTTGCCTGTATTGGCCGTATTTTTATGGATTTTGATATTCAATTATTGAACGCACGCATCGCCACCTTGGGCGAGCGCGTAGAGGATATGTTTTTTATCGCTACCAGCGAAGGAAAACCTTTGAGCGACCCCGAGCTCTGCCAAAAATTACAACAACAAATTTGCGAGCAATTGGATAGACGCGTCGATAAACTTTAATTTATGTTGCCAACTCATTATGAATCCGGATTTAAACCACTTACATCCCTACCCGTTTGAAAAACTCGCCGCCCTTAAGGCGGCAGTCTCTGCGCCTGCACAGCTCACCGATATTATGTTGTCCATCGGCGAACCCAAACATGAGCCACCGGCATTTGTCCTGGAAACTCTGGTGAAAAATCTGGGTAAATTATCCAATTATCCCACCACCAAAGGCTTGCCGGAATTGCGCGAGGCTATCGCCGCTTGGGCGAGCAAACGTTTCCATTTAAATAACGGAACCTTTACAGCGGAAAAACATGTACTGCCCGTAAATGGCACCCGCGAAGCGCTCTTTGCGTTTGCACAGGCAATTATTGATCGCAGCAAACCTAACCCTGTCATTGTATCGCCCAATCCTTTTTATCAAATTTACGAAGGTGCAGCGATTTTATCCGGTGCCGAGCCTTACTTTTTAAACTGCACGCCGGAAAATAATTTTATTCCCGATTTTGCCGCAGTGCCTGCATCCGTGTGGGAACGCTGCCAGCTATTATTCATTTGCTCGCCCGGCAACCCTACCGGCGCCGTCATGAGTAGCGCGCAACTCAAACAATTAATTACTCTTGCTGACCAGTATGATTTTGCTATCGCCTCGGATGAATGCTACTCCGAATTGTATTTTGATGAACAAAATCCCCCTGTCGGTTTATTACAAGCTTGCGCCGAACTAGGTCGCGATGATTTTTCCCGCTGTGTGGTATTTCACAGCCTATCCAAACGCTCGAACTTGCCTGGCTTGCGCTCCGGCTTTGTGGGCGGCGATGCAAAAATCCTCGAAAATTTTTTGCTTTATCGGACTTACCATGGCTGCGCCATGCCGGTACCAACTCAATTAGCGAGCCTTGCGGCATGGCAAGATGAAAGCCACGTAATCGACAACCGCGAAGCCTATCGCCAAAAGTTCGAAGCAGTGTTGGCAATACTGGATGGTGTGCTGGATGTAGAAAGGCCCGATGCCAGCTTTTATCTTTGGCCTAAAACGCCGATGAAAGGTGAAGATTTTGCGCAGCAACTATTTGCCCAACAAAAAGTCACGGTGTTGCCCGGTAGTTATTTGGCGCGCGAAGCGAATGATTTTAATCCTGGTGAAAATTATGTGCGTCTCGCACTGGTTGCACCACTGGCTGAATGCATCCAGGCTGCTGAGCGAATCAAGGCATTTGTGCAATCGCTATGAGTGAAAGCAAGAACCTAAGCAAAGCGGCACGGGTAGAATTTATTTTGCACAAACTGCAAAGCCTCTATCCTAACCCGCCGATTCCATTGCACCACAAGGACGCTTACACACTATTAATCGCTGTACTGCTTTCGGCGCAGTGTACGGATGAACGCGTCAACACAGTGACACCAGCGCTTTTTGCACTGGCAGATAACCCTTTCGATATGGCAAAAGTGCCCGTCGAAAAAATTCAGGAAATTATCCGCCCGTGCGGTTTGTCGCCACAAAAATCCAAAGCGATTTCGGTGTTATCGCAAATCCTGGTTGATGAACACCAAGGCAAGGTTCCTGCCGATTGGGAAGCGCTTGAACGTTTACCTGGAGTGGGTCATAAAACTGCGAGTGTCGTGATGAGTCAGGCGTTTGGCCATCCTGCGTTTGCAGTAGATACCCACATTCATCGCCTTGCGCAGCGTTGGGGTTTAACTAATGGAAAAAATGTGGTGCAAACTGAAAAAGATTTAAAGCGTCTTTTTCCGCAAAGCACATGGAATGCATTGCATTTACAAATTATTTATTACGGCCGTGAATTTTGTTCAGCACGAGGTTGCGATGGCACTGTGTGTGAAATTTGCAGGGCTTGTTACCCAACTCGCAAAAAACCAAAAATTGTATTGAAACCCTAGATCTATGATTACTTTATACGGCATTAAAAACTGCGACACAGTAAAAAAAGCCCGCACTTGGCTTGAACAACATAACGTGGATTATCGCTTTCATGACTTCCGTGCCGATGGCTTAACAGTCGCGCAAGTAAATACCTGGATTGCAGAAATTGGCTTGGAAACACTCGTCAATAAACGCAGCACTACATGGAAAGAATTGGACGAAACTACTAAAGCAAATTTTAGCGAGGCCACTGCGGCGACTGTTATCAGTGAAAATCCAACACTGATAAAACGCCCACTGCTCGATACCGGCAAACAAAAATACGTCGGTTTTAAAGATACTGAATACACCATCATTTTTAATTAATTATTTGAACTATCGTCAGGAAAAAAAATGACTCAACTCTACGCACTCGGTTTAGGTATAGGCACACAAAACGCAAAAGGCGAATGGCTGGAAGTGTTTTATGCACATCCCGTATTAAATCCAACCGAAGCCAGCGCACGCGCCATTGCCAACATTGTGGGATACACCGAAGGCAACCAGGCGATTGCCTTAACCAATAATCAAGCAAGCGAAATTGCGCAGGCTCTGACGATTGCGGGCGATAGTGCACAAGCTGAAATCGCCAAAGCATTGGTCAATAGTAAACGTCCTCTGGTCGCTACGCTGCTCGCCACAGATACTAATCCCGCATCAGTGCCGGAAGGTTATTTGAAATTGCATTTGTTATCGCATCGCTTGGTTAAACCACACAACACTGTGCTCGCCGGTATTTTTGGAGTGCTGCCCAATGTTGCCTGGACCAATCAAGGCGCTATCGATGTCAACGAACTGCCTGCACGCCAATTGCAGGCCCGTCTGAATGGCGAAGAGCTGGAAGTATCCTGCGTTGATAAATTCCCCAAAATGACCAACTACGTTGTACCTAAAGGTGTACGTGTTGCACATACCGCGCGCGTGCGTTTGGGTGCCTACTTGGGAGAAGGCACCACCATCATGCACGAAGGTTTCGTTAACTTTAACGCGGGCACCGAAGGCCCGGCGATGATTGAAGGCCGTATCTCCGCCGGCGTATTTGTCGGCGCCGGTTCCGATCTGGGCGGCGGCAGCTCCACTATGGGCACCCTCTCCGGTGGTGGTAATATTGTGATCTCTGTCGGCAAGGAATCCCTGATCGGTGCCAACGCTGGTATCGGTATTCCATTAGGCGACCGCTGCAAAGTAGAATCTGGCCTCTACATCACCGCTGGAACTAAAGTGGTAGTACTGGATGATGCAGGCAATGAAGTAAAAACATTAAAGGCGCGCGAGCTAGCAGGCGTTTCCGATTTGGTATTCCGCCGCAATTCCATTACCGGTCGTGTAGAAGTCGTGACGAATAAAAGTGCATTGCAATTAAATACTGCACTGCACAAAAATTAATTTTTTTGATTTGTAGGGGCGCCGCTTGCTGCCCCTGCTTTCAACGCATTATTTTTCGATAATCAAGGCGGGCGCAGCAAGCAGCTGCCCCTACCAATAAACCAGGCACAAAAAGTTTGTGCAAACAACGAGGCGATAATCATGGGCGCACAATGGAAAGCAAAACACAAAGAAGAAGCGGCGAGTGCCAAGGGTAAAATTTTTACCAAACTCACCAAAGAAATTATGATCGCTGCCCGCGCCGGTGCAGACCCCGACATGAACCCGCGTCTGCGCCTCGCCATCGTCCAAGCAAAAAAAGCATCAATGACACGCGAGACATTGGAGCGCGCCATTAAAAAAGGCTCAGGCCAACTCGACGGCGCAGCCAGCTATGAAAAAGTCACCTACGAAGGTTATGCACCGCATCAAGTTCCTGTGATCGTTGAATGCCTCACCGACAACGTCAACCGCACCATTTCCAATATTCGCGGCTTATTCCGCAAAGGCCAACTCGGCACCTCCGGTTCAGTCTCTTGGGATTTTGATCATTTAGGGATTATTGAAGCCACTGCCGCCAACAAAGATGCCGATATCGAAACCGCAGCAATCGAAGCAGGCGCACAAGATTTTGAATTGGATGATGACGGCACCGCAACTTTTTACACAGATCCAACTGATTTGGATCTGGTACAAAAAGCATTACCCGACCAAGGTTTCACTGTTGTGTCTGCCAAACTCGGCTACAAACCTAAAAACCCTGTGAGCTTATCTGGCGAAGCATTAGAGGAAGTCGAAGCATTCCTTGCTGCGATTGATAATGATGATGATGTGCATGAAGTTTATGTGGGATTGGCGGGGTAATACGACCTATTGAAAATGGGCTCCAAATGAGCCCATGTCCCACTAAAATTAAAAATTACGCCTTAAGAATAAGGACGAATGCTGAGAGTTTTTCGTCTCCTGCTCAACATCAGTAGTTTTATCACCAAATTTTTAAACCTTTTCAGTCCTCAAAAGTTCTTCTGTCAACGCATCATTTAATCAAATATAGAAGACGAAAAAACATAATCCGGAAATTAAATGCCCATTAATTTTCATTGCCGGTGTTCAAATCAGAAAAAACACAATAATTTCTTCGCTAAGTAAATACCTCCCTCCTGATTGTAAATCCCCCCAAACCCAAACTAAACTACAAAAACAACACAATTCCACCACAGGATATGGATCATGGGCGGATATGAGCTTGGGGATTATGAGAATCGGTTGATTGCGGCGATTTATGAAGCGGCGCTAGATTCAACGAAATGGCGAGCGGTGTTAGCGGACGTATGTAAATTTATTGATGCGGATGAAGCGTCGCTGTTGTTTTACGATCAGCAGCACAGCCAGCGAAATTTTACCATTACAGCATATAACACCAATAACGATGATTTTGTTGCGCACCATATAGATAGCGAAGTTAAAAAAATAAAAATACTTTTTAATGATTCATTGCCAGGGCAAGTTTTTACGGCTGCTGCAATTTCATCGCAGCTTGGCGTTCGCTACGAAGATTATATTGGTGAGCCGGCACAAATAGCTGAGCGCAAGACATATGAGTTGCGAGCAGGAATACCCTTGGTATTGGGCGATATTATTTGTGCAGCTATGGGTTTTCATTGCTTGCGTGGCACAGGTGATTTATCCCCGGATGCGATTGCGTTTATTGAACAATTAAGCCCTCATTTTGTGCGCGCTATCCGCATCCACAACCATCTAAGTGTGTTGCGCGCGGAAAGCGACTGCTTGTTGGAGGCAATCAAGCGTACTAATCTTGCAGTGTTTCTCTTGGACGCATCAATGCGTGTTGTGTTTACCAGTCCTGAGGCGCAGCGTGTGCTTGCCAATCACCCTGCACTTAGCGTGAGTCGCAATATGCGCTTGCAAGCTCACATTCATAAAGAACAATTGCGACTCGAAGCAATCCTGGCAGAATTTTTGGATGAAGGTTTTCGTGCAAGTTATGTAGCAACCGAAGGCATTAGCTTGCCCCTGTTACACCCCGCCAAAGCGCACCCGTTAAAACTCTGTTTTTTACCCATCCAACAACAGCGCGCGGGATTGCCTGATGACCTTCCCTGTCTCGCCGTATTTGCCAACGATCCAGAACGGCAACGGTTTATATCACCGCAGTATTTACAGCAGGCTTATGGATTGACGGTGACGGAAACACAGCTCGCGCAATTGCTCTTGAAAGGATTAGGTATTGCGGACATTTCGGATGAGCGTGGCACTTCGCAAGAAACGACACGCTGGCAAATGAAACAGATCATGCACAAAACCCAAACTCATTCCCAAACCGAATTAACACGACTTCTGACATTGCTTACCAACGAATTTTCTGTCGAAAAGTCTCGTATTCCCACCAATGACGATAGGCTTCGCTAATCTCCCCACCCATTTGGGGGGTGATTATCTGTGACTGACATCACTAGTATTGATTGTGTACAACCTTGTGCACCTATACGCAATCAACTCTTCAGGGACTGTCATGAACTCACTCTTTCAGCCCGATTCAACCAAGGGCTGCGAAGCCTCACTCATCAATGCGATCTATGATGCGGCTATGCATCCGCATTTATGGCCTCAGGTTCTGGACGCAATCCGGGAATTTTGTGGCGCAGACCAATGCACTGTATTTTATTACGATGGTATTGAACGGCAGCGCAACTATGCCGCTGCCGCACGCTTGAAAGTACAAACGCTGGATCTCTATCTTGATGAATTTATCGCCCCGCAAGCGGCGCAGCTTAATAACCAACTGCGTTGCCTGCCTGAAGGCAAAGTAGTCACTGATGAGGATATAAGTCGATTATCCGGCAAAAGCTACGCGCAGATTGTCGGAAGCAAATATATGCAATGCCTATGGCCGAAACTGCATTTTCAAGCGGGAACTGTTTTGTTCCGTAGCGCGAGTGGCAGTGCAGGGTTGGGATTACAGAATTTTGAAAATTCACCGCCGCTCACCGCAACCAGTATTGAACGCCTGCAACGTTTGACGCCCCATCTTATCCAAGCTATTCATATTCGCCAGCGCATTAACCTATTGGAGAAAGCCAACCATGCATTTGAAGCAGTTTTGAAACATTTGCGTTTAGGTGTCGTTTTATTAGATGAATATGAGCAAGTCACCTTTATAAATCCGGAGGCTATGCGAGCATTTTCCAAATGCGCCGACATCTATTATAAGTTGCATCAACGGCTGCATTTTTCAAAATACACGTTTAATCAAAACAGCGGATTTTTAGCAAAAGAAAAGGCAGCACAAAAAGAAAAACAAAAAATTCATGAGAAACGAAAAATTGACGGCAATGAAGCCTGTGTAAAAATCGAGTACCCACAGGGACATTTAAAAATAAGCTTTTTTACCATTGGTGTAACGCTCAGGGAGACTCACGGGCAACAGAGCGAAAATGGGGTTCCGATAAAGGCACATTATTTAGTGCTAGTGCAGGATTCACACCGTCCCTGTGATCTACCCATTCACTATTTAAAACAAGCCTATGGCATCACCCCGGCAGAGGGCGAACTCATCAACCACATGATCAATGGCGCTACACTCGTGGAGGCTGCTGAAAAACGCGCAGTCACCCACGAGACGGCACGCTGGCAGATGAAAAATATCATGCAAAAAACCCAAGTCCATTCGCAGACCCAGCTATCGCAATTAATGCTATCGCTTATGGAAGGATAAAGGGCGCAATAATTGCGCCCTTTATCACACAGAATTTACCGCTCGCAATTGACCCGCATTATTTTTTTAACAGACTATCCAGCGAGGTCATATCCGATACAGGGTGAGCTGCTGCATTGATTGAAGTGGATTCACTAGCGAGCAGCGAAGCCTTTTTCACATTAGCTATGCGTTCAAACTCAACCTGCGATAGTTTGAATGTCACATCGCGATCACTGCGCTTCACAAAATAGTCGCTCCCCGCTTTAGTAAATTCATAGTTAAATTCACCCGCAGCAGATTTGGCTGATATTTTTGTGATTTCACCTTGGGGCACTTGTGATACCACCTCCTGAACTTGCAAATTACTAAACGCATTCACAAGTTCCGTTGCTTTGGTTGCATCTACTTTTTCCGCATTAACACTTTGACTAGCGGCAACGAAGTTCCAGTTGTCTCCGGTTTTTTGCAGTTCATAATCAGCCGCTTTGATTGAGTTGACATCCTTGACTGCTAGCAGATCAGATTGCAACCAGTCATTTGAGGCGGTAGCGAACTCAAATGCCGTTAGCTCGACGGCGTAAACCTGGTCTTCACCCTCGCGCCGCAAATGAATTTTTTTGAAGCCAGGTGTTGTGCCCAACCATAGATCCGCTTTTTTAGTATCACCCTGAAACAGCTCGACCCGCCGTTGGAATTTGCTTCCAGTAACTTCAAAGCGTTCATGGCTGCTCGCCGTGGTGGTCACCGGCCAGGTCAGTTTTGTGCCATCGAGTTTTTGCAATACTTCATCCAATTTCTGCTTATCAACAGGAAGTTGATGCAAATCCGGCAACTGCCATTGGCTGCCGGTTTTTTGCAAGGTGACTTTGTTGCTGGCATCCTGAATGATCACTTTATCTATGTCGGCAGGTTTAATAGCAAGTAGCGGTTGCGCATCCACCTGCACACGCGAATTTTGTTGGTACGCGAATACACCCAGTATCAACAACACCTGCGCTATAAATAAAATCGTCAGGCGCCGCTGCCATATTTTCAGAGGCGACACAGCCTCCAATCCCTGTGTCTGCTCCTGTGCGTTTGCTACATCAATAGTGACTGATTGATTCATGTATATTACCTCTATCAGGGCAAATTGTATTAGCGATTAGCTGGCCAACCATTGGCGATATTGTTGTTCGCGTGCGCGCTTGAAGCGGTATTGGACAAACCCGACGACCGCCAGCGCCAGCAACGCCAAGGCATAATTCAAGTATTCCCAGAATGCTTGTGTACTTTGCTCCATGGTTGGCAAGGTACGGTTGAAGTTGCTGCGCGCGCGAATACTCATTAGCCCTTCATCTTCCAAGGCCCAATCAAAGGTATTGGCCATTAACTGCAAACTATTCAAGTATTGGCCGCCATTTGCCATACCCGCCATAGACACTACAGGGTCACTCAGGAAATCATTCGAACTAAACAAAATGATGCGAGCAGAATCGGGCGAGCGTTGGATAACACTGCCAATATTTTTACTTGCATCAGGTTGAGTGCCCTGCTCATTGGTAGTGCCGGCGGTATCTTGTTTTAATAGCGGCGATTCTTTTCCGGAAAAAAATGAATCAAAACGCCCTTGCGAAATTACTCCCAACAATTGCGATTTTTGTTCGCCCGTTGGTAAGTAGCGTGTAATGCCCTCGCTGGTAATTTGCGGCGCGATATTCATATCGCTACTCACCCAGGATTTATCCGAGCTACGCAACAGCTCCGTTACCGTGCGCGATTTTTGTTTTTCCGCATCCAACACAATCGGTGAAGCCCAAGCCATTGTCGCTTGCGGCAAACCATTGGTGATTGCACTCTCAGCGTTTAAACCATCAGCACGCACATCGATAAAATAGGGATAATCCAACATACGCATTTCCTGTACGCTAAAGCCACCGATGTTGCGGTTAACCGGTAGCGGGAAAGGCACACTTTGCTTATCCATCACTAATTTTTCATCAATGCTCAAGCCGTGATGTTTTAACCAGGCGCTCAAGCCACTTTCCTGCTTTTGCAAACTCAGGCTGCGCTGACTTAAGGATGCGGCATAAGGCGAAGTGGCTGCGATAACAGTGCCACCCTGCATCAGGAATTGATCTACAGCGAATAATTGTTTCTCATCCAGATCTTTAGGCGCAGCAAGGAAGAGCACATCAGCCTCGCCGCTCACTGAACCATCGCGCAGATCTTCGCGCACTACATTTAATTCAGCGCCGAGAAATTGTTCCAACTGACCAAACTGGGTTCCTTGTGCCTGGTAGTGACTGGCCATAGCCGCTTCCGGGGCAACAAAGGCAACTGTTTTGGTAAAACCGCTGGCAAAGCGTTTTACTGCCGATGCAAAGTTGCGCTCAAAACTTGCAGCGCTCATATCATCGAGCGGAATTTGCACCAGTTGATCACCCTGCGCGAGCGTCAGGTAAAAATAAAAGCGTTCATTGCTCAACAGACTAGTTGCCATGGGATTAAAACCATAATCCTGCGCGATTTGCTCCCCCACTTTTCCACCGTCCGCAGCAGGATCGATAAAATTGACTTTCAAACGATTAGCCGATTTTTCTTGCTGCTTTTTCATTTCGGTTTCAAGCGCGCGTTTAAATTCTTGCAGTGGTTGCGGCAGAGCAGAATCAGCCGATACATAGGCATTGAAGACCAAATCGCCTTTCACGGTATCAAATAAATTTCCTCCGGCTTGATAGCTGTGCAGCACTTTTTTAATTGCGCGCGTCAGGTCGTGCTCAGGGTTGCGCAACTTGACATCCAGATCGGATTCGCTACCGGTTTTGACTTCAATTAAATCGCGAAAGCCGAGCACTTGATACTCATCGCCATATTGCACCAGCACATTGAAATAGGAGTTCACCACCGCTGCTTGATAGCGATCAGAAATTTGGAAGGGCACAGGTTGTATCGCGTACTTCTGATTGGCTTCTTGCTCCAATTCAGGATTCGTTGCCGGGTCAATAAATTCCACGCGCACCTTGCCGTGACTTTCAATTTCATATTCTTTAATGAGGTCGCGAATTTGCGGCACCAAAGGCGATAACAACGGATGGGTTTTGCTACTGAAATAACCGCGAATCAACAGCGGTTCTTGCAGTTGATTCAGATAATGCTCAGTCGCGGAAGAAATGGAATATTGATTACCTTGTGTAGCATCTACCCGCAGGCTGTTAATTTGCCCGAGCCAAAGATTTGCACCCAGTGCGTTAACCAATAATAAGCCGGTGAGCACTCGCCAACCTTGGTGATGTTGTTTATTGCCTGTTGCCGCCCAGCGCTCGCGCTCCAGCGCAAAGGTATTAAGTGCAAGGAAAATCAGAATCAGGCTGAGGTAGTAATAGAGATCGCGCACATCAATCACACCGCGCGTGATTGATTCAAAGCGCGAGCCTGTGCCGAGCAAGCGCAGCCATTCGCTGGCAGCAGTTCCAAAAAAGTCGGTAACCGCTTTGCTGCCAAGCAGATAAAACACACCGCACAAGGCGACAGCAGTAATCAAACTGACAATCTGGTTATCGCTGCGCGAAGAGACAAATAAACCAATACTTAAATAAGCCGCTCCCAATAACAATGTTGCAAGATAGCCTGCAACAACCGGCCCCCAATCCAAATCGCCCAGGATGGCAACCGTAATGGGTAACGGTAGCGTGATCACCAACGCAACCACTAACAGTGCAACACAACCGAGAAATTTTCCTAACACAAAATGCCACAAAGGCACCGGCTGAGTCAGTACATATTCCAAAGTGCCACTGCGGCGCTCTTCACTCCACATACGCATGGTGAGCGTGCTGGCGAGGAATATCAACAGCAACGGCATCCATTCAAACAGCGGGCGAACATCGGCGATATTGCGGGCAAAAAAAGCTTCGCCCCAGAAGAAAGTAAATAAGGTCACGCCCGCAAAAGCCGCCAAAAATAAATAGGCAATTGGCGATGAAAAGAACAGGGAAATTTCTTTATTGGCGATGCGCGCAATCGTATTTTTAGGCTGCATGATCTAGCACCTCCTTTTTATTATTGGACGATACGTTGGTTAAAGGGAGATTGCTGTTCACTTCGCGGAACAGGCTTTCAAGATCGCGGGTTTCCGGTTGCAATTGATAAAGTTCTGCACCGCTGGCGATAATCGCTTTGCCAATCGCGGCGCTGATCGCTTTTACATCGCCCGCCTCACCCAAGTGCACTCGCGCATGGGTTTCACCTTGATTGTGCGTGAGCAAATCAATCGCTTTTACTCCCGTGACAACACTGAGTGTTTTTTGCAGTGCGTCAGTTGCAAGACTGGATCTCAGCAACAGCGAGCGGCTAATACGCAAGTCCGCCAACTTTTCATCCAGCACCAATTGCCCTGCGCGCATCATCAATACCCGATCACAGAGTGCATCGACTTCTTGCATGATATGGGTGGATAAAATAACCGTGGCATCTTTGGCGATTGCGCGAATCAATTCACGCATTTGCAGCGTTTGTTGCGGGTCAAGACCGTTGGTAGGTTCATCCAGAATGAGCAGCCGTGGCTTGCCCAGCAAAGCTTGCGCAACACCCACGCGCTGCTTGTAGCCGCGCGATAATGTTGCAATAGGTGCGAGCAATTTCGCAGCAATATCCGTTGCGTTAACAACACGTTTTACCTCCCGCTGTTTTTCAAGGCCACGCAAGCCTTTTAATTCAGCAGCATAATCCAAATACTCGCCAACGGATAATTCCGGATAAACCGGCAAGCTCTCAGGTAGATAACCAATTTTTTGCTGCAGCGTTTTCAAGTGATCCGCAAGCAGTTTTCCCTCGAAAAATATCTGGCCTGCGCTAGGTTCAAGATAGCCACTGAGCATTTTCATCACAGTGGTTTTGCCCGCACCGTTATGGCCAAGCAAACCGACAATTTCACCTTTGGCGATGGAAAAATCCACGGCATCTGCCGCGACAAAATCACCATAGGCGCGCTTGAGTTTTGACACTGTCAGCATAAAAGCCTCCCTTGGATAGACGAATGAAGTAACTAGATGGACGAATGAAAAAACCGCACAAATAATGGGCGCAACAACTTCCTTCATGCGAGGAAGCAGCACAAATCAGTTAGGGGAAACCGGGGGAATTAATTTGGCGGCGGACGCCAATACGAGGCACGCCGGGAACGCAGCTGAGTGATCGCGTTATACATTGTTTTTTCCTCAGTAACGGGATAATTCCCAGAAAACAATCGTAGTGGACGAAGACGCGGGGTTAGATAGGGATGCCAATAAAAAGTTCAAGATCCCATTACGCAAAAATATTAGTAAAAATTTTTATAAACATTTAGCGCAGAATAAATATTTATTATTAAAACAATTACTTGAATCCTGCCGGGGCAACCCTAGATTAAGAGGGTGATTGGTGTCGCATGCGAGCCGTCACTTATTAATTGTTTTTATTTTCTATCGCTTCCTACGGAGGATATTTTATGAACGCAATTGATCTTTCTCCCCTCTATCGCAGCACCATAGGTTTTGACCGTTTAGGTGCATTGTTAGATACAGCTCTGCGCGCCGATCAAAGCGCGGCCGGCTATCCACCTTACAACATCGAAGTCACCGGCGAAAACCGCTACGGCATCACCTTGGCGGTGGCAGGCTTTGAGCAACACGAGTTGGATATCCAAACCGAGCGCGGCGTTCTGACTGTGCGCGGCAAAAAAGCCGAGGACAGTAAAGAGGAGCGCAAGTATCTGCATCAGGGCATAGCCACACGCAGTTTCGAGCGCAAGTTCAGCTTGGCCGACCACGTCGAAGTGACTGGAGCCCAACTCAACAACGGCTTGTTAAGTATCAGTTTGGTAAAAGAAATCCCGGAGGCGATGAAACCCAGAAACATCGCCATCAACAACACCGGAAACTTGATCCAACACACTGCGGATACCAGCAAAGCCGCGTAAACCTCGGGCGGGGTCAAACCATCCCGCCCAACTAATTCAGTACCCTTAATGCACCTCCCTTGCCGCAGCCTTGGCTCAATTGCGGCAGGGGCTTTTTTATCCACAGGAGTCATCGAATCGGGGGCAAAATCGCGTAAAATTCACCGCGAACTTTTTCTGAATTGATGCCCCAACTGCTGGATGACACCATGACTGCTGCGTTAACCCCCACTTTGCAACTCGCCACCGACCTGATCCGCTGCCGCTCGGTAACCCCCGAAGACGACGGCTGCCAGGAAATGATGATTAAACGCCTTGAAGCGATTGGCTTTAAAACCTCGCGCTTGCGCTTTGGCGAGGTGGATAACTTCTGGGCAATACGGACGGGAGCAGATGGTACTGAAGGTCCAATACTCGCTTTTGCAGGCCATACCGATGTAGTACCCACCGGCCCGGAAGCCAATTGGAATAACCCTCCCTTTGAGCCACAAATTATCGATGGCATGCTGCACGGCCGTGGCGCAGCCGACATGAAAGGTTCGCTGGCCTGCATGGTTATCGCTTGCGAAAACTTTATTGCGCAATACCCCAACCACAAAGGCCGCATTGCGTTTTTAATCACTAGCGATGAAGAAGGCCCTTCAATTAATGGCACAGTAAAAGTCGTGGAATGGTTGGAAGCGCAAAACACCAAAATGACCTGGTGCATCGTAGGCGAGCCTTCCAGTACTAAAGTAGTCGGCGACGTGATTAAAAATGGCCGCCGCGGTTCACTCGGGGCAATTTTGAAAGTGAAAGGAATCCAAGGGCATGTGGCCTATCCACATTTGGCCGATAACCCTATCCATAAACTCGCCCCTGCCCTCGCCGAACTTGCCGCCGAACATTGGGATAATGGCAATGAATTTTTTCCGGCGACCAGTTTTCAGGTATCCAATATCAATGGCGGAACCGGTGCTACCAATGTGATTCCCGGTGAAGTAGAAGTGGTATTTAATTTCCGTTTCTCTACCGAATTGACTGAACAGATTTTACGTGAGCGCACCGAAGCAATTTTAAATAAACACAAGGTGAGCTACGACTTGCAGTGGATTTTAAGTGGCCAACCGTTTTTAACGCCACGCGGTGATTTGGTGAATGCCGTGGTGGATGCAATTAAAGTGGAAACGGGATTGGATACGGAACTATCAACCTCGGGTGGCACTTCAGATGGGCGTTTTATTGCTCCCACCGGTGCGCAAGTGGTTGAACTTGGCCCCATCAATGCAACCATCCACAAAGTAAATGAATGCATCAGTGCAGATGATTTGAACACGCTCACCAGAATTTATGAGCGAACACTGGTAAATTTATTAGCTTAACGGTTATGCCAATTCGGCTTCTGCATACCACCTACTCCCTTCCTTTTTTATCGTTATACATTCCCGCCAATTATTCCGGCTCCGCAGTAACATTTGTTACTGCGGAGTTTTTATACGCCTCGTCGCTTAAATCATTTTAATTAAAAATAACAAATTGGATTGACGCGTCAATTTGATGGCATCAATCACACAATAATTAATTAAACCTGTTGAAAACATTGAGAAATTTATTCTTGTCATAGTTCTTGCTGATGCTTGTTCGACTGTCGCAAAAATGTCGAATTTTTGAACATTTTTAAGCGCGCAGTAACAAGCCCACCTTTTGCTCTTCAAGCAATTTTTGTCATTCAGCATTTGAAAGGAAGATGAACATGACTACCTCTTTTTTCAGCGAAGTATTGCGTATTCCCGGTGCCAAAGTCTTGAGTCGTGAAGAAGCGGCTTTTCATTACGGTGCAGACACAGGTGCAAGCCAACGCTTGCCTGCTGGCGCCATTGTTATTAAAGAAGTGGATGCAATTCAGGAAGTATTAGCACTCGCCAATGAATTTAAAGTACCGCTCTGGCCAATCAGCGGCGGACGCAATTTTGGTTATGGCACTTCGCTACCGGTAGACAGCCGCAGTTTTATTGTGGATTTATCGCAATTGCGCCGCGTATATATTGATGTGCAATCGTCTACCGCATTAATTGAGCCCGGTGTTACCCAAGCCGATTTACATGCAGCGATTAAAAAAAGCGGCGCGGATTTATTAGTGCCAACCACCGGTGTTGGCCCTAACGGCAATATTCTGGGCAACGCACTCGACGGCGGCTATGGCTTAACACCGATTACCGACCACTTTGATGCGATTAGTGAACTGGAAGGTTACTGGGGCAATGGCACCGAGTTTCGCCACACCTATCAGGATTTAAATTGCCCCGAGATGGCCAAGCGCTGGAACGCAGGTACCGGTTATTCATGGGCAGGATTATTGCGGCAAGGCAATTTCGGCATAGTGACTAAAGCGCGAGTGCAATTGGCACGTACACCGGAAGCCACACGCATTTTAGTATTTGAATGGAAAAGTAATGATGCTTTTATCAATAGCCAATCCGAGTTGAATAAACTGGCAGAAGATATTCCCGGCATCGGCGGCATTATTATGATGAACGATTGCCGGATTCTTTCTACCCAGGTCGATACACCACTGGCGTCAGCACTCACTGGCGATGCGCGAGCAGATTATTTAAAACAACTTGCGAAAGAACGCAAAATTTCGGCATGGTCAGGATTGGGAACACTGTATGGTTCACGCGCAGCAGTTGCTGGCTCAGTAAAAGATATTCGCCGCCGGTTAAAAAATTGTCGTGTGTGGAGTTTTAGCCCGAACCAAATTAAACAGCTGCAAAAAATCCAGAATTATTTACCACAATGGGGTTTCTCATCCTTGCGCCGTCACTTTGGTGCACTGGTAAATACCTTGGGAACGGTTGAGGGTTATCCGATAGTCGCGTTTTTAAAAATTGCTTACGCACTTGACCCGACCGCGAAAAAACTCGATGTGCATTCACACCCCGCTAAAGATGGCGCCGGTATTTTATGGTATGCACCGCTAGTGCCATTTACATCCGATGAAGTGGAACGCTATCGCACAGTGATGAGCAAATGTTTAACCGATAACGGATTTGATCCACTGCTTGCAGTTACCTCGCGTTCATCACGCACACTCTCAGGTACTATCCCGGTATTGTTTGATCGCAAAAATCCGGATGATGTCGCACGTGCAAAAAACTGCTATCGCCAATTGGTAAAAACCGGTTTGGAAAATGGTTGGCCACCCTACCGTTTGGGGATTGATTATATGGACATGATCGCCTGCCCTGCCGATTCACCCAGCGCACAAGTGCAACAGCTATTGAAGAAGGCTTTGGATGAAAATGAAGTGATCGCATCCGGCCGTTATGAACACGTTAAACCAGTTGCGCCTTTTGTTCCTGCTGCCCCGATCAAAGAAATGGAAAAAATTGCAGCAGCGGAACACAAGACTACCGAACCACAGCTCGATTACACCAAGGTATTCGGCTCCCGCTTGATTGAAACCGAATCAACCGAGGTGTAATTATCCAGTCGCTAAACCGCTGAAAATAAAACCTGACAATAACGATACGAGAAGGAATTTCTCATGAACAGAATAATTGCCCAGCGCATCAGGGACGATGCCCTTGCTCGCCCCCTCGCTAATCGGATTTTTTATCCAGATTGACGATCAACAAACTACCGGTAAACTTTTTTGGCTCAAGGCAATACCAGGTATGCATATCACAGTTCCAGCGCTCGTAACACTTATCCACTAATTTTAAAAATGGGCTGCGCCCTGGATCGGCCAACACCAACTTTTTCACACCCGCGCTCGCAGCGCGTTTAAGCATTGCAAACCATTCATCGGTCAGCTCATCCCAGAAACAAATATCGCCACCGACAATCACATCGTATTTACTCAAATCTGCTTTTTTCATTGAAGCCATTGCGCCCTGGCGGGTTTTTACGGCAACACCATTGAGTTCGGCCTGCACATCCAAAAAGGCAAATACCTCATCGTCCACATCCAAACCAGTAACACCATGGCCGCTGTTAGCCAGATAAATGGAGGTAGGACCCCAGCCGCAGCCCACATCCAATACCCGGCTTTTTTTCTTGAGCGGGTTATGGGTAAAGTAATCCATCAACAGATAGCTTGAATCCCAATGTTTATCGCCATGCACGCTTGGGCTGCGCTCTTTTTTGAGGTTCTTAATTGCTCGGCTTTTTTCGGTGTACAACCAAATTCCGTAAGTGTGATAGGTGTTCTTGGCAGGTGGGGATAATAGTTCTGGCACTGTGTCATCTCACTCGAAAGGGGCTGGGGGAGAATTCGCTCAATAACGCCGGAATTCTATGACAAAATTAAGACACTTATGTGACCGCTAGCCGCAAAATGTCAGAAATATCCAACCCGGTACAACAACACAAGGATGCAGTTAAAATGAAACAGGAAAAGCACAAATAAAAAAGCCGCAGAAAATTCTGCGGCTTTCATTACTCACTCCATTTCTACTTTACACGCGCAAACACACGACGCCGGGACATGACTAAAGAGCATAAACCCATTAGCAGCAAGAGCGCGATATTGGATTCAGAAACTCTCAGCAATGGATCACCGGATCCGAACAAGAATAAATTGGACAAACCACCCCCTGTCCCCGAAATCCGTTCATAGGAAAAATAACCTGAGGTTTCACCTGGTGTAATCAACCAGGCAAAGGCATCCGGATTACCGCCACCATTACCCACGTGCATAGTAATCACCGCGCGGCTGTAGGTATCCCAAAATGAATCCGCGATATACCACTGACCATCAACATCAATTCCCCAACTATCTGCAACGACAGTAAACAAATCATTTGTGCCAGACCCTGTAAGTTCACCCTCTTTCACCCAGGGATCACCAAGATCATCATAAAGCGCATCTATTTGGGCAGGCGAATTCAGGTTGACCGAGTTAAGTGTCTTGCACTCAATCGCATCACTCAAAGTGGCAACCCGCTGATTGTCAGGCAGGCAGGTAATTTCCCCCGCAAACGCAGATGAGGCCCACCAACCAGTTACCAGAGTTAATACCAAAAATTTCCATACTAATTTCAACATGGCACTTCTCCTTCAAAGAGACATTATTGTGAGAAAAGCATCACAATTTAATAGGCAATTTAGGTGCCATTGGCTCAAAAAACGTACAAGCCATTGTTTTTATTAGGCGCCAGTATTTTCAATATGGCACATAAAGCATCAAAGTGTCCATTTTATCGACAATTTGACAGCCTAAAAACGTCAATAAATCGACAGCACCAAAAGAGGAACACCACTAAACGGGCAGGAGATGCATCCTTGTAGCCGGGTTTTGATCGCCGTGCTATTTTTGCCGCGCTGCTATTTCGAGTCTTAGACCATGATAAACCGCGTTATTTTCTGGCCCTTATTTTTCACCTGCCAACTGATTGCACTCGCGCTGGTGAGTTGGCATTTACTCGCACAATGTCATTTTGCTTATCCGATTGGCTATCAGCTATTGGATCTGGACAAACACATCGCAGAGTTTGCCCCACAGAATCGTTACAAAAATGATTTTGAGTGGACAACACCCGAAGATCACTGGCGTTTATTTGGTGAGATTAGCGATGCGGTGCAAACCAGCGGCCAGGGATTACGCGACATTAGTTACCGCTTAAAAAGTGGCGAAACCACATCTTTAATGCACGATGCAGAAATTATCCATTTGCAAGATGTAGCAAATCTCATCGACGTGTTTTATGTAACGGGAGCAAGCTGTTTATTGGTGTGGATCGGATTGATTTTTTTTGCATATCAACAAAAATTAAAACTCCCACCGGTAAAAAAAGTTCTACTTGGATTTTTAGCAGGGTTTGCCGCTATCGCCGCAATTGTTCTGATCATTGGCCCCACCGCTGTTTTTTATTGGCTTCACGTGCAGGTATTCCCCGATGGGCACCAGTGGTTTTTTTATTATCAGGATTCACTGATGACCACCCTGATGAAAGCGCCGGATATTTTTGCGTTTATTACCACACTGTTACTTTTATTACTTATTGCACTATGGTCTGCAAGCCTATACGGCATCAATCGCCTGCTGCAATATCCCCCGCAACAACCATCTACAACCAAGACCAGAAAGCGCTAATGTTTAAGCAGTTCTCAACTTTGCCATGAGGTCTGGTTTATTAAGCTCGCGTTAAGCAAAAAAGCGCCAATACTGGCCACACCTGCTGTAAATACAGCTGTTTACGTTAGCGAGGATAATCTTATGAACAAATCGATGATTATGGGTACGGTACTGGGCTTGGGTGTGGCTACCATGGGTGGCGCCATTGCTGGCTATCAATACGTAAAAGAGCCAGATCACGCCAAAGTACTCAAAACCCTTGCAGTGACCAAAGAGATAAAAATACCGCATGAGGAATGCGTAGATAAAACCGTTGTTCGTCAAAAACCGGTGAAAGATACCAACCGCATTGCCGGTAAAGTGTTAGGCGCAGTTGTTGGCGGCGCCCTCGGCAATCAGGTAGGCGGTGGCAACGGTAAAAAAGTAGCGACAGTTGCAGGCGCAGTTGCCGGTGGTTATGCGGGCGATAAAGTGCAAGAAAACATGCAGAAAGGTGATACTTACACCACAGTAGAGCAAAGCTGCAAAACTGTATACGAAACCCGTGAAGAAATTACCGGTTATGACGTGACTTATCGCATCAAAGACAAAGAAGAAGTTGTGCGTATGTCTTACGATCCCGGCCAGAAAATTCCGCTGCAAAATGGTGAGTTAGTATTGAACCAACCTAGCTCAACAAATCATTAATAGTAAAGTTCTTAACAGTTAAGCCTTAACACTGAAGCTCCCAGGCATTGCGCTTGGGAGCTTTTGTTTTTTATCCTTTTGAAACGCCTCCGCTACGCAATTTAAAAAATGCCCAAGTAAACAATCCAACAATAACTGCGGCAAAAAATGGCACTTGCCACAGTAATGCATTGCGCAGTGCGGCGCCTTCCGGCGTATCGGGAAAACTGGCCAATAATCCGGAAAAACCCAAACTGAATAATCCGTAACCCAAATTAAAAATTAATCCTTTTACTGACAACACCGTGGCACGGCGCGATGAATCTGCCTCTTCATGCAACACCCGGCTCACGGTAAAACCGAGGAAGCCCATCATCATCATTAAAAATAATGTCGGTATTACACCATAGATTGGCCAGGCGGGAACTAACACCACTAAACCAATTAACGTCATCACAGCCACTAAACCCAGATTCGCCAACATGCCAAAACGTGCATTTAAACGTTTGGCGATGCCGGGCACAAACCACCCCAACACCCCCATAGCCGCACCAAAAAAACCATAGGTCCATTCAGGCAATTCAATCAGCCGATAATAACTACTGGTGATGGTTGCGAAATTGCGCACGATGGAATCCAATGTAACACCAATCGCAATAACCACCAACGTTTTGGGATTGGTAAAGACCCAGCGAGCAGTTGAAAGGGTGAGATGAAATGCGTGGGATAAGGTCGATCCCGCTGCTACATGCACAGGCTCAACCATCCGCCAAGTAATAAACAAACACGCCAGCGCTTGCAGCAATACCAACAAAACCGGCAATCGATGAGCTGTCTCACTACTGATGTGAAAACTCGCGGGAAGAATGGAATTAATCGTATCCGCATCATAAAGCACGCCGCCAATAATCATCGCCAGCACAAAACCCACCGAACGCCAGCGCATAGCATGGGCAAGCAAATGATCCCAGGCCCCGGCGCGATTTTCAGGTGGCAATGAATCATAGGCGAGCGCTTCATCTGCTCCACTCGCGCAGGCTTCCGAAAGCCCCGAACAAATACGATTGATGACACACATGATCAGCAACAACATTCCACCATCGCGCGGCGCCAGCAGCAGGCACAGCATTTCAATCACCATCAATACTGAGGCAGTCATCAACAATGTCCTGCGCCCAATCGTATCCGCCAACGCACCCGAAGGAACTTCAAATAGAAAAATGGTCAACGCCCAAATCAAATTGAGCATCACAAACTGATCAAGTGTTAAACCCAAGTCGATAAATAAAATCGCTAGTACCGGGTAGTAGGCACGTGCAGTAAAAAAGACGGAGAAGGTGACAAAGCGATTGGCGTTGCGGGATAAGTCTTGGGTCATGGCAGTTGGCCTGAATTGGCGGTGACGGAATTAAATCGACAGAGAAATAATTGTGCTGTGATTATGGCGTCAACTGATCCAATTTCCCAAAAGTATTTTTCGGGTGTAACTCGGCAACCAAAAAAACGGCAGCCGAAGCTGCCGTTTTTCATATCAACGAACGAATAAATTAATTACAACTGCGCACCAATGACCAAGCATTAGTCCACGCCCAGCCTGTGCCCGGTGCGTATGGCCCACCGACGGTACACCAACCACCTACGGTGCAGCGATATTCACTGCCGGCATTTTTCACCAATGCACCAGTGGCATAAGTTGAACCATCCACATAGTTAGGCGATGTGCAATTGCCACAAGTGGTAGAGGCAGACGAGCTGGATCTTGAGGATGGAGCTACTGAACTTGATGGTGCCACTGAACTTGGTGGTGCAACAGACGAAGTACCACTGCTGTTACAGGCTCCCAAATCCAACCAGTAGTTGTATTGGCCATTGGTTAATTCAGGATTATTACCTTGCGTCCAGTAGTTTGCTTGGTAACGCTTGTTGTTGAACTTCACTTGATTAGGTTTGTTGTACACAACTGCTGGATCCCAGGTTGGCAAGCCCGCGCAAGTATCGCTAGTAATTGACGATGTACTGGAGGCAGATGAACGCGAAGAAGGTACTGAACTGCTGGATGGCGGCGCAATACTGGAGTTACTGGTGCCGTATTGCACATCGATACATTGATAGAAGCCTTCCGGTGCATCGGCATAATCACGCTGCCAAATACTGTACACAATGTGCTTACCGGAGCGAGGTGGCAGGTTAACAATATGACGTGAAGTCGCTTCTTGCCCGGTTGGTGCAGATTGATGGATTTGCTCCAGATCCGACCACTTCAATGGGTTTGCCGGATTAAAACCTTGCTTGGTAATGTAATAACGGAAGTACATGCTGCGGTGTTGCGCGGTATTGGTCCACACAAATTCGCGGTTACCTGCTTGAACTTGTGTTGCTGGCCAATCTGTTCTGGCCAAATCCAAACCGGCGTAACCACCCACGCCTGCGCTACACAATTTTCCATCGGGAATATAGGACTGATGGTTATCGCGCACACCACCAATCGCAATACTTTGCGGTGAATAAAAACCGACGTTGCCCGCTGCCTTGGCGGCGATACACGCGGGTAAGCTTGGGTTTTCAATGCCGTTTTCCTTACACACAATCACGCGGGCTTTGGGTGAGGATACGTAGCCGTGTGCGTTCACCTCAACGGTACCAAGCATTGCGGCACCTGCAACTATTGCCGAAAGACTAAAAGATTTAACACGAGAAACAGCGGGCATATAGTGGATTGCTTTTGCTTTCACTTTCTCATCTCCTGAATCTGCAGCGGTATGCGTTTGTATGGGCAGCCACTGCAATTGTTAGTTGAATGTTTAGTTACCTGATAAAAAACCTGACAAACAACAAGTGATCAAGATTCATACCGGAGAATTGAGTCTAAAAAGCGAAAAATTAAAAGGCTAGTCCCAGTTTTCGCTTTGCGGTTCGACTTTGGGTAGGAAGTGTGAGCTTTGGAAAAAAGCAACACGTGAAAGGTGCGGACAAATATTTAAGCGACATTCGTGTAACAAGAGCGGATAAAAATCCGCTCCCTTTTATAAATTAATTAAACGCTGTTGTTTTGCACTCTCCTCTCCGGCCAACAACAACTCAACACCTAATAATGACTGCTGCGGTAAAAATACCAAGGGCGCATTACCATTAATCGCGTCCACAATATTTTTATAGTAATGCTCGTAATAGCCGCGCTGACCAGGAATCGTGGTGCGTGTCGTTTCGCCATTATTGTGTGTATGCAATACGCCGTAATTATCGGCACCGGGTTGTGCCCAGCCCGCCGTACCAGGAATAAGGCCGCGTATCATTTGCGCTTCTTGCACATCCTGGCCGAATTTTAAAAAGGAGCCCTTGTCGCCGTGAATAGCAACGGTTGCACTTTTTTCGCTGACGTAGGTGCTAGAACGGAGAATGACGCGCATGTCGGCGTAGTGAAAACACACATTGAAATAATCCGTCGAACCTTCTGCGCGGCGCAGGCTGCGCATATCGGCGTACACGGCCTTGGGTTTTCCAAATAGGCACAGCATGGAATCCACCATATGAATTCCCAAATCAAACCAGGTTCCTGAACCAGGGAGATTATCTTCCTTCCATTTTTTGTGGGTGACGTTAGTGCGATAGCGGTCATAGTGCCATTCCACTTCAACGATACGCCCAAGCGCGCCCGACTCGATAATTTTTTGCGCATCCAAATGATCGCTTTCCAAACGTTTGTTTTGAAAAACGGAAAGGATTTTTTGTTGGCTATTTGCCAATGCAATTAATTCATTGCCTTCATCAATATTTAATGTGAAAGGTTTTTCTACCACGACATGTTTACCCGCAAGCAAGGCCTCTTTGGTCATTGGGTAGTGAAGTTCGTTCGGTGTATTGACTACCACCAAATGGACATCCGGATTAGCCAGAATCCCCTCAAAGGTTTTTACGATACTAACCTGCGGATAATCAACTAATGCAGTGGGTTCACTACGCTGCAAAATAGTGTGGAGTTTCAAGCCTGGTTCAGCGGTAATCAGCGGGGCGTGAAATACTTTTCCCGACATACCATAAGAACAGAGTGCGACATTGAGCATAAAATTTTCCAGCTATTAGACAATTGGTATGTTGATTTTTATTCTGCGCGCGCACGCGGTTTCAATTTGATATACACGCGACGTTTTACCCGTGCAACTAGATGGCCGTGATTATCTTTTATCTCAACCAAAAATTCCGGTACGTATTTTTCGCCATTAGCAGTTTTTGCGCGTATGTCATTAAGGATTTCATCGTTAATCGCAAAGTGTGCATGCACGTGGGTTTTACCTGGGGCGATGTAATCTATCTCCGCGTGTTTATCCCATACAAAATAATCCCGCCCGAGGTTGTTCATGATCATCAACATATACCAGGGGTCGGTCATAGACATCAAGCTACCGCCATATTGGGTACCAACATAATTGCGGTTATACCAACGCAGTTTTAGGGTCACCCGCGTTTCCCGATAATCAGTTGCAAGATAGGTGATTTTAATACCGGAGAAAAATAATGGTGGCCATAAATTGACGATGAATTTAAATACACCAGCTTTCATATTCTTTACACCACTCTCTTGCGTGGAATGATGACGACACCATCATCACGGCAATCAACATAAGCACTGATGCCGTAAACCTGCTCCAGATTTTCCGTCGTCAATACCTCAATCGGTTGGCCATCGGCCACGATTTTTCCGCGATGCAATAACACCAACCGCGAGCAAAAACGCGCAGCCAAACTTAAATCATGCAATGCCGCTAATACAGCCCCACCCTGCTGTGCATGTTCGGCAAGCAATTCCATCATATGTAATTGATGATAAGGATCGAGCGCGGCAATAGGTTCGTCGGCGAGAATAATATTCGGTTCACCAGCAAATACCCTTGCTAGCAAGGTGCGCTGCAACTCGCCACCAGAAAGTGTAGTCACAATCCGTTGGCGCAGCGATTGCAATTCAGTGATCTCAAGCGCACGTTCAATGGCCTGTTTATCGCGCTCCGATTTACCACTCATTGGTTTATGCCAAGGCGCGCGCCCCAAACCAACCAAATGCTCAACTTGCAACGGCCAGGCGGGCGTTTCCTGTTGCGGCAAATAGGCCAACACTTGCGCGCGTTCGCGACCGGAAAAATCGTTTAGTAATTTTTGTGGGTGAGTTTCATTCGATAAATAAATCTGTCCGGAATCCGGTTGCTGTAATCCTGCCATTATCCGCAAGAGCGAGCTTTTACCGGCACCATTAGGGCCGATCAATCCGACCAATTCCCCTTGCGTTAATGTCAGATCGGCATTATCAAGAATTAGGTTTCCATCGCGCGCGAATGAAACCTGTTGGGCACTCAATGTTGTTGTCATCATGCCCACCGTGAACGGGTTTTTAGGATTAGCAATAAAAAGAACGGACCGCCTAGTAGCGAAGTCACCACACCCAATTTTAATTCGCGCGCGCTGTCAAACTGCCGCACCAGAATATCGGCAAGCACTAACAACAAAGCGCCACCAAGTGCGCTGGCAAACATCAGGCGACCGGGTCTGTACCCCACAAAGGGACGCAACAAATGCGGCACAATCAAACCGATAAAACCGATACTGCCACTCACTGCCACGCAGGCGCCGACACCAATGGCAATCCCGAATAATAAAATTCCGCGCTCGCGGTGATTGTTAAAACCCAGCGAGCGCGTGCTCTCTTCGCCCAAACTTAATGCATCCAGAAAACGGCTCCGGCTGAGCATTAACAACCAGCCAATAATTGCCAGTGGCAATGCGATACTGACATGATCCCAATGGCGGTTGGCGAGTGAACCCATCAACCAAAATACAATTTCCTGCATCGCATACAGACTCGGTGCAAAATTTAATGCAACCGCAATTAATGCACCGGTGATTGCACTCATGGCCACACCGGCAAGAATCAACGCAAGCATGCTGCTGTGCAAACCTGCTAACAGATAGACCAACACCAGTGATAAGAGCGCTCCGATAATTGCGGCGCTGGGCAACCAATACCACGCAGTAGCAGCGGCTCCAAAATACAATACACACACAGCACCAAAAGCGGCGCCGCTGGTAACACCGAGCACACCCGGATCAGCGAGCGGATTGCGCAACAAGCCTTGCATAGCAGCGCCAGCCATACCCAATGTTGCACCGACAATAATTGCCAGCAGCAAGCGCGGAATACGAATTTGCCCGAGAATGGTTGCACCCAGGCTCTGCTCACCGCTCCAGATATCCGCGAACGATTGCAGTACCGGAATATCGGCCGCACCGCTATTTAATGCCAAAGCAGCAGCGGCAATAATGGCGATGAATAAAATAATCACCACCTGTGGAAATGAAATATTGATTTGCAACATATTCTCTATATTCACATTGTTAACTGCTGGACTCCCGCGAGCGGGAGTGACGATGAAAAAATAAATCGATTTATCTGGGAGTCGTCATCCTCGCGCAGCGGGGATCCACTTATTTAGCAAAATTTATTTCGCGAGCTCTTGCTTCAACGCAATCGCCACATCGCCCAATACTGAAGCTGCGCAACCCGACAAACCAGCCGGTAAACGCACAATTTTAAACCCGGCATTCGCTAACGCAGGATGCGCCAAATATTCGCGCGCGAGTGAAAAAGCTTCTGCACTGCCTTCTTCAATAATCAATATTTGTGGTTTTGCGCTAAGCAGCAATTCCAAATCCAGCTGATTAAAACCAAACATACCGCGCTCTGCAGCCAAATTACGCAATCCAGCCAGCAGCATTAATTCGTGCTCCAAGGTGCCATTGCCAATTACCACACCATTAGATGAATACCAAAACGCCGTTAGTGGCTGTTGGGTTTTATTGGCTGCCTGTAGCTCGGCGACTTGCGCACTGCTTTTTTGTGTCATGGATAATGCTTTTGCAGAAGCGCCAACTAACTCACCCAACTGCAAAATTTGTTGATTGATATCATCCAATTTGCGCGGCAGGGGTAAACGCTCAACAGGGTTCCCCAATCGCTCTAACAATGCAACTGCATCGGGCGCATCAAACTCACCGGCAAAAATAACATCGGGCTTCAACGGTACAATTTCTTCCGCAAGGCCATGATTGAGTGGTATGCCTTTTACTTGTGCGGCGATCGGCGACCACATAGGATTCGCAGTCAAATAACTGATTGACACCAACCGCTCGTGCGGAATCAACTCCCATAGCAATTGATCAATACAAATATTGAGTGACGCAATTCGCTGCGGAACTGTTTGTGTGGTTAGCGCTGTTTGTGAAAAACAAATGCTCGATAAATTCAAAAACAAAAAGCCCATCGCAAAGAGGATGGGCTTTTGAATCGCAGCGCATGCTTTCATCTTAAAGTGGATTCAACCAGGCCGCGCCGCGTACGCCGCTGGAATCGCCATGTACTGCTGGAACGATTGGGGTATCGCACTCGCGCCCGAATACATATTTAGGCAAGAGCTTGGGCACTTCAGTGTAAATCGCCGCAATATTGGAAGCGCCACCGCCCAACACAATCACATCCGGGTCCATCACATTAATAATGCAGGCCAAACCGCGCGCGAGTTGATCGAAATAATCAGCGAGGATTTTTTGTGCGGTCGCTTCACCACTCTGTGCGCGCTCCACAATCTCATGGCCTTTGATTTTTTCGCCAGTCGTTAACTGATAAGAAAGGCACAGGCCAGTCCCGGACAAAAAAGTCTCCTGACAGCCTGCCTTGCCGCAATAACAAGGGCGCACATTTAGGTCGGCATCACTCGTCCAGGCCAGAGGATTATGCCCCCACTCGCCCGCTACACCATTGGGGCCAACAATCGGTTTGCCTTGATAGGCGACACCCGCTCCGCAGCCAGTGCCGAGAATGCCGGCGAATACCAGATCGTAACCGCGACCGGCACCGTCGGTGGCCTCGGACACCGCGAGGCAGTTGGCATCGTTAGTGACTTTGACATCGCGCATCAAAAACGCGGATAAATCCTTCTGAAACGGTTTGCCGTTAAGCCAGGTCGAGTTGGCATTTTTCACCCAGCCGGTTTTGCGCGAAATAGTGCCGGGAATACCTATCCCGACCGGCAACAGGGTTTCACCTGCAGCCACTTCCGCTTGCGCCACCAAATTGCCGATATCGCGCAGGGTTGCATCGTAATTGTCACGCACCGTAGGGATACGTGTACGGAACAGCTCCTGGCTGCTGCCATCGAGCAGGATCACCTCGGTTTTAGTGCCGCCGAGATCGATACCAATACGGAAATCTGTCATATGAATCAGCCTGTTATCAAATCTGGCGGGATTATAGGTGCCGCCCCTTCCCCGAGGCAAATAGGCGCGCAAGATAAATTCAATAATGGCGAAACGGCCGCCAAGGGCTACACTCAAACACAGGCTCATCCGCAACCTGGGTAGACCAATCAGTTACTGAAAGACCACTCGCGACCAAAAGAACACAATATGACCGATACAAGAAAAAAAACCGCTGCCCATGAGCGCCGCAAATTTAGCCGCATCCTGTTTGATGCGCATGTTGAGCTCGCGCAAGGTGAATTCCACTGGCGCGCCAGCTTGCTCGATATTTCACTCAAAGGTTTATTGCTACAGCAAACCCTACCCGTGGAGGTAATCCTTAACGAACCTATCCTGGTGAAAATATTGCTGTCCGATAATACCAGCATCGCCATGTCGGTGACGGTGGCGCACCAACATCACAACCAAACCGGTTTGATGTGTACCTCCATTGATATTGATAGCGTGAGCCATTTACGCCGTTTGATTGAATTAAATTTAGGCGATGCACTGGCAGCAGAAAGGGAACTGTCTGAATTAATCAGTGATTACTAATGCAGGCTGTGGAACCAACACCAATAAGGTCCATCAGAAATTCCCGACCAGCGGAGCCAACAAAAATAATGAGCGACGAAAGAAAACCGGATGACTTAAGCGATGAAGACAAGCGCCGGCACCCGCGCTTTCCATTGCGCGCTTATGCCGACTTGCAGTACTCCACCAAGAAGTGGGAAGCGCATGTGTTGGACCTTTCGGAATCCGGCGCACGCCTGGCCATCCTGGGGGAACACCTATTGCAAAAAGGTGACCCGCTGCGCGTGCATATCCAATTGGAAGACATCAACTTGCTCACCTCTCCCAAAAAACAACTCAGCCTGCATGGCCGGTTAATCCATGTGCGCGAGCATCTACTAGGGTTTGAGTTCCAACCCGATACGCCCGTTGATAAAACATTGCTTTATGAATTATTAACCCAGATAGAAAACAGCCACTAATCAACAAGCCCTTTATGCAACACGCTGTATTTTTTTATGTATATTTGTGCCTGTTATTCTTTTTTGCCCATAACAGCACGGCGAGCGGCACGAGCGATGATGTGCTGCATATCACGCTGCCAAAAGCAGGCTCACTTGAACCAGAATCGACCAGCCGTTTTTATGAACAGGCGCTGCAGTTGGCACTGGAAAAAACCCGCCCCGCGTCTGAACGTATCCAATTTAATTACCACATGCACGACGTAAGGCGCGAGCGTGCACGCCTGTTAGTGAAAAATGGCACACTGGATATTATCTGGAGCAGCAGCAATAAAAAGCGCGAAGCAGAACTCATGCCCGTTAAATTTAATTTGATCCGAGGTATCAATGAGTATCGCCTGCTATTAATTCGCGCGGATGATCAAGTGCGCTTTGATAAAATCAAAAATTTAACGGATTTACAGCAATTCAAAATTGGCAGCGGTACTCATTGGAGCGATACCGACATTTACCGCTTTAATGGTTTGCCACTGGTGACCGCCTACTCCTATGAACCCATGTTTCGTATGCTCAAGGTCAAACGCTTTGATTATATGGCGCGCAGTATTCAGGAGGTGAATTATGAACTGGAGCATTACGGAAAATCGGGACTGACAATTGAAAAAAATCTGGCGATTCACTACCCACAGCCGATTTATTTTTTTGTGAATAACAATAACCGCGCGCTGGCCGAACGCATTCAACGCGGGTTGGAAATCGCGCGTGACGATGGCAGCCTCGATGCACTCTTTTTTGACATTCCCAACTTCCGCCAGGCATGGGAACAATTACAGCAGCTCAATCGCAAAGTGATTGAATTAAAAGCCCCCTGAATAATTTTTTAAAGCGCATCAAGCGCCTCTTGTAAGTTTTTTACTGCAACCACTTCAATGCCCAAATTCTTTTCACGCGGCGCATTGGCAAAAGGCACTATCGCGCGTTTGAATCCATGTTTGGCCGCCTCGCGCAAACGTTCATGGCCACTCGGCACGGGGCGGATTTCACCCGACAAACCCACTTCGCCAAATACAATTAAATCCTGAGGCAAAATACGATCGCGAAAGCTGGAAACAATCGCAAGCAGAACGGCTAAATCCGCACTGGTTTCCATTACTTTCACGCCGCCCACCACATTCACAAATACATCCTGGTCGCCCACCATGATTCCGCCGTGGCGATGCAATACGGCGAGCAACATTGCGAGACGGTTTTGATCCATACCTACGGCGACGCGGCGCGGATTACCCAGATGGCTGTCATCGACCAAGGCTTGTATTTCAATCAACAGTGGGCGCGTGCCCTCCCACATCACCATCACCACGGAACCGGATGATGCATCCTCTGCACGCTGTAAAAAAATCGCTGAGGGATTATTCACTTCGCGCATGCCCTGTTCAGTCATCGCAAACACACCCAATTCATTCACTGCACCAAAGCGGTTTTTATTGCCGCGCAGAGTGCGGAAGCGCGAGTCATTATCGCCTTCCAGCAAAATGGAGCAGTCAATCATATGCTCCAGGACTTTAGGGCCGGCAAGCGAGCCGTCTTTAGTCACGTGCCCCACCAGAATTAATACGGTGCCGGTTTGTTTTGCAAAGCGGGTAAGATAAGCGGCGCTTTCGCGCACTTGCGATACCGAGCCGGGTGCCGAGGAAATATCTTCCATATGCATCACCTGAATGGAATCGATCACCATCACTTTGGGCGCGACTTTTTGTGCAATCGTGCAGATGCCTTCCACACTGGTCTCACTCAGCATTTGCAATTGATCCGTGGGCAACCCCAAACGTTGCGCGCGCATCGCCACTTGCTGGAGCGACTCTTCGCCAGTGATGTAAAGCGCAGGCATAGTGCGCGCCAAATTGCACAGGGTTTGCAGCAAGAGAGTGGATTTCCCGGCGCCGGGATTACCGCCAATCAGCACTACCGAGCCAGGCACAAACCCTCCGCCGAGTACGCGGTCAAATTCCCCTGCTCCGCTGCTAAAACGCGGCACATCGTTAAGGGAAATTTCCGCAAGGGTTTGAATTTTATTGCCCGTTGCACCGCCCGCATAACCTTCAAACTTTGCGGAACGGTTAGCGGGCGTTGGGCCTAAACGCACTTCGCTTAAGCTATTCCACACACCACACTCAGTGCATTGCCCTTGCCATTTTTTATAATCGGCTCCGCAATCGTTGCAGACAAATGCACTTTTGGTTTTTGTACTCATCAATTATCCCTAGGTGGAATTATTTTTTTTCGCTCGTTAATTTTAAATACGCGCCCAAACCTACCAACAGCGCCACTGCAGCAAACAACATAAATACCGCAGAATTCAAATGGGTGGCGTCGCCGAGCAAGGATTTAAACATCAGCAGCAGAGATTCAATCGATACCGCAATTACAATCGCCGACATAAACCGCGCAATGGTACGGCGTGTGGAACCTGTGTGGTGAATATCTTTGTGCAGCAACACTTCTTCTTCGAGGATCGTTTTACCCAGATCAAAAATGGCTAAACCCAAGGTCACTAAAATGACTGATTGGAAAGCCTGTGTTGCGGTGTTGGTATGTTCGTGGATCATCTCATACAGCGATTGCCCCGCCGAAAATAACAAGAGCATAGACACCAGAACCAGCATGATGCCGATAACACCGTAAATCACTTGGAACAACGGATGCACCACGCGGCGCAAACTATCGCCATTTAGAAAAGTGATCAGCTTTTCCAAATTAAAATTGATCACCAGATAACGCGTTGCATTGTCAGCATCAACAAAACGTTGCACAGCGGAAATCGCCAACTGGTGGGTTGCGCTGGAAAGATAGGGTTGGGTGACGGTTGCAGTCGCCGCGTTATCGCGCGCAAGTGTGTAATAAACACGATTGCTGCGGTCAGAACCAAAACCTGGCTCGCGGCGCTTTGGGTCAGGCACTGTGGGTGATGCCGCAGACTCGGTGGTTTGCACACCTTTTTCGTCGAGACAATAAAGTAACTCTACAAACGGATAAGAGAGGTGCAGGCGTTTAACGACCTCGTTCAATTGCTCGTGCGAGGTTTCCAATTTATTGGGCGATAAAGAAGTCACAATGGATTCCAGCAAACGTTCAATTTGGGCTTGGTACTCATCGTATTTTTTTAGCAGGTATAAATAATTGCGCGGGGTCATATTACACACTCATCAACACAGCGGGGCTGCAAAACGGGCAGCAGTTTACCCTAATTTATTAGCAGTTATTGCGCCATCACCGCGTAAATTCTGGTGAAAAAATAAACCCCGGCAAGCCGGGGTTTATGTAAACAGTTTTACAACAAGTCGATTAATCAGTTTGTGGGCAATTCAATATTGCCCGGCGCACCACCACCCACGGCAACACCACCGTTATTCAATACGAATGTGACCACTTGGGTTTGCAACTCCGCCGTTACCTGAGGTGCACCACCCTCCGGGCGCAACAGCGAAGAATGCCCGCCCGCTGTATGTTTCACATAACCGCGCCCCAACTGGGTGCTACCCAATCCTAATTGCGTAGCATTGAGTAAAGATGCCATCGCAGAGGTACCGGTTAAAGGGGCACTGGCAGCACTATTAGGAATCACTGCATCGTTATTAATCTGTTGCACCAATGCAGGCACACCCAAGGCAGCCAGGGTTTGCATATAGTTCACAGGATCACCCGCATCCATCGCACTCTGCGCAGCGTAGAGGAAACGCTCATAGTTGCTGGTACCCACATTGACACCGCTAGCAGCCAAACCGCCGTTGATGACGGGTGTAAAGGTGGCTGAATTCACCAGAACCTGCGCCACTTGCGTGCCTGCTGCACTGGTTACAATTCCGCGGATGGGGTTCAGGTTCGAGGGCAAACCAACCAAGCCATCGTTCGCGATAGCCATTTGGTTCACCGTGGTAAATACGCTCCCCAAAATACCGCCAAGCGAGACACCCACAACATACACACGATTCACATCCAAACCAGTCGCAACCGATTTGCGAATCTCGGTATTCACACCGCCCAGACTGGCATTAAGGTTAAGTAAATCCATCACAGCCTGACGGTTATTGTCGCGGGTGTTGGTCAGGTAGCCGAGGTTAATGAACTGTGCACCTGAGCCATCGCTAGTCCCCGGAGTATCAAAGTTCATCGGCGCTGGCGCACCGCCTGAACCGGCGACATTGAAATGGCGCTCATGCGGGGCATTGGCACCATAGAGCGTCGCAAACGGAATCGATTTGCTTTTTTCCACGTTCAATACATTGACCAATGCACTGTTTGCTGGAATGCCATGAACCGGCAAATCGATCGCAACCGTGGCGATACAACGGCTCGCCAAAGTGTGGCCAAGTGCTAACACTGAAGCGCGGTCGCTGGTAATACCGTGCACATAGATCACCGTGGGGTAGCCGGTTGCTGCATAGATCTGGCCGCAATTCGCCGCTCCTGCATAACCGGGAACCCAGTTATCCTGGGGCAAAGTGACTTGCAGGGGCACAGATTCATCGCCGGTTTTTGCCGCAAAGGGATAGCGATAAGTGACGTTATAGCTGCCATCAACATCGGTAGGTACGGTCACCCCCAAGGCGCTGGCGAGGGTGAGATCCGGTTTCCAACTGCGTTTTAAGTATTCGCCAAACGCCAAACCGGTCGCTGCAGTCTGGTAATAAGGCAGTTTGATATAGCCGGTGTAGAGTTTTCCCACGTTGGCCGCAAGCGCAGGACTAAAGGTATTGAAATCAATTCCGGTAGCGCCAGAGACACCGAGGTCGCGTTTTTTCGGAGTGGGCAACAGACCGATGGAATCCAGCGTCATCGCATTGGCAACCGCCGCTGATGGTGCAACACCGGCTGCAATCTGGGTACTGGCAACTGCCGCGCGCGGCGATGCCATGGCCACCAACCCTGTTACCGGGTCGGTAGTAGTAAACGTATAGGTAAGCACCAGCTTTTCTTTTGCCGCTGCTGCCGTTAACTGGCCACCGCTCACTGCAGACAAAAATCCGCTGGCGAGGGTTTCCCAACCGACAATTGCATTACGCACCGGCACTAAACCACCCAGAGTTTCGTAACTGGTATCGCGCAGGGCGTTGTAAGTCCAGGAACGAGTTAAACTGGCGCCATTGGCATTTTTCACATCATCGGTGATAAACACCAGATATTTGCTTTTGGATTTCAGCGGTTTGGTCGGGCGAATGCGGATCACGTTATTAGTGCCGCCATCCTGTGAAACCACCACCACATCGTAATTGGCAGGGCCAACCACGCCGACGATGTTCGCAGGATTCAACGCATCCTTACCGCCGGTATTCAATTCAATCAAAAAAACACTTTTTGAGGCCAGCGCCGTGGCCGGGTTAACGCTGCCGCTAATCAAAATATCGAAGAAAGCCGAGGTAGAAAATCCATCGAGCTGATTGATAGTTGCCCGCACCGGATCGGTAGCAGCTCCCAGACTGGCAGTACCATCCGTGGTCGCTGCCGCCGCAAAGACCAAATCTGTGTTGAACGGAACATCAGAAACAACCGGATCAAAACG
>Ga0307408_100000215_pt1 | contig 61499 bp, 36 predicted proteins | sample 322Cmetagenome_FD_202116 | JGI IMG/M metagenome (GOLD analysis project Ga0307408, IMG submission 202116) | Maize rhizosphere microbial communities from greenhouse at UC Davis, California, United States - 322HYB-C-3 | ecosystem: Host-associated > Plants > Roots > Rhizosphere > Soil | place... | reverse complement strand
GTCAGCACGGGATTGAGTGACGACATCGGTTCCTGGAATATCATCGCAATCTCCTTGCCGCACAGCGCGCGCCGCGCGGCCGGGTCCAGCGCCAGCACGTCGATCCCGTCGAACAGGATGCGGCTGGCCGGATCGACCAGCGCGGACTCCGGCGGCAGCAAGCCCATCGCCGCCAGCGCCGTCACGGACTTGCCGCTGCCGGACTCCCCCACCAGCGCCACCGTGCGGTTGCGCGGCACGGTCAACGACACGCCACTGACGGCTTGCACCGGCGCCGCGCGCCCGGCGCGGAACGCCACTGTCAGGTCACATACTTCCAGCAACGGCGCCGCCGCTGGTGCGCTATCCGTCGCCATCACGGCCTCGCCTTCGGGTCCAGCGCATCGCGCATGGCGTCGGTCAGCAGCGACAACGCCGTCACCAGCAACAGCATGGCCCCGCTGGCGGCCGCCAGTTGCCACCATTTTCCCAGCAACAGTTCTTGCTGTGCCTCATTGAGCATCGAGCCCCAGCTGACGTCGCCCACCGGCACGCCGAAGCCCAGGAAAGACAAGATCACTTCAGCCTTGATAAAGCCCACCGCGAGGATCGCCAGCTGCACCAGCGCCACGTGGCTGACGTTGGGGAAAATGTGGTGCGCCATGCGGCGCCAGTCGGACGCGCCGATTGCCTGTGCCGCCAGCACGTAGTCGCGCGCCTTGTGTTTCAGGTATTCCGCGCGCATCAGGCGATAGGGCCCGGTCCACCCGGTCAGGCCCAGGATCAGCACGATAGTGGCGACGCCTTTTTGCTGCAGCACCGCCGCCACCGCAAGGATCATCAGGATGGCCGGGATGGCGGTGAACACGCTGTAGAACCAGTTGAAGGCGTCATCGAGCCAGCCGCCGTAATAGCCGGACAGCGCACCACACATGGTGCCCAGCGCCACGGCCAGCACGGCGGCCGCCAGCCCCACCACCACCGATGTCTGCGCGCCCTTGACGGTTTTCCTGAGGATGTCGTGACCCCATTTGTCGGCGCCGAACGGCAGGGACGTCTTGCGTGCGCCGCCTTCGCCTTGTACGTCCGCGTCCGCGAGCCTGCCGCCGGGGCGCAGCGCCGCGCGCAGTGCCGCAATGTCGTCCGCCAGCGGATCGAATTCATTGGCCGGCAAGGCGGCGGCCTGCGCGGGGGCCGGCGCCGGGGCTGCCGCCGTGCCGGCAAGCAGCGACGGCGGCGCATGGCTGAGCGCCACTTCCTGTTCCCAGTCCGCCGCCACCAGCCCCAGCCCGGACAAGGCCGCCAGCACAATAAAACCCGCGACCACGGCCAGCGCCGCCATCGCCACGAAGTCGGCGCGCAGCCGGCGCCACGCCAGGCCCCATATCGGATTCATGCCGGCGCCTGCAGCCGCACGCGCGGATCGAGCGCCTGGTACAGCAAGTCCGCCAGTAAATTAAAGACCATGGTGGCGGCCGCCACACAGACCGTCACGGCCTTGATGACGGGGAAATCGCTGCGTTCCACCGCCAGGATCACTTCGCGGCCGATGCCGGGGATGCCGAAAAAACGCTCCAGCAAAAAGGCGCCGATCAACAGCGCCGGCAACCCCGCCATCACATGCGTCAGGATCGGGATGGCGGCATTGCGCAACACGTGCACCCACAGCACGCGCCGCTCCGGCAAGCCCTTGGCGCGCGCCGTGCGCACATAATCCTGCCGCACCTCTTCCAGGATAAAACTGCGGTACAGGCGCAGGGTCGGCGCCACCGACACCGCGAGGCCGATCAGCACCGGCAGCGCCGCATAGCGCAGCACATTCTCGGCCAGGCTGTCGCCCCAGCCCTGCACCGGAAACAGCCCCAGGCGGTACGCCAGGCCATACTGGAACACCATGATGTAGACCAGGATGCTGACGGACATCGCGGCGGTGCAAACCAGCATGACGGCGCGGTCCGTCAGGCTGCCGCGCACGCGCGCCACGGCCAGCGCCAGTGCAATACCGAGCAGGGTTTCCAGGATGGTCAGCGGCAGCAACACGGTCAGCGACGGCCCCAGCCGCGACGCGATCAGCGCCGACACGGCCTCCCCCGTGGCCCAGCTATTGCCGAAGTCAAAGGTCGCCACCTGGCGCAGAAAAATGCCCAGCTGTATGTAATAGGGCTGGTCGACACCCAGTTGGCGGCGGATATTCGCAATGGCGTCCGCATCGGCCATCTTGCCCGCCAGGATATAGGCGGGGTCGCCGCCCACCCAGTTAAACAGGACAAACACCAGCAACACCACGCCCAGCATGGTCGGCGCCATTTGCCACAGGCGCCGCACGATATAAGCCGCCATCCCCGCATTCATCCCTTTGCCGCCCCTCTTGCGCCCCCGAGGCGCCATCATGCATGCAGGCCGCCGGTGCGGCAAGCCGTGCCGTGTGGCGGTGCTTAAACCTGCACAGTTGTGGCCAAAAAGTAACGCGGCCAACACATTGTTACATTTCTCCACAAATGGACATTTCGCGAATTTAGCTCACAAATGCGGCGACTTTAAGGCAAATGCCGCCTTTCCCGCCGCCGATCCAGCAACTTTCAACGCGGAATATGGGATGTCCTTACCTTGACACCTTAGTCGTGCGAGCGCTTACTGCGAAGCATTGAGCAAACAACAAGGTTGCTCGAATCCATTGAGTCCGTTGATTCCCACCCCAGTTGGAGGTTTTAAAGCATGATGATGGAAACAGTAATGTCCCGTTCCGTACGCCTGGTGTTTGCCGGCGGCGCGGTCGCGGCAAGTATGCTGGCCGCACCGGCCATGGCACAGGACACGTCGGTTCAGCGTGTCGAAATTACCGGCTCGAGCATCAAACGCGCGTCGGCGGAAACCGCTTCGCCAGTGCAAGTGATCAGCCGCGAAGACTTGGCAAAATCGGGCAAGAGCACCGTTGCCGACTACCTGCAAACCCTGACCTCGGACGGCGCCGGTTCGCTGCCGACCGGTTTCGGCAACGGCTTTGCCGCCGGCTCCACCGCGATCTCGCTGCGCGGCCTGGGCGCGACCTCCACCTTGGTCCTGTTGAACGGCCGCCGCATGGCGCCCTTCGCCCGCGCTGACGACGGCACCAAGACCTTCACCGACTTGTCCACCGTCCCGATGGAAGCGGTGGAACGCATCGAAGTGCTGAAAGACGGGGCGTCATCGACCTACGGCGCGGACGCCGTGGCCGGCGTGGTCAACGTGATCCTGCGCAAGGATCTGGTGGGCGGCATCGCCAAGGTCACCGGCGGCGCCTCGAAATATTCCGACAACGAACAGGGCAAGGCATCGCTGACCTGGGGTACCGGTTCGCTCGACAGCGACCGCTACAACATCCTGCTGAACGCGGAAGTTTATCAAAACAATGAATTGATGAACAAAGACCGCAACAACCGCAAGTGGATCGGCGCCGCCGACCTGCGTCCGTATGGCTACTCGCTGACCGGCTCGCAGTTCCTGGCCGGCGACATCCGAGGCGGCGTGGCCGGCGCCAACCCGGTCGGTGCGATCCGCAATCCGGCGACCCTGGCGTACACCTACCTGCCAGGCTGCGAAACGTTCACCAAGACCCCGCAAGTGGCCAACAACGGTTGCGTGTGGGGCCAGGACCAGTTCCGCTCCATGCAGCCTGAAATCAAGGGCCACAACCTGTACTCGCGCGGCACCTTCAACGTCAGCGATGATCACCAGATCTATGCGGAAGCCGGATGGTCCAAGCGCGACACCCACTTCACGCTGACCCCGCCAACGATCACCCCGACCGTGGTGTCGCCCACCACCGTGACCGGTTGGGGCACCTTGATGACGATCGGCGCCACCCACCCGCAAAATCCGTTCGGCGCCGCCGCCCGCATCCGCTACTCGGCCTTCGACGTGGGGCCATCGACCCGCTATGCGAACAACGAATTCAAGCGCTTCGTGCTGGGCGCCAAGGGCAACCTGGCCGGCTGGGATTACGACACGGCCATCACGTACTCGGATTCGGCGTTGGACTTGATTTACACCAACATGCTGAACATGAAGAACCTGCAGCAGGCGCTGAACAATCCCGCCAGCCCGCTGTTCCCGTACTACATCGGCGCGCAAGCGTCGAAGAACCCGTCCAGCCTGTACGACGCGATCCGCTGGACCGCCCGTTCGCACTCGACCACGTCGCTGGCCACCATCGACTTCAAGGCGTCGCGTGAACTATTCGAGCTGCCAGGCGGCAAGATGGGCCTGGCCTGGGGTGTCGAGCACCGCCATGAAAAAGTCAGCAACCCGTCGCTGTCCGGCACCGAAACCGGCACCATCAACGCCTCGTACGTATCGACCTTCGGCGACACCAAGATCGACGCGATCTTTGCCGAGATCGCGGCACCGGTCATGAAGGGCGTGGAACTGAATGCCGCGCTGCGCTACGACAAATACCAGAACTTCAACTCGACCACGCCGAAACTGGGCGCCAAGTGGACCCCGACCAAGACGTTCGCCCTGCGCGGCACGTACTCGGAAGGTTTCCGCGCGCCGGGCCCTGCGGAAAACAACCCGCTGTCGCAATCGGCCGGTTCCGCGCCGGTGGCCGACCCGATCCGCTGCCCTGGCGGCAAACCAGCGGCCGGCGGCGCCACCACGGGCGACTGCGCGATCACGGTGGCCGGCCTGAAGGTGGGCGATCCAACCCTGGCGCCGGAAAAGTCGAAAGGCTACACGCTGGGCATGGTGTGGGATCCGTTCAACGGCACTTCGCTGACGATCGACGCCTTCCAGCTCAAGCGCAGCAACGAAATCAACCAGGTGGCCTTCTCGGAAGCGGCCGGCCTGCCAGGCGCGCTGCGCTCGGACAACAACCTGGTGGTGAACGGCGTGGCGATCCCGAACTCCGGCACCCTGCTGGTGATCAAGGCGCCCTACCGCAACGCCAACTACACGGAAATCAAGGGTATCGACGTGGATGTCAAACAGCGCTTCCAGCTGGGCGACATGGGCCGCGCCACCGTGGGCCTGACCTGGACCCACATTGATTCCTGGCTGCGGGTGGAAACGTCCCGTTCGTTCCAGTATGCCGGCACCCACGGCAACTGCGACACCTCGAACTGCGCCGGCACGCCGAAAGACAAGGTCAACATGACCGCGTCGTGGGACAAGGCGGACTGGAACGTGACGGGCACGCTGAACTACCGTTCGAAGATGAGCAACCTGGGCGAAGCATCGGAAACGTCCTGCGCCAGCACCTTCGCGGACGGCACCCCGGCGCCATTCGGCTGCAAACTGGCGTCGTTCTCGACGTTTGACCTCTCGGCCCGCTACAACTTCAGCAAAGCGCTGCAGATCTCCGGTTCGATCGCCAACCTGTTCGACCGGGTCGCCCCGCTCGATCCGCTGACCTACGGCGGCATGAGCTACAACCCGATGGACGCTTCTGGCGCGATCGGCCGCTACTTCAAGGCCAGCGTGACGTACCGCTTCTAATCGTTCAAGTTAGCCCCAACCAAAGCCGGTCAGTTCGCTGACCGGCTTTTTTACGTCTGCGGGGGGGGATGGCGCTGCCGCCATCGATCGTGGCCGCCCGCTCATTGTAGGGCGGTAAGCTGAAGGCTTGCCGCCATTGCGTGCGGACCGATGCCGCATGCGCCAGCGATTGCCGTCCGAGATTTACTCACGACCTCCGCGTGGTGGCCAATGCAAGCGAAATATGCCGTCCAAATCAAAAAAAAGCCCCCGGATCACGAAGATCCGGGGGCTCCAGGTTCAACTAAACGCTACTGATTAGTACTTGTAGTTGGCGCTCAGGTAGAACGTACGGCCAACCGAGCTGGCGTAGCGTGGGTCGTAGCCCAGCTGGTGCGAACCGGTGTTACGCAGCGACAGCGGCGGCGTGCGGTCGGCCAGGTTGATGATGCCGGCGGTCAGTTCCAGGTTCTTCATCAACTTGTACTGGGTCTGCCAGTCCAGGGTGGTGTAGCTTGGCACTTCCAGCTGCACATCAACGCAATCGCCCGCCGCGTCGTTGGTGCTAACCGCGCAGTTGTCGATGTCGTGGTGCTTGTCCTTGTAGCCGTTCTTGTAGTTGGCGGTCATGGTGTGGGTCCAGGCGCCCATTTCCACCGTGCCCGACAGCTTCATCGTATTGCGGAACTGCACTGCCGCGTCCGAACCGTACACGTTCAGGCTGGTTTCCCAGGTGTCGTCGGTACCAGGCGTCGTGTAGCGCGACTTCAGCAGGTGGGTACCTGCCAGGCGGCCGGTCAGACGTGCATCGCCGAACTTGGCGCGGTACATGAAGTCGTAGTCGATACCCTGGTTTTCCTGGCGGCCGATGTTGATCGGCGCGTCAATGATTGCCAGCGATTCGATGCCGGTCGATGCCTTGAACTTGCTGGTGAACAGGTTGATGTACTTGTTTGGATATTTGGCGATCAACGCCTCATCCACGCTCGACACCGCGTTGCGGATCTCGACGTTCCACAAGTCCATCTTCAGGCTCAGGTAAGGGGTTGCTTCCCATACCGTACCGATCGACCACTGCTTGGCCTTCTCTGGCTCCAGCTTCGGATTGCCGCCCTGGAACACTTCCAGCTGGGTGGCGCTCGATTCGCAGTACTTGGCCAGCGGGTGGTTGGCCAGGTTGTTCGCCGCAGACAGCGGGCAAGCATAGCTGCCGCCGGTCACGCCGAAGTCCACCTGCGGCTGGGCGATTTCCTTCATGGAAGCCACACGGAAGCCGGTGCCCATCGCGGCACGGAACATCAGGTCCTTGGTCGGCTGGAAGCGGGCGCTCAGCTTGTAGGTCGATGCCGACTGGTCTTCACCGGTGGATTTGCCGGTCAGCGCGTCGGTGATCTTGGTGATCTTGTCGTAACGAACCGAACCGGTCACGTCCAGGTTCTTGATGACTGGCACCACCATTTCAGCGAAGGCGCCCGCGTTTTTACGCGAGTAGTCGAATGCCGGCTGGTCGTCGTCGAACAGGATTTCCGAGTGGCTGACAGCCGGGTTGCCCGATTGCTTGTAGCTGGTCTTGCGGAAGTCCGCACCGATACCCAGCTGTGCCTTGCCGGCTGGCAGGGCGAACAGCTCACGCGAACCGTGGGCGTCGACGCCCTTCATCTCGATTTCCGTGTTGCTGTAGTTGCCCACGTAGCCGGTGCCGTTCAGCGCTTTTTTCATCGCTTCCGGCATTTCGCCCAGCGCGTAAGGGAACGGATCGATCGTGCCCGCATCCACGGCGGCATTGAACTTGTCGGCCAGCGGGAAGCCGCCCACGTAGTTGGTTGGCGCCTTGTTGCGCGAGAAGGTGAACGCGCCGTTGACGTCCCAGCCTGCCACCGCGCCTTCCACGCCGGCCACGATGTTGGCGGTCTTGGAAGCGTAGTCGTAAGCACGGCCGCCCATGTCTTGCAGGCGGTATTTCACGGTCGCGGACGACATGGTGGCCAGTTGCTGCGCGGTCAGGTATGGCTGCACGTATTTGGCAAACAATGGCGACGTTTTCTTCAGCGAGAATTCAGCTGGGTACGGAGCGATGGTGGCATAGATGTGGGCATCGTTCAGCGAAATTTCGCCGAAGGCGGTGAAGCCGCTGTTGCCCAGTTTCAGCTTGCCGGCGCCGTAGAAGCTGTCGCGCTTGATTTCCGGCGAGATTTCCACCGAAGTGGTGTAATCGAAGTAGCACTGGCCGTCGCCCAGGTCGACGTGGGCGGCCGGGCACTTGCCGTTGATCTTCAGGTAAGGATTGACGTTGACGGACTTGTTGGCGCCGGCTTCGTTTTTGTAACGGACGGTGACGTTCGGCGGGATCGAACGGGACGAACCGTTGAAGAATTGCAGAGGCTTGCCGGTCTTCGGATCATTGAAATTGATGATACCGGTCGAGGCGAAGTCGCGCTGCGATGCCTTCATGCGCTCTTGTTCCTGGTGGCTGGCCGACAGGAACAGGCTCCAGCCATCGGCTTCCACGTCGCCCCAGCCCTTGGCGATGCTGACGGTCTTGTCACGCGCGCCCGGGTGTTGTGGCTTGCTGAACTTGGCGTCGATCGTCAGTGGCGATTCGCCTTTTTTCAGGATGAAGTTGACCACACCGGCAATCGCGTCGGCGCCGTACAGCGCGGAGGCGCCGTCGGTCAGCACTTCGATGCTTTGCACCGCGGCCAGCGGGATCGAGTTGATGTCGACCGTGGTACCGGAAGTGGCAGGCGCGATACGGCGGCCGTTCACCAGGACCAGGGTGTACGCTTCGCCCACGCCGTGGATCGATGCGGTGGTGATGCCGCCGCCGCCGCCGCCGACCGAGTCAGCCGCCACGGTGAAGCCTTGCATCACAGGCAGTTGCTGCACGAAGTCGGTCACCGAGGTGACGCCCGTGCGCGCGATGTCTTTCGCGCTGAACGTTTGCACTGGCAGCGACGCTTCAGCGGCGATGCGCTTGATACTCGAACCGGTGATTTCAACACGCTGCATAGGCTGTTCAGCCTGCTGCGCCATGGCGCCATGCATGCCGAATGCGATACCGCCGGCGAACACCAGGCGTACCGAGCGGGACAATACTTTCTCCAACATCATCTTTACTACTCCCAAAAATAACGTTGCCGGTTACCCGGCAGCTGTTTTTTTACTTGATGGATAGACGGGATCGCCGTCATAGAAAAAAGAGCAAATTTTTTTCCAGCCGCCATCAAATCATTTGGGCTCAAATGGTGTCAATCGCGAAACAGAAGCTTGTGGCCACGGACGCTTGCAATTGGCTATTTCGTCTCTTTTAAACTACATTTTTGCCAGTAACTCCATGGCTTTTATGTCAAGTTATACGGAAATGAAATAGCGCGCTGGCGGACCACAATCCCCAAAAAAGCTGGCTTCAGTCTTCCGCTTTCAGGCGGCGCTGGCGCACCGCCGCCGCCAGGTTTTCCAGCACCTGCACGCTGGTGTCCCAGTCGATGCAGCCATCGGTGATCGACTGGCCATAGGTCAATTCCTTGCCCGGAACCAAGTCCTGGCGGCCCGCCACCAGGTGCGATTCCACCATCACGCCGACGATACGCTGGTCGCCGCCCGCGATCTGGCCGGCGATATCGGCACATACCGGCACCTGGTTTTCCGGCTTCTTCGAGCTGTTGGCGTGCGACGCATCGATCATCAGGCGCGCCGCCAGGCCATAGCCGCCAATCGCCTTGCAGGCGTCATCGACGCTGGCCGCGTCATAGTTCGGCGCCTTGCCTCCGCGCAGGATGATGTGGCAATCCTCATTGCCGGCGGTCGACACGATGGCCGAGTGGCCGCCCTTGGTGACGGACAGGAAGTGGTGCGGCTGCGAGGCGGCTTTAATCGCTTCCACGGCAATCTTGACGTTGCCGTCGGTGCCGTTTTTGAAACCCACCGGGCACGACAGGCCGGACGCCAGTTCGCGGTGCACTTGCGACTCGGTGGTGCGGGCGCCGATCGCACCCCAGCTGATCAAATCGGCAATGTATTGCGGACTGATCACGTCCAGGTATTCGGTACCGGCCGGCAGGCCCAGTTCATTGATGTTGCGCAGCAACTCACGCGCCATGCGCAGGCCGTCATTGATGCGGAAGCTGTTGTCCATGTACGGGTCGTTGATCATGCCCTTCCAGCCCACGGTGGTGCGCGGCTTCTCGAAGTACACGCGCATGACGATTTCCAGGTCGCCTTTCAGCTTTTCACGCAACGGGGCCAACAGGCGCGCATATTCCATCGCCGCTTTCGGATCGTGGATCGAGCATGGGCCGATGACCACCATCAGGCGGTCATCCTGGCCGTGCAGGATGCGGTGCAAGGCAATGCGCGCCTCGGCCACGGTCTCGCTGGCGGCATCGGTGCACGCGAACTCGCGAATCAAATGGGATGGTGGTACCAGTTCCTTCATTTCGCGGATGCGCAAGTCGTCGGTGCGTTGCATGTGATTTCTCCTGGGTTGATATTATTTCTGGATAAAAAAAAACCGCCATCACTGGCGGTTTAGTCTGGGTTTGCTGGGATCTCGTTTCTACGTGAACCGACCGCTACTCCACCGCCTTTGGGTTGGAATTGCTAAAGTAAAAAAAGCCGGTAAAGAAGAAATGGGTCATTGCAAAGTCCGTAAATGTCAAACGACTATAACAACACACTGCCGCGCTTGGCAAGGAAATTATCAATATATGCTTATAACGAAAAACGCCGCCAGGCGTGAGCGCGGCGGCGTTTCAGGCATCTAACTCACATTAGAAGCGGTACTGGCCCGAGAGGTAGAACGTGCGGCCCAGCGGGTCGGTGTAACGACCATCGTAGCCAACCTGGTTACCGCCACCGGTGTTGCGCACCGACAGAGGAGGATCCTTGTCCAGCAGGTTGCGGATACCAGCGGTCAGCGACATGGTCTTGGTGAAGTTGTACTTGGCCTGGTAGTCAAAGGTCACGTATTCCTTCACGTCACGCTTCATGGCGGCAGTGGCGCCATAGGTGCCGTCATCGTTCAGCACACGGATCACGCCGTCACCCGCCACGAATTCCTTGTCGTGGTATTTCGAGTGGTGGTTCATGGTCAGCGACTGGTTCAGCTGTTCGGACGATTTCAGCGACAGCGTTACACGGTTGATCCAGCGGAACGTCACGTTGTCGTACGAATCGAAGCGGCCCAGGCTGCTTTCGGTACCCACACCCGGCACATCGCGCTCGGCCTTCATCATGTAGGTTGCGGTCCAGTTCGCCGACAGGCGGCCAACCGGGGTGTTGGTGCGCACGGTCGCATCGATATCGATGCCGCTGAAGTGCGAGCTGGCCAGGTTGACCGGCGATTGCGTTGCCACCAGGACCTTGGCTTTCTGGATCGGATCGAAGTAGATCGACACATACTTTTCAGCCAGTTCAGGACGCTTGAAGATCTGATCTTGCGACAGGGTGTCGATCTGGTTCTTCAGCTTGACATCCCAGAAGTCCATGCCAAACGACAAGGCATTGAACGGTTCCAGGCGGAAGCCCAGGGTGAACTGCTTCGAGGTTTCCGGTTTCAGCGCATCGGCGCCGGTGCTTGGGTTACCGTTTTTCAGCAGACCGTACTCGGACTCACCGCGGCAGTACGGGAAGCGCGGGTCGGTAGGCTTGGTGATCGGGCAAGGGAAGAAGTTGGACGAACCATTGTTCTTCAGCGGGTCGGCGATGTTGTTCAGGGTTGGCGCGCGGAAGCCGGTGCCATACGAGCCACGAACCATCAGCTCTTTGGTTGGCTGCCATTTGCCCGACACCTTGTAGGTGGCGCGCGACACGTCGGTGCCCAAGGTGCCAGGTTTCACCGGGTTGCCGGCAACGTCATAGCTGACGTTGTTCTTTTTCACCGCATCATAGCTGTCGTAACGCACGGCGGCGGTCAGCTCCAGGCCTTTCGCGGCAGGCATTTGCAGCTCGGCGAAGGCGCCCCAGTTCTTGCGGTCGGCGTTCAGCGCCTGGGAACCCGTGCCGCCACCGATGTTGGTGTCGGTGAAGCCAGGGTTGCCCGGGCCAGGGCCCATCGCCATTGGGCTTGGCTGGTCGTGATAGGACTGCTTGGTGAAGTCCAGGCCGGTACCCAGCGCCGCGGAGCCGCCCGCCATCGGGAACAGTTCACGCGACGCGCGGGCTTGCGCCACGTCGATCTTCGATTTGGTGGTGGACAGGGTTTCCTTCAACACGGCCGGCGCCAGGATCGAGGCGGCGTTGGCGTTGATGATGTACGGGTTGTACGCGCCGGATTGCACCAGTTGGTCAAACTTGTTGGCGCTCATGTAGCCGGCCACCGCGGTATCGGTCTCCTTGTTTTCCGAGTGCGTGTAGGTCGCCGTCATGTCCCAGCCGGCATAGCGGTGGTCGATACCCAGCGCCAAGTGGCGGGCATCGGTTTTCCAGTCGTCGGTACGTGGACCCGCGTCAAAGGCGCGGAAGTAGAAGAAGGCGTCCGTCACCGCGTCAGGGTTGACGCCCTGGGCGCGCAGCAGCGGCAGCACGGATTTGTTGTAAGCGCCGATGTAGGCCGGGTTGACGGTGCGCACACCCGATACCGGATCGGTGGTGATGGTGGTCAGCGGCTGGGCTGGCGCAGCGTACGAGGCGCGGCTGGTGAACTTGGATGCGACGAACTCACCGTACATGGTGGTGTCTTCGCCGAGCTTCCAGTTGGCGTTGGCGAACACGCTGTCGCGCTTCAGTTGCGGGACCAGCTGCACGGTCGCGGCATAGTCGTAACGGCACACGCCGCCACGGGCGAAGGTATTCGGGCCGGAGCACTTGCCGTTGTTGACCAGGTCTGGCGAGAAGGTCGCGCCATTGCCTTCGGAGTCATACACGTCGGCATTGGCCGGGATCGAGTTGATCGAGTTTTGCCAGGTGACGTATTTCTTGCCGCCGTGCTCGAACGCGCGCACACCCGACTTGGCGAAATCGCGCTGGTTGGCCCACAGCGCCTTGTTGTCATCGTGGCTGTACGACACCATGACGTTGAAGCCATCCTTGTCCAGCGAGCCAAAACCTTTGGTAATGGACACGTTGGAGCTCTGGCCGCCCTTTTCCTGCGGACGGTTGTAGGCCACGTCGATCGACAGGTCGTTCTGGTTTTTCTTCAGGATGAAGTTGATCACGCCGGCAATCGCGTCGGAACCGTACAGGGTCGAGGCGCCGTCGGTCAGGATTTCGACTTTTTCAACCGCCGACAGCGGGATGCTGGCCAGGTTGACGGCCGAGCCGGTGCCGTATGGCGCAATGCGGCGGCCATTCAACAGCACCAGCGTGTAGTCGGTACCCAGGGCGTGGATCGAGGCCGATTGCCGACCGCCGCCGCCACCGTTGACGGAAGCCGAAGCGGTGATCATGCCCTGCATCGATGGCATGGAAGCGACCAGGTCGGCCACGTTTTGCAGACCAGTCTGGTCAATGTCTTTACGGGTCAGGGTCTGGACCGGCAGTGCGCCTTCCGCCTGAATGCGCTTGATCGACGAACCGGTAATTTCCACGCGCTGGATCGGCGCGTCCGCCGACGTCTGCGCCATAGCAGGCAGCAATACTCCCATTGCCAACCCGCCAGTGAAAATCATGCGTACTGACCGAGCCAGGATTGTTTCCTTAATCATTATCATTCCTTGTACTAAATTATTATCATGCATGACGAGCGCTTGCTTTATATTGTTAGGCTGGGTAAGCCGCAAGCGATTGCCATAAAAACATTATGTCTAGACAAGGTCAACGAAAAATTAAACAAGTTGTTACGTTACAACGTTGAAAGTTACATCACGTGAAGCATGTGTTGTAAATCAAGCTAGAACGCTTGTAAATCTTGACAAACGCGAAATTTCGCAAATAAAAATTGCTATTGGGAAATATGCGTGAAGGATGCGGAATTAAGCACAACGGGCGGCCGCATGATGCGCCGCCCGTTGCGTGAAATGCCGGGAATGAAGAGGAGTTACGCGGTGCCGCCCACCGTCACGCCATCGAGACGCAAGGTTGGCTGGCCGACGCCGACCGGTACGCTCTGGCCTTCCTTGCCGCACACGCCGACGCCGGAATCGAGCTTCATGTCATTGCCGATCATCGACACGCGGTTCAGCACATCCGGGCCATTGCCGATCAGGGTCGCGCCTTTCACCGGATAGGTGATCTTGCCGTCTTCGATCATGTACGCTTCGCTGGCCGAGAACACGAACTTGCCGTTGGTGATATCGACCTGGCCGCCGCCGAAGTTCACCGCGTACAGGCCGTTTTTCACGGACGCGATGATTTCCTGCGGATCCTTGTCGCCGCCCAGCATATAAGTATTGGTCATGCGCGGCATCGGCAAATGCGCAAACGATTCGCGGCGGGCATTGCCCGTCACCGGCATTTTCATCAGGCGCGCATTCATCGTGTCCTGGATATAGCCTTTCAGGATGCCGTCTTCGATCAGCGTGGTGCACTGGGTAGGATTGCCTTCGTCGTCGATATTGAGCGAACCGCGGCGGTCGGCCAGGGTGCCGTCGTCGACCACGGTGACGCCCTTGGCCGCCACGCGCTCGCCGATACGGCCGGAGAAGGTCGACGAGCCTTTACGGTTGAAGTCGCCTTCGAGGCCATGGCCGATCGCTTCGTGCAGCAGGATGCCGGGCCAGCCCGGGCCCAGCACCACGGTCATCGGACCGGCCGGCGCCGGACGCGCGTCGAGGTTCACGATGGCGGATTTCACCGCATCGTCGGCGTAACCTTCCAGCACCTCATCGGTGAAATAGGCGTAATCGTAGCGGCCACCGCCACCTGAAGAACCCACTTCGCGGCGACCATCCTGCTCGGCAATCACGGTCAGCGACACGCGCACCAGCGGGCGGATGTCGGCCGCCAGCACGCCATCGCTGCGCACCACCAGCACCACGTCATATTCACCGGCCAGGCTGGCCATCACCTGCACCACGCGCGGGTCCTTGGCGCGCGCCATTTTTTCCACGCGCTCCAGCAGCTTCACCTTGGCGGTGGCGTCGAGCGACGCCAGCGGATCGTGCGGCAGGTACAGCGAGCGGCCGCCCTGGTGGAAAGTCTGCCCCGCCACCTTGACCTTGCCGGAACCGGCGCGGGCAATGGTGCGGGTGGCGGCGGCGGCATCGAGCAGGGCGCGCTCGGAGATTTCATCGGAATACGAAAACGCGGTTTTCTCGCCGGACACGGCGCGCACGCCGACACCCTGGTCGATCGAGAAACTGCCGGTTTTCACGATGCCTTCTTCCAGGCTCCAGCCTTCGTTTTTCGTGAACTGGAAATACAGGTCCGCGTAATCGACTTTGTGGGTGAACATGCTGCCCAGCGCCTTCAGCAGCTTGCCTTCATCCAGTCCGAATGGCGTCAGCAGCAATTCACGCGCGACAGCCAGGGAAGACAGGTTGGGTTCGAATGGGGTCATAGTATTTGAGGCCTTTCAGAGAATTGCCGCCATTGTATTGCCTGTGGCGGGCGTTCGTCACATGGTCCGGTGCTTTAAGGCCGGCAAACTTTCCCGCACCGACGCCATGAACACGGGATCGATCTCGCCATGCACCACGCCCTCGCCCTCGGCCAGCACGGCTTTAATCTCTCCCCACGGGTCGATCAGCATGCTGTGGCCCCAGGTGCGGCGGCCATTGACGTGTTCGCCCCCCTGCGCCGCCGCCAGCACATAGCACTGGTTTTCAATCGCGCGCGCGCGCAACAGCACTTCCCAGTGCGCGCGGCCGGTGGTGTAGGTAAACGCGGCCGGCACCACGATCAGCGACAGCGGGCCCATGGCGCGGAACAGCTCGGGGAAGCGCAGGTCGTAGCAGACCGACATGCCAACCTTGCCGACCGGCGTGTCCACCACGCCGACGTTGCGGCCCGGCACGATGGTGCGCGCCTCGTCATACGATTCCGTGCCTTTGGTAAAGCCAAACAAGTGGATCTTGTCATAGCGGCCCACATGCGCGCCTTCGCTGTCATACACCAGGGTGGTATTGACGACCTTGTCCGGATCACTTGACGCCAGCGGCAGGGTGCCGCCCAGCAGCCAGATACGGTGCTGGCGCGCCATGGCCGCCATGAAATCCTGGATCGGGCCGCTGCCCAGCGGTTCGGCCACCTTCACCTTGTCACTGTCGGACAAGCCCATGATGGCCCAGTATTCCGGCAACAGCACCAGTTTCGCGCCGGTGGCGGCCGCCTGTTCGATCAGGCGGCGCGCGGTGGCGATATTGTCTTCAACGGATGGCGTGGAAACCATCTGGATCGCAGCAACCATGTTCATTGTTTGGCATCCTTGCGGGTATCGATCTTGGTAATGACGGGCGCCTTCCATGGCCCCGTCACCTGCATTTCATAGGCCAGCGCTTTCGACAGCGGCTGGCTGAGGAACAGCTGGGTCAGGAAACTGCCCAGGCCCACCACCGGATTGACGGCCAGCGCATACATCAGCGGCGCGGTGCCGAAGTTTACCTCCGGCATCACCAGCACGTGCAAATTCGTGGTTTCATTGGCGATATCGGCCGTGCCCGCCATCATGATGGTGGCGGCCACGCCGTGCATTTTCAAGTTGTCGGTACGGGCCATGCCCTGCTGGATGGCGGCATTGGCGGTGATGCCGTCAAACGCCAGGCCTTCCGAAAACACATCCTGGAAATCCAGTTTCAGCAGGCGCGGCAGCGCCTGCAAGCTCAACACGCCCAGCAATTTGGCGGCGCCCGGGTCTTGCTTGAGGAACTGGCCTTTTGTCACATCCAGCTTCAGCTGGCCCGACAGGCTCGGAATATCGAAGGCATACGGCAAGCCTTTCCACGCAATGTCGCCGTTCAAGGTGCCCTTGCCGTTGCGCAGGGTATCGGTAAAGCCGAATCGGTCCAGCAACTTGCCCGCATTGTGGATGTCGAGCTCGAAATTCAGGCTGCTCTGGTGCTGGCCATCCTTGCCCACCACCCAGCGCCCGGTCCCTTTCAATTCGCCATCGGCATTGGCCAGCGACAGCCGCGAGACTTTCCATTCGTGCGATGCCGGCGCGTTATAGGCCTGCAATTCCAGGCGGCCCAGCGGCTTGTTAAACAGCTCGAAGCGTTCCGCCACGATATCGAGCGCCGGGATGGCCGCTTGCGAAACTTTGGTTTCCAGCAAATCCTTGACTTCATTGGCGGACGACGACGGGATAATCAACGACGACAGGCGCGCCGTGACTTTGCCGATGCCCTGTCCCGTGGCGCTGGTATTCCAGGTGATATAGCCGGCGGCCTGCGGCGACTCCACATTGGCTTGCCAGATGCCTTTCTGGTTGGTGACACCGGCCACCACGTTGTCGAGTTTGCGTTCGCCCAGCACCAGTTCGCCAGCGCGCGCCGCCATCGCATCGATGGTCACGTATTGGGCGATATCCGTGCCGGCTCCCGCACCGGCACCGGCTTGGGGCGCGGCGTTCGGATCGGGTTTGCCGGCAATGTGGTCGGCCAGGTCGATCCAGTGATCGACATTGAGCGCTTTCAGGCTGGCATTGAGCGCCAGGCCGCTGTCCGGTTCCGGCGCCGGGACGTTGACGCCGATCCCGCCGCGCAGCATTTTCCACGGTCCCTTGTTGATCCTCTGCCGCTGGTAAGCCGCCGACATGCCGGCGCCCAGCGCAATGCGCAAGTCATCGTGCATCACCACATTGCCGTTGACCTGCGTGGCGGCATCGCCGGACAGCACCACCCGCAGCGGCAGCACGTCCGCCGCGTTCTTCACCAGCGGCGCGGGGAAATCCAGGCCCAGTCCGGCCAGGTTGGAATCGATCGTGACGGCATAATGGTGGTCGCGCGCCACCACCAGGCCGCTGTAACGGGCACTGCCATTAATGTGATTGGCCAGGCGCTGCACTTCCGGCGCCGGCCAGGTCTTGCGCAAGCCATCGGTGGTGACGGCCCCGGCCAGCCGCACCTGGATCGAGCCATCGCGCTGCGAACCGCCCGACACCGCCACCGGTCCGCCGACAAAGGTGCCGGACAAGCCATTGAGGCTGACGCCTTTTTCATTGAATTCAATCTTGCCGGTGGCGCCCAGCACGGGCGGCATGTCGTGCCACAGGGTCACGTCATTGCCCAGCAATTGCAGCACGCCCTGCACTTTCGAGTCATGCATGCTGGCCAGCGGCAGCCGCAAGCTCAGGCCGAGTTTGGCGTTGCCAGTGGCGGTGGTTTCATCCGTGAAGTGGCCGATCCATTCCAGCACCGGACTGGCCGCCACATAGTGCACATAGTCCTGCATCGCGCCCAGCGCCGTGCCATCGATTTCCAGCATGCTGTCGTGGATGGCGAGGTCGGGGATCACGGCTTTTACGTTGGCCAGCGCGACATTGCCGGTCACCGCCGTATCGCCGCGGATTTCCATCCGCACGCCTTCGAACAGGAAGCTGCCCTTGATCTTGTCGGCCACCGGCCACAGCGGCGACTTGCCATCCTTGGCATAGAAGCCGGGATCGTAATTCAGGCGGCCATCATGGATGCGGCCGCCGATCTTGAATTCGCCCCGATTCTTGTCGGATACGCCGCCCGCGGCGAACGGGAAATGCGCGAGGTCGCCCCGCAGGCGCAAATGCACATCGTCCGCGCGCCCCTCTTCCAGCGCGCCGGTCAGCCAGTGCCGCAAATGTTCGGGCGTGGCCACCGGCAGGTAACGGCCGATTTTCTTGACGTCAAAGCCGTCCAGCTTGCCGGTAAAATCCGCCACGCCGGCGCTCTTGCCGTCGAGCGGCACCACGTGCTTGCCGGTCAGCGAGCCCGTCAACCCATCCTGGCTGAACACCAGGTTATCGACCTCGACTTTGAGGCGCTCATTGCCGTCAAACGACCAGCGGAACTTGCCATTGAGGCGGTCGAACGGCATGTTGGCATCCGTAAAATAATCGGGCATGCGCAGCACGGACTGGTCCGCATCGAGCGTGAAATTACCGCCCTTTTCGCTCGCCTCCAGGATGCCGGACAAGCCGTCAAAGCCCGGCAGCGCCGGCATGCCGCGCACCGCCGGCGCGTGGGCGGTCTTCGGCACCGGCAGGCGCGCCGCGCGCGGCTTCATGCCCAGGTGATCGAGCCGGCCCTTGATCAGGTAAGTATTCAGGGCCGGATAGGCGCCATACCAGGTGGCGGTCACATCGAGCAGCTTGCCGGTCGGTTCGACGTCGGCCAGCACCTGGCGCTGCTGCGCCGACAACGGCAAGTGCGCCGCCAGCGCGGCCAGCACCTGCAAATCCAGCACGCTGGCCGACACTTCCATGCGCTCCGGCGATTTTTTCGTGGCGGCGGCAAAGCGTTCCGACAAATTGGTCGGGGCCATCACCAGGCCGTCGCGCGTCTTCAGGGAAAAATTGGTCAGGGTGACGGCATGGCCCAGCGCGCCAAACGCGGGCTGGCCGTTTTGCAGCGCGGCCGGGATTTCTTCACGGGCGGAAATGCGGCCCTGCACCTGTTCCAGGTCCAGCGCCGGCAAACCCGGCGCCAGGGTCACCGTCACATCCTGCAAGCCGACATCGGCCGTGAAGGCCGCCAGCTTGGCATGGTCCAACCGTACCCAGGCGCGCACCGACCCCGTTGCCGCGCGCACATCGAGCGGGTAATTGACGTGGGTTTTCCAGGCGGCCAGGTCGGCCTTTTGCACGTCGGCGTAAATCTCCCCCTGCCACAGGCGCACGTCGGACGGACGCTGGGCAAAGGTCGGGTGCACGAAGTCGGCGCGCACATCGATGGGGCCGCCAAGGTTGGGGCCGACCTGTTCCGGTCGGTCCAACCCGGGGCCGGCAAGGTCCGGGCCGCCGAGGTCCGCACCGGTCCCGCCGGGGGCGCCTGTTCCCTGCGACGGCGTCGCCTGCAGCGCCACGCGGTGGCGCCGCCACTGGTTGCGCAACACCAGGTTCATATTATTCAGTGACAGGGTCGGCTTGCCGCGCAACCGGTCGGTCCAGTCCAGCCGGCCTTCGCGGATGACGATTTCCTGCTGCGCCAGCAGCCAGTCCGCCCCCTGGCCATCGCCCTTGCGGTCGAGGTCGATATACACGCCGGCCGCATACAGTTTGCCGTCTTCGGCGCGCCGCACATCGAGGTTGGGCCGGATCAGTTCCAGCGAACGGAAGCGCACATTGAGCGTCGCCACGCTCCACCACGACAGGGTCGCCGATACGCTGGGCAGCGCCAGCACCTGGTGCCCGGCCTTGTCGCGCAAGCGCATGTCGCCCAGGAACAGGGTCGGGTGCAGGCCGGTCCAGGAGGCATAAATGCGGTCGATGGTGACGGGGTTGCCGAGCGCCTGGCTGGCCAGCTTTTCTATATCGGCCTTGTAATGGTCGATATTCGGCAGCACCAGGTAGCGCAATGACAGGAACAGGATGCCAAATGCGAAGTACAGCACCAGCGCCAGCTTCAGGGTGAAGCCCAGCACGTGGTGGGTGGCCAGGTTACAGACCCGATAAGCCGCACGCAGCCGTTGCCAGCGCACAGCCAGGGGCATGCTGCCGGTCTCGGGTACTTCTGGCGGTTTTTGCATCAATACGCTAATAATTCAGGTCCGGCTTGTGATAAATCGCTAAAATCGTCTTTGACTTCCGCCATAAGTTGTCATTTTAACCGATGGCAGGTTCCGCCCCGCTCCCATTACACTACGTTACCAGCCCTTTACACTTAATGTCCCTCACCGACGCATCCCGGTATTTCCAGCGCTGGACCAGCGCCGATCCCACTCGCCCGGCCAAAGTTGCCGCCCTGGCTCAAGGTCCGCTGCATGAACTCGACTTTGCCGCCTGCCTGGCGGCCGAACTGGACGCCAGCGGCCAGCCGCTGCCGCTGGGCCGCGCCATGCGCCGCCTGCGCAACTTGCTGGTGTGCAGCATTATCCGGCGCGATCTCGATGGCCAGGCCGATTTGCACGAAGTCGTGACGGCCATGACGCGCTTTGCGGATTTCGCGGTGCAGGCGCATTGCGCCGACGTGTATGCGGAAATGACGGCGACGCATGGAGTGCCAGTCTCGGCGGAAACCGGCGACACGCAGGAAATGATCGTGCTGGCGATGGGCAAACACGGCGGCGCGGAATTGAATGTCTCGTCCGACATCGACCTGATCTTTGTTTACCCGGATGATGGCGATACCCAGGCCGGTCCCGGCCAGCGCGGACTGTCGAACCATGAATTCTTTGTCCGCATGGGCAAAAAACTCATTGCCGCGCTGGCGGAAATCACCGAGGACGGCTTTACCTTCCGCGTCGACATGGCGCTGCGCCCGAACGGCAATTCCGGTCCGCTGGCCGCCAGCCTGGGCATGGTGGAGCAATACCTGATCGTGCAGGGCCGCGAATGGGAACGCTACGCGTGGGTCAAGGCGCGCGCCGTCACCGGCAAGCCGGCCGACATCGCGGCGCTGGAAGCGATCGTGCGGCCGTTCGTGTTCCGCCGCTATCTCGATTTCGGCGTCATCGACGCGATCCGCAACATGCACGCGCAAATCCGCGCCGAGGTCAACCGCCAGGAACGCCTGCACCCGGACCGCAGCAATAACGTGAAACTGGGCCGGGGCGGCATCCGGGAAATCGAATTCCTGGCGCAAGTGTTTCAATTGATCCGGGGCGGGCGCGACAGCACCCTGCGCGACCGCTCGACCCGCGCCACCCTGCGCCTGCTGCCGGAAAAAGGATTGTTGACGGCCGAGATCGTCGGGCAATTGCTCGATTCGTATACCTTCCTGCGCAACCTGGAACACCGGCTGCAATACATCGACGATGGCCAGACCCACACCCTGCCCCCGAGCGAAGCCGACCGCGGCGTGGTGGCGCACTGGATGGGCATGCCCGACGTGCCGGAATTGCTGGCCGAGCTGGCCCGCCACCGCGCCTTCGTGGCCAGCCAGTTCGACGCGATCTTTGCCGACAAGAGCGATGGCGAGCGCGATGCGGAAACCGACGCCGAGTGTACCGACCCGGACAACCGCGAAGCCATCGAAGCGCGCTTTGCCACGCTGGGCTATGAAGACCCGGCCGGCGCCGCGCAGCGACTGATCGCCACCTGGCAGGCGCCGAAGCTGCAATCGCTGCCGGAAGCGTCGCGCCAGCGCCTGGTGTCGCTGGTCAACATGGCGCTGCCACTGATCGCCACCATTGCCGAACAATCTGCGGTCGGCAGCCAGCTGGTCACGCTCGGCAGCCTGCTGGACTTCCTGGAAGCGATTGCGCGCCGTTCCGCCTATTTATCGCTGCTGACCGAATACCCGCACACGCTGGAACGGGTGATCCGCATGATGCACGCCAGTGGCTGGGCCGCGAAATTCCTCACGCGCCACCCGATCCTGCTCGATGAGCTATTGGACGACCGCATCCATAATGCCGTGTTCAACCCGGTCACGCTGGCGGCGGAACTCGATGAACAGTTGCGGCTGGCGGCGGGCGACACGGAACGGCAAATGGATATCTTGCGCGAAGTGCACCACGCGCAATTGTTCCACTTGCTGGCGCAAGACCTGGCGGGCGACCTGACGGTGGAGAAGCTGGCCGACCATTTATCGGCGCTGGCCGACGTGATCGTGGCCGCCACCATCAACGCCGTGTGGCAGACCGTCGCCACGCGCCACCGCGAGGTGCCGCGCTTTGCCGTGATCGCTTATGGCAAGCTGGGCGGCAAGGAACTCGGCTACGTGTCCGACCTCGACGTGATTTTCCTGTTCGACGATGACGACCAGGACGCGCCGGCCCAGTACGCCAAGCTGGCGCAGCGCTTCATCACGTGGATGACGTCGCACACCTCGGCCGGCATCCTGTTCGACATCGATATTGCGCTGCGTCCCGATGGCGCCAGCGGCATGCTGGTGTCGTCGGTGCAGGCGTTCGAACGCTACCAGGACAATTCGGCGTGGATCTGGGAACACCAGGCGCTGACCCGGGCCCGCTTCTGCGCCGGCGATGCCGCCATCGGCGCCCAGTTCGAGCAAATCCGCTGCAAGGTGCTGCGCAAGGAACGCCCGGCCGACGGCCCCTTGAAGCCGGAAGTCCTCCATATGCGCAAGCGCATGGCCGATGCGCGCCCGAACCGCTCCGACCTGTTCGATTTGAAACAGGACGCGGGCGGCATGATCGATATTGAATTCATCGTGCAATACCTGGTGCTGCAGCATGCCTCGACCTATGCGCAGCTGACTGGCAATGTCGGCAATATTGCCTTGTTAAAAATGTGCGGCGAACTGGGGCTGATCGATGCGGAACTGGGCGCGCACGCGGCGAACGCGTATCGCGCTTACCGCAAGCTGCAACACCAGTTGCGGCTGCAAGGGCAGGAAAACGCGCGGGTCGATCCGGACCGGGTGACGGACCATGCGCGGCATGTGATGCAGCTTTGGGAGTCGCTATTCAATTGAAACTGTTTCGGTAGTGCTACGTACGTAATATAAATACTTGAGGCCATTGGGATGCGTCTGGCATATTGACCTACAGAAATATATTTAAGGAGACCCCCGATGAAAGCATTCCTCTGCGGCGCCGCCCTGGCGCTGGGCGCGCTGGCCACTCCCGCCTTTGCGGCGGACAAAGGTTCGCCCAATGAAGCGATGGCGATGGTGAAAAAAGCCGTCGCCCTGATCAAGTCCGATGGCAGGGAAAAAGCCTTTGCCGCCTTTGCCGACCCGGCCAACAAGGATTTTCACGACCGCGACTTATATATCTACGTCTATGACCTGAACGGCGTTTCACTGGCACATGGCACCAATCCCAAGATGGTGGGCAAGAATTTGCTGTCGATGAAGGATAACGAAGGCAAACCGCTGATCCAGGAAATGGTCAAAGTGGTCAAGGAAAAAGGCAGCGGCTGGGTCGACTACCAATGGCCCAATCCCGTGACCAAGACCGTTGAAGCCAAATCCGGCTACGTGGAACGGGTGGACGATATCCTGGTCGGTTCAGGGGTCTACAAGTAAATGCGCGGGTCGATCCGGACCTGGTGGGCGGCCTTGCACCATTTCCAGATGGGTACGTGATTCACTTATACGGCCATTTCACCCGAATCCCCGCTGCGGCGGGGATTTTTTATTCCCTTATGAAATAGTTCTTGCAATATGAACTCCCCTAGCTTGCACGATGCAATGCGGGTTTCGACAGAAATCCGTTGTAACGGCACAACAAAATATTTACATTCTGAAACGAAAAATGTATTGCGATAATGACATTAAAAATGATGCCTTGGTGACAGTTTTCAATGGATTTACTTCATAAATGCTATCGAACTCCCGGTGAAAAATAATCTACGTGAATCCCTTATGTGGCAAAACTTCACGTACGTGAACTCCATGTCAAACTGAATAAAATATTAACGTTGCACTAATATTCAGCCAATAGTTTCCATGCAACAACTTTGCACGCCATGCTGAATTTTCCAGCACCCGTACAGCCAAGTTGCCGTCAAGGCCGGCATTCAGATATTACTTTGAAACAAGTTTATACAATTTGTTATACACGCATCGTTGACGGGGCTACGGGTCCATGACTACATTGGCTTGCTTTATCGTCAATTAATACCGAGAAGGAAGTAATGATGAGAGAACGGGCTTTATCGAATTCCATACGCATGCTGTGCCTGGGCGGCTTCGCACTGACCGTGCAAACCGCTTACGCACAACAGGCGCCAGCCACCCCAGACGCGATCCAGACCGTGCAAGTGACGGGTTCGCGCATCAAGTCGCCTAACGCGGATTCGCCGTCGCCGCTGCAAGTGTTGAATGCGGCCGACATCGCGGCTTCGGGCGCAACCAACCTGCAGGAATTGCTGCAGAAGAACCCGACGATGGGCGCACCGTCCCTGAGCCGTACCAATTCGAACTTCCTGACCTCCGGCGGCGGCACCACCACCGTCAACCTGCGTAACATGGGCGACTCCCGTACGCTGGTCCTGGTCAACGGCCGCCGCTTCGTTTCCGGCGTACCGGGCGACACCGCGGTCGACATGAACACGATTCCGACCGACTTCATCGAGCGCGTCGAACTGCTGACCGGCGGCGCATCGGCAACCTATGGTTCCGACGCGGTGGCCGGTGTGGTCAATATCATCCTGAAGCGCAACTTCAATGGCATGACCATCGATGCGCAAGGCGGCAAGAGTGACCGCGGCGACGATGCGAAGCGCAAGCTGAACCTGACCTGGGGCACCACCTCGTCCGACGGCAACAGCAACATCATGACCCACTTCGGCTATACCAAGCAGGGTGCCGTGATGTCGAAAGACCGCGATTTTTCCGCCGTCGACCAGTTCTCCAAGATGGCTGCCAGTACCGGCGAGGCGGCCGATGCGTTTGTGCCGACCCGTCCGTTCTACTCCAGCTTCGCGCCACAGGGCACGTTTATTTACGGCACCAGGGCCGCCGACCGCTTTACCTATGACCGCAATGGCAATGTCATTCCGGTGAGCACCAACGGCTCCGCCACCCAGGCGCCGACCGGCTTCAACCGTTCCGAATACCGCTCCATCGCCGTCCCGACCGAGCGTTACTTGTTCGCGACCAGCGGCAACTTCGCGTTCAATGAAGATCACGCGGCCTTCTTCGAAGGCACGTACGCGCAGACACGCGTGTCGACCAACATCGAACCCTACCCGCTGTCCGCTGCGGACATTTACCCGGCCTCCGGCGGCCAGGTTCCGGCCGAGTCCCGCGTCAATGGCGCCATCGTGCGCAACCCGCTGGTGCCGCAATACCTGTTCGACCGCATCAAGGACAACGATGGGGACGGCCTGCGTGACTACACCTTCACCCGCCGTATGGCGGAAGTCGGCTCGCGCCATTCGGATGCGGACCGCGGCACGTTCCGCCTGGCGACCGGCCTGAAAGGCACGGTCAAGAACTGGAACTACGAGGCCTTCGTTTCGTATGGCAAAACCAAGGAATCCCAGGTTTCGACCGGCCAGGTCAATGTGCTGAACTTCCGCAATGCGCTGGAAGCGATCCCGAATCCGGCTGGCGGCGTCATGTGCCAGGACGTCCATGCGCGTGAGCAGGGCTGCGTACCGATCAATGTGTTCGGTTTCAACTCGATCTCGCCGGAGTCACTGAAATACGTGATCGCGCCAGGTTCGCTGGATAACTCCATCATCCAGAAACTGGCCGGCGGCTCCATTTCGGGCGACCTGCTGCAATTGCCGGCCGGTCCGCTGTCCGTCGCACTGGGCTATGAATACCGCAAGGAAGAATCGGCCAGCGTGGCCGATCCGCTGACCCAGGCTGGCTTGAACGCTGGCAACGCCATTCCTCCGACTTTCGGCAAGTACGACGTGAGCGAAGCGTACGTTGAAGCGCGCGTGCCGCTGCTGAAAGATGCGCCGTTCGCCAAGCAGCTGAACCTGCTGACGGCATACCGCCGTGGCGATTACTCCACGGTCGGCACCACCAACAGCTGGAACGCGGGCTTCGAGTGGGCACCGACCAGCGACATCAAGGTGCGCGGCACCAAGGCGTTGTCGACCCGTGCACCGAATATCAACGAACTGTTCTCGCCGCCAAGCCAGGACTTCCCGAGCGTGACCGACCCATGCTTGGGCGTGACCGCGACCTCGAGCGGCACCTATGACGCGGCTTGCCGCGCTGATGCGGGTGTCATGGCCAACATCCAGCGCAACGGCAAATTCACGCTGACGCAGCCGGATATCCAGGGTGTTTCCGGCTTCAACCGCGGCAATCCAACCCTGAAAGCGGAAAAAGGCAAATCGACCACCATTGGTGTCGTGCTGACCCCGCGTTCGATTCCCATGCTGAGCAAGGTCACGTTCACGGCCGACTACTTCAAGATCAACATTGAAGACGCCATCGTCAGCACGCCGCGCCAGTACTCGCTGGAACAGTGCTACAGCGGCGCCAATCCGGCCTTCTGCGCCTTCGTCACCCGCTGGCCTACCTTCACCGGCAACACCAGCGCCGGCGCCATCCGCTACAGCGACACGGCCGTGTCGAACAGCGGCGGCAAAGGTACGGAAGGTGTCGACTTGACCACCTCGTGGGCAGACCGCGTCGGCCCTGGCCGCATGAGCGCCCACGTGGCCTACACCTATGTGAAGACCCTGTGGGACCTGCCACTGCCAACCGCGGACAAGGATGAAAACGCGGGTGAAGTCAGCGATGCACAAGGCAGCGCAACGCCGAAACACAAGGCCGTGCTGAACCTGGCATACAAGTGGGGCGCCTTCGGCATCAGCTCCACCACCACGTACAACGGCAAAGTGGCGCTGGACGACCAGTTCCTGAAACAGTATGACTTGCCGGCCCGTTCGATCAGCATTGGCGCCAAGGTGTACAACGACTTCCAGTTCACCTATGCGCTGAGAAAGTCGACCGAACTGTACCTGGGTATCGACAACGCGTTTGACGTGAAGCCGCCTCCAATCATCAGTGGCTTGCCGGGCAATGACACTGGTACGGAGACCAATGCATCGGTTTATGACCCGATCGGCCGCCGTTACTACTTCGGTGTGCGCGTGAGCCTGTAATCGACTAAAAGGCATCCTGGCGGATGCCTTGGCGATCCTCTTAAAGCCCCGGCCAGTGATGGCGGGGCTTTTTTCGTACCTTACCGTATTACCTGGCTTTGCCGATATGTTTATCCAGGAAGGACTCGACCCGGCTCCAGAAGTCGATATTGGTCTGCACGGAACGCCAGCCATGTCCCTCGTTCACGTATTCGAGCCACTCGACCGCCGGATTGTGTTTCTGCACTGCGGAATAAAACTTGGTGCCATGGACGATCGGCACGCGGTTATCGACACCGCCATAGGCAACAATCAGCGGCCGTTTGATTCGCTCAGCCTGCAAGATCGGTGACGTGGCCGCCAGTTGGGCGGCATCCTTCTCGCGGTCGCCTATCCACAAGGGCAACTGGTACTTGCGCGCTTCTTCCGACATATCGCCCCAGTTGACCGAGTACAGCAGATTGATGTCGGTTACGCCAACCCAGCTCACGCCGCACTTGAAAATATCCGGATCGTTGACCAGCCCCATCAGGGTCGCATAACCGCCATAGCTGGCGCCGGCGATGCAAATCCGCTGCTGGTCGACAAAACCCTTGGCGACAGCCCACCTGGCCCCATCGGCCAGGTCGTTCTGCATGGCCAGCCCCCACTGGCGCCAGCCGGCCATTTCGTGTTTGCGCCCATAGCCAAGGCTGCCGCGGAAATCCGGCTCCAGCACGGCGTAGCCGCGCGAAGCCAGGAATTGCACTTCCGGGTTGAAGCCCCAGTGGCCGCCGCGCACCGACGGGCCGCCATGCACCATCACCACCAGCGGCAGGTTCTTTGGCGGGATACCCTTGGGCAACGTCAGGTAGGCCGGGATCGACAGGCCGTCGCGCGCGGGATAGCGTACCGGATGCATGTACGACATGCGCGCCGGATCGATGCGCGGGGAGGTCTTGCCAAACATGACCAGCTCGCGGGATTCCAGGTTATACAGGTACAACGCGCCGGGTAAGGCATCCGAGAACGAGCGCACCAGGATCACACTCTCCCTGGAGCGCAGTGCGGGCCGCAAGGCATTGAAAGCATCGGGCAGTTTGGCGTCGATGTCCGCCTGCGCCGCCTTCATCCGCTCATCGAACCAGTGGGTCAGCGGCATCTCCGCTTCCGTCACCACACCCAGCACTTTCTCATCGGTGGCGATCAGGCTGCCCGAAAAGTCGTGGTCGGGCAAGACCATCAGCGGTTCGCTGGCCAGCTTGTTGGCCTTCAGGTCGAAGGTATACAGGGCACGTTTATCCTGGCCATTCTCGGTACTGACATACAGGGTGCCGTCCGGTCCGAACGCCACCGGGTCGAAGCTGCCCTGCCCGCTCCAGCTGTCGACCCGGGCCAATGGACGCCACTTATCCTGCGCCGGGTCCAGGTAATTGACCACGGATTCCTTGCCGTCCTGGCTGACCGCAATGCGCGGTTCGCCATGCTGGTCCAGCATCCAGGCCATCACGCGCGGCGGCCGGTTGATGCTGTAGGATCGGCCGGTGCGCGTATTCAGGCGCAACAGGTTGATGGCGTCCAGGTCATCGTTACGATAAGCGGCCTGCAGCACATACACTTCGTCCGTATCGCGCTTGCCCGCCACCGCGAAGAATGAGGTCCCCGGCGGTAACAGATGCTTGTTCGACTCGTTCAAAAGCTGCGTGCGGCTGACCAGCTGGCGCAACTCGGTGCCGTCGCGGTTGACCGCATACAAACCTGGTCCCAGACGTTGCTCGCCCTGGCCTAGCGTGCGGTCACCAATCGTGAACACAAGGCGGTTATCGTTGACCCAGTTAAAACTCAGGATATCGGCATCGGCGAGGGCCGCGACCACATCAATCTTATGGGTCTTTACATCCATCACGGCCAGGCGCACCCGGCTGCCGTCGGGCGCATAGCGCATGGCCACATGGCGCCCGGCCGGCGCCATGCCCGCATCGCTGAAAGCCGCGTGCCCAAAGAAGGCCGCGACCGGCACATCGGCGGCCGGCGCCTTGACGTTCACCACAGGGATGTCCGCCGCGTTGGCCCCGCCCAGCGCCATGGCGAGTGCAGCCACACCAGTTACAATAATTTGTTGCAGCATAGACTGTCTTTATATACAAAATACCAAATCAGTGCAGTACCTGGCACCAGCGTGTCAGGCACCTGACAAATAAAAATCCCCGCTCGCAAGCGGGGATTTGTCAAACCAAGTTCAACACAATCAGAACTTGTATTCCAGCTGCAGGCGCAGGGTACGGCCGCGCAGTGGCGGGTTGCCGGCGCGCATATTGACCAGTGGTTCGCGGTTGAACACATTGTCGACGTTGGCGTAGACGGTGAAACCCCTCCAGCCGCTGTAGCTCATGCTCATATCGACCATGTAGTCCTTGCGGATACGGCAGTAGTCAGCCGGAATATCCTGCGATTCGCAACCTTCCGCAGTGTAGTTCTCATCGTACTTGTCGTCGAACAGCTTGGTGCCTGGCTGATAGGTCACCGCCGCACCGACACGCCATGGACCGCTGCTCCACTGGGAGGCGCCACGCACGGAATAACGCTCGTTGCCGTAATTGCCAACCAGGTTCTCCGTGTAGGTGTTCTCAACGGTATCCCAGCTACGATAATCGAGCTGGTAGTTGGCGCGCAGGGTGTTGCTGATCTTGCCACCCGAGCCCAGGTTGATGCGATGGTTCAGCTCGAAGTCCAGGCCGGCGACGCGGGTACGATTCAGGTTGCGGTACGCCATCGAGATGGACGACAGCGGACCTGCGGTGTGCTCGATGCGCTTGCCGGACAGTTCGAATACGCGCTGCGACAGGTTGCGGTCATCTTCTGTAACCGCCAGACGGCTGACCGAACCCGGTTCCAGGTCTTCCACTGCCAGGATCTGCTTCACTGCACGGGTGTCGATTTCGTTACGACGCTCGATGCGGTAGTAGTCCAGGCTCATGGACAGGTCCTTGGTCGGCTGCCATACCATGCCGGCATTGGTGCTACGCGACTTTTCCGGTTCCAGATCCGGGTTGCCGGCGATATCCACCGCGGCGCTGGCGGCGCAACCCGCATCGCGGGCGCGGTTGGCGTCGGCGATGTCCAGCGCGGTACCCTTGCGCAGTTCGTTGTACAGCTGGTTGGCGATGGCGCAGCGCTTCGGATCCTGGATGGAGTTCTGGAAGGCCGACAGGGACACCTTGCCGGTTTCCGCGTTGTTCGGCGCGCGGAAGCCTTGCGAGACAGTACCGCGGAACAGCAGCGATGGATGCAGCTGGTAACGGGCGGACAGCTTCGGCACCAGCGACGCGTCGGTTTTGCCAACCTTGTCAAAGCGCACCGCGCCGCTCAGTTCGAGCTGCTTGGTGACCGGCGCAGCCAGTTCCGCGTAGGCGGCATACATATTGCGCGAGCCGGTCACGTTGATCGAACCCAGGCCGACCAGTTCCGCGTTGGCGATGTTGTCGCTGACCCAGGATTCGAAGTTATCGCGGCGATATTCGCCGCCCACCGCCAGCGACAACGGACCGCCGGACAACTGCATCAGCTCGCGCGAGGCACGCAGGTCGATGAAGGTGTTTTCGGATTTTCCGTCAAAGCTGTACGTCGGGAACATGCGTTGCAGCAGTTCGTCGCTGTTTTGTTGACCAAACTTGTACTCGCCGTTCAGGACCGCCGCCAGGTAATTCTTGGCATGCTTGACGCCGCGCGACTTGGCATCCGCGGTGTTGGACATGCTGCCGACCGCACTGTTCCAGTCCCAGCCGAAATGGGTGCCTTCCAGGCCAACCATGGCGCGATACTGCTTGGCGTGCGCGCTGCCTTTGTACATTTCCACGTTATCGGCATAACGGTAGCGCAACTGGATCGGGAAGCTGTACGGGTTGTATGGATGCCCCGCCGGCAGCATCGGCTCGGTGAAGAACTCCAGGCGGCGCGCTTTCGCGTTATACCAGCGGCTAGGCGTGCCGGTGTACTGCATGATCGCTGGCGGATTGTAGAAGGTGGTGGTGGTATCCGACAGGGTCAATTCGGCGAACGCGGTCAGATCGTTGTTGATCTTCAGGCGGCCGGACGACATGAAGTTGGCGCGCTCCGCTTCCGCATGGATACCGAGGCGGGCGTACTGGTCGAATTTGCACAGCCCACTCTCGAGCAATTCAGGGGCGCAGCCCGGCGCGGCAACGCCGATCGATTTACCAGCCAGCGACGGATTGGCCGGATACGGGTTAGGATAGCGGCCAAAGTAGTTACCCGGATAGGAATAAGTCGACTTCACGCCAAACGCCGGGTTCACATGTTTGGTGTACCACTCCGGCACCAGGTTCTCGATGGCGCGGTCGTCGTACGGGGTGCGGTGGAACAGTTCCAGGTGGCCGAACACGTTCCAGCCATCGGCGTTGAAGTCCCCTTTGCCGAACGTGATGGAAGCGGTCTGGTCACGATCCAGGTCGTGCTTGACGAGCGACTGGCGCGCGCCGGCTTTGAGCATCAGGCCATTGAACTCCTTCTTGGTGATGATGTTGACAACACCGGCCACGGCATCCGAACCGTAAATTGCCGATGCGCCATCGAGCAGCACTTCCACCCGGTCGATCACTTCCGACGGGATCGAATCGATATTGACGAAAGTTTGCTGACCACCATCCGCCGTACCGAAATTCGACACGCGGCGGCCGTTCAGCAGGGTCAGGGTCGAACCTTTGCCCAGGTTGCGCAGGGCCAGGCCGGTTGCGCCCGACGAGAATGAATTGCTGCTACCCAGGTCGGTCAGCGCGCCGGTGTTCGAGGTCAGGGTATCAACGATGTCCTTGACCGTGGATGCGCCCATTGCCGCGATTTCTTCGCGGCCGATAATCTGCACCGGGGACGCGGTTTGCTCATCGATGCCGCGCTTGATGTTCGAGCCGGTCACGACGACTTTCTGAACTGCCGGCGAGCTTGCCGGCGCCGTTTGTGCCAGCGCGGCTTGCGACCCCACCAAGGTGAGCGCAACGGCCGCGACACTGCGTTTTAAGACAAATTGTTTCTTCAACACTTACTCCCCTTAATAGTACGGCTTGCATAAAGCCGCAGTTTCATCAGGGTTGAATGCCTGGTCGGCATTTTCCCTGTATGTTTTTTGATTGGAACGGCGAATTATAGGGAAGTCCCTTTCATAACGTTACCAAGAAGAACAGATAAAGGTTAATCCGTTACGTTTTTCCAACAGGAACCAGATATTGTGTAACAAAACGATAGATTCTTAGTTACTTGTGCAAACAACGAAAGGTACCGGAAATAAAAAAACCCGCCGAAGCGGGTTTTTTTACGTGCCTGCGAAGCCGATTACTTGGCGTTCATCAGCGCCACGGTGGTGTCCAGCATGCGGTTCGAGAAGCCCCACTCGTTGTCGTACCACGACGACACCTTGACCAGGCGGCCCGACACTTTGGTCAGGGTGGCGTCGAAGTTCGACGATGCCGGGTTGTGGTTGAAGTCGATCGAAACCAGTGGTTCGGTCTGGTAGGTCAGCACTTCTTTCAGGTCGCCTTCGGCGGCGGCCTTCATCAGCGCGTTGACTTCGTCCACGGTGGTGTCGCGCGAAGCGATGAACGACAGGTCGACCAGCGACACGTTGATGGTTGGAACGCGGATCGCGAAGCCGTCCAGCTTGCCGTTCAGTTCCGGCAGCACCAGGCCAACTGCGGCGGCGGCGCCGGTCTTGGTCGGGATCATCGACTGGGTCGCGGAACGGGCGCGGCGCAGGTCTTCGTGCATCACGTCGGACAGCACCTGGTCGTTGGTGTAGGCGTGCACGGTGGTCATCAGGCCGGTTTCCAGGCCGATCGCGTCATGCAGCGGCTTGACCAGCGGGGCCAGGCAGTTGGTGGTGCACGATGCGTTGGAAATCACGGTGTCCGACGCCTTCAGCACGTTGTGGTTCACGCCGTACACGACGGTCGCGTCCACGTCCTTGCCGCCTGGTGCGGAAATGATGACTTTCTTGGCGCCGCCTTTCAGGTGGGCCGAGGCTTTTTCCTTGGTGGTGAAGAAGCCGGTGCACTCCAGGACCACGTCCACACCCAGTTCGCCCCATGGGATTTCAGCCGGATTGCGCTGCGCGAACACACGGATCGGATCGCCGTTGACGATCATGTTGTCGCCTTCGACCGTGACGGTGCCAGGGAATTTGCCGTGTGCGGTGTCATAACGGGTCAGGTGCGCATTCGATTTGGCGTCACCCAGGTCATTGATCGCAACGATCTGGATGTCATGCTTCTTGCCGCCTTCGTAGAAAGCGCGCAGCACATTACGGCCGATACGGCCGTAGCCATTGATTGCAACTTTGATCGTCATACTTAGCTCCTGATTGAATAAAAAATATTGTTATGCAACCACTACAGATTTAACCTTGGCCACGACGTTGTCCACCGTGAAGCCGAAGTGCTTGAACAGCACGCCTGCAGGCGCCGATTCGCCAAACGTGTCGATACCAACGACGGCCCCTTCCAGGCCAACGTACTTGTACCAGAAATCGGTCACGCCGGCTTCGATTGCCACGCGCGGTACACCCTTGGTCAGGACGCTGGCCTTGTAAGCGGCGTCCTGGCGGTCAAATACTTCGGTCGACGGCATCGACACCACGCGCACGTTGACGCCTTCGGCGGCCAGCGCGCTGGCGGCTTTCACGGCCAGTTCCACTTCGGAACCGGTGGCGATCAGGATGGCCTTGGCATCCGCCACGTCGTTCAGCACATAGCCGCCGCGGGCGATATTGTCGATCACGGCCTGGCTGCGTTCCAGGTATGGCAGGTTCTGGCGCGAGAAGATCAACGTGCTTGGACCGTTCTTGCGCTTGATCGCTTCGCCCCATGCCACCATCGATTCGACGGTGTCGGCAGGACGCCAGTTGTCCAGGTTCGGGATCAGGCGCATCGACGACACATGTTCCACCGACTGGTGGGTCGGGCCGTCTTCGCCCAGGCCGATCGAATCGTGCGTGAAGACGAACAGCGCGCGCTGTTTCATCAGGGCCGCCATGCGCAGCGCGTTGCGGCTGTAGTCCGAGAAGGTCAGGAAGGTCGCGCCGAACGGGATGTAGCCGCCATGCAGGGCGACGCCGTTCATGATCGCGGACATGCCGAACTCACGCACGCCGTAGTTGATATGGTTGCCAGGCTGGCCGGAACGCACCGGAACGATTTCTTTCCAGTTGGTCAGGTTCGAACCGGTCAGGTCGGCCGAGCCGCCCAGGAATTCAGGCAGCACCGGGGCCAGGGCCTGGATCGCGTTCTGGCTGGCTTTACGGGTGGCGATGGTTTCTTTCTTTTCCACGCATGCGGCGATAGCGGCTTTCAGCACGTCATCGAAATTCTCCGGCAGGTCGCCCGCCATGCGGCGCGCCAGTTCTGCGGCTTCTTTCGGGAATTGCGCTTTGTAGCCTTCCAGCTTGGCCACCCATTCCGCCTCGTGCTTGGCGCCCGCTTCTTTCGCGTCCCATGCCGCGTACACGCCGGCAGGAATCTCAAACGGTGCGGCGTCCCAGCCGATATATTCGCGCACGGCCGCGATTTCCTTGTCGCCCAGCGCGGCGCCGTGCACCTTGTCGCCGCCTTGCAGGTTCGGAGAACCTTTGCCGATGATGGTTTTGCAGCAGATCAGGGTTGGCTTGTCGGCTTGTTTCGCAGCGGCGATGGCGGCGGAAACCGCTGCCACGTCGTGGCCGTCGACGTCGCGGATCACGTTCCAGCCGTACGCTTCGAAGCGCTTCGGCGTGTCGTCGGTGAACCAGCCTTCGACTTTACCGTCGATGGAAATGCCGTTGTCGTCGTACAGGGCGATCAGTTTTTTCAGGCCCAGGGTGCCGGCCAGCGAGCACACTTCGTGCGAAATACCTTCCATCAGGCAACCGTCGCCCAGGAATGCGTAGGTGTAATGGTCGACGATGTCGAAGCCAGGCTTGTTGAATTCGTTTGCCAGCAACCATTCCGCCAGCGCCATGCCGACCGCGTTGGCGATACCCTGGCCCAGCGGGCCGGTGGTGGTTTCAATGCCAGGGGTGATGTCGACTTCCGGGTGGCCCGGGGTCTTCGAATGCATCTGGCGGAAGTCACGGATGTCATCCATCGTCACGGCGTAGCCTGCCAGGTGCAGCAGCGCGTAGTGCAGCATCGAGCCGTGGCCGTTCGACAGCAGGAAGCGGTCGCGGTTGACCCATTTCGGGTTGGTCGGGTTATGACGGTGGTGGCCGCTCCACAGCGCCACCGCGATCTCGGCCATGCCCATCGGCATGCCAGGGTGACCGGAATTAGCTTTTTGTACAGCGTCCATTGCCAGTGCGCGGATCGCATTGGCCATCTGAGTGGTAGGGAGCGTAGTCGTCATTTGTGAATGAGTGCGGAAGGTTGGAAATCTGTGCCGTCAGGGGCAGCCTGCTGGCAATAACCAAGTATTTTACCAGAGGTGGGGGCCGGAGCTTAAAATTGCGCGTTCTACCGCGTATTTACTGATTACCGCAAAGCTTACCCATGCCCCGCTTCCACTGCCCTCAACCGCTGGCCATCGGCCTGCATCTCGACCTGCCGGACACCGTCGCCCACCATGTCAACGTGGTGCGGCTGGCGCCCGGCGATTGCATCACCCTGTTCAACGGCGACGGCGGCGAATACACGGCAGTGCTCGATTCCGTGGAGAAACGCCGCGCCAGCGCCACCATCAAGGCGCATACGCCGCAGGACACGGAATTGCCGTATGCGCTCACCCTGGCCCAGGCCTTGCCGGAAGCGTCGAAAATGGACTGGATCATTGAAAAAGCCGTGGAACTCGGGGTGTCCATGGTCCAGCCGCTGGCCGCGCGGCGCTGCGTGGTGAAACTGGCGGGCGATCGCGCCGAGAAAAAATTATCGCATTGGCAAGGCGTGATTATCTCCGCCAGCGAACAGTGCGGCCGCAACCGGCTGGCGCAGCTGGCGCCCGTGGCGGACTTCCGCGACTGGATCAGCCAGCAGGATATGCACCGCCGCGTATTGCTCTCGCCGCGCGCGACCCAGTCGCTGGCCGACTGGGCGCGCCACCAGCCGCCGCAGGCGCTGACCATCATGGTGGGGCCGGAAGGCGGTTTTTCCGACGAAGAGGAAAACGCGGCGCTGGCGCATGGCGCGCTGGCGTTGTCGATCGGGCCGCGAGTCCTGAGGACCGAGACGGCGGCGCTGGCGGCCGTCGCCGCCTTGAATGCGATTTGGGGCGGAATGTAGGGGCCACGCAGGCATGGCGGCTTTGCCTGCGGCAAAACCGCCCTACGGAACCGGGCCACAGGCCTGGCTCACTGTTGCGGCCTGGTTCCGTTAGGGCGGCTTTTACAAAGCCGCCTGCGTATCGTTGACGCATGCAAGCGCGTTATAATGCCCGGTTTCCCCCTTGATCAACCTGCCCGATAACTACGGACTGGACACCCCATGCTGCGACTGAACGAAGTAAAACTGCCCCTCAACCACACCGAAGAAGAGCTGCCGGCCGCGATCCTGGCCCGCCTCGGCATCACCGCCGACCAGATGACCGGCTTCACGGTCTTCAAGCGCAGCTACGATGCGCGCAAGAAGACCAACATCGTGCTGATCTATTCGGTGGACGTGGAAACCACGGACGACGCCGGCATCCTCCGGCGCAACGCGCGCGACACGCACCTGATGCCGTCGCCGGACATGGACTACAAATACGTCGCGCACGGTGTCAATGCCGATGGCAAGCAGCCGCGCCCGGTCGTGATCGGCATGGGGCCGTGCGGCCTGTTCGCGGCGCTGATCCTGGCGCAGATGGGCTTGAAGCCGATCGTACTGGAACGCGGCAAGACCGTGCGTGAGCGCACCAAGGACACCTTTGGCTTCTGGCGCAAGCGCGTGCTGAATCCGGAATCGAACGTGCAGTTCGGCGAAGGCGGCGCGGGCACCTTCTCGGACGGCAAGCTGTACAGCCAGATCAAGGACCCGAAACATTACGGCCGCAAAGTGCTGACGGAATTCGTCAAGGCCGGCGCGCCGGAGGAAATCATTTACGTCAGCAAGCCGCACATCGGCACCTTCCGCCTGGTGAAAATGGTGGAAGCGATGCGCGAGGAAATAACCAAGCTGGGCGGTGAAATCCGCTTTGAACAGCGCGTCACCGATATCGACATCGAGGAAGTGAACGGCGAGCGCCACGTGCGCGGCCTGCAACTGGCCGGTGGCGGCAAGCTGGCCACCAACCACGTGGTGCTGGCGATCGGCCACAGCGCGCGCGACACCTTCGAGATGCTGTATCAGCGCGGCGTGTACATCGAGGCCAAGCCGTTCTCGATCGGTTTCCGCGTCGAACACCCGCAATCGCTGATCGACCAGTGCCGCTTCGGCCCGAACGCGGGCCACCCGATCCTGGGCGCGGCCGACTACAAGCTGGTGCACCACGCTTCGAACGGGCGCGCGGTCTACAGCTTCTGCATGTGCCCGGGCGGCACCGTGGTGGCGGCGGCATCGGAACCGGGCCGTGTCGTCACCAACGGCATGAGCCAGTACTCGCGCGCGGAACGCAACGCCAACAGCGCCATCGTGGTGTCGATTTCGCCGGAAGACTATCCGGGCCACCCGCTGGCCGGCATCGAATTCCAGCGCCGCCTGGAAGAAAAAGCGTTTGAACTGGGCGGCTCCAACTACAGCGCGCCGGGCCAGCTGATGGGCGACTTCGTGGCGGGCCGCCCATCGACGGAATTCGGCGCCGTGGTGCCGTCATACAAGCCGCAAGTGACCCTGACCGACCTGGCCACGATCTTGCCGGAATACGCGGTGAGCGCGCTGCGCGAAGCGTTCCCGGCGTTCGACAAGCAGGTCAAGGGTTACTTCAAGGCCGACGCGGTGCTGACCGGCCTGGAAACCCGCACCTCGTCGCCGATCCGCATCAAGCGCCGCGACGATGATTTCCAGAGCCTCAATACGCGCGGGCTGTTCCCGGCCGGTGAAGGGGCAGGATATGCGGGCGGGATCTTGTCGGCCGGTGTGGACGGTATCAAAGTCGCGGAAGCCGTGGCGCTGGCGATGGCTGCGGCGGACAAATCGTAGGGTGGATTGTAATCCACCATCCATGCGTCAACGCGGCGCCGGCATGGTGGCTTCGGCCAAGGCCGCATCCCCCCTACGGTTTCAACGGCAACCGGACATGGAACTTGCAGCCCTTGTCCACATCCGCATCCGCCCACACCTTGCCGCCCATCTGGTGCACGATCGTGTACACGATGTGCATGCCGAGGCCGGAACCGCCCTGCCCGCGCTTGGTGGTGAAGAAGGGTTCGAACACGCGTTCGCGGATGCCGGGCGCCAGGCCAATACCGTCATCGATAAATTCAATCATCAACCAGCGCGCGCCGTCCGCCTGCCCGTCGCGGGCCGCAATGGTCACCACCCCCGGCCCACCGTCGGGATAGCCATGCTTGGCTGAATTCATCAGGAAATTCGACAAGATTTGGGACAGCTTGCCGGCCGGCAGGCGGGGCCGCAGGGTATCGGGAATATCAAGTTCGACGGTAATGGTCCCCTTGCGCAATTCCGGACTGTGCGCCGACACCACACTGTTCACATAATCGTGCAGCGCCAGCTCCGTCACGTGTTCCGTGCCCTGGTCCACCGCCAGCTGCTTGAAGTTGCCGATCAACTCAGCGGCCCGCGCCAGGTTTTGTTCGATCAGGGTGGCCGCGCCCTTCAACCGCGTCGCCACGCCGAGCATCTCCGAGCGGCTGACTTTCGGGCTGTTCAGGGTCTCCACCATCTGCTCCGCATAGGCGCACATACCCGACGCCGCCGTCACGGCCACACCGATCGGCGTATTGACTTCATGCGCCACGCCCGCCACCAGCGCCCCCAGTGCCGCCATTTTCTCCTGTTCCACCATGCTGGCCTGCGCCGCGCGCAGCGCTTCCGTGCGCTGCTGTACCAGGTGCTCGAGCAACGCTTCGCGGTCCTGGTGCTGCAATTCCGCCGCACAGCGGGCGGCAAAGATCGACAGCAGCGACAGCGCCAATAGCCGCTTGTTTTCATCCATCGGCTTGGTGTCGATGGCGGACAGGATGCCCAGCGTCTTGCCCTCGGTATCGATCATCGGCATGCCAACGTAGCTTTCCGCGCACATGTCGACCAGCAGCGTGTCTTTCGGATAATCGGCCTGGATGCCGCACGCGTGGAAGCACATGGTCTGGTCGGTCACATCCTGGCAAGGCGTGTGCAGCAGGCTGTATTCCATGTTGTCGATGTGCTGCTTGCCAGCCCACACCGCCAATGTGCGGATGCCTTCGCCGCCGTCCGGCATCAGGATGACCCGGCCCGCGATCACATACGTCACGTCCAGCGCCTGCGCCAGGTCCTTGACCAGGGTGCGCATGAATTCCTCGCCGCGCAGGCGCGCCGTGGACGCCGTGATCCCGCGCAGCGCCGCTTCCGCCAGCAGGCGGCCATCATGTTCATCAAACAAGGCAGGGCTGTCCATGCCGGGCTCCCTTTATGCAGGTGGCAGGCGCGCATACAGCGCGCGCAGCGCATCGGTTTGTGCCAGCAACAGCGGCACCAGGGCGGGATCGAAGCGTTTGCCGCTTTCCTGCCGCACTTGTTCCAGCGTATGCTCCAGCGGCCAGGCCGGCCGGTAACAGCGCGGACTGACCATGGCGTCGATAAAATCGGCCAGCGCCGTGATGCGGCCGGCGATGCTGATGCGCTCGCCCGGCAAGCCGCGCGGATAACCGCCGCCATCCCAGCGTTCGTGGTGTTCATGGGCGATGGTGGCGGCCAGCTGCAGCACCGGCTGCTGCGCGCGGGCCAGCATGTCGCGTCCGGTCTGGCAATGACTGCGCATCAAGGTCCATTGTTCCTCGCTCAGCGTGCCAGGCGTATTGAGCACGGTATCGGGCACGCCGCTGTGGCCGATATCGTGCAGGCCGGCGGCCAGGCGCAGCTGGCGGATCATTGGGGGCGGCAGGCCGGCCGCGCAGGCCAGCATGGCGGCGATTTCGCCGACCCGCACCACGTGGGCGCCGGCCACCGCCGAACGCCGTTCCAGCGCTTCGCCGAGGATGCCGATAATCGCCTCCTGCGTGGCCGCGCTTTCTTCGCGCTGCACCAGCTTTTCATAGGTGCTGGCCACGTTGGCGGAAAACATGGCCAGCAATTCGCGGTCATCATCGCCGATGGCGTCCGAGAACGCCATGTACAGCAAGCTTTCATTGCCTTCGCGGGTACGGTAATAGCAGGCATACCAGTTGTCGCCGTGGTGGTCGCGCCGCTCGCGCATGCAGCGCATGAAGGCGTGGCGCACCGGAACCGGCAAATGGTCCAGCGTCTCATCCGATTGCAAGCCGGCGTAGGCCGACGTCACGGCCAGCACTTTCAGGTTTTCGCCCTGCTTCGCGGCGGCATAGGCATTGACCCGGCTGGCGCACACCCCTTCGCCATCATGCCCCAGCAATGCGCTGGCCTGTTCCAGCACCGCCGAACAGAAACTGCGCAAGTTATCCGAATCACAGACGTGGGTAATCGCATCGATCGAACGGCGCAAGCCATTGCGCGCCCGTTCGAGACGCATGAGATCACGGTAAGCCCGCAGCGCGGAATAAAACACGGTGGTCAGCTTGGCGTGCGTCAGGTCGGTCTTTTCGCGGTAATCATTGATATCGAACGATTTCAGCACATAGGCCTGGGGCGCCTGCCCCGGCTGGCCGGTGCGCAGCACGATGCGCGCCGTGTTGTTGCCCAGGTCTTCGCGGATGTGGCGCACCAGGTCCAGCCCCGCGTGCTCGCTTTCCATCACCACGTCCAGCAGGATCAGGGCGAAATGGTTGGGTTTATTGAGCAGGGCGCGCGCCTCGGCGGCGGAATAGCAGTGCGTGAACCGCATGGGGCGCCCGTCGAACGTGAAATCGCCCATCACCAGTTCGGTCACCTGGTGCACGGACTTTTCATCATCGACGATCAGGATCTCCCATGGCGCAGGGCCGGACACGGGCCCCCGCGACGGCGCATCGTCGTCAAACAGCATGTCATCGTCGTCATGGCTCATGTCGGCCTCTTGGCGGGCGTCCAGGGGATTCCTACAGGATGTCACAATTGTACATCCGCCAACTGGTCAGTTTCACACACTGGCAATAAGATTGTTGCCATAGACAACATGCCGTCAAGGGGCCCCGTCGCCTAGAGCCAGCCGGACTTGCGGAAGCGGCGGTACAGCGTGTAGGAGGTGGAAAACATCAGGATCAGCGCCATCGGATAGCCGTATTGCCATTCCAGCTCCGGCATGAACTTGAAATTCATGCCCCACAGGCCGGCCCACGCCGTCAGCGAGGCAAAGATGGCGGCCCATGCCGCCAGGCGTTTATTGACCTCGCCCTCTTCCAGCGCCACCATCGACAGGTGCACCTGAATGGCGGTGACGATGGTGTCGCGGATGGTGTCGAGCGAAGCGGTGATGCGGAACAGATGGTCTTGCACGTCGCGGAAGTAATCCTGGGTGGCGTCACAAATGGCGGGCACGCGGCCGCCGTGCAATTTGCCGACCGCATCGAGCATCGGCGCCACCACGTGGCGCATCATCATGACCTTGCGCTTCAGCGCGTACAGCCGTTCGATATTGTCGCGCTGGGCCGATTTGGCGAAGATGCGCTCTTCCAGCGCTTCCAGTTCGATTTCCATCGCATCGACGATCGGGAAATAGCGGTCCACCACGGCATCCATCAGCGCATACAGCACGAACGACGGCCCCTGCTTGAGCAGGTGCGGTTCGCGTTCGGCGCGCGAGCGCACGCCGAGGAAATCCTGGCGGCTGTTCTGGCGGTTCGACAAGACATAGTTGGCGCCGACGAAGATATCGACTTCGCCCACCACCAGTTCGTCGCCATGCGGCTCCACCACTTTGACGACGGTAAACAGCGAATCGCCGTATTCCTCGATCTTGGGACGCTGGTGGCCACGGCTGGCGTCTTCCACGGCCAGTGCGTGCAGGCTGAATTCCTCCTGCATTTTGGCCAGTTCGGCCGGTTCCGCGTCGCGCAGCGCGACCCATACGAAGCAGTCGCCGCGCTCGATGTAGTCGCTGATGGCTTCGACATCGATATCAGCCAGTTTATGGCCTTCCTTGTAGGCGCAGCAATTGATCAGCATGGGAGTATCTTGGGCAAAAGCGCGAGCTTAACATGGGCCGCAGGCCGATGGCGGCGGATTACGTGCTGCGCACTAATCCGCCCTACAGCGCGCGCCGTAGGGCGGATCGTGATCCGCCATGCGTGCACATCAATCGTCCTTGGCGCCGTCGATGCCCAGTTCCGCGATCTTGCGCGTGATGGTGTTGCGGCCGATCCCGAGGCGCACCGCCGCATCGTTCTTGCGGCCATGGGTATGGCGCAGCGCCGCGCGGATCAGGGTCGACTCGAACTGCCGCCCCAGCACATCCATCACATCCTGCTGGCCGCTGGCCAGCATGCCGGCCGCCTGCATTTCCAGCAGGGCGAGCCAGCCGTCCGGGCCGCCCGCGCCGCCATGCGCCGCGTGGCCATTGGCCGCGCCATGGGCAGCGCCATGCACCACGCCATGCACGGCATCATGTCCGGGCATCGGATGCACCGTGCCGTGGTGCGTCATGCCACTGTGTTCCTGCGCATGCCAGGCGGCATTCGGCGCCGGTGGCGCGCCCGGCGCCTGCCCGCCGCCGCCCTGCTCCTGCGACAGCTCGACCGGTAAATCCTTGACTTCCACGGTCTGGCCGGGGGCCATCACGGTGATCCAGTTGCACAGGTTTTCCAGCTGGCGCACGTTGCCGGGCAATTCCAGGCTGCACAAAAATTGCAGTGCCGAGTCGCTCATGCGCTTGGCTTCCACGCCCAGCTGCTTGGCACTTTGCACCAGGAAGTGGCGCACCAAAATGGGGATATCCTCGCGCCGCTCCCTCAAAGAGGGCAGCCGCAGGCGGATCACGTTCAAACGGTGATACAAATCTTCGCGGAACAGCCCATCGCGGACACGCTGCTCCAGATTTTGGTGCGTCGCGGTGATCACGCGCACATTGGCCTTCAATGGCTGGTGGCCGCCGACCCGGTAGAAATGGCCATCGGACAGCACGCGCAGCAACCGCGTTTGCAAATCAAACGGCATGTCGCCGATTTCATCCATGAACAGGGTGCCGTTTTCCGCCTGTTCGAAACGGCCCCGGCGCGTGGTTTGCGCGCCGGTGAAGGCGCCCCGCTCGTGGCCGAACAATTCCGATTCCAGCAAGTCTTTCGGGATCGCCGCCGTATTGATGGCGACAAACGGTTGCGACGCGCGCGGGCTGTGCTTGTGCAAGGCGCGCGCCACCAGTTCCTTGCCGGTGCCGGATTCGCCCGTGATCAGGACGGTGACATTCGATTGCGACAGGCGGCCAATGGCGCGGAACACTTCCTGCATGGCGGGCGCCTGGCCGAGAATTTCCGGCGTGTCGGCCGGCCCGGACTCCACGCTGGCTTCGCGCAGGCTTTCTTCCAGCGCGCGGCGGATCAATTCCACCGCCTTGTCGATATCGAACGGCTTGGCCAGGTATTCGAAGGCGCCGCCCTGGAACGCCGCCACGGCGGAATCGAGGTCGGAAAACGCCGTGATGATAATGACGGGCAATGCCGGCAAGCGCTCCTTGACCACCGCCAGCAAGTCCAGGCCGGAATCGCCCGGCATGCGGATGTCGGACACCAGCACTTGCGGCGTTTCGCGGTCCAGCGCGGCCATCGCGTCGCGGGCGTTGGCAAAACTGCGGGTGGCAAGATTTTCCCGCGCCAGCGCTTTTTCCAATACCCAGCGGATCGATTCGTCGTCGTCTACTATCCAGATTGGCTTCATGTATTCTGTATTTCCCGCAATATCGATCGTCAATGGATTTTGCGACCACCGTCTAAGGCAGCGGCAGCAAAATTCGGAAATCCGTCAGCCCGGGCCGGCTTTCACACTCGATCACCCCCAGGTGCTGTTGCACGAAGGTTTGAGCCAATGTCAGCCCCAGGCCGCTGCCGCCATCCCGCCCGGATACCAGCGGATAAAAAATGCGGTCGCGGATCTGGGGTGGAATGCCCGGTCCGTTGTCGATGATATGCAAATCTAATGCCAGGTTATAGCGCACCTTGGCCAGGGTGACTTGCCGCCCGATCCGCGTGCGGAAAATCAGTTCCGCGTCGCCCTGCGCAATCCGTTCGGACAGCGCCTGCGCGGCATTGTGCGCAATGTTCAGCACGGTCTGGATCAGTTGTTCCTTGTCGCCCCGGAATTCCGGGATCGAGGCATCGTAGTCGCGGCGGATCGTCAGCCCGGTGGGAAATTCCGCCAGGATCAGGCTGCGCACCCGTTCGCACACTTCATGGATGTTGACGTCGCCCACGATGTGCGGGCGGCGGTGCGGCGCCAGCAGGCGGTCCACCAGGGTTTGCAGGCGGTCCGCTTCCTTGATGATGACTTGCGTGTATTCGCGCAATTCGGCCAGATGCCGCGGCGGCAATTCCATTTCCAGCAATTGCGCGGCGCCCCGCAAGCCGCCCAGCGGATTCTTGATTTCATGGGCCAGGTTGCGGATCAATTCCTTGTTGACCTGGCTTTGGTCGAGGATGCGCTCTTCCCGGTCCAGCTTGAGTTGCTGTACGTTTTCACGCAACTCGATCAGGATCAGGTCGTCTTCGTCGAGCGCGGCCACGATGGTGTGTACTTGCAACGGGTCTTTGCCGATCCGCTCCAGGGTCAGGTCTTGCCGCAAATCCGAATATTTATGTTCGCGCGCCTGCGCGATGATGTTGGCCAGTTCATCGGGATTGGAAAACAGCGTGGACAGTTTTTGGCGCGACAGCGCCTTCAGCGAACTTTCCAGCAAGTTTTCCGCCGCCGCATTGGCGTACACAATGTGGCCGCCCTGATCAAGCAGGATCACACCGGATGCCAGCAGATCCAGGCCGGCATACGATGGCCGGCCGCCGCTGCGGGCGAGATTGGTAATCAGGCTCATTTGCCTTCCTTCCAGGTGCAGCGGCCTCAATCCCGCCTTACCGGATATTGGATATTTCCCGCCTTAAGGCTTCCACATTTTTTTCCGACCGGCTGATGCTGTCTTTCAGGTTGGCGACCCGCTCCTGGTACTTCGCATAATTGCGCTCGTCGCCACGCCGCTCAGGCTCGCCATTGTTGTACTCGCGCTTCATGTCCGCCAGCTTGCCCAGTTCCCCGTTCAATTCCTCTTGCAGGATCTGGCGCCGGTCGGCGTCGCGCGCACGCTGTTCGCTGGTGTCGACGCGGGGAAAGTCCGACGGCGCCGTGGCGGCCTGGACCGCCGCGCGGGGCCGCTGCGCACTGTCCGCCCGGATCTTGGGCGCGGCAATTTGTCCGCCCGGCACGTCGAGCGGCCGGCAATGCGGGCCCTTGCGGGTATCCGTCAACTCCTTATGGCCGGCGGCATCCACACACAGGAAAATTTGCTGCGCCTGCACACCTTGCAACATCAACATCAGCGTGGCGGCAATGACGGGTCTGGTCCAGTTAGTCATGCCCCGACTATACAACATCCGGTAAAAAAAACGCGAGAACAGCCGGGCTGCCCTCGCGTTGCTGTGGAGCCTGTCCCGTGGCGTACCGGGACAGGCGCCTGCCAGCCATCGTTATTAGTGCCTGATACCAGAGGTGTCAGGTAGCACCAATTAGACGGAGTAGTACATGTCGAATTCGACCGGGTGCGTGGTCTGGCGCATGCGGGTTACTTCCGTCATCTTCAACTCGACGTAGGCATCGATCATCGAATCGGTGAAGACACCGCCGCGGGTCAGGAACTCACGGTCTTTGTTCAGGGCGTCCAGGGCTTCTTCCAGCGATGCGCAGACGGTTGGGATCAGTGCATCTTCTTCCGGTGGCAGGTGGTACAGGTCTTTCGACGCCGCTTCGCCCGGGTGGATCTTGTTCTGCACGCCGTCCAGGCCGGCCATCATCAGTGCTGCGAAGCACAGGTATGGGTTCGCCAGCGGGTCAGGGAAACGGGTTTCGATACGGCGGCCTTTTGGATTGGCCACGTGTGGAATACGGATCGATGCGGAACGGTTACGTGCCGAGTAAGCCAGTTTCACTGGTGCTTCGTAGCCTGGAACCAGGCGCTTGTACGAGTTGGTGCCCGGGTTGGTGATCGCGTTCAGCGCCTTGGCGTGCTTGATGATGCCGCCGATGTAGTACAGCGCGAAGTCGGACAGGCCGGCATAGCCGTCGCCGGCGAACAGGTTTTTGCCGTCTTTCCAGATCGACTGGTGCACGTGCATGCCCGAACCGTTGTCGCCAACGATAGGTTTTGGCATGAAGGTGGCGGTTTTGCCATACGAGTGGGCCACGTTCCAGATCACGTACTTCATGTTCTGGGTCCAGTCGGCGCGCTCGACCAGGGTCGAGAACTTGGTGCCGATTTCATTCTGGCCGGCGCCGGCCACTTCGTGGTGGTGCACTTCGACTGGAATGCCCAGGGATTCCAGGATCAGGCACATTTCCGAACGCATGTCCTGGAACGAATCGACTGGTGGCACCGGGAAGTAGCCGCCCTTGACGGTTGGACGGTGGCCGCTGTTGCCGCCTTCGATGTCCTTGTCGGTCGACCACGAAGCTTCGTCGGAATCGATCTTGACCGAGCAACCCGACATGTCGATTTTCCACTTGACGGAGTCGAAGATGAAGAATTCCGGCTCCGGGCCGAAGTAAGCGGTGTCGCCCAGGCCGGAAGCTTTCAGGTAGGCTTCAGCGCGCTTGGCGATGGAGCGTGGGTCACGGTCGTAGCCCTTGCCGTCCGACGGTTCGATCACGTCGCACTGCATGAACAGGGTGGTTTCTTCGAAGAATGGGTCGATACGGGCAGTGTTCGGGTCCGGCAGCAGGATCATGTCCGAAGCTTCGATACCTTTCCAGCCGGCGATCGACGAACCGTCGAAAGCGTGGCCCGATTCGAACTTGTCGATGTCGAAGTGCGACACCGGCACGGTCACGTGCTGTTCTTTACCACGGGTATCGGCAAAGCGGAAATCCACGAATTTAACTTCGTGTTCTTCAACCATTTTCAAGACTTCTGCGGCGGTAATTGCCATGCGTATCTCCTAGTGAAAAAGTGGGTCAGCCCACGCTGGTCAGTAGTGCGTGCGACTAAAACTCGTAAAACGTATAAGCAGGAAGCGTGCCAGCATAAGCCGCAATGTTGACGAACAGACTGCTTTCATTCTGCAAACAACGACTTCCGGAATCGGACGGTACGCCAATGCACTACTTTTGCGCATTCTCAACATAGCACCAAAACAGTGCAAAATCCAAAAATTGCACACACTTGGTGCGAAAAATCATAACAAGCGCAAAATGCATCAATCTGGTGCAACGACATAGCCGCAATACTTGCCATGATCTGGCGCGGCCGATTCGCGCACTATAATAAACGCAATATTGTCACCTTCAGTGGGAAAATCGCCATGAGTACTATTGCTACTATTTTGCAACGCGCCGGCCAGCGGGATCCGTCGCTCCCCTATGCGGGCGCGGTCACGCCGCAGGAAGCCTTTGAACTGCTGCAAGCCGATTCCCAGGTGAAATTAATTGATGTCCGCACCAATGCGGAGCGCGACTGGGTCGGCCGCGTGGTCTTGCCGGAAGGCCAGCATGGCGCGGTCCAGTGGAGCACGTATCCGGGCGGCGCGCCGAATCCGCAATTCGTGGCGCAACTGGAGGCGGTGGCGGCCAAGGACCAGGTCTTGCTGTTCCTGTGCCGCTCCGGCGTGCGCTCGCGCCATTCGGCCAAGCTGGCGACGGAGCACGGCTACACGCGGTGCTATGACATCCTGGAAGGGTTTGAGGGCGACAAGGATGCGGCGGGCCACCGCAAGACGGTGGGTGGATGGTGCCAGGCGGGGCTGCCCTGGGTCGGCGCATGATTCAGCGGCGCGTCATCCCCGCGCAGGCGGGGATGACGCGGGTCAGGCGGTAACGATTACAGCGTGTAATTCAAGCGCGCATACACATACCGGCCCGACCGTCCGAACGGCGAGTAGTTCGAGAACGGCGCATTGCCGGTGGTGTTCAAGGTGGCAGGGAACGGGTCCGGATACTTGTCGAACACGTTATCCGCCCCCACCGCCAGCGACAGCTTCTTGGTGAAGGCGTAGCGGCCTTCCAGGTCCACCAGCGTTTTCGCGCTCAGCCAGAAGTCCAGCGCCGCCGTGGTGCCGGGGGCGAGGATCTTGCCATAGCGGGTGGCGCGCGCCGTCAGGCCGAACGGCCCGTGGCTCCAGGTGCTGCTGGCAATGAACTTGGTCTTCGGCGTGCCATCGGTGAAGGTCAGCACGTTGATGCGGTCAAACAGCACCGGCGCCGGCGACAGGGCCGCCAGCTGCGCCGTGGTCGGCACCTTGTCGACGTCGGTCTTGGTGTAGTTGGCCGCCAGGGTGAAATCGAGCTTGCCGTAGCCGCCGGTATTGACCGGCCAGCTGCTGACCACATCGACACCCTTGGTGGTGGTGTCGACACCGTTGATGAAGAAGCGGCCGCCGCCCACGCCGATGAATCCCTGCCGGGTCAGGTAGTCGCGCACATTGGCGGCCGTCAGGTTTTCCGACAGCACGATGCGGTCCTTGATCTTGATGTGGAACGCATCGACGGTGATGGTGCCCTTGCCCGCCTTGATCACGGAACCGAGCGAGAAGTTCACCGACTTTTCCGCATCCAGCGGTTTCGCGCCCAGGGCAATGGCGGCCGGCGCGCTTGGCTTGAAGGTGGTGATTTCAAACGGCACGCCGTTGATGAAGTTGGTCGAGGTGGTGGTGAAGTTCTGCTGCTGCAGCGAAGGCGCGCGGAAGCCGTTTTGCACCGAGCCGCGCAGCGCGAATTCCGGCGCGAAGTCATAGCGGCCGGCCAGCTTGCCGGACAGGCTGTTGCCGAAGTCCGAGTAATGTTCGCCACGCACCGCCGCCGACACCAGCAGGTTTTTCGCGAGGTTCGCTTCCAGGTCGACATAGGCGGACACCGCCGTGCGATGCGTCTTCGACGCGTCGGCCGGACGGAAACCCGGGAACACTTGCGCGCCCGGCGCGGCCGGCGTGCCATTGGCCAGCACCTGGCCGCCATAGCGCCACGAATCGGGTTCGCCGGCAAACAGGTTATAGCCTTCGCGGCGCGCTTCGGCGCCGACCGCCACGTTCAGCGGCGACGCCAGGCCGGCCTCGACACTGCGCACGGCCGACAGGTTGGCCACCAGTTGGTCATACCAGTAACCGCCCGCATCGAATACCGTCTTGCTGGTCGGGCCGATGGAACGGTTCAAGGTATTCTTGATGGTGTATTCCATGCGGTTCTTGCCGTAGCCCAGCGACGCATCGAAGTCCCATTCACCCACCGACCACGTGACGCCGCCGGTGGCGGCAAAGTCGGCCACGTCGGGCGCGATCAGCGGCAGGAAGCCGTCCGGATAAATCGCGATGACGTTCTGGTCTTGCAACGCGCGGCGGAAGAAGCCGGCCGAGGTGGCGTCGCGCTGCTGGTAGCTGGTCCAGCCATACAATTTCGCGCCGCCCGCCAAGGGAATGCCGGCGTTGACGAACACGGTCGACTGCTGCAGTTCCGGTTCGCCATACCAGGCGTTGAAGCGGTTGATGGTTTTTTCGCGCGGATCGAAGGCGCCAGCCACCAGCGGGTATTGCTGGCGGATGTCGTAGCCACTGCGCTCCGTATGGTCCTGGTCCTTGTATTCCGCGGCAATCACGAGGTAGCCGCCCTCGCCCAGCTCCAGGCCTTTCCAGCCGCTGATGGTGGCCGTGCCGCCGTCATTGCGCTTGCGCGACGTTTTCGCGTCCCAGGTGGCGCCCGTTGGCAGCGCACCGGCAATGAAGTCGTAATCGGTGCGGCGTTCGCCATAGCTGGCCGTGATTTCGCCACCGGTCTTGTCGGTGCGCAGGCGCAGGTTGACCACGCCGGCAATCGCATCGGAACCGTATTGCGCGGACGCGCCGTCGCGCAGCACTTCGATGCTCTTGATGATCGCGCTGGGGATCGTGTTCAGGTCCACGGACGACGAACCGCGGCCGATGGTCTGGTTGGTGTTGACCAGCGACGAACTGTGGCGGCGCTTGGAATTGACCAGGACCAGCGACTGGTCCGGCGCCAGGCCGCGCAGCGAGGCCGGACGCACGGTATCGGTGCCGTCGGACAGGCCGGGACGGGGGAAGTTCATCGATGGCAGCGACACCGACAGCGCCTGCGACACTTCGGACACACCGGTGTTTTTCAGCGTCTCGGCGCTGATGATGTCGACCGGTGCGGCGGTATCGGTGGCGGTGCGGTTGGCAACCCGGGTACCCGTCACGACCACGGTGGCGGTGGCGGGTTCATCGGTGGATTGCTGGGCCTGGACGGCGGTGACGCCGGCGGCGCCGGTGACGAACACTGCGGCAATGGCCAGTGCCATGCTGCGCTTGTGGGGAATGGCGTTTCTCTGCATTACTACCTCTTATTTGTGGCTGCAATAGTGAAAGAACGTCCGCTTTTCTGCGTAAGCGTTTAACAATATTGCGAGGTCGCAAATGGCAAGTCAAAGTAAATTCCGTCATTCGCATCGATATACAACGCTTATCGATGAGAAATACGTATTAATACTTACCCTATCAGCCCGCCCCCGATCCGCTGCCGCACCAGGTTGATGTGACTGCGCAAGCCATACAATTCATCGGCAAACGCCAGCGGTATCGACACCTGGTTGACCTTGTCTTCGATGTCGTTCAGCTGCGCCCATTGTTCCGCGTGCACGGCATCGCGCTGCTCCGCCGGCGCGGCGGCCAGCGCCTGCTCGACCGCGCGCAGCTGGCCATACCAGCGGAACACGCGGGACCGGATGCGCCACACGTACAGCGGCGGCACCACTTTCGACAGCGGCAGGATCAGCGCGCCCAGCGCCACCACCAGCACCCACATGCGGTCAAAGAAATTCGCCAGCCAGAAGCTCATGTAGCGCTGCAGCAGCGGCGGGCCGTCCTTGTAAAAGCGGGCCGCTTCATGCGCCACCGGGATTTCCGTATAGCGCGGCGACGGGAACTGGCCCTGCTGCTGGAACCAGCCCGCGCCGCCATGGGTTTGCGCGGCCGCCTGCACCAACAAGTCCACCAATGCCGGATGCAAGTCGTCGCGCGCCACCAGGGTGGCCGTCGGCGCGATCAGGTGCACGTCCCGCACCGGCATATCGCGCCCCAGGTCGACAATGCCGCGCGGCAGCACCACGTGGCTGAGGAAGGGCAAACGGCGCGTATAGGCTTCGGCCTGGGTAAAGTCGAACAACCGGATGCCCGGCGTCATCAACAGCATTTGCACCAGCGGCGCGTCGGGCGCGGAACTGAAGACCAGGCCATCGATGCGCCCTTCCAGCAATTCCACCGTGGCCGGCGTGTTTTCCAGCGCGCTGGACGTGATCTCTTCCGGCGCGACGCCATTGGCATCGAGTACTTGCCGGAACAGGCGCGGCACGCCGCTGCCTTCCGGTCCCAGGTTCAGCTTCAGTCCCTTCAACTGTTTCAGTTCGCTGGCCTTGACGCTGTCGCGCAGGAACAGCCAGACCGGTTCCGTAAACAGGCTGCCGACCGACACCAGGCCGCGCCGTTCCGCGTCATCCTGGCTGGTGGAACCGCTTTGCACAAAGGCGATATCGACCTTGCCGCCATTGAGCCGCTGCAGGTTGTCCAGCGACCCTTGCGACGGCTGCAACCGCACCGTGATGCCGTGCTTGAGCAGCGCTTCCGCGTATTTTTTGCCGAACACTTCATAGGCGCTGTTTTCCTGCCCGGTCGCCAGGGTCACGACGCGCGGCGGCATCGGATCGACCAGCCAGTACGCCAGCAGGCAGGCAGCGGCAATCGCCAGGGTGGCGGGGGCGGCGGTGACGAGCAGGTCACGCAGGGAAAAACGGGTGAAGGCAAGGATTTTGCTCATGTGGTGGCGCATGGGTTTCATGGCCACCACCATGCCAAACTATGGCAAAAGATGCAAGCCGCCGTGCATGCGGGCCACCGGGGGTGGCGCTGGCGGTGGCGCCGGCATGGCGGCTTCGGCCAAGGCCGCAACCGCCCTACAGGATTTCAGCCGCGGGGTTTAACCACCGCAGGCGGCCAAGGGGGCTTTGGGAATCGCCGCCTGTTTGCCAGGCGTATGTGCAACGGCGATCACGCCCCCCTTCGGCGCCGCATCCGGCTCGATCAGCGGCATCAGGCTGGGCGCCAGCACCGTCAGCAACTGTACCGGCAGCGCGCTGGTGAAATCGTAATTCTTCGATTCCGGCCCATGCACGTAAGCCGTCATGCTGCCAAAGAAACGCTCGCCGATGTTGAACACGAACGTGGCGGAGCGGTTGACGAAGCGCGATTCAATCACGCGGCCGCCGGCGGCATAGACTTCAAAGCGCTGGTCGCCGGTGCCGGTCTTGCCGCCGACCGGGATCACCGCGCCATCGGATTTCACGAAAGCCTGGCGCACCCGCTTGGCGGTGCCGTCCGACACCACTTCCCGGATCGCGGCCGCCACCGCATGCGCCACTTCCGGCGCCAGCACCTGTTCCTTGGTGGTGATGCCGCCGCGTTTGACCAGGGTTTCATACGGCGTGCCGGTGGCGAAGTGCAGCGACGAAATGCGCTGCGTCGGCTGGCGCACGCCATCGTTGATGATAATGCCCATCATTTCGGCCAGCGCGGCAGGCCGGTCGGCCGACGCGCCCAGGGTGGTCGCGTACGACGGCACCAGCGATTCGAACGGATAGCCCATCTTTTTCCACTGGCGGTGGATCGCCATGAAGCTTTCCATTTCCACCAGGCCGGCAATGCGCTTGTCCTGCGCATGCTTGCGGTGCGTCTTGAACAGCCACTGGTACACTTCCTGCCGTTCCTTCTCGCTGGCCGCCACGACTTGCGCCAGCGGCGCCCCCTCGTTGGCGCGCATGTACGCCACCATCCACAGTTCCAGCGGGTGCACATTGGCCAGGTAGCCGCGGTCCGCCAGCGACCATTTATCCATCGCGTACTGGTCATACAGTTTCGCCACGCGCTCATCCGGCACTTCGTTTTGCGACGGCAGGTGTTCTTTCAGGAAGGCGGAAAACTCGGCCAGGGTGGCCTTCGGGTAGACCGTGCGGTGAATATTGGCCAGGCGCACCGGGGTCGGGCGGATCGAGCCGACCAGCACCTTGCCCAGTTCCGCCGCCGGCTTGCCTTTGTATTTGGCCCAGAAGCGGTACATGAATTCCTTGCCCTCCTTGTCCGCAAAGCGCGCCAGGTAGGCGGCGCGGCGCGGATCGTCGGCATCCTTCAGCAGCGACGCGGACGAGCCGGGCGCCTGGAACATGTAGTACTTGACGATGTCGCGCATCAGGCGCACGAACACCAGGTTGGTCGAGCGGCGCAGCGCTTCGCGCACCGGCATGATGCGGCTGTCGTCCTCCTTGGAGAAATTGCCGAAGGTGTGCACGCCGCCGCCCGTGAAGAACGCTTCGCCGGGATTGCCGGAATACTTGCGGTCCAGCGCCGCCTGCAGCATCGCTTCCAGGCTCATGTCGGCAGGCTTGGCCAGGAAGTACTCGACGCCCCACAGGCTCAATTTATCCTGCGGCGCCACGATGGTTTTCTTCAATTCCTCCGGGGTCAATGGCGACAGGCGCTTGTGCAACTGGTCGACGATGTCCAGGTACGTCACCAGGGTCCGCAGCTTGGCGGTGGAACCGAGGTCCAGCTTGGCGCCTTCGTTGATATCGAGCGGCTGGTCATAGTTATCCGTTTGCAGGCGCAGGTAATTCACATCCTTGCCCTTTTCCAGCAAGGTGAAGCTGTACACCACATTGGCCGGATCGCCGTTGCCCAGCATGCCCTTACCGGTCAGGCCCGCCTTTTGCGCGGTTTCCGGGTTGCGCAAGTCCTGCAGCACTTGCGTCACCATGCGCTGCGCCTGCGAATCGAGCGTGCTGACCACGTTCAGGTCGAGCCGGTCCAGGTTGTACATACGGTTGTCACCGAGCAAGTTGGCCAGGTGGTTGCGCACGGAATTCGACGCCTTGCGCTCGACAAACGACATCGGCGCGGCGGCGGCCAGGCCATTGCCGGCGGCCGGATGCAGGCGCTCGGCCAGCGCCGCGTCGCGCAATTGCGGCGTGATGATGCCGGCCTGCGCCAGCACGCGCAAATGGCTGTTGGCCAGGGTTTCCAGGTCGGCGTCGCCATCGCCCAGGTAATAGCTGGGGCGGCGCTGCGCGATCAGCAGCGACAAGGCTTCCTTGAAGGCCCGCGCACTGCCCGGCTGGTCCATCTTGCCGGACAACAGGCGGTTGATTTCATTGAAATCGCGGCCATACCACACCCACATGCCATCGCCGATGCCATTGACTTCGCCATAGCCCGGCTTGGCCGACAGCGGCACGGTATTGAGGTAGTCGACCACGATCTGGCGCCGCACTTCGGTGGTGTCTTCGCCCGACTGGTAGGCGCGCAGCGACGCGGAAATCATTTGCTGCAGCTTGTCTTTCATCGAACCGGTCCGGCCTTCCGGCGAATGGCGGTATTTCTCGATCTGCGTGGCCAGCGTGCTGCCGCCGGCCGCGCGGCCGCCCCCCGCCACCGAGTTGACGGTTTTTTCCAGCACGGCCTTGGACAGGCGGTCCCATTCCACCGCCGGATTGCGCTTCGGATAGGTGTTATCGAGCAACTCGCGGTTTTCAATGAACAACAGGCTTTGCACCAGCGCGGTCGGGGTTTGCTTGAAATTATCGTACGTCCGTTCGGGATACGTGGCGGAGAACAGGGTCTGGGCACGGCAATCCGCGATATTCAGGCCGGTGCGGGTTTTTTCGCGGTAGGTGGTGAACAGGCCCATGTCGGACAATTCCACCATCTTGGGCGAAAAGCGCGCCTGCGCCGCGACTTCATAATCGCGCGCTTTCAACTTGGTCAGGTAATCCGGCAGGTTGGCATAGCCCAGGCGCTCATCGTACGGGCTGTCGTGCGGGAAACGGATCGCCTTGCTGGGGCCGGGTTCCACCTTGTAGTGGACCTTGGCCATCAGCTCGGAAAAGAACCGGGCCTGCATGGAAGACGTGCGCACTTCGTGCACGCCCCACCACACCAGCACCGACAGCAGCACCAGCAGCGCCAGGATCAGGGAGTTGCGCGTGCGCCGGCTGCGGGGCGCGGGCGGCTCGGGCGCGGCCGGTTGCGCGTGCAGCAGCACGGCTGTCTGCGGTTTGACGACACGCAGCCGGGGCTTGCGCCGGATGCCAAATGCCGCGGCGCCAGTGTCCCGGATGGTACGCAGGGTACGCACGGCCCGCACCATCAGGCGGGGTTTGCGGAAACGTCGATTGCTTAACATATTGCTCAAACCATCGTGAATCAGGGCGACTCGCCTGAGTTACATTGCACCACATCGGCGCCCCGTGCACGGGTCGCCGGCCTGAAATATTGATGTGGCTGCAGGCTTTTTTCGCAAAAAAACAACGCCGCCCCAAAACCCCCGCGATCATGCCGTCATCCTGCTGTCATAAGGCGCGCTTGGGCGCGCGCCCTTCCCGCAGGCCTTGCCGCATTCGACAGCAATCCGGCCCCGCGCGGCGCACCGTTGGAAGGGTTGATGGTCAGGCGGGACGGTATTCCGCCGCCAGCCGGTCCAGCTGTGCGCGCAGTTCCGCAAAGGCCAGCGCCGCCTGGCCCGGTTCGCCTTTGACGCCCAGCTCGATATGGCGCCGCGTGTGGGCGTCGCCCACGCTGGGCAGGCTAAAGACTTTGATCAGCGGGAATTGCGCTTCCAGCGCTTCCATCAACGGCGTCAGCGCCGATTCCGCCTGTTCAAAGACCAGCAGCGCGTGTTCGGCGCGCGGTTCGCGGTTGAACAGGTCGGCATAGCAAGTGTCCAGCACCCATTCGATCATGGGCCACGCCATCACCGGGAAGCCGGGCACGAAATAATGGCTGCCCACGGAGAACCCCGCAATGCTGTTGTAGGGGTTCGGGATCAGCGCGGCGCCCTGCGCGAATTCGGCCATGTGCAGGCGGTGCAGGTTTTCCGGCGAGTTCAGATCGGCCTGATGGCCCGCTTCGCTCGCCAGCTGCACGATGCGCTGCTGGATCAGGCGCTTGCCTTCCTCATGCAGCACCAGCGGCACGCCCAGCGCGTCGGCGGCGGCCTGGCGCGTGTGGTCGTCCGGCGTGGCGCCGATGCCGCCGCAGCAAAACACGATATCGCCGCCGGCCATGGTGCGCTTCAGGGTGGCGGTAATGCGGGCGCGGTCGTCGCCGAGGAATTCCGCCCAGCCCAGCTGCAAACCGCGCGCCGCCAGCATTTGCACCACTTTGGGGAAATGCTGGTCGGCCCGTTTGCCGGACAGGATTTCATCGCCAATGATCAATAACCCGATTGCCATGCCGTACTCCTAAGCTGCGCGCTGTTTCGCCAGCGCTTCCAGGCAATAGTACTGGAACCACAAGCCGGTGAAGAGAAAGATCAGCACATACAGCCAGATGGAAATCGCCGCCAGGAACGGGAACAGCATCACAGCCGCCGCCGTGCCGACCAGCCACACTACGCCGGGAATCGCGCCGGCGGCGCCGGATACGACACCGATCGCGACCAGGCCCCAGCGGTGGTCGCGCCGCAACTGCTGCAACTCTTCCGGGCTGGCATAGTCGGCCAGCGCGTCGTACGCCATCACGCGCGCCGTCAGCCAGCCCCACAGCAACACCTGCAACGCCAGCGCGGCCGGCGGGAAGGCATACAGCGGCAGGGTGACCAGCCAGACCAGCGCAAAAATGCAAAAGCCGCCCAGCGCCGCGGCGACACTGCCGGCCAGGGTGCCGCCCTTTTTCATTTCCAGCTTCGGGTAATGCTCGCCGCCCACATGGCGTACGATGGCCGGCATCGCGGCCACCCCGATAAAGATCAGGGCGGTCAGGATCATCAGCGGCACCAGCGCCAGGATCATGATCAGCGGCACGATGATGGTTTTCACGGCAGCCAGGCCCAGCGTGGCCAGCCAGCTGCTGCTGTAGCGGTACAGTTCATGTTCAAGGAACTGGTCCTGCACATAGTTGAAGGCCGGATCCCAGCTGAAATACAGGATCGCGGCCCACAGCACCAGCGACAGCACGGTCGGCGCGATCGACAGCAACAACATCCTGCCGCGCACCTGCGAGCGCAGCGCGCGTCCATACGCGTTCAAAACAGCTTTCATGTTACGTGGGTTCCTTGCCTAAGTATTCAATCATGCGCTTGAAGCCCAGCCACTGCTGGCGCCAGAAGCCCTTGCCGTAATCGCGTCCCGGGATCACCGTGCCATCGGGCGCGGTGTGCGGCAGCTGGTCGCGCACGCCGGTGCGGGCAAATTCCCGCGCAAAGTTGGCGGTGCCAAACAGGATGTCCCAGACCGGGAACAGCACGGCGAAATTGCAGCCGCCCAGGGTGCCCTTGCCATGCGATTCATGGCCGACGCCGATCGCGTGGTGGGTGCGGTGGAAACGGGGCGACACCAGCAGGCGCTCGCCGACCGTGCCGAAATGGATGCGCACATTGGCATGCTGCAGGCTTTGCACCATGCGCGATGCCGACACCAGCAGCACATACTGGGCGGGCGGCACGCCGATGGCGATCGCCACCAGGCCCATGACGGTGTCGCGCAACAGGTCATCGAGCACGTGGTTGCGGTCATCGCTCCACAAATTCATGTTTTGCTGGCTGTGGTGCAGGCTGTGCAAGCCCCACCACCAGTTGAAGTGGTGCGACGCCCGGTGGTACCAGTAATCGACGAAGTCCAGGATCAGCAGATACAAGCCGAAACTGGCCAGGGGCGGGATGTCGGGGAATATCGTCTCCAGGCTGAACGGTTGCACGTTCTCCAGCCGCAGCCAGCCCATCAGCGCGTCGAGCAGCGGGTCCAGCGTAAAGAAGACCAGGACCGGGAACACGCCGATCCGCTGCAGCACCGTATAAATAAAGTCGTTCCAGCGCGCGCGCTGGTCCGTGAAGGCGTGCACGGGAATCAGCGCTTCCAGCGGGCGCAGCACGATAAACAGCAGCAGCAGTTCGCACAGGCCGATCAGCAGCCACTCGGTGCCTTCGAAGGCTTCCTCGGTGATGTCGCCCCAGCCCAGGTGGAACAGCAGCGGCTGCACCACGGCTTCAAACAGCCAGCCCTGCGCGGTACCCAGCCAGTCGATAAACAATTGCATCATGGGTGGATTTTATAATCAGGATGGTCGCGCAAGGTGGCGAAGCAAAACCCCTTTTGCTTCAGGCCGGTGATCAACGGGTCCAGGTTGGCGGGCGCCCACGGCTCCTTGCGCGACCAGATGCCCAGATGGGCCATGAAGATATCGCCGCCGCGCAAGTCCCGCAGTGCCTTCGCCAGCAGCACGGCGTTGGGCCAGGTGTCGCTCGACGTTTCATCGCCGGAAAAGCCGGCCGGCGTCCAGCCCGCGTGCGCATAGCCGCAGGTTTTGCCGGCGGCCAGCGTATTGGCCGAGGTTTTGCCGCCCGGCGCGCGCCAGAGCGGGTCCAGGTGGCGTCCCGTCAATTGCACGAAACGGGTGTCGACCCGGCGGATTTCATCGCAATACTGTTGCGCGCTCCAGTCCTGCACCTGGCCGGCCTGGGCGCCGAATTGCGGCTTGACGCGCATGTGCCCGCGCGGCAAGTCCTTGATCCAGTACACGTGGTCGAATGTATGGGAGCCGAACGCATGGCCTTCCGCCACGCGCGCCTGCCAGTACGGGGCCCAGGCGGGATCGAGCGAATAATCGCCGCGCACGGTTTTTTCGCTGGCCAGAAAGAACGTGGCCTTGACGTGGTGCTTGTTGAGGACACTGGCAATGAGCTCGGCTTGCGACTGGCTGCCGGTATCGAAGGTGAGGTAAATCGTGCCTTTGCAGGCAGCATCCTGGGCAGCGCCGCCGGCGGAAGCGCCGGGCGCCGCCCCCCGCACGAAAACGGCGGCGCCGCTACAGGCCACCCGGCCACGCACAGGCCACCTCACATGCGTGGCGCCGCGTTGGCGAAGAACACGCCGTGCGGCGAACGGCCGACCGGGATCAGCTTGACGACCTTGCGGCTGGCCAGGTCGATCACGGCAACCTTCTTGATCCAACGCAGGGTGACCCACATGGTCTTGCCATCGTCCGTGATTTCCATGCAATCCGGGCCGCCCGGCACGTTGATGGTGCCGACGTTTTCCAGGGTTTTCTGGTCGATGATGTTGATCGTGTTCGACACCCGGTTCGACACGTACGTATAGCGGTTGTCGCCCAGCGCACGGAAGTTGTGGGTGCCGTCGCCGGCCTTGATGCGCTTGACGGTCTTTTGCGTGCGCCAGTCGATCACTTCAACGTAATCGCTGCCCATGATGCCGACCAGCAGGTATTTATCGTCCGGCGTCATGGCAATCCCGGCCGGCAGCTTGCCCACCGGGATGGTCCACTTGATTTGCTGGGTTTTCAGGTCGACGCCGCTGATCTGGTCGCTGCCCTGCTGGGTAATGAACGCCATCGTGCTTTTCGCATCAAACGCGATATGGCTCGGCAGCTTGGGCATGGGAATGCGCTTGGACAGCGTGACGTTGGCGCCATCGTATTTGTAGATATCGATGCGGTCCAGCCGCAGCGAGGTGACGACAAACCATTTCTGGTCCGGCGAAAAGCCGATCTGGTATGGGTCGAGCACGTCCTTGACATGGCGCTGGACCTGGCCCGATTTCGGATCCAGGAAAATCAGTTCATTCCCGACGGCACTGGCGACGATCAGCGATTTATTATCCGGCGTCGGCATCAGGTGGTGCGGTTCCTTGCCAACCGCAAAGGTCTGCAAGCTCTTGTACGTGCTCTGGTCCAGCAGTTGGACAGTGGCGTCGCGGGAATTGAGGACCACCACGACATTGGCCTGGGCGCCGGCAGCGGCAACCAGGCATACGGCGGATAAAGCAATACGGCGAAGACTGCGGAACATGACGGGAATCGCGCTGACAAGCGCGGGTAAAAGCAAAACCCTATTTTAAGTGCAAACCGTACTGGAGAATGGCCAATTGCCGACATAAATGGTGGGGCATGCGGCGGAACATCCTTAAAAATGACCTGGATCAGGGCTGTCATGGCCAAACCGTGGCAGATAAGCCTCTCAACGTCTACAATGAATGGCTTACCTGTCAATCAAAAAGGAACATCTCATGTCCATTATCACCACGGCCTCCGGCCTGCAATACGACGAAATCAACGTGGGCGACGGCGCCGAGGCGAAAGCCGGCCAGAACGTCACCGTGCATTACACCGGCTGGCTGCGCAACGACGATGGCTCCAAAGGCCCGAAATTCGATTCCAGCAAAGACCGCAACGACCCGTTTGAATTCGCCCTGGGCGCCGGCATGGTGATCCGCGGCTGGGATGAAGGCGTGCAAGGCATGAAAGTGGGCGGCACCCGCCAGCTGATCATCCCGGCCGACCTGGGCTATGGCTCGCGCGGCGCGGGCGGCGTGATTCCGCCGAACGCCACGCTGATTTTTGATGTGGAATTGCTGGCGGTATAAGCTGGCTTGACGCACACAATGGCGGCCTCGTAGAGTCCGCCCATAGATAGATACGCATTCACCGGTACAGGCATGGTTTAACGCTGATGGGCCACGTACCGTAGGGCGGTTTCACGCAACAGCGTGAAGCCGCCATGCCGGCCACCGGCGCCTCACCGCACCCAGCCTTTCTGCATCGCGTCATGCTCGCCCGCCGAGTCGAGCAACTGACCGCCACTCTTCTGTTCCATCACGGCCTGCACGGCCGCCGGCAATTCCGTCCCCGCTTTGAGACCGCCCGGTTGCGCCGCCTTGGTCGACTGCATCCAGACCGGCAGCTTCCATGCGCCGCCGCTCTTGCACGCCAGCCCCGCCATTTCCTGTCCGCCGCTGGTGGCGGTAAAGCCACGGCAATAGCTGCCATCGGTCGCCACGAAACTCGATGCGATGCGCACCGTGCCGCCATAGACGCCGGCCGCGCCGCCGGGCGCCTGGTCCAGCGCCAGCGCCAGCCGGCCCTGCGCAATCAGCGCGCCGTCACGCCACGCGACGCTGGCCGGCGCCTGCGCTTCGGGCTGCCAGTCGGTCAGCAGGAACTTCCCCGCCACCGCCCCCAGCGCCAGCGCCATGAACACCGCGCTCCATTCCAGCCATGACCAGCTCTGCACTTTGCGCGCCCTGCGCGCCGCCTGCTGGGTGGCGGCCCGGGTGGCCCGCACCGCCGCCAGTTGCACCACCGTGGCGCCGCGCCGGGGCGCCGCCATCCGGGGTTGCGCCTGGCGCTGCAGCTGCGCCTGGTAAGTCGCCACGCGCTGCGCCAGCACGGCGTCGCGCCCCATGGCGGCCTCGATTTCGGCGCGGGTCGCCTGGTCCAGGCTGCCGCCGGCATACGCCATCAGGATGTCATCGGAAAAGCCCATGTCTGTGTCCTCGCTACCTTCGATCATAACCCCGCGCGCGAAAAAGGTGCAGCATGCGTTTGTATCAGCGTGGTGCAAATCCTCGCAGGCCATACGGTGTATGGGTTTCTTTCACAAATTCTGATCAA
>Ga0307408_100000214_pt1 | contig 61537 bp, 49 predicted proteins | sample 322Cmetagenome_FD_202116 | JGI IMG/M metagenome (GOLD analysis project Ga0307408, IMG submission 202116) | Maize rhizosphere microbial communities from greenhouse at UC Davis, California, United States - 322HYB-C-3 | ecosystem: Host-associated > Plants > Roots > Rhizosphere > Soil | place... | reverse complement strand
ACCGGGGCGCGCAAGTCCCCTGCGGGGCGCCGGCGGCCGGCGACATGGTTCAATTGCGGGCTGAGCAAATAGCCGGATGCGAACTGCCAGTCGGCCCGGCCCGACAGATGGTGGCGCGGTGCATAACCCGCATCCCTGCCGGTGGCCTGGTCGACCGAGCGCTGCCATGCGTAATTGCCGGTCACGCGCAAGCCGCCGCGCGGCAGCCACGAGGCTTCCAGTTCCACGCCGCGTCCGCTCTGGTTGCCCGTGTTTTTATACACTTGCCCGGTGCCCGCGGCAGGGCGTGGCACGAGGCGGATGATGTTGCCCATCGAATAGCGGTACAGTGTGGCATTGAGTTGCAACTCGGTCAGCGCTTGCCACGACAAGGCGGCTTCCAGCGTGCCGTTGGTTTCCGGTTTCAGATCCGGATTGCCAAAGTTGACCGGATTGGCGGCGCCATAGGTTTCGCTGAACGATGGCGCGCGGAAGGCGCGGCCGTACATCAGCTTGCCGGTCAGGTTGAACGTGGCATCCCACACCAGCGCGATCCGCGGGTTGGTGGTGCCGCCAAAGTCGGAGTACTTGTCGTAGCGTACGCCCGCCGTCACGTTCCAGTCCTGCGCCATGCGCCATTCGTCCTGCAGATACAGGTAGTCAATGCGCCGCCGGTGCGGCCGCATGAACGGATCGATGGGGCCGTAATCGACCAGGGCCGGCAACGGGATGGGGGTGCCGTTGGCGGCATAGGTAAAGTTGCGCAATTCCGTGGTGCGATACAGGTGCAGGTCATCATGCCCGGCGCCGATCCGGATCTGGTGGCGGTCGAAGCCGCTGTAGTCGGCAAAGGCGGACAGGCGCACATTACGTTCCCAGGTTTCAGGCGCACCTATCATGCCGTTGGTGAACACCCCGGTCGGCAGGCGCGCGCCGGCCGGCAGCAAGACGTAGGGCGAGGGTACTTCCTGGGTGTATTGCTGGCTGTTAAGGGCGAAGCCCACGCCCCAGCCGGGAGCGAAGTGCGGATCGGCCCAGGCCAGGTTGCCGATCAGGCGCGTGCCGCGGCCCTGGCCGACGGGATCGAGCGCCGATGCAATGCCGGCGCCGCTCTGCAGGCGGTCGCGCAGTTTCACATTGGCGCGGGCGCGCCACAGGCCCCAGGCCAGATCGATATTGGCGTCGAAAGCGTCGCTGCCGGCGTTGGTGACGCCCGGCGCCAGGCTGGCACGGGTGCCGAACACGGTGTCGTTGCGGGTTTGGCCATCGGCCGCGATGGGGCGGTGGAAGCCGGCGGTCGTGCCGGTATGCAGGTACAAGGCGACGCCCGCGCCGCCGACCTGGCTGTCATGCAGCAGCCACGCGTCGCGCGCGCCGAACGAGCCGGCCCGCGCGCCCAGTTCCGTGCCGGACGTCTCGCCCGGCCCCTTGGTGATGATGTTGATGACGCCGGCAAACGCATCGGAGCCGTACAGCGCCGATCCGGGGCCCCGGATCACTTCGATGCGGGAAATCGATTCAATCGCCAGGCCGCCCCACAGGTTGCCCTTGTTACTCTGGTAGAGCGTGGTGACCGGCACCCCGTTTTGCATGACCAGCACTTGCGGCATTTGCTGGCTGTAGACGCCGCGCACGATGTACAGCGGGGCGTAACTGTTGGCGCTGCGGCCGATGTGGAGGCCGGTGACGGTTTCCAGCACCTGGTCGAGATCGGTGGCGCCCATGGCGGCGATGTCGGCCGCCGTCACCACGGAAGCGATAGCGGGGGCGCGGCGCAGTGATTGCAGATTGCCGGTGGCGATGCTGACCTTGGCGGATCCGCCGTACAGCAAGGTCAAATCTTCTTCTTCGGTGACCGGCTCCGCCGCTGCCATTGCCATCGGCAAGGCCAGCAGAGCCGTGAGGCAGGGTGGCGCGAACTTCAAAAATTCTCTCCCAATACAGTGTCGCCAATGTATCACGTATGGCAAGACTTCATATAGGAAAGTGTTAAATGATTAACGATAGTGGCCGCCATGTTGTAGCTGAAACAACACGGCGGCGCGTCTTTGCGCCTGGGATCAGGGCAGGCAGACGTGGTTAAAGTTGATAGGACGCGCGCACATAAATGCTGCGCGGTGCCAACGGCAAGTCATTCGGGATCGCGGTGCCAGGCGCCACGCTGGGTTCGCGCGCGTCGGCATTGAACAGATTACGCAGGGCAATGGAAAACTCCCAGTTGCCGTGGCCACGGTCGGTACCCAGCGACAGGTCGAACGTGGTGTAATCCGGAATTTTTGCGCGGTTGTCGCCGGCGGCGCGGCGGCGGTCGGCCACGTGGTTGACTTGTGCGCTGACGACGCCATAGCCGCGCGCTTGCCAGTCGACGCGGCCGTTCAGGTGGTGATGTGGCGAATAACCGGAATCTTTGCCGGTGGCGGGATCGGTATTGCGCTGGTAGGCATAGTTGCCGGCCACGCGCAGCGTCCGGCTGGCATCCCACGCCAGTTCCAATTCCGCGCCCTTGCCATCCTGGTTGCCGATGTTCTGGAATGTCGCGCCCGTCGAGCCCGTCACGGCCGCCGCACGGATCAGGTTGCTCAAATTGGTGCGGAATACGTTGAGGTTGACGTTCAAGTCCTTGCGGGCTTGCCACGAAAACGCCGCCTCAATGGTGCCGATGGTTTCCGGTTTCAGCAGGGGATTGCCGCGCTGGACCGGGTTATTGATGCCATACGTTTCATTGAAGGATGGCGCGCGGAATGCTTTGCCGTACAGCAGTTTGACGGTGATGTCGAGCGCAGCATCCCACACCAGTGCCATGCGTGGATTGGTGGTGCCGCCAAAATCCGAATATTTGTCGTGGCGCACGCCGGCCGTCAAGGTCCAGTCGCGCGCCAATCGCCATTCATCCTGCAGGTTGAAATAGGTGACTTTGCGGCGATGCGGGAGCAGGAATGGCTGGATATTTGTGTAGTCGGCCACAGGCCCCTGGGGTACCGGGACGCCGGCCGCATTGAACAGGTAATTCTTGATGGTCCTGACGTCGTACATGTTCAGGTGGTCGTGGCCGACGCCGAATCTGATGCGGTGGGCGTCGAAGCCGCTATAGACGGCGAAGCCGGACGCGCGCACCTGGCGCTCGGACGTGTCGGGGTGGCCCAGGAACCCGTCCGGGAACAGCCCGGTCGGGAAGCGGGCGCCGGGCGGCGCCAGGCGGAAATCCACCTTGATACGCTGCTGGTACTCTTCGCCGGTCAGGGACCAGCCCAAGCCCCAGTCCTGGGTGAAGTGCAGGTCGGTCCACGTCAGCTCACCGAAGATCCGGTTGCTCTTCGATTTGCCGACGGGATCGAGCGCCGAGGCGACACCGGCGCCCGTGCCGATATCGTCGCGCAACATATAACCGCCGCGTACGCGCCATTTGTCATAGCCCAGTTCCAGGTTGGCGTCGGTTCCCTCGTAATCAAGGTTGACCGGGCCGGGAGCCAGCGACACCTTGGTCTTGAATGCATTGTCCCGCAGCGTTTGCGAATCGGCCGTAATGATCGAGCGCTGGCCATCGGTCTTGCCAACGTGAAGGTAAGCTGCGACGTCGATCGGTCCCAGTTTGCCGCCGTGCAGGACCCAGCCGTCACGCGTACTGAACGAGCCACCGCCGACGCCCAGCTGGGTGCCGGCGATGTTGGCAGGGCCCTTGGTGATGATATTGATGACGCCGCTGTAGGCGTCGGCGCCGTACAGTGCGGAACCCGGACCACGGATGACTTCGATACGGGCGATTTGTTCGACCGGGTAGCCGGCCCACAACGTCCCACGGCTGCTGGTCAGCAAGGTGGAGAGCGGCATGCCGTTCAACAGCATCAGGATTTGCGGGTTGTTGATCGAATAAATGCCGCGCATGGTGTACAGCGGTTCATAGCTGACCGCCGCGCGCGCCACGTGCAGTCCCGGTACGGTTTCCAGTACCTGGTCGATGTCGGTGGCGCGCATCATGGCGATATCTTCCGCCGTGATGACGGTGGCCACCGCCGGCGCCCGGCGCAGTGCCTGGGTGCTGCCGGTGGCGATACTGACCGATGCCTTGTCGCCGTAGATCAGCGCCAGATCTTCTTCCTCGCTCGGCTCAGCCCCGCTGTGTGCACCTGCCATTAGCGGCAAGGTGGCAGCAACGATAATGGGCATGTAACGTAAGAACCGCATGTTCCGTTCCTTGACTGGCAGTGATCTCAATTGGCTTGCTCTAAGATCAATAGCGCCTGCGCGCAAACAGCATGCGCGGATCGACTTGCTGTTCGCTTAGGCCAAGGTCGTTAGCGAACAGCGCAGCGCGCCGTGATGTTTTTCGCTTTGCTTCCGCCATTCATCCATGGCGAGTTCCACGTGCGCCTTGGCGCCATGTGTCAGGGCAGGCAGACGTGGGTGATGCCGCCGTCGACCACGATTTCCTCGCCGACCACGTAGCTGGAATCATCGCAGGCCAGGAACAGCGCGACCTTGGCGATTTCTTCGGGGGTGGCGAAGCGTTTGATGGGGGAGCGTGCGCTGATGTCGGCCTTGACGGCGCTGTGCACCTCGGGCGGCAGCGGCAGGCGCTGGAAGCCGCCGGTATCGACCGGACCGGGGCAAATCGCATTGATGCGGATGCCTTGCGGGATCAGGGCCAGCGACAGCGATTGCACCAGCGAGCGCAGCGCCGCCTTGCTGGCGCCGTAGATCGGGAAATTCGGCGATCCGGTGCGATTGGTGATGGAGGTCGTCAGCACGATGGATGCCCCGGCGCCCAGCAGCGGCAGCGCCTTCTGGATCGTGAAGAACTCGCCCTTGAAGTTGACGTTCATGACTTCATCGAACATGGCTTCGGTCACGTGGCCGATCGGCGCCGGATTGGTGACGGCCGCGTTCAGGAACAGGACATCGAGACGGCCGTGGCGTTCTTTGATTTGAGCTACCAGCGCATCGACATCGGCCAAGGTGCCCGCTTCGCTGCGTAGCACCAGCGCGTGTTCGCCGAATTCATCCGCCGTGGCCGCGAGCCGGCACGCATCGCGGCCGGTCAGTACGAGTTTGGCGCCCTGTTCCCGGAACAGGCGTGCCGTCTCCAGGCCAATGCCGCTGGTGCCACCAGTGATGAGGGCGATCTTGCCTTCCAGTTTGTTCATGGGTTCTTTCTCAAAGCTGATACGTGGCGCGCAGATAAATGTTGCGCGGCGCCATCGGTAAATCGTTCGGGATCGCGGTGCCTGGCGCTAAGCTGGGCTCGCGCACGTCCGTGTTGAACATATTGCGGATGGCAATCGAAACATCCCAGTTGCCGAAACCGCGGTCGCTGCTCAGCGACAGATCAAACGTGGTGTAGTCCGGGATCCGGGCGCGCGTGTCGCCGGCGGCGCGGCGGCGGTCGGCCACGCGGTTGACCTGTGCGCTCACGACGCCATAGCCGCGTGCCTGCCAGTCGACGCGGCCGTTGATATGCTGGTGCGGCGCATAGCCGGCGTCTTTGCCGGTGGCGGGATCGATTGTGCGCTGGTAGCCATAGTTGCCGGCCATCCGCAGGGTACGGCTGACGTCCCACCCCAATTCCAGTTCCGCACCTTTGCCATCCTGGTTGCCGATATTCTGGAACATGGCGCCCGCCACGCCGGGTACGGCGGCGGCGCGAATCAGGCTGCTGAGTTTGGTTCGGAACAGGTTCAGGTTCAAGTTCAGGTCTTTCCTGGCCTGCCATGAGAGCGCCGCTTCCATCGTGCCGATGGTTTCCGGCTTCAGCAGCGGGTTGCCACGCTGGACCGGGTTGTTGATGCCATACGACTCGTTAAACGAGGGCGCCCGGAAGGCTTTGCCATACAGCAGTTTGGCTGTGACATCGAGTGCGGCATCCCACACCAGCGCCATGCGCGGATTGGTGGTGGAGCCGAAGTCGGAGTACTTGTCATGCCGTACGCCCGCCGTTAACGCCCAGTCGCGGGCAAGCTGCCATTCATCCTGCACGTTGTAATAGGTGATCTTGCGGCGATGCGGCAGCAGGAATGGCTGGATCGTGGTGTAGTCCGCAACGGGCCCCTGTGGCACGGGAACCCCGGACGCGTTGAACAGATAGTTCTTGATGGTGACCACGTCGTACATATTCAGGTTGTCATGGCCAACGCCGAACCGGATGCGATGGCCTTCGAAACCGCTGTACGTGGCGTAGCCGGACACGCGCACCTGCCGCTCGGAGGTGTCCGGGTGGCCGATAAAGCCATTCGGGAACAGCCCGGTCGGGAACCGTGTGCCAGGTGGCGACAGCCGCAGGTCGACTGGAATGCGCTGCTTATAGCTCATGGCGCTGGCAGCCCAGCCCAGACCCCAGTCGGCGGTGAATAGCGCATCGTTCCACGACAGTTCACTTGTGACACGCGCGCTTTTCTCCTTGCCGACGGGGTCCAGCGCGGAGCCGACACCGGCGCCGGTGCCATAATCATCGCGCAGCACGTAACTGCCGCGTACGCGCCACTTGTCATAGGTCAGCTCAAGGTTGGCGTCGGTGGCGTCATAGCCGGTATTGACGGAGCCGGGCGCCAGCGACGCCTTGGTTTTAAACGTATTGTCGCGCACGGTCTGGGCATCGGCCGTGATGATGGAGCGCTGGCCGTCAGTGCGGCCGGCGCGCAGATAGGCCGCCACTGCCAGCGGTCCCAGTTTTCCGCCATGTTGGACCCAGCCGTCGCGGGTCTTGAACGAGCCACCGCCCGCACCGAACTGGGTTCCGCCCACATTGGCGGGTCCCTTGGTAATGATGTTGATGACGCCGCTATAGGCATCGGCGCCGTACAGGGCGGAACCGGGGCCTCGAATGACTTCAATGCGGGCGATTTGCTCAACGGGATAGCCGCCCCAAATGGTGCCGCGACTGCCCGTCAGCAATGTGGTCATCGGTATGCCATTCACCAGCATCAGAATCTGCGGGTTATTGACACTGTAGATGCCGCGCATGGTATACAGCGGTTCCCAATTGACCGCCGCCCGCGCCACGTGCAGGCCGGGTACGGTTTCCAGGATTTGATCCAGGTCGGTTGCTCTCATGATGGCGATGTCTTCCGCCGTAATCACGGTTGCCACGGCGGGGGCGCGGCGCAGAGATTGCGCGCTGCCGGTGGCAATACTGACCGATGACTTGTCGCCGTAAATTAACGCCAGCTCTTCTTCCTCACTGGGTTCGCCTCCGGGTGCGGCGCTGGCTGATACGGACAGGGTGGTCGCGACGATCAGTGGGGCGTAACGTAAGAACCGCATATTCTGCTCCTATGCAATGGCTGGCAGTGGAATCGATGGCTTGCTAACGAAGCAGGCCACAGGATTCTCGCATACAAGCAAGTTGATGCATAGGTGCAACTGTGACAAAACAACATCCGGCCTCCAGCCGTCGCCCAAGCCTGGCGCCGTTGTTGATTTTGCAGCGGATTCCGCTGGTTTTTCAGCAGCGGCGCCTGCCTTCGCGAGGAATGGCATACTGGTCACGGTAAAATCCCATGCGGGCTTCGACTTCCATGGCGGACGTGCCAAACTCCTCAAGGCTGTAGCGGTGGCCACCGTGGTGGTTTTCGCTGGTGCTTTGCTCCATCCAGGCGGACAGCCGCGCATCGGTTGCCGCGTCAAACGGCAAGCCGGCAAAGGCATAAACCCGCCGCATGACGGCACGCCAGTCGCTGTTCATGTCGTCGTATTGCACGTCCATCTGCTGGCAGGCAGGAATGGTGGTACGGGCCTGGATGCTGTCGCGCGCCATTTTTTCGCAGATGGGCAGCCAGATATCGCGCATGGTTTCGCGCGTGGGGTTATCCGTGTTATGGCGGAAGAAGGACCACATCAGTGAAAAGGTCGAACTGGTGGTCTTGACCGGATCGCGGTGGGTGAAGACGATGCGGGCATCCGGGAAGACCGCCAGCAGCGTATCGAGCGCCAGCATGTGGGGCGGCGCTTTCAGTACCCATGGTTGTCCTTCGGCCACGCCACGGGTCCAGGCGATCAGTTTGAGCAATTGCGCCATGTAGCGATAGCTGTCGGCCTTGTCCGACGCAAGGTACCAGTCGCGGTAACTCGGCATGTCGAAATTGGCCAACGCGTAAAAACCGCAAAATGACTGGTTGAGCAGGATGGTTTCTTCCTCGGCCCAGTCGGCGTCCATCGGGTGGGCGGTATAGGCTTCCGGATTGACGCGGCGGCGCTGATCCAGAAATGCCTTAACCTCGGCATACCGTTGTTCCCGGCCGTGAGCCGCTTGCGCGGGACGCGGAGCGGGATTGAATCCTTCCCATGCCGTCAGGTGCTGCAGGCGGGGATCCGCCGACAGCATGCGCTGGAGCCGTGTAGTGCCGGAGCGTGCCGGGCCGACAATCACCAGCGGCGCGACAATCTTGCGCTGCAGGATTTCCGGGTGCTGTTCGAAACAGGCGTTGGCCCACAGGCGGTTTCTCAGCGACATCAGAATTGCGCCCTTCGCACGCAGGCGCCCTCCCTCGTTGAGCGATGCTTCCAGGTTCAAGCAATCAAGGAGGATGCGCAGCGCCGGCAGGAAACCATCGTCACCGAAGCGTTCCAGCCCGGTCGCCTGGCGTGCTTCTGATAGTAGTGCGGCTTCCGTCAATGCATAGTCCATGACCGCTACCCTTAAGCGGCCAGCGCCAGCTCGGCGCGCTTGCGTTCATACGGAATCGCGTAGCGCTCACGAGCAAACTTCATCCGGGCGTCGACTTGCTGTTCGCACAGGCCAAAGTCGTTGAGCGAATACCGATGGCCGCCATGGTGGTTCTCTTTTTCGCTGTCGGCTAGCCAGTTGTCCATCGCGTGTTCGGCACGCGCATTCCAGTCCAGCCCGGCAAATTCATAGACACGGCGCATCGCGGCGCGCCAGTCGGCGTTCATTTCTTCATAATACACGTCCAGTTGCTGGTCGGCGCCGATGTGCCGGCGGGCATCGATGCAGCGGCGCGCAGCCTGTTCGCAGAAATCCAGCCACAGGTCGCGCACAGGGACACGGCAGTTGTCATCGGTGTGCTGAACAGCGAAGTGCCACATCAGTGACATGACGGACGCCACGGTTTTCAGCGGATCACGGTGCGTGAAGACGAGTTTCGCGTCCGGGAACACTTTCAGCAGCACGTCGAGGTTCAACATGTGTTGTGGGTTTTTTAAGACCCAGCGCTTGTTTTCCGATTCGCCGCGCGACCACGAAATCAGTTTCAGCAGTTTGATCATGTATTCATAGGCGGCGGTCTTGTCGCTGTTCATGAACCATTGGTAATAGCTGTCGATGCCGCTATACAGGCCCAGCGGGGAAAATCCGCACCAAGAGCTGTCGAGCAGGTGTAACTCTTCCTCGGCCCAGTCGGCATCCATGGGATGGCCCACCAAGGCACCGGGATACAGTGCATCAACGGCGGTGAGGAATCCTTTGACTTCTTCGCGGCGCTCGGCCGCACCCAGGTTCGGCAAATCGGGGCGGGGGCCAAAATTGAAGCCTTCCCAGGTACGCAGGTGCGACAATTGCGGATCCGCCGACATCATGCGCTGCATGCGGGTGGTGCCGGAGCGGTGTGGGCCCACGATGATGACGGGGGCGGAGATCTTGCGCTCCAGGATTTCCGGGTGGGCTTCGAAGCAGGCATTGGCCAGCAGACGGTTTTTCAGGAAGCCAATGGCATTTTGTTGCATGTGCAGCCGGCCAAAGGCGTTGAGTTTCGCATCGTCGCGCAGCGAGTCGCACAAGGCCTGCAGGCCGGGCAGGAAGCATTCGTCGCCGAAACGCTCCAGGCCGGTCTCGGCGCGCGCCGCCGCCATCAACGCTTGCGGCGTCAGGTCGGACAGTAGCACGCCGCCTTCAGCGGCATTGATGTCTTGAACTTGCTGTGGATGATAGAAACTGCTGGGCTTGGTGTCCATAGGTGTAATCGTTGAATGGTGTGGGGGCGCGTCGCGCCGGAATTAGTCAGGTCCAGTCGCGTGCTGCAACGCCGTCATAGGCAATCCGTTCGCAACGCATTGCGAACGTGGCGCCGGCCGGGCGCTCCAGTGCTTCCACGTAGCACGGCAGCATGCCGGCCACGAAAGAGGGCAACAGGTACAGGTAGGATTGGCGCGCGGTCAACCCGAAATCAAGCGGCACGGCCACGAGCATGGTGGCGTACGTCATGGGCAGGCGCTTACCTGTTACCCGGGCCAACGCTGCTTCGATGTCGAAGGCCAGCTTGACGTAGGGGCCGGCTGCTATGCCTTCATGTTCGAGTTTGGCCAGGGTGACCGGAATGCGCTCGTCAACAAAGGCTGCCGCCACCGGACGGCCAAAGCCCATCAAGTGGCGGTGGCGCGCCAACTCCGCGCGCACCAGCGCGTCGAGATCGGCGCCGTTGCGGCTCGCCTCCATGGCCCGCACCAGGAAGTCGGCGATCGCGGTTTCCGGGCCAAAACCATAAAGGCCAGCTTCGGAGGCCACGATACCGGCCGCCAAGGCCTGGGCGCCGGTGCCTCGGGTGCTGCCGGTCAGTGCGCCTATCCGGTTGCACCACAGGCGCGCGTCCGGGTAGCTGGTATAGACCCACATGCTTTGCAAGACATTCAGCTGGGCTTGTGACAGGCGCTTGCCACTGATGCCGTACAAATAGACTTCCAGCCAGTCCGAGTGCGTGAAAGCCTGATGCAGGTCCAGGCCACCGAATACGGCGCGTTGGCCGGGAAAGACCTGGCCGGCGCGGGTGGGCAACGGTCCTTCATGATTTTCCAGCAACGTGCTCATGCCTGTACCTCTCCTGGATCGTTCTCCAACGCCAGCTCGAAGAATGGGAACTGGCGGTAACCGCGCTGTTTTTGCTCCAGCGCATGCACTGCGGCGCCAGGCAAGCGCCAGAGCAAGGTCAGCATTTCAGCTTCATCGGCGGTCAGGCCGAGGTCGGCGAAGGCTGCGGCGATGACACCGTTTTGCGCCAACGGGATTCCGGCCGCCTGCTCCAGTGCCACGCGGTTGGATGCCAGCCATGCGGTATTGCCGTTTGGTAATGCGACCCGCAGTGCGTCCAGCAATTGCAGTACCGGCGTCGCGCAACGGACGCCGTGCGGATCAAACCCCGGCACATGTTCGATTTGCGGCCAGTACAGCGGGCGGGTCTCGGCTGGCGCGGCGATGCGCGCCTTCCATGCCGCCAGGTCGGTGCCGCAGTCGGTCCAGGTTTGGAGTGCCAGCATCACTTCGCGCGCGCCGCCGGCGCTGCCGGCACCGGCGGAAATCGCCGCCATCAGTACCGAAGCGGCCGGTGAACCCGTCGCGCCGGCGGCCATGGCTGCGTGGACGGATGGATCGCGCGGGCCCGGGTTGGCCAGCGCCACGGCGAGTATATTCAAGACGGCGGCGCTGGCCGCGTCCGGGCGGTCGCCTTTCAGCAGCAGGTACAGGTATTCGAGATACCCCGCCTTGACAATCAATTGCCCGTAAACGTCGTAGCCATGGCAACGGCACAATGCGGCGGCAAAAGGATTGTCCGGTTCGGCTTGCTCCTGCCAGATGCGGGTGTTGAAAACGTCGCCGAAGTGATCGCTCATGGATCAGACCCCGTCCATCAGCACACGCATGCGGCTGCTCATAGGCGGCACCTCTTCCGGATCGATATACACGTCCAGCAAGGTCGGGCCCGGGTAGTTGCAAATGGACTTGATGTCCAGCGCCTGCAAGTCGGCGGCCGAACGGATCGTGTAGCCACGTCCGCCCTGTGCGCGCGACATGGCGGCAAAGTCGGTGCGCGGCATGGCGTAGCCTATGCGCTCGGCGCCGGCCAGGCGCTGGCCGTGTTTGATCATGCCCAGCGCGGCGTCATTCAAGACCACGAAAATGACGCAGTGCTGTTCGGCCACGGCAACCGACAATTCCTGTCCGCTCATCAGCATGGCGCCGTCGCCGGCAATGCACACCACGGGGGCGTCGGGATTGCCGGCGGCGGTGCCGATGGCGGCACCGATGGCCCAACCCATTGGAGCGAAGTGCGTGATCAGGCGCAGCCAGCCGCCGGTGCTCTGGCGCTTGCCGAGGTCGCGCGGGCGGTCGCCGCCGCCAAAGCGGCGTTCGCCCATGCGGCGGTCGCGCACCTGCAGGTAGTGTGTGGCCCATGCCATGCTGTTGCCGGTATCGGCCAGGAAGCGGGCATTGCGCGGGAACATTTCGCCCAGTTCCTTCATCAGGCGCTGTGGTTTGATGGGCACCGCGTCGCTGGTGAAGGCGTCCGGCGCATCGAGCATGTCGGCCGGCTTCCATTTCATCGCGGCGGCCTGCACGCCTGCGCGGCGGCGTTCGACGACCGGGTCGGTATGCTGGCCCAGCTCGTGCATGCGTTCAACCAGGCGGTCGAAAATTGCGCGCAAGCTGCCGCGCAAGTGGTAGCACGCCATTGGCGTGCGGGCCAGGTGTTCCTCCGATTCATCGATGTGCACCAGCCGGTCGTTCAGCAGGCTGGAATTCCAGCCGCCCGTATTCCATTCGCCCATGCTGGTACCGACCGCCAGGATCAGGTCCACCGATGGGTCGTTGAGCGCGGTTTCCGCGGACGTGTGGCCGCCGAAACCGAAGACGCCACGGTACAGCGGATGCTGCGGGCTGACCAGGCCTTTGCCGTCCGGCGTGGTGACAAACGTGGCGCCTTTCAGCTGGGCAAATTGCAGGATCGAATGGATCGAGTCGCCGCAGCCGCCGCCGGCCAGGATCACGACGTTGCGTGCATTGTTCAGCATGCCGCGCAGCGTTTCGATGGCGCCGCTGTCGATCAGCGACGCCGGACGCAGCAGGGCGCTCATGTCATAGTTCGGCGCCAGCTGATTGCTCTTGGCGCGGAATACATCGACCGGCACCGACAGGTGGACCGGACCGGCGGGAGCGCGGGTGGCGTGCTGCAGCGCCGTAATCAGTTTCCATTCCAGCTGCTGCGGGTGCGATACCAGCGAGTTGTAGCGCGTGCAATGGCGGAACATGCCCAGCACGTCAATGCCGGTGCAGGCCGATTCTTGCAGTGTGTGTTTGCCGAAGGAGGGCAGGGCCGGCTGGCCGGTGATGACCAGCATCGGCACGTTGTTGCCGTAAGCGGTGGCGACCGCGGTCAGCATATTGGTGGCGCCGGGGCCGGAGGTGGAAATGCAGACGCCGATCTTGCCGGTTTCGCGCGCGTAGCCGTCCGCCATGAAGGCGGCGCCGGCTTCGTGGCGCGCGAGGATGTGGGTCACGTTGCCGCCGCGGCGCTGGTTACGTGCGAGGGCGTCATACAACGGTTCGATAGCGCCGCCGGGAACGCCGAACACGAACTCCACACCGAGCTGCTCCAGGTAGGCGACCAGCAGGTCGGCCATGTCCATTTCATGGGCCGGGGCGTCGGTGACAGCCGCGGGCTGCCTGCCGGTACGAAGTGACTGCTCGTGCTGCAAAAACTCTGCGTTCTCTAACATGCGAAGCTCCTCAAATTGTATGGCATATATGCAACATTGATTGTTTTAATGAAATGAATGTTGCAGCGCGAAATCATAGCTTAAATTTGCGGCAAATTGTGACAATTTGAGAGAATTAGGAAAAATATTCTATTACGCAATGGAAATTAGTTTTCAGAAACAAATCAATAGCTTACGACTTGTTTCATAATATAAACTACTTTTCAAGTCATGGCTTTTGATGATGTCGGCAATACAGAAAAATGATGACTGACAGGCAATAAAAAATCCCGCCGAAGCGGGATTGTCTTAGCGGGCGTCGCGGTTCACGACAAATGCAGGAGCGCACCGGCATCGGCGGCATGGCAGGCGAGGAAATGGGGGTTCAGGATCGGCAAGTCCGGGCCGTAGCGCAGTGGCTGGCCGTCGAATGCCAGCACGGTGCCGCCGGCGTTATGCAGGATGGCATGGGCGGCGGCTGTATCCCATTGGCTGGTGGGGCCGAAGCGCGGATAGGCGTGTGCGCCGCCTTCGGCGATCCGGCAAAATTTGAGGGAGCTGCCTGCCGCCACGAAATCATGCGCGCATGGCAGTGTTTGCAGCCACGCCTGCAATTCCTCGGCGCCATGGGAGCGGCTGCCGATGACCTTCAAGGGGCCGGACCCGGCCCAGGGCGCCGCATGCAGTTGCCGCAGCCCGTCGGCATCGCGGCGCCAGGCGCCGAGCTGGTCGCCGCCGTAATACAGCGCGCGCATGGCCGGCGCATACACCACGCCGGCGGCCGGGACCGCGTCGATGACCAGCGCGATGTTGACGGTGAACTCGCCATTGCGCTTGATGAACTCCTTGGTGCCGTCCAGCGGATCGACCAGGAAGAAGGGGGCGCCGGCCTGGTAGGCGTCCGAGCGTGATTCTTCGGAAAGGATGTGGACGGCGGGGAAGGCCGCCTCGAGGCCCGCGCGGATGATGGCGTCGGCGCGCATGTCGGCCACGGTCAGGGGCGACTGGTCGGACTTGTCGACGACGGCGATCTCGCCCTGATACACCTCCATGATGGCGCGGCCGGCTTCCCCGGCGATCGCGCACAGGGTTTCAAGCAGTGCCGTGGTTACTTGCATGCCGCCTCCGGTATCACGCCGCGCGAGCGCAGCAGCGCCAGCACCGCCTCGACCGATTCATCCAGGGTCAGCACGGACGTTTGCAATTCCAGTTCCGGTTCGGCCGGCGGTTCGTAGGGTGACGTAATGCCCGTGAAGTGGGCGATTTCGCCGGCGCGGGCACGTTTATACAAGCCCTTGACGTCGCGCGCTTCACAGACTTCGACCGGACAGCGGCAATAGATTTCTATGAAATCGTCCATTCCCATCAGATTGCGCACCCGTTCCCGGTCCGCCTGGAACGGCGAAATAAAGGCGGTCAGCACCACCACCCCTGCTTCCACGAACAACTTGGCCGCCTCGCCCACGCGCCGGATATTCTCGTGGCGCGCCACATCGGAAAAGCCCAGGTCCGCGCACAGCCCATGGCGCACGTTGTCGCCATCGAGCACAAAGGTGCGGCAGCCGGCCTGGTGCAACTGTTCTTCCACTTCATGCGCCAGGGTGGACTTGCCGGAGCCGGACAGGCCGGTCAGCCAGACCAGCGCACCCTTGTGGCCGTTGAGGTGTTCGCGGCGGGCGCGGGTGACGGTGGCATGGTGCCATACAGTATTGCTGGATTTCATAGGATCGGGCGCCGTAGTCCAGGTTGAAAAATTTGATGGATTTGATGATACCGCAAGCAAATCAATTATTTGCCACGGCATGACACAATCTTATAATTCCCTTTGGTAATAACTATATGCGAACAATGAATATGAAAACTATCTTGATTGTCGGCGGTGGTTTTTCCGGCGCGGTGACGGCGGCGCGCCTGCTGCAAGGCCATCCTGGGCCGGTCCGCATCGTCCTCGCCAATGGCAGTGGCCGCGCGGCGCGTGGCATGGCGTATGGCACGCAGAGCCCTGACCATACGCTGAATGTTCCGGCGGGAAATATGAGCGCGTTCGACGATGCGCCGGACCATTTCCTGCATTTCATGCGGGAACGCGTGCCGGGGACCGATGCCGGCAGTTTTGTTTCGCGCAAGATGTATGGCGATTACCTGGAATGGCTGGTGGCGCGGGCGGAGGGGCAAGCGCCGGCCGGCGCGACGCTGGAACGGCTGTACCAGCACGTTACCGGCATCATCCCGATGGGCGCATACGCCATGGCGACGCTGGAATCAGGCGCCACCATCCGGGCGGACAAGGTGGTGCTGGCGCTGGGGCACTTTGCCTCCGCCGATCCGTACATTGCGGACATGGATTTTTATGACAGCCGCCGCTATCTCCGCGACCCGTGGGATGCCGACAAGGTCGGCCGCATTGGGCCGGACGAGCCGGTGATGTTGCTGGGCACCGGACTGACCGCCATCGACATGGCGATCACATTGCTGGAACGCAATCCGCGGCGGCGCATCACCGCCGTGTCGCGGCGCGGTTTGCTGCCGCAATACCACCGGCACGGCGCCCATCCACCCGCATCAAGCCAGACCGCCGCCGCGATCTGGGGCGAGGCGGCCACCGTGCGCGACCAGTTGCGCGCTTTTCGCGCATACACCCGGCGCCTGGCGGCGGACGGCCGTGACTGGCGCGAAGGCATGGCGCTGCTGCGGCCGGTGACGGCGGAGGTGTGGCGCGCGTATCCGGCCCGCGAACGGCAACGCTTCCTGCGCCATGTGCAGCCGTATTGGGACACCCACCGCCACCGGCTGGCGCCATCCGTGGCGGACCGCTTCGACGCGGCGCTGAAGGCCGGGGTGGTGCGCACCATGGCGGCGCGGCTGCGCAGCCTGGACGAGTGCCAGGGCGGGGTGGCTGCCATGGTGCAGCCGCGCGGGACCGGTCAGACTGTCCGCATCGACGCCGCGTGGGTCATCAATTGCACGGGCCCGTGCGCCGATCCGCGCCGCGCCCGTCATCCGCTGGTCAATCAGTTGCTCGATGACGGGGTGATCCGCACCGACAGCCTGGGGCTGGGCCTGGAATTGGGCAAGGATGGCGCCGTGGTCGGCGCCGGTGGCCAACTGTCCAACTTGGTGTATTACATCGGCCCGTGGCTGAAAGCGGCGCATTGGGAAGCGACCGCCGTGCCGGATTTGCGCCGGTTCGCCAGCGAATTGGCCAGGACGTTGGCCAATTCGGCGGGCGATACAGCGATCAATCAGGCGATCGACTAAGAATCAACTAAGCATCAACTAAGCATCAACTCAGCGATACAGCGTTAATCGCGCGCCAGCGCCGCCTCGCGCTGGCGGATCAACGCGGCAAACTGGTCCGGCGGGACGGCCGGGCTCAGGTGGTAGCCTTGCAGCAGGTCGCAGCGGCGCGCTTTCAGGAAGTGCAGCTGCGCTTCCGTCTCCACCCCTTCCGCCACGACTTCCAGGCGCAGGCTGTGCGCCAGCGCGATGATGGCGGTGACGATCGCCGCGTCGTCGGCATCCTGTGGCACGTCGCGCACGAACGAGCGGTCGATCTTGATGATGTCGACCGGGAAGCGTTTCAAGTACGACAGCGACGAGTAACCGGTGCCGAAGTCGTCGATCGACAGCCGCACGCCCAGGGCGCGCAGGCGGTGCAGCGCGGTCAGCGTGTCCTGCGCGTTTTCCATCAAGGTGCTTTCCGTGATTTCCAGTTCCAGCAGGTGCGCCGGCAGCCCGGTGTCGGCCAGCACGGTTTCCACCGACGCCGTGAAATCTTTTTGCAGCAGCTGGCGCACCGACAGGTTGACCGCCACCCGCAGTTGCGGCAAGCCCTGCGTCATCCAGGTTTTCAGCTGGGCGCACGCGGTGCGCAGCACCCAGTCGCCCAATGGAATGATGAGGCCGGTTTCCTCAGCCAGCGGAATGAATTCCGCCGGCGACACCATGCCGCGCACCGGATGGCGCCACCGGACCAGTGCTTCCATGCCGATCACGCGGCCATCTTCCAGCGTGGCCTGCGGCTGGTAAAACACTTCCAGCTGCTGCTGTTCCAGCGCGCGGCGCAAATCGCTTTCCAGCCGCACGTGTTCGGAAATCGAATGCTCCATCGACGCTTCGTAGAACTGGAAGCCGGTGTTGGTTTTCTTGGCGCGGTACATCGCGCTGTCGGCATGCTTGACCAGGGTGGCGACGTCAATGCCATCGTGCGGGTACATCGCGATGCCGACACTGCTGGTGACGAAGATGTCATGACCGTCGATCTGGAACGGCGCCGACAGCACTCGGCAGATATTGTGCGCGGCGGAGGCGGCGGACGCCGGGCTGTCGAGTTCACCGAGCACCACGGTGAATTCATCGCCGCCCAGGCGCGCCACGGTGTCGACATTGCGTACGCTGTGGCGCACGCGCTGGGCGACCGCCACCAGCAGCCGGTCGCCCACGTCGTGGCCCAGGTTGTCGTTGACGTACTTGAAGCGGTCCAGGTCCATGAACAGCACGGCCAGCAGGTTGCCGTTGGTCCTGGCCTGCTCGATGCCCTGGCCCAGCAATTCGAAGAACAGCGTGCGGTTCGGCAGTCCGGTCAGGATATCGTTGTAGGCCAGGTGGCGGATGCGTTTCTCGGCCCGGTTGGCTTCAATGATGCGGCGCACCCGCTGCGACAGCACGGCATAGTGGATCGGCTTCGGAATGTAATCCGAAGCGCCGGCGGCGAACGCGCGCTCGACCGACGAATTGTCCTGCAGCGCGGTGATCATCAGGACCGGGATGGAACTGCCGCCCGGAATTTCCTGCAGGCGGGCGCAAGCCGTAAAGCCATCCATGTTCGGCATCACGGCATCCATCAGGATCACGTCCGGCTGGAAGCGTTTCAGCATGGCCAGCGCCTCGTCGCCATCGGACGCCTCTTCCACCTGGAAGCCATCGCGCTGCAAGGTGTAGCGCAAGGTGCTGCGGGTGCTGCGGTCATCGTCGACCACCAGCACCTGCGCGATGTCTTCCTGCGGCGTGTGGCTGTCGTTGCCGCCGGCGTTGACTTCCGCGTCGAGGAAGGCGGCGACCTGATTGTATTCGGCGCGCAGCGCCGGCAGCAGCGGCGGCACCTGGTCCAGGCGGCGCGCAATGGCCAGTTCTTCTATCCTTTGCGCCTGGGCCGACAATTCAGTCGCCCCCAGGTTGCCGGACGAACCTTTGAGCGCATGGGCGCGGGCGCGGGCGGTTTCCGCGTCGTTGGCGTAGACCGCCTGTTCCAGTTCGTTCAGGTAGACCGGCGAATCTTCCAGGAACGGCGACACGGCGTGGGGCAGGGCCGCGCCCAGGATTTCCCGCAGCTTGTCGAACACGGCGCGGTCGAGCGGCACGCCTTGCGGCGTGTCGCCATGGCGCTCCTGCGGTGTTTCCGTCGGCGCCGGATGCATGCCACCGTGGCCGGGCAGCCATTTTTGCAGCTTGTGGCGCAGTTCCAGCAGGGTGATCGGCTTGGCCAGGTAATCGTCCATGCCGGCCGCCATGCATTTCTCGGCGTCGCCGCGCTGGGTGTTGGCGGTCATGGCCACCAGCGGCGTGCGGATGCCGAGGGTTTCTTCATGCAGGCGGATATGGGCCGTGGCTTCATAGCCATCCATTTCCGGCATGCTGCAATCCATCAGGATCATGTCGAAGCGGGTGCGCTTGGCCGCTTCCACGGCTTCGCGGCCATTCGAGGCGAACTCGCACACGCAATTGTTCATGGCCAGCATGCCGGCCGCCACCATCTGGTTGGTGCGGTTGTCTTCCGCCACCAGCACACGGAACTGGCGCAAGGCCGGGGCCGGCAACGTGGGCACCTGGCCCGGCGCGGCGGGTTTGGGCTGCTCCGCCGGTTCGGTCGCACGGCGGCCAGCCAGCAATTCATGCAGGGCGTTGACCACGCGGCTGATGCGCAGCGGTTTCGGTATGGTGGCGTGGGTGGCGGCGCCCGCCATGTTGCCGCCGCCATGGCGGTCCATCAACAGCAGGTCCGGCGCCAGGCCGGCGGCGGCGATGCGGCTCGCGATATCCATGCCGTGTTCGTCGGTCAGATTGACATCCATCAGCACCACGCGGTAGGGCTGGCCCGCGTCGGATGCGTTTTTCAGTTCCACCATGGCTTTGCCGCCGCTATCGGCCAGGAAGTGCGGCATGCGGTACTGTTCGAACATCTGGCCCAGCAGCGCGCGCACGGTGGCGCTGGCGTCGATCAGCAGCACCCGCACCTGTGCCAGCTGCGGGTCCGCCTCCAGCGACAGCTGGGTGGCGGAGGGCTTGCACAGCACGGTAAATTCAAATGTGGTGCCCTGGCCAGGCGTGCTGGAGACGCTGATTTCACCGCTCATCAAGCCAACCAGCTGGCGGCAGATCGCCAGCCCCAGGCCGGTGCCGCCATAGCGGCGCGTGGTCGATGGGTCGGGCTGCACATACGATTCAAACAAATGGCTTTGCACATCGGCGGTCATGCCGATCCCCGTATCGCGCACGATGAAGCGCAGGCCGAACGGCACGTCGCCGGATGCCTGCACGTGCAGCGCCACCTCGCCCCTGTCCGTGAACTTCACGGCATTGCCCAGCAGGTTGATCAAGATCTGGCGCAGGCGCAGCGCATCGCCGGTCACCCGTTCCGGCACGCCCGGCGCCAGCATGTAGGACAATTCCAGGCCCTTTTGCTGGGCGGGCCGGGCCACCAGTTCCAGCACTTCCTCCACCAGCTTGCGCAAGTCGAAGTCGGTTTCTTCCAGGGTCAGCTTGCCCGCTTCCATCTTGGAAAAATCGAGCACGTTGTTGATCAGGTCGATCAGGGTGCGCGACGAATTCCACGCCACGTCGACGCATTCCTGCTGGCGCTGGGTCAGGCGCATTTCCTTCAGCATGTCGAGCATGCCGACCACGCCGTTCAGCGGGGTGCGCACCTCGTGGCTGACGGTGGCGGCGAATTGCGCCTTCATTTCCGCCATGTTGACGGCGGCGTCGCGCGATTCCTTCAATTCCGCTTCGCGCTGTTCCAGCACGTTCATCATCTTGTTGAACGCCTGCGCCATGTCGATCAGGTCGCGCGGGCCGGCCGGGGCGGCGCGCATGCCGGATTCGCCGGCTTCCGCGCGGCGCATCAGGTCCGACAGGGCGTTCAGCGGGTTGATCATGTGGCGCGTCGCCAGGCGCACCAGGCCCAGCAGGATGGCGGCAAACGACAGGGTCAGGGCCAGGTTGCCCAGCAACAGCGACCAGGTCAGGCGGTCCAGCGTATCCTTGCCGACCTGCACGTGCACATAGCCCAGCAATTGCGGCTGCTGTTCCTGCATGTCGAACGGCGACGCTTCGGTCTGGCCGCCAAACACCGGGGCGGCGAACAGCCAGGCATCCTTGGTTTCGCCGACCAGGCTGGCGTGTTGCGGGTTGGCCTGGGCGCCCGGCATCTCGGCCAGCTTGCTGCCGCGGTGCTGTTCCTGCAACAGCAAGACTTTATGTTTGGCGTCGCTGATCTGCAGCCCCGTCACGTCGGGAAAGGCGAGCGTGGTGCTGACCACGTCGCGCGCGTTTTCCGCGGAATGGAACAGCAGCGCCAGGGTGGACTGGCGCGCCAGGTTGTCGGCAATGCGCTGACCCTGTTCAGTAAAGTGGTCGCGCATGCGGCCGCGCGCCTCCCATGAGTTCATCAGGGAAGAAAACAGGGCCAGGCCGAGAATCGACGTCGAAACAATGACTGTCAGCTGGCGGCGGAAACCGGTGCGGCGCAAATAGTTACGAAACATAATGACCGTATTCAGGGCTGCGGATAAACATAATCAAAGCGGTGTTGAGACGACAGGTTCAGTCCCATGTGGTTGGCGGTCCGCACATTGACCGCCGTTTGCAAATCACGCAGCGGGACCAGGCCGCGGCGCTTGCCGTCGCCATTGATCACACCAATCGCGGAATTGGCCAGGGCGCGGCCCAATTCCACGTTATTCGGACCCATGGCGAACAGCGCGCCTTTTTTCACGTGCAGCACATTGCTGGAAAACAGGGGCACGCCGCTGTTCCACGATTCGCGCAAGACCATGGGCAAGATAATGCTTTCTTCCACCGTGGTGGAGTCGTGCGGCAGCCAGACCGCGTCGCGGCGGTTGTCGGCGTTGGCAAACAAATGCGGATACAACTGGGCGGCCTTGCCCAGCTCGGTCGCGACATGGGTTTGCAATTCCAGGCCCTGGGCGCGGGCGGCGTCGCGCGCCAGGCGGATCAGCCAGTCGCTTTTCTGCGGGTCATACACGACGATCACGCGGCGCAAGTCCGGCAGCAGCGCGCGCAGGCGGGAAAACAACAGGGCGGGGTCGGGCGTCAGGCTGATGCCGGCCACGTTTTCCGCATCCGACAGCAACAGCACGCCGCCGGCCAGCACCGTGATTTCCCGGTCCAGCCCCGAGGTGGCATTGAGGCCCTGGCGCCCCAGCGCGATCACCACGCGGGTATTGTTGTGTTTCAGGGTGCTGTTGAGTTCTGCGGTATCGACTTTCGGATCGACCGGATAGCTGCGCACGCGCAGCCGGGTGCGTTCCTCGATGCCCTGGATGATGCTGGTGAAGGCGGAACGGAACGGCGCTTCGACGTTCGGGTACAGCACGGCGATCGACCCTTTGCCGATCGAGGCCTGGACTTCGGGACGGCGCAACTGGTCTTCCAGCTGGGCCAGGGTGATGGGGCGGACAGGGTAGGCACGGCCACCATCGGACCGCGGGGTGTCCAGGCGTAACGCATCGCTCCGGATGACCGGCAAGGTCACGGAGGAAGCGGCAATCCCTGGCTCGATGCGCTCCATGATGGCGCCCACGCTGTTGCGTGCTGCGGCGCCGGCGCCAGGCAGGTCAATCGCGGGTTTGAATCCTTGTGCGGACGCGGCGGGGGACACAGCCAGCGACAGCGACAGGATAAAGGCGATGCAGGCGCGCAATCGGCGGCCCGCACTCGTTATCATTTTAATCATTATACTGTCCGAAGGGGCCCGGGTAGCGGACATATATCCTGCCTACAATAGTGGTGGGCCCGTCATACCCGATAGTATATGCTAGTTACTTGGCTTATCAGAAAGGAATTTACTTCCACACGGCATTAATTTACACAGGGCAACGCGATTTCCGGGTATTTCACGCGCAAATCCGTGGAATCATGGCTCCGGATAAACAAAGTCAAAGGTCCGTTGTTGCACAGAAGCAACGTTGATGCCGATGTGGCTGGCGGTCCGGGTGTTGAAGGCGGTGCGCACCGAGCGCAGTGGGGACACCCCGGCGCGGCCGGTGTCGCCATTGAGAAGGCCGAGGGCAATGCTGGCCAGTTCCTTGCCCAGTTCAAAGTTATTCGGAAACAGCGCGAACAGCGCGCCTTTTTTCACGTGCAGGATGCTGCTGGAAAAAATCGGCACGTTGCGGTTCCACGATTCTTTTAATACCAGCGGCAACACCGTGGTTTCTTCCACCGTGACCGGATCTTGCGGCAGCCACAGCGCATCGGTGCGGCCGTCGGCGCCGGCAAACGCGGCTTCATAGCGGCGCACCGCCGTGGCCAGGTCGGCCGCTTCCAGCGTCACCAGTTCCAGGCCCTGGCTGCGCGCCGCCTCGCGCGCGGTTTTCAGCATGGCCTGGCTGTGCTGCGGGCTGTAGACGACCAACACCCGTTTCACGGTGGGCACCAGGCTTTTCAGGTGGGAAAACAGCAGGGCGGGATCCGGCGTCAGGCTGATGCCGCGCAGCTTGTCGGCGTCCGGCACCGAGCTGACGCCGCCCACCACCACGCCCACCGACGGATCAAACGCGGCGGCCGCCTGCAAGCCCTGGCGGCCCAGCGCAATGACGACCTTGCCGCCGTTTTTCTTCAGGGTCGATTGCAGTTCGTTGAAATCCGCATTGGACGCGACCGGATAGCCCCTGACGCGGGTGCGCGCCTGCTCTTCGATGCCCTCGATGATTTCAGTAAAGACCTTGCGGTAGGGTTGTCCGATGTCCGGGTACACCACCGCCAGCGCTTCCGGGCCGGCCGCCGCGACGTAGCCGTACGCCGTCGCGGCATACAGTGCCGGAAGCAGGATCAACAGCTTTCTACGTTGGTTGCACAAATCAGGGACGTCGGATGAATAATAATTAATTGCAGGAAAGAGTTTATCCGCCCCGCGCTGCTTGTACACAAAAAAGTGCCAACTATAACTGCAAGTCGCCGCAGGTTGTTGCTTTATTGGCCATGAAGTCGCCCCGGTACACTGGCAGAACCTTGCTACCGATCAAGTTATTTCCAATAGGAATGGCTTAGGCTGACTCCTCACCCATCCTGGCACGGAAAGGTGCCATTTTCACCCTGAAAGTGTTGCGTGGAACCTGCACCGTGACAAAGGGAGAGAATTGAGGTTTTTCCGATAATTATAATCTGGCATCAAGCTTGTCCATCTTGCCACGTGGTAGGGGCTCCAATGTCGGGATATGCGCGAATCGCTGCCGTCGGAAAAAGCCTGGAACGCCTGTTGAACCTGCCGTTTACGGAACGCCAGCCGGTTCCGACGAAAATCACCCGCGCCGTGCTGATCCGTACGGATGACTTGATGGCCAAGAATGTGCCGGCCGCCATTGGCGGTGCGGCAGGGCGGCGATGGCCGCCGCCCCGTCACCATTACCGTGCTCGATGAAGCGAAGAAGCCGGTGGCGGCGTTCCGGCTCAGCAATGCGCAGCCCAAGAAATGGGTGGGGCCGTCGCTGGCGGCCAAGGGCGGCGGCGAAGTCGCGATGGAGGCGCTGCATATTGCCCATGAAGGCGTGACCTACGAGTAAACGGCTAACCGGCATACCACATCACCATGCATACACCGTTCACCTCATCCCGTTTGCCCCTTGGCGCACCCGGTCTCTATGCGCTGGCGCCGGTGGAAGCGCCGCGCCTGCATCCGCAGCACATGGACGTGTGCGCGTTTGTCGGGGTGGCGCCGCGCGGTCCGGCCTACCAGCCGGAATCGGGGCGGCCCGGTGAAAGCGCCTGCACGATGATGAGCGACCCGGCCCGCGCCTACCGCCGCAGCGTGCCGGTGCTGGTGCACAGTTTTGATGAATACCGCAGCCTGTTTGGCGCGTACGAGGGACCGGGCTATTTGCCGTATGCGGTGGCGATGTTTTTTGAACAGGGCGGGCGCAGCGCCTATATCGTGCGCATCGTGCATGAGTACGACGCGCCGCCGCCGGGCGACCCCGCGCCGTGGCGGGAAGCGTGGGCCCATGGCGCGGTGGAGGGACTGGCGGCGGGCGCGTTACCGTTCCTGGCGCGCAATGAAGGCAGCTGGGGCAATGCGCTGCGCATCGACACCGGCTACAGCACCGGCGCCCTGGCGTATACGTGGCAGGACGGCGAAGCGTGCGTCGACCGCGCCGGCGCGGCGCCCGCCGGCACCCTGCTGCGGCTGTGGAGCGGCGCCGGTGCGCAGGCGCTGGCGTACTGCCGGGGCACGCATGAACGCCGCCCGCAGGACGTTGCGCCGTCGCGCTGGGCGCTGGCGCTGGACCCGGCGCCGCCGTTTGAACCGGTGCGCATCGATACCGTGCAGGTATGGCTGGAAGTGCGCGAAATGCGGGACGATGGCGCCTATGGCCGCAGCGAACGGCACCAGAACCTGGGACTGAGTCCGCTGCATCCGCGCTGGATCGGCACGGTGCTGTGCGAACAATCGCAGCTGCTGTGGCCGGACCCTGCGTGGGCCGCGCGGGAATTGTGGCCCGGGCGCGCGGAAGTGGAGTTGCTGCATGGCGTCTCCGCGCCATTTATCGATGGCCGCGACCGTTACGGCGATTTGCTGCACGAAGACTTTTTCGACCCGGAAGGGGGGGGCGGCAATCCGGATGGCGATGGCCCCCGCGCCGGCCTGTCGGCGCTGGAAGCGTGCCCGGAAGTCACGCACGTGGTGGTGCCGGACCTGTATGTACCGGCGCAATGGGCCGGCGTCGATGCCGTGACGGAATCGGTGGACAGTGCGGCCGGGGCGGAATTTTCCGCCTGTGTCGATTTGCCTGCCGGATCCGCGCGTGGCACCACCATCACCAGCGTGGCGCCGACCGCGCTGCGGCAATTGATCCTCGATCCGCGCCACTTTGCCGACCTGAACGCGATCGCGGCACTGCAGCAGCAGGTGCTCAATGTGTGCGAACGGCGCGGCGCCATGATTGCGTTGCTGGACGTGCCGCCCGGCCTGTCGCAGGTACAGGCGACGCGCTGGCGCGCGCAGTTCGGCAGCAGCTGGGGCGCGGCTTACCACCCGTGGCTGGTGGCGTCGCGCACGGTGCCACGCGCCGGCGGGGCTTTGCGCCCATTGCCGCCGTCGGCCGTGGCGGCCGGCATTATCGCCCGCAAGGAAATCGAGCGGGGCATCCAGTTTGGTCCCGCCAACGAAGTGGCGCGCGCCATCGTGCGCCTGGCCGAACCGCAGCCGGCCGGCCGCGCCGACGTGTTCCATCCGCTCGGCCTGAACTGTTTCGTGCGCGGGCAGGATGGTGTGCAGCTGGTCTCGGCCCGCACCCTGTCGCGCGACCGCGCGTGGCGCCAGCTGTCGGTGCGGCGCCTGATGCTGATGCTGGAGCGGACCTTGTTGCGGGAAACCCAGTGGGCCGTGTTCGAGTCGAACGGTCCGGCGCTGTGGCGCGATTTGCAGCATGCGATCGACAACCTGCTGCTGCGCTTGTTCCGTGCCGGCGCATGGGCGGGCGCGACCCCGGCTGAGTCGTATTTTGTCCGCATCAACCGCGAGCCGGCGCGGCTGGAGCGGGGTGAATTGCTGGTGGAAATCGGCGTGGCCCCGGCCGAGCCGCTGGAATTCATCGTGCTGTGCCTGCGCCGTGACGGTGACGGCACCCTGACCCTGGAGCGCTGACCATGGATCCCTTGCTGTTGCCCGCGTTCCGCTTTGAAATCAGCCAGGTGCGCTCATCGGTCATTGCCACGGGCAGCCAGAGCCGCCAGCGTCCCGGCGACGGCGTGGTGACGCTGACGTTCGAACTGGTGTTCGACAGCGCGGACGTATGCACCACGCAGGCGCCGCCGCTTGACCTGGTGGGCACGTCGAACCGGCCCGTCTCCATCAAGATGCCGGATATGCGGGAACTGGCGGCGCAGGCGGCCAGCCGTCCGCGCGGCCGTTTTTCCCCGCTGCGCGTGCCGCGGCACCGCTTCACCGTCACGATCGAGGCGAAACGCGACGCCGGACAAATCACAGGCGCGCGCCGGCTGGTGGGGATCCACAAGCCGGCCCATACGCTGTCTGATCTGTGTACCGCCGATGCGAGGGCGCGGGTCGGCGCCGGCCTGCACGTGGGGCTGGCGTCCGTGATCGGGACCGGTTCCGGTCTTGACCAGGCCATCGTCGGCGACGCCGTGCCGGGCAAAGGATATCTGCTGGGGCGGCCAGCCTTGCGGGGAGCGGCCACGCCGCGGGGAGCAGATGGCACATGCTGACATTTCATAGCGGCCGCTGGCAAAACACGTATCGCACCGGTTCGCCGCTGGCGGGCGGCCGCGCGGCCGAATGGGATGCGGGACTCGGTGCGCTCGACGGCGAGCGGCTGGCGGCGGGACTCGGCAATGATGAATGGGTGCTGGTGCGCCGGCTCGACGTGAAAACCCGGCTCGGCGCCGGTCACAGCCAGCTGCAGGCCGGCGATGTCCGGGAGAAAGCGCTGACCTCTGCGCTGAAGGACGCGCTGGTGGCCGGCGGCCCCAACGTGGTGCGTTACCGCGACCGGCGCGACGCGGTGGCGGACATGGTGTACCGCGCGGCGCTGGGCGACGGCACGCGCGCCTGGGCCTGGCGGCGCATGGACTTGCTGCCGCAATGGGGCGGCGCGATGACCTTGACCGCCTTGCGCGAACACGCGTGGACCATGCTGGCGGCGGAGCGCGAGGGCATCTGGCCGCTGCTGGTGCGCCTGTTGCGCTCGGAAGCGGCCACCGGCGCGTTTACCGCGCTGGTGCGGGCGTTGCCGGAACCGCGCTGGCGCGACGTGTTGGCGCGGGCGCCGCAAACCCACCCGTTCATGGCCTGTGCCGGCGAGGTCCGGCGCGGCGACCGTGGCGGGGCGGTGGTCGCCTTCGACAGCCCGGGCGCCGGGGCGCTGCTGGTGTGGGCGCGCATCCAGCCGGTGCTGGTCCAGCGCCACGTTGGCGTGGTGGCGGTCATGCTGGCGGCGCTGGGCAAGGCGCAGGGCGTGCATGCGGCGCCGGCGCCACGGGCGGTGTTGCAGGCGGCATACCAGGCGCTCGACGCGCTGGCGCAAAAAACCGGCGACGATGACCCCGCGCCGCCGGCCATGGTGGCTTACGACACGGCGGCCACGCCGGACCGGGATGCCCGCGATGGCGGCGAAGAATTGCCCGCCGCGCCGGTGCTGCCCGATGCCGCCGCCTGGCAGCCCACGTCGTGCGCCGGCCTGGTGTTCCTGCTGCAACTGGTGCCGGCCAGCGGCGTGCTGGCCCATCCGCACGCGGCGGCACAATTGCCGGCGTTCCTGTGGCGCCTGGCCGTGGCGCTGGGTGTGCCCGTCGGCGAAGCTGCGGTGCAAGCCTTTTGCGGCGGCTGGCTGCCGGGCGCGGTGGAGCGCGACGCCCCCGCCGCGCTATGGGCCGAAGCCGATGCCCTGGCGCAGCGCACGGTCGCGGCATGGGAGCAATGGCTGGCGCACAACGCGGCGGATTTGCATGTGCCCCGACTGGCGGCGATTTGCCGGCGTCCCGGACGGATCCGCTTTGAACCCGGCTGGATCGAAGTGCATTTGCTGCTGGACGCCGCCGATGCCCGCCTGCGGCGGCTGGCGCTCGATATCGATCCCGGCTGGCTGCCGTGGCTGGGATGCGTGGTGAGGATTTGCTATGACTGAACGGTTCGACCAGGCTGAACGTCCTTCGCCCGCCCGCTTGGCGCAGCAGATACGCAAGCGCACGCGGGCGGAAGCGGCCGTGGTGGCGCTGCGGCTGTGCGTGGCGGTGCCGCGCCGCTTCGGCATGGCGCTGGCGGCCGAGTCTTCGGCCGAGTCTGCACCGTCGGCCGAAGCATGCGCCCCCCCGCTGGCGGACGCCATCGCATTTGTCCTGCGCGAGGCGGCCAGCCATGAAGTCACCATGGCGTCGCTGCCGGCATGGGAAGCCGAGCGCCTGCGCTGGCGTGAGCCGGGCGACCTGCATCCGCTCAGCAGGCTTGCAGGGGGGGGCGGCCGATCCCGCCTGGAGCGGGCTGATTGCCGACCAGGTGCTGCTGGCCGGCCTGCCGGAGCTGCACGAAGGGTATGCGGCGCTGTTCCGCCAGTTGCACCCGGATGGCGAACCCTATCCCACCGTGGCGCTGGCGCTGCACTGGCTGGAGGGCGAAAGGCCGTACGCCACCGGCGCCGTGCGTGACGCGGTGGAGGAATTGCTGCTGCATTCGCGCCTGGCGGCGCTCGGCCTGCTGCGGCTGGAGGGACGCAGCCCCTGGCACGGCCGCCTGTTGCGCCCCGGGCCCGGCGTATGGCAAGCGGTGCAGGCGCGCCCGCCGCTGCCGGGCGACGGCCTGCTGGTGGGCGGCCGCCGGAACCGGGTGACGTCGGCGCTTGCGTGCGGGCGCGGACGGCGTGGCAGGCCAGGCCTGGCGTCACGCGGGTGGCGCCGCGCGCCGGCTGGGACGCGCTGTTGCCGCCGCCGGCCGCCGAACGCCAGTTGCAGGAAGCCGTGCTGCGCGTGCGCCAGCAAATGATGGTGCTGGACGACTGGGGTTTCGAGCAGCGCCGCCATGAACGGCGCGGCAACGCACCCATTGTTTAACGTTGAGGAGGCCCTATGCCCATGACCCTGATCACGTACTGGACCAATGAGACGGCGGCGCTGGGGGCGGCGCTGGCGGCCACGCGGCTGGAGCTGGACGCCGCCCGCAAGGCGGCAATCGATGCCGGCATTGCGCTGTCGGTGGCCGGCAACACCGCCCAGCTGGCCAAGGATGCGGTGGCGGCCGCGCGCCGCAGGCTGGCCCTGGCCGCCATGCCGGCCGATGGCGAAGCGCTGCTCGACGACATGCGTTCAGCCATTGCCGCATGGCGGCAGGCGGTGGCCGAGCAGGCGGCGCAGGCCTCGGTGGCGCTGGCGGCCGACTCGCGCCGCGATGCGCTGGCCGAACGGGCCGCGGTGCAAACCATGGCGTGGCAGGAGGCCTCCAGCGCGCTGTTGAAGGAAACGGAGCTGGGCAAGATGCGCGATGCGTGGGCGCTGGCGGCCACCATGCCGCCCATCAGTGGCTTGCCGGCCGACGCCAATGCGGCGCTGATGGCCAATCAAGCGGCCGCCACCGCCAAGGTCGAAGCCGATTTCCCCAACCATGCGGATGCGGACAAGGATTTCATCGGGCGGGCGCGCCAGCGCCGGCTGTTGGCGCAAAACGTGGCGGGCGATGCGGCCGACCTGGCCGCCGCCGCGGTCACGGCCAGCACGGCGTGGCTGGAAGCGTCGAGCCGCAAGCAAGACCTGGTGGCGCGCAAGCGGCGCGAATTCGACCAGGCGGTCGGCCACTTGCGCAGCTTCGCCGAATCGAGCCCGCGCACCTTGCAGGCCATTGCCACCCTGGCGCGGCTGGCGGCCGAACCCTCGGTGCTGACCGACGCGGAGCGCGCCGAACTGATCACGGCCGACGCGGTGCTGGAAACCGACCGCGAAGACGCGCTGGCCTTGCTGACGGCGCGCGACACGGCGCAGGAACAGTTGCAGCTGGCGCAAGCGGCGTATGCGGCGGCGCTGGCGGTGGCCCGCGTCGCGGCGCCGGACCAGACCGATGAACAGTTGCGCAACGCGGACGTGGCGCTGAAAGCCAAATTCGACGCGCTGGCCAGCAAGGGCACGGCGCTGGTCGGGGCCGATATGCCGCTTGGCGACGGCAGCGGCGGCACGCCGCGCGCGGTGCTGAAGGAATGGTTTGCCGCCGTGCCGGACGCGCTGTGGGAACAGTTGGACCAGCTCGATAACAGCATCGCGATCCTGCAGGCGGCGAAAGGCACGGTGCCGGGCAACCTGGTGGCGTCGGTGGTGGCCGCGGAAGACGCGCTGGCGGTGGCGCTGGGCGACGCGCGGCTGGAGGCGCGCCAGGTGGCGGCGCGCAGCCAGGGCCTGGCCAGCCTGCAGGCGGCGGCCGACGCGTCGGCCACGCTGTCGGGCCGGCGGGAACAGGCGGCGCAGCGCTACCTGGCGCTGGCGTGATGGATATCCGCAATGAACCAACGGGAGGCGGCATGGGAGCGATCGCGTCATGCGGATGCCACGGCGCGCCTGGGCGGCGTGCACATCCACCTCGACGCGGACGGCTGGCATGCGGAAGTGGCGCAGGTGCGGATCGACGACCGCCCGACTTTGCTGGCCACCGGGCTGCAACAGGCGTTGTTGCGGCCCGGTGTGGCGGCGCCGGTGGATGCCGCCGGCCCGCTGGTGCTCAAGGGCGGCGCCGTGCTGGCCGGCACCGATATCACACTGGCGTTTGACCAGGACCTGGCGCAGGCCAGCATCACGGCTGCCGCCTTTGCGGTCAGTGAATTCACGCAAGCGGGCGGCTGGGCGGCGTTCACGGTGACGGCAACGGCGGCCCCGCCGCGCGGCGTCACCCTGGGACTGGACCGGGCACCAAAGGCCGGCGCGCTGCTGCGCATCACCGTGGCCGGTACCGGCAACGCGCCGCTGCTGTCGTCCGCCCTGATACCGGCCGGCGCGCCGACGGCCGACGCCGATGGCCGCAACGTCAGCACCAGCTTGCGCCTTGCTGGATGAGGGCAGTGCGCATACCGAGGGCAATCCGGCGGCTGACTGATGGCGGGGGCGGGCGGGGGAGGGGACGAGCACTGGCGTGACCCGCATTTCAAAGCGCCTGGCTTAAAGGGCATTCCGAGCGCACCAATCATGTCGATGTTCAGGCGCCCGGAGGCAATTGGCTCCGTCCCCCGCCCCAGGCTGCGGCCGCGCGCGATGGCTGCCAGTTGAAGATGTGCTCGGGTAAAATCGATATCCAGGCAGCCATTGGGAGCGATCGCCGGAGGTTCTCTTGTGACCGCTAGCGCCCATCAATCAGCATAGGGAGTAAAGCTTGATCCAGCTTGACAGCCAAATCGTTTCGGATATCGCGGCGCTTGAAGGGATTTACGGAACGCCCGCCGCGGCGTCGTTAAAAAAAGAAGTGACATACATTCATCCGCACTATCGAAAGTTCATCGAGGCGGCGCCGTTTGCCCTCCTGGCAACGAGCGGATCGGACGGTCTCGATGTGTCTCCCCGAGGTGACCCCGCTGGTTTTGTCCGGGTCCACGACGAATCAACCTTGCTCCTTCCCGACCGTCGCGGAAACAATCGAATAGACAGCCTGCGGAACGTCCTGCATGATTCCCGGGTCTCTCTCATCTTTTTGATACCCGGGATTGGAGAAACCTTGCGGGTCAACGGCGTCGCATCGATTCAAGTCGATCCTGGCTTGCTGTCAACCTTCAGTATCGACGGCAAATTGCCGCTTTCCGTATTGGTCGTGAAAGTCAACGCGGTGTTTTTCCAATGCTCACGCGCGATACTTCGTTCGCATCTCTGGGACCCGTCCAAGCATCGGGATCGTGGGGATTTGCCGAGCCTTGGAACCATCTTGAGGGACTTGAGTAGTGACGAAATTGATGGCCAGAAATATGATGCCGATTTGCCGTCGCGTTTATCAACAACGCTTTATTGATCCCGGCGGCGTCGCGGACGCGTACACGTGGTGCCGATTTGTCCCGGCACAATATGTTCGGTCAAGTCCAAGCCAATACGCATGACAACTGACTGCACGGCCTTCGCCGGCAGGGGCATCTTGCCGCAAGGTTTTTGTCGGCCGGGCGCTACCACTTGCAACCGTGGTCTTTCTTGTCGGTCAGCACCTGCGCCGCGATGAGCAGCGGCGCCAGGACGCCGGAACCCGCGGCGGACATCAGGCAGCCCGGGCGCGCCGCCTGCTTGATGCCGTGGCCCAGCTCATTTTCAGCGGCCAGGCCGTTGACCGGCTTGTCACGCAGTTGCGCGACGGCCGGGTCGTCCTTGCCGGCTTTGGCCAGCGCCAGTTTGCGCGCGGATTTCAGCGCGGCCGTGGTGTCAAAGGTGCCGGGCGATTTGGATGGCGGCGCGGCGAAGGGATCGGGAGCGTCGACGGGAGCATGCGCGGGGACGGCCGGCATGACGGTGATGGCGGTCGCTTCTTGCCGGGGTTCGCGTTCCTGGTCCTGATCCGGTTTCGGGCGGGGCGCGGGTTGTGCCCGGAGCGGCGCCCGCGCCAGGGCCTTGTCGCGCACCTTGGGCGGCGTGACCGGGACGGCAACAGGCGGCGGGACAGGTTCAGCGACCGGCTCCGGCTTGACGGCCGGCGTGGGCACCAGGCTGACGGTCAGCCAGCGCACCGCTTGCGCAACCGGCGGCGCGGGCCGCTGGGTCACCAGCAACGCCAGCAACCCCGCATGAATCAGCAGTGAAATGACAAGGCCGGGCGCCAGCGACCGGCTGCGATACGGTTCAATCTTCACGGCACGTCCTGCTACAGCGAAAAGTTCAGTGTAGCACTGACAATTATCAAGATGAAAAGTTGTTACATTTACTGACATGCGTGTTTACACCGCGTGGGGCCGCGCCGGTGACAGGCTGGCCAGCAGCACCGCGCCGATGATCAGCGCCCCGCCCAGCACCACGTGCGGCCCGGGCACGGCGCCAAACGCGAACCAGGCCAGCACGATCGCGTACACCGGTTCCATGCTGATGACGACGGCCACGGTTTGCGCTTTCACGGTGTCCAGCGCTTGCAGGAAAATGGTATAGGCGAGCCCGGTGCAGACCGCGCCCAGCAGCGCCAGCAACAGCCAGTCGCGCGCCGACAGGCCATCGAGCGCACCGGCGCTGAACGGCGCAATGGCGATGCAGGCCGCCAGGCATTGCCACCAGCATGATTGCGCGCTGCCGGCGCCGGGGGAGCGATAGCGGTTCAGCACGGCAATGGCCGCATAAATGGCGCCCGACAATATTCCCCACAGCAAGCCGGCGGTGCCGGCATCGGCCAGCGAAAAGCGCGGCGTGATCAGCACCATGCCGGCCGTCACCAGCAACAGCACCAGCACGTCGCGCGCCGGCGGACGGCTGCGCAGGATCACGGCTTCCAGCAGGGCGACAAAGACGGGGAAGGACGCGAACCCCAGGGTGGCCAGCGCCACGCCGCCATATTGCACCGCCATGAAAAATGTGACCCAGTGCAGCGCCAGCATGGCGCCCAGCACGCACAGGGTCGCGATCCCGCGTGGCGCCAGGCCGCGCCATGGCGCGCTGCGCGCCCATGCGGCAACCAGGGACAGCGCCAGCACGGCAAACACCGTGCGCCCGAACACGATCGCGACCGGCCCCACGTGGACGGCTTCACCGAACAGGGCGGTGCTGCCAAACAGGATGGCGGCGAGATGCAGGCGGAACAGGGCGCCGGCGCGGGAAATGGTTGGCAACACGGGCGGCATCACGGGTGGCGGCTGGGACCGCCATTTAACCTGAAGCTTTATTATTTGGCAACCACTGGCGGTGCCGGCCGCGCCGGTTTTGCCGCCGCCGACGCCGCCAGTGGGAAGCCGGTGGGAAGGCGGGTACAATGCACACTTTTGTTCCGGACAAGATTCACAGTGCAAAGCCGCCAACTCTATTTCCGCCTGCTGGGCGAGTTCCGTCCTTACCTGGGCGCCATGATTGCCACCCTGGTGGCGGTGGCGGTTGCCTCCCTCACCGACGTGCTGTTGATCGGCCAGTTGAAAAACGTGGTCGATGCGCTGCGTCCCGGGACCACGGCGTCGCTGGGCGCGGCGGCCGCTCCGGCCACCGGCTTGCTGGCCATGGTGCAGGGATGGATGGACTGGCTGCTGCCGGGCGATGCGTCGACGGCCGCACTGTGGAGCATCCCGCTGGTGATCATGGGGCTGGCGTTCCTGCGCATGGTATCGAGTTTTTTCGGTGACTACGGGTCGTCCTGGCTCAGCAACCGGGTCCAGGCCAATTTGCGGGAAAGCATGTTCGCGCGCATCCTGCGCCTGCCGAACCGTTATTACGACCAGGCTTCCACCGGCACCACCCTGTCGCGGGTGGCCTACGATGCCACGCAAGTGGCGCAGGCCGGCCTGTCGGTGGTGAACGTGTTCGTGCGTGATTCGGTCATGGCCATCGGTTACCTGGTTTCGCTGTTTCTTATTGACTGGCAGTTGGCCAGTTTTTGCCTGGGCCTGCTGCCGCTGGTGGCGGGCGTGGTGACGGTCGCGGGCCGCCGCATGCGCCGGCTGGCCGAAGATACCCAGACCTCCATGGGCGAATTGACGCGCGTGCTCGACGAAAGCATCGGTGGCCAGCGCGTCGTGAAAATTTTTGGCGGCCAGCCTTTCGAACAGCGGCGCTTTCACAAAGTGGTCAAACATAACCGCCAGCTGGCCGTCAAGCACGCGGCCACGGCGGCGCTGAACTCCGGCATCATCATGATGCTGGTGGGGATGACCTTGTCGGCGGTGATCTACTTTGCGCTGCTGCGCGCGCAGGCCGGCGCGCTGACGCCGGGCGATTTCGTCTCCTTCATGGGGGCCCTGATGGCGATGCAGTCGCCGATCAAGAGCCTGACCAAGATTAACGAACCGCTGCAGCGCGGCCTGGCCGCCGCCAAATCCGTCTATGGCCTGATCGATGCGCCGGCCGAGGTGGACCAGGGCACGCGCGCGCTGCCGCGCGCCGAAGGCCGCATTGCGGTGCAAGGCGTCAGCTTCCGCTACAACCCGGACGACCCGGACGCGGCGCCCGCGCTGCGCGACGTGTCGCTCGATATCGCGGCCGGGGAAACCGTGGCGCTGGTGGGCGGTTCGGGCAGCGGCAAGACCACGCTGGCCGGTTTGCTGCCGCGTTTTTATGACGTGGGCGCGGGCCGTATCCTGTTGGACGGCCACGACTTGCGCGACTACCGCCTGGCCGATTTGCGCGCGCAGATCGCACTGGTCAGCCAGGACGTGGTGCTGTTCAACGATACGCTGGCGGCCAATATCGCCTACGGCGACGCGGCGCCGGACCCGGCCCGCGTGGAAGCGGCCGCGCGCGCGGCCTATGCGCACGATTTCATCATGAAGCAGCCGCGGGGCTACGCCACCGAGGTCGGCGAGAACGGCTTGCGCCTGTCCGGCGGCCAGCGCCAGCGCCTGGCCATTGCGCGCGCCTTGTATAAAGATGCGCCGATCCTGATCCTGGACGAGGCGACCAGCGCGCTCGACACGGAATCGGAACGCCAGGTGCAGGCGGCGCTGGAAGTGCTGATGCGGGGCCGCACCACGCTGGTCATCGCGCACCGCCTGTCCACCATTGAAAAAGCCGACCGGATAGTCGTCATGGAATCGGGCCGTATCGCCGAGGCCGGACCGCACGCGGCGCTGCTGGCCCAGGGCGGGCATTATGCGCGGCTGTACCAGACGCAAAAGCAGGTGACCGCTTAGTCCTGCGCGGGCGGCCTGGCGTCGTCGCCCAGGATGTCCTGCACGTACAGCATGGTCACCAGCACCATTAAGGCCGCCGTCAGCGGGGTGGCCAGCGCCACGCCCGCCAGCCCGAACACGGCGCCGAACAGCACTTGCATCGCAATCGTCAGCGCGGGTGGCAGGGCCACCGTATGCTGGTCGATCAGCGGTTCCATCAGGTAACCCTGCACCACCTGGATGCCGCCAAACAGCAGCGCCACATATAGCGCCTGTTCCGGACTGGCGGAAAACGCGATCAGCAAGGCCGGGACACCCGCCATCAGCGGCCCCAGATAGGGAATGAAATCGAGCAGACCGGCAATGATGCCCAGGATTAACGCCAGCGGGATGCCCAGCAGCGACAGGCCGACGGCGGTCAGGATGCCGGCGGTCAGCATCGACAGCGCTTTGCCCATCAGCCATTTCGCCAGCGTGCCGCCCAGTTCGTCCAGCACCGCGCGGGCGCGCGGACGGCGCCGGACCGGCACCAGCCGCACCATGCCGTCGATATACAGGCGCGGCCGCGCCGCGAAATAGACACCGGCAAACACGATGATCAGGGTATTGCCCAGCGCCCCCAGCACGCCGGAAAAGAACAGGCCCGCATTCGGCGCCAGCGCCGCCATCTGGCTGGCGATCTGCTTATTGCTGGGCAATTCGGCCAGCAGGCTTCGCAGGCGCGGATAGCCTGACAGCGTGGCGCGCACCTGGTCCAGCGAGGTCGGCACCACCTGGGCCAGGTGGCTGGCCTGCTCCGACAACTGCGGCGCCATCAGCCAGCCGGCCAGGCCCAAGGTCGCCGCCATCAGGCCCGTGACGATGGCCAGCGCCGCCGTGTGCGAGCGAATGCGCAGGCGGTGCCGCAGGGCGCTGCTTAACGCGTGCAGCAGGATGGCGAACAGGATGCAGGCGAAGATCAGCAACAGGGCGTCGGCGGCGAACCACAGGCCGGCCAGGACCAGCAGGAACAGCGCGGCCAGGCCGTCCACCAGCACCACGCGGTGCAGGAAGCCCCGTTCGGTATGGGCGGGGAGCGCGGCGGGCGCGGCTGCCGGACCGGAGGACGATGCCGCTGCGGATTCCGTGTGTTGCGAGGGCGCCGGCGGCGCGGCGGTGGATGGCGCCGGGGCCGCCCCGGCTGGCGGCGCGGCTGCACTGTCCTGCGCGGCATTGGCTGATCGCTGATCCATGTTCCATCATTGCGCATTTCTGCCGTGGGCGACGCACGCTCAGGCCGCCGGCAATTCCGGCCGTCAATTTCCTCCCTTAGTCCAGCGTCCCCAGGTAAGCCGCGATGTCGCGCGCATCGCGTTCCGTGACGCCCATCGCCGGCATGGCGGTGCGCGGGTCGACCCCTTGTGGCGCGCGGATCCAGCGCGCCAGGTTGTCCGGCGTGTTGGGCAGCTTGCCTGCGATCAGGGTCCGGCTGGCGATGCCGGCCAGTGGCGGGCCGATATGGATCCGGCTGCCGGTGATGCCGGGAATCATGTGGCAGGCGTGGCAGGCATACTGGGTCAGAGCCAGTTTGCCCCGGCGCGCGTCGGGCGGGGCTGGTTGGCTGGACGTGGCCGGGGCCTTGGCGCCGGACAAGACCGTTGCGGCCGGCAAGGGCGGCGCCGCGTCCCGCGGATGGGTTGCCATGGCCGTGTCCAGCAGGCTTGCATAGCCGGCCGGTGTCAGCCCCGGCAAACGCTGCAGGAATGCCACGACCGCCCACATTTCCTGCTCGCTCAAATGAAATTGCCAGGCAGGCATGCCGCTCATTTTGATGCCGTGCCGGGTGATCCAGTACAGTTCAGCGGGTTCCCATTTCCGCGCAGCATCAATCAAGCCCCCCGGTGCCGGCTGCATGCTCATGGCGTACGGTTGCGGCGCGATGCCCGGTCCGCCGTGGCAGCCGGCACAGCGCGTGGCATACACGCCGGCGCCTTGCCGCGCCTGCAGGTGGTCAAGCATCGGCGCCCGGATCGCCGCGGCCTGCCGCCGTACCGACGCGCGCATGGTGGCTTCCAGCACGCTGTGGGTCAGCTGGAAATGCTGGTCGGTCGACGCCACGTCATACAGGCCCAGTCCGACGACGGCGCCGCCCACCGCCGCGGCGCCCAGCCCCAGCGCCACGGCGCCCAAGGCCGCGCCGCGCAGCATGTTCCGGTTCAGGATTGTCGCCATCGCACCGTTGCACCGTCGTTGAATTGCGGTTGAGCGGCCTTGACACCGCTGTTGTACATCAAGCCATGTTGAATGATTGTATGCTTGGTTCGACATTCATCAGGACACGCCAGGATGCCCCTGCCATTGCGCTGCGCGATTGCGATGTTGACCATGGTTGCCGCGACGGCCGCCCCGGGCGCGCCTGTCGGTGAAGAATTGCTGGGAGGAAATGTTGAGCGGGGGCAGCGTTTGCTGGCCCAATACCAGTGCGCCAGTTGTCACCGCATTCCCGGTGTGGAGGGCCCGCAACGGCAAGCCGGGCCGGCCCTGGACGCCATCGGGCACGCCGCCTACATCGCGGGACACTTGCCCAATACACCCGCCATGCTGGCCCGTTTCGTGCAGAACCCGCCGCTGGTGAAGCCGGGCACGATGATGCCGGCACTGGGCGTCACGGCGGCGGACGCGCGCGACATGGCGGCGTACTTGCACCGCCTGCGCTGAGCCATGGACCCGGTCTTGACTCCCGCCGGCGTGGACGCGATCGCACTGTCCCGTTTCACGTGGCTGTTGTGCGGCGGCGCGGCGCTGGTGTTCCTGCTGGTCATGGCGGTATTGGGCGGGGCGTTGCGCGGCGGCGGGAAGGTGTTGCGGTGGCCGCGCTGGCTGGCCGTGGCGGTGCTGGCGCCCGCCATCGTGCTGGCGGCGCTGTTCGCTTATGCCACATGGGGCGGTGTGCCGTACGGCACGGCGGCGGACGGACGGCCGGCCGGCATGCCGGCCGGGGCGCTGGTGATCCGCGTGACGGCGCACATGTGGTGGTGGGAAGTGCGCTATCCCGGCCCGGACGGCGGCATCGTGCTGGCCAATGAAGTGCACCTGCCGGCCGGGCGCACCGTGTGGCTGGCGCTCGACAGCGCGGACGTGATCCACACCTTCTGGGTGCCCGCGCTGTCGGGCAAGGTCGACATGTTGCCGGGCAAGGTGCGCCATTTGCCGCTGACCGCCGTGCGGCCCGGCGCGTGGCGCGGCCAGTGCGCGGAATATTGCGGGTTGCAGCACGCGCGCATGGCGTTGCGGGTGGTGGCGCACGCGGAACCGGACTTCGACCGCTGGCTGGCGCGCCAGGCCATGCCCGCCGTGGCCGATGGTGGACGGCATGCGGCGGCGCGCGCGCTGTTTGCCGCGCGCTGCGCCGCGTGCCATACGGTGCGCGGCGCGGGAGCCGGGACGGCGCCGGGTGCGCGGACGGCGCTGATGGCACAGTTTGACCAGGCGGGGCCGGTGGGGCGGCCCGGGCCGGTGGGCCCGGATTTGACGCACGTTGCCAGCCGCACGGCGCTGGGCGCGGGCGCCTTGCCCAACAGTCCGGGCGCGCTGGCGGCGTGGCTGGCCGCACCGCACCGGTACAAGGAGGGGATCCGCATGCCGGACCCGCGACTGGCGGCCGGTGACTTGCAGGCGCTGGCGGCGTGGCTGGAGACGTTGCAATGATGGCCGGGAATGACGGCCTGCCCAGCGGCATGCCGCGCCCGCCCGATGAGCTGGCGCGGCTCGAGCGCGCATGGCGGACGCCGCGCGGCTGGCGTTTCATCTCGTCGGTCAACAACACCAATATCGGCCGCCTGTACATCGGGACGGCGCTGCTGTTCTTTATCCTGGCCGGCGTGCTGGGACTGCTGATGCGGTTGCAACTGGCGGCGCCCGGCAACACCTTGCTGGGACCGGGCACCTACAACCAGGTGTTCACGATGCACGGTACCGTGATGATGTTCCTGTTCGCGATCCCGGTGGTGGAGGCGTTTGCCGTCTACCTGTTGCCCAATATGCTGGGTGCGCGCGACTTGCCGTTTCCCCGGCTGTCCGCCTATGCCTACTGGGCCTACGCGATCGGCGGCGTGGCCTTCTTTTGCACGCTGTTGGTGGGGCTGGCGCCCGATGGCGGCTGGTTCATGTATCCGCCGCTGACGGGCAAGGCGTATTCGCCCGGGCTGGGCGCGGATTTCTGGCTGCTGGGCATCGGGTTCATTGAAATTTCCGCGATTGCCGGCGCCATCGAGCTGGTGGTCGGGATTTTATTCACCCGTGCGCCCGGCATGACGCTGTCGCGCATGCCGGTGTATGCCTGGGCCATGCTGGTGGTGGGCGTCATGATCGTGTTCGCGTTTCCCGCCGTGATTGCGGGCACGGCGCTGCTGGAACTGGAACGGGCCTGGGACTGGCCGTTCTTCATTGCCGAACGGGGCGGCGACCCGTTGCTGTGGCAGCACCTGTTCTGGTTTTTCGGCCACCCCGAGGTCTACATCATCTTCCTGCCGGCGGCCGGCATGGTGTCGACCATGCTGCCCGCGTTGACGGGGGTACGGCTGCCGGGGCGCCGCGCCGTCGTCGCCTCGCTGGTGGCCACGGGCGGCGTCAGCTTTGCACTGTGGGCGCACCACATGTTTGCCGCCGGGCTGGGACCGTCGATGGCGGTGCTGGTGTCGGCCGCCAGCATGGTGGTGGCGCTGCCGGCGTCGGTGCAGGTGTGCGCCTGGCTCGCCGCGCTGTGGCTGGGGACGCCGCGCTGGAGCGCGCCGCTGCTGTTCATCGCGGGGTTCCTGTGCCTGTTTACCCTGGGTGGGCTGACGGGGGTGATGGTGGCGGCGCTGCCGTTCGACTGGCAGGCGCACGATACCTATTTCATCGTCGCGCACCTGCACTACGTCCTGATCGGCGGCATGCTGTTTCCCGTGTTCGCCGCGATGTATTACTGGTTCCCCCTGCTGCACGGACACTGCCTGCCGGAATGGTCCGCGCGCTGGATCTTCGGCCTGATGTTTGGTGGTTTCAACCTGGCTTTTTTCCCCATGCATATCGCGGGCTTGCTGGGCATGCCGCGCCGCATTTATACCTATGACGCCGGCCTGGGCTGGGATGCCTATAACCTGGCGTCGACCATCGGTGCCTTCGTGTTTGCGACCGGTGTGCTGTGGTTCGCGGTGGACGTGGCGCGCACGCTGTGGCGGCCCGGCCGCCCGAAAGGCAATCCGTGGCGGGCCGCCACCCTCGAATGGCTGCCGGCGGACGATTATGGCACCCGCAGCATCCCGCAGGTGTATGGCGAAGAACCGCTGTGGGAACAGCCCGCCCTGGCCGATGAAGTGGAACAGGGAAGGCACTGGCTGCCCGGCACCGCCACCGGGCGGCGCGAAACCATCGTCGCCACCTGGCGCGATGCGCGGCCCTGGTATCTGCTGGTGTTGCCGGGCGACAGTTGGTGGCCGCCGCTGGCCGCGCTGGGGACGGCGGGATTTTTCCTGTTGCTGACGGTGCAGCAGGCGCTCGCGGCGTGGTTGTGCGGGCTGGTGGCGGCCGGCGCCGTGCTGGCGTGGTTGTGGCAGCTGGACCGGCCGCCACGGGTGCGGGCGGTGCCGGTGGCGGACGCGGTGACGCTGCCGGTGGGGGGCGCGGGCGCATCGGCAGCAACTGATGCGGGTGCCGGCGCGGCCGGTGCGGAGACAGAGGCGGCGGCGGATGCCGGGGCCGGGGTGGTCGCGGGGAGCGTTGCCCGCCGCGCCTGGCACGCCTGGTGGGCCATGGTGATTTTATTGGTGGTCGATGGCGCGATTTTCGCGTCGTTGATCTATGCCTACCTGCACGTGGGCATGCTGCTCGATGTCTGCCCGCCGCCGGGCGCGGGCTTGCCCGGCCCGGGGCGGCGCTGGCTGGCCTGCGGCCTGTTAGTGGCGGGATCGGCCGCGATGGCGGCCGCGTGCGGGCGCCGCCGCGTCACGGGCGCGCGCGCGGCGGCGTGGCACGGCAAGCCGAACGCCGCATCAGGCGTGCCGCTGGCGGCATGGATAGCTGTGGCGCTGCTGTGTTCCGTGGCCGGGCTGGCGGCCGGGGTGTCGGGACTGGAGTGGGCGCCGGTGCGCAGCGCATGGCATGCGGCGCTGGCGGTACTGGCCGCGTACTGCGGCTTGCACGCGATCGTGCTGGTGGTGCTCGCGTGTTACCTGTGGGCGCGCGTCGCGGCCGGCTTGCTGACCCCGCACAGCCGCGCGTCGCTCGACTGCTGCGCGCTGTTCTGGCATGCCACCGGCGCGCAGGGGATCGGCCTGATGCTGTTGCTGTCGCTGCGGCTTTAGAACGAATACACCAGCGTCAGCGAGGTTTGCGTATCCGTGCTTTTCTTGTCTTCCGGCGCATTGGTGTCGTTGCGGGCGCTGAAGGCGGCTTTCATTTGCATGGTGCCGTTGATCTTCGTGCTGAGCGCGGTCTCGGCCTGCGAGTGCAGGTTCGAGGTGCCTTTTTCCATGCTGACGGTTTGCGTAAACAGCGCGGTCGGGCTGACTTGCCAGCGGTAAGAGGCGGCGCCGCGCACCGTCATGCCATTTTCCGTCTCGCCGGTGGCGTTCCTGCCGATGAAGTAGCCGGGACCGAGTTCGACGTCCAGGGTCTTGTCGCGCGAACGGAACCAGCGCGTGCTGTAACCGACCGACAGCGAGCTGTAGCGGGCGTAAGCGCCAAACTCGTCATTCACGTGCGAGCCCAGCACGAACAGTTTCTTGTTGTGGTCTTCCAGGTGGTAGGCGGCCTTGGCGGAGGCGGCGAAGCGTTCGGCCGAACGGGTACGGTGTTTTTCGCCCAGGTCGTCGACGGTCCGGTCTTCCTTGAAGAAGCCGGAAAACATGTACTGGTTGCTCCAGTCTTCCAGTTCCTGGCGGGCGTCGATCTTGCCCGTGATGGAAGTGCCGGAGGTGTTGCCGGTGGTGGTGATGGCGCCGAGCTCGGCGGCGGTGGACCAGGTGCGGTCCGGGTTGTCGTCGGCGCGGGCGGCGCCTTGCGCGGCGGCCAGCGCCAGGGCGATCAGGAATGTGGTTTTCATCGGCGGTGGGCCGGTGCAGCGGAGCCCGGCCGGTAGCGGTAACTGAGGGAAACGCATTGTACCTGATGGGTTCGCCTGCCGCCGCGGGCGTTACAACCTGTAACCGTCCGCGACAGGCCGCCATCCGCCGTGCGGTGGTTATGCCGCGAACCCGCCGTCGATATTCAGGCTGGCGCCGGTAACGAAAGCGGCTTCCGGGCTGGCCAGGTATGCCACCATGCCGGCGATTTCCGCCGCCGTGCCGTGGCGGGCGATGGCCATCAGGCCGTGCAGGTGGGTGGCGAAATCGCCGCTGCCGGGGTTCATTTCCGTGTCGACCGGGCCGGGCTGCACGTTATTGATGGTGATGCCGCGTGGACCGAGGTCGCGGGCGAAGCCCTGCACCAGGCCGAGCAGGGCGGACTTGCTCATCGCGTAGGCGCCGCCGCCGGCGAACGGCATGCGGTGCGCATTGGTGCTGCCGATATTGATAATGCGCCCGCCCGGCGCCATGAACGGCAGCGCGGCCTGGATCGCGATAAACACGGCGCGCACATTGACGGCCCAGGTCTGGTCGAAGTCCGCCAGCGCAAGCGTGGCGACGTCGCCCAGGCGCAGGATGCCGGCATTGTTGACGAGGATATCGATCTTGCCGAATTCCTGGCCGGCGCGTTCGACGGCGGCGCGCAGCGCGTCGGCATCGGCGGCGTCGGCGCGGATCGGCAGCGCGCGGCCGCCTTGCGCTTCGATCTCGGCGGCCAGCGCATGGGCGGCCGCGTCGGCTTGCTGGTAGGTGAAGGCCACGGTGGCGCCGTCGCGCGCCAGGCGGCGTACGATGCCGGCGCCGATGCCGCGCGAACCGCCGGTGACGAAAGCGGTCTTGCCTGCAAATGAGTTCGTGGTGGTGGACATGCTGTTCTCCTTGGGGGTGGGTGGTTGATGGAGTCCAGTATGGTCGGTCGATTCTTGCCCCGGTAGCTGGTAATGGGTCAATGCAGTTTCAACCATTGGTATAAAATCGTCTGAATTCACCCACCGGATTAAATTTTGCAATTAACGAAGATATGGAACCGCTGAATTATCTTGCCTCGTTTATCCAGTCGGCCGAAACCGGCAGTTTTTCCGCGGCGGCGCGCCGCCTGGGCCTGACCCCGGCCGCCGTCAGCAAGAATGTCGCGCGGCTGGAGGCGTCGGTCGGCGTGCGGCTGTTCCAGCGCAGCACGCGCAGCCTGACGCTGACCACCGGCGGCGAACGGTTCTTGCAGCAGGTCGGCGGCCCGTTTGCCGGGGTGCTGGAAGCCATCGAGGGCGTCCCGAAAGACGACGGGCAGCCGGCCGGCGTCCTGAAAGTCGGCGTGGCGCACGCCTTCGGACGCGAATACCTGTTGCCGCTGCTCGACGGCTTCCTCGACCGCTATCCGGCGGTCTTGCCGGACTGGCACTTTGACAACCGCGCGGTGGACTTGGTCGGCGACGGCTTTGATGTGGCGGTCGGCGGCGGCATCCCGCTGTCGCAGGGCGTGATTGCCCGTGAGCTGATGCGCACCGACGTGGTGGCGGTGGCGTCGCCCGGCTATATGCGGGGCAGGGTGCCACCCGGCCACCCGTCCGAGCTGGCGCAACTGGACGGCATCGTGCGGCGCTCGGTTTCCACGGGGCGCGCCAAGGCGTGGACCCTGCGCCATCCGAATGGCGACGAAGGCCTGGCCGCGCCGCGTCCGCGCGTGATTTTCGACGATCCGGAAGCCATGGCCCATGCGGCCTTGCGCGGCTACGGCGTGGCGGTGCTGCCGATGGCGCACGCGGCGCCATGGCTCGGGCAGGGCAAGCTGGTGCGCCTGCTGCCGGGCTGGCGCGGCGATGCGGGCCCGGTCTCGATCTATTATGCGAGCAAGAAGCTGCTGCCGGCGAAGACGCGGGCCTTTGTCGAGCACGTGATGGCGCATTTCCGCCAGCCGGAGGTGGCGGCCTGGTTCGACAGCACGCGCTATCCCTGACGTGGCCCGGGGCGGCCCTAAGGTTCGACCGAATGCGAGCGCTTCATGCAGCGCAGCACAAAGGTCGAGCGGCTGTGGCGCAGGCCGGGCAATTTATACAGTTTGCGGCGCAGGAATTCCTCATAGCCCGCGGTGCCGGCCACCGCCACCTTGATCAGGTAATCGTATTCGCCGGTCAGCAAATACGCTTCCATCACTTCCGGCAACAGCGCCAGTGCTTCGCCAAACTTTTCCAGCATGTCGTCGTCGTGCCGCTCCAGGGTGACTTCGATCAGCACGGTGTCCGGCAAGCCCAGCGCCTTCTGGTTCAGCAGCGCCGTATAGCCCTCGATGACGCCGGATTCCTCCAGCGCCTTGACCCGGTTCCAGCATGGCGTGGTGGACAGGCCGACCTGTTCCGCCAGCTTGGTGTTCGACAGCCGCCCGTCGCGGCGCAGCGCCCGCAAGATGCGGCGGTCGGTTTCATCGAGATGATTGGGGTAGGAATGATCTTCCATGGATTGCTTAAAATGAAGATGAATATTCTCCATTCTAATGGAAAGCGGATAATCTTTGGATGCCTATTCCCGGGCGTGGCACGCATACTGGTAGCCATCAACACGCCGAACAGGATCGTCAACATGAGCCAGCCACCGAGCCACCAAAAGACCTTGCGCTTCGCCATCGAAGCCGATGCCGCCCTGTCCACCCTGGAAAATGCGCTGGCCATCATCCGCCGCACCGGCATTACGCTCGACGGCATGCGGATTGCGCCGGGGGTGGACGGGATGGATGTGTGGATGCGGCTGGCCGCGGCGGAAGAGGATGCGCTGACCCTGTGCCGCATGCGCCTGCATAACGTGGTGGGCGTGTTGCCGATCCGCGAATTCTCCCGTCCGGTCGCCATCGAACCGGGGGCGGCCGCGCAGGCCGCCTAGCGCCGCGCGGGTTTGCCGTGAGCCGGCTCAGCCCGGCAAATACGCGTACTTGAACGCAAACACGATGGCGATCACCCACACCACGGGCTTGACTTCCCGTGCGCGGCCGGTCGCCAGTTTCAGCACCGCGTAGGTAATGAAACCGAACGCGATGCCGTGCGCGATCGAATACGTAAACGGAATCAGCATGGCGGTGATGGCGGCCGGGATGCTTTCCGTGGTCTCGCCCCATTCCAGGTCCGCCAGGTCGCGCAGCATCAGGCACGACACGAACAGCAGCGCCGGCGCGGTGGCATAGGCGGGCACCACCCCGGCCAGCGGCGATATGAACAGGCAGGCCAGGAACAGCACCGCCACCGTCAGCGCCGTCAGGCCGGTGCGCCCGCCGGCCTGCACCCCGGCCGCGCTTTCCACGTAGGCCGTGGTGCTGGACGTGCCCAGCAGGGAGCCGGCGACGATCGCGCCGGAGTCGGCCAGCAGCGCCTTGTTCAGGCGTTCCATCTTGCCCGGCACCAGCAGGCCCGCGCGGTTGGCCACGCCCATCAGGGTGCCGGTGGCGTCAAACAGTTCGACCAGGAAGAACACCAGCACCACGTTGACGATGCCGACCGACAGCGCGCCGCCGATATCGAGTTTCAGGAAGGTCGGATCGAGCGACGGCGGCGCGGAAAACAGGCCGTTGAACTGGTTGCCGCCAAATACAAAGCTGAGCAGGGTGACCGCCACGATGCCGATCAGGATCGCCCCCTTGACCTTCAGGCGGTCCAGCGCGACGATCAGCATGAAGCCGAAAATCGCCATCAGCGCCGGCGGTTTATGCAGATCCCCGGCGGCGATCATGGTGGCGGGATTGGCCGTCACGATGCCGGCGCTCTTGAGCGCGATCAGCCCCAGGAACAGGCCCAGGCCGACGGTGATGGCGGTGCGCAGCGAATGGGGAATCCCGTTGACGATCATGCCCCGCAGGCCCAGCAGGCTGACGATGATAAACAAGCAGCCGGAAATGAACACGGCGCCCAGCGCCGATTGCCACGGCACCCCCATGCCCAGCACCACCGCATAGGCGAAATACGCGTTCAGGCCCATGCCGGGCGCCATGCCGATCGGGTAATTCGCGTACAGCGCCATGATGGTGGTGCCCAGCGCGGCGGCCAGGCAGGTGGCGACAAACACGGCTTCCTTCGGCACGCCCGCGTCGCCGAGGATGGCCGGGTTGACGAAGATAATGTACGCCATGGTGAGGAAGGTGGTGATGCCGGCCACGATTTCCGTGCGGACGTCGGTGCCGTTTTCCCTCAGCTTGAACAACTTCTCCGTGATGGACATGGTTCCCCCCAGGTTTTTCTTGCCAGCATATCACTTCGCGGCCAGCCGCCAAACGCCGTTGTGTATCGATACGGTATGGGTAATCGATAGTTGGTGCAGGAAGCGCACATCGTGCGACACCACCGCCAGCGCCCCGGGCCAGGCCGCCAGCGCCTGCTCCAGCGCTTCGATCGACGCCAGGTCGAGGTGATTGGTCGGCTCATCGAGCAGCAGCAGGCGGGCCGGTTCGCGCCGCCACAGCGCGCACGCCAGCGCGGCCTTCAGCCGTTCGCCGCCGGACAGGCTGGCGGCCGGCGTTGCTACCTGCGCGGCGCCGAGTCCCAGCAGCGCCAGGCGGCTGCGCAATTCGCCCTCGGCCAGCGGCGTGTCCAGTTCCCGCAAGCGCTGCAACACCGTCAGGTGCGGCGGCAGCAGCGCCTCCGCGTGCTGGTCCAGCCATGCCAACGGCACGCAGGCGCGGCAGGCGCCCGTCGCCGGGGCCACTTGCCCGGCCAGCATCCGCAACAAGGTGCTCTTGCCGCAGCCGTTCGGGCCGGTGACGGCAATGCGCTGCGGCCCGCTCCAGGTCATGGTGGCTTCATGCGGTTTACCGTCCAAGGCGGGCCAGGGCGCCACCGCGCGCTCGAACACGGCCACCTGTTTGCCGGATGGCACTGTGGAGGCGGGCAGCACCAGCGCCCTGGCGGCCGGAGCATGGACCCGGGCCGCCGCCGCGCGCACGCTGTCGTCGAGCGCGGCGCGCGATGCGGCATCGCGTACCGCGTCGCGGCCACCGGACTCTTGCGCGCGGCGCTGCAATTGCCCTTTTAATATGGGCGCGATATTCGCCTCCTGCCCGGCGCGCCGGTTGCGTGCCGCACGCGCCTGGCGGCGGTCATGCTGGTCGCGCAAGTCGCCCAGGCTGCGTTCGCGCGTGGTGCGGGCGTGCTCGAGGGCCGCTTGGGCGGCGGCCTGGCCCGCGTCGCGCATCGCCGCGTAGTGCGTGTAGTTGCCGATATGGACCGCCAGCGCGCCCCCTTCCAGCGCGGCAATCGCGTCCATGCGGTCCAGCAGTTCGCGGTCATGGCTGATGACAAAGGCGCCGCCGCGCCAGGCGGCGAGCTTGCGGTGCAGCCAGTCGCGCCCGGCGCCATCGAGGTGATTGCTTGGCTCGTCGAGCACCAGCCACGACGCGCCGGACAGGAAGGCGCCCGCCAGCGCCACCCGCATCAGCTGACCGCCGCTCAGCGCCGCGGCCGGATGGTCCAGGGTCCATCCCGGCATGCCGGCATCGGCCAGTTCGTTGCCGAACGCATCGGCCAGGTGCCAGCGCCCGTCGAGCAATTCGACGTCACCGCTGTCGGCATTGCCACGGGCTACCCGCGCCAGCGCTGCCGCCAGCGGCGCCAGTCCCGCCACGTCTGCCACGGTGGCGCCGGGCAGGGGCCGGATTTCCTGCGGCGTCCAGGCGCAACGGCCGGGGCGCAGCACGGCGCCGCAGGACGGCGGCAGCAGCCCGGCCAGCAGGCGGCCAAGGAGGCTTTTGCCGGCGCCATTCGGGCCGACCAGGCCGGTTTTGACGGCGGGGAACACGGCATCGAGGCCGCTGAACAGCGCACGGCCGGACGGCAGCACGCAGGCAACCGCGCGCAACACCAGCGGCATGCCGGACGTATTGCCTTCGGTAATAACAAGGGAAGCCGCGCCAGCGGCAGGCAACAGGGAATCTCGCATAAGTAAGCTCCGGAATTCGGTGGGCAGGCACAGCGCACGGCTGTGGACGCAATCGAATCGGCTTACTTGGTCATCGGCGGAGGCTCCGTGGGGGAAGGATGGCAAACGCGGCCCGCTTTTGTAGGCGGGCGGGCAACGTTCGCAGTATAGCGGATTTTTGTGGCATGAAGCCAGCGGGCGGGACCGGCTTGCGTCACGGCGATCTTGCTTTGCCAGCAACAAGCGGTAAAATGGGCCTTCCGCATCCACCCTTCGGCGATGAAACTACGTACACATTACTGGTTGCTGGCGTTCTGTATCGTGTGCCCGATCGCCGTATTCTTCAGTATCGCCCTGGATATGCTGCTGACCGCGCAGCGCGAAGTGGCGATGCGGCACATCGAGGAGAGCGCGCGTTCGGCGCGCCAGGAACTCGATGCGGAAATCCGCCGTGCGCAGTCGGTGCTGCGCGCGCTGGCGTATTCGCAGGCGCTCGACAGCGCCGACTATGCCCGTTTTTACCGCGAAGCGCTGGCCGCCAACGCGGGCCAGGGCGCGTGGATGATCCTGTACGACGAGGAAGGCCAGCAACTGGTCAACACCCGGCTGGCCCATGGCGACGCCTTGCCGAAACGGCCCGACGTGAATGTCCTGAAAGGCATGCTGGCGACCGATAAAGGCCTGGTGTCCAGCGTCAAGTGGGGGCCGGCGCTGAAACAGCACTTCGTGACGGTGGAGCAGCCCGTGACCACGGCGTCGGGCCGGCGCCACGTATTGTCGCAGGCGTTCACGCCATCGTATTTCACCCGGACCTATGCCGGCCGGGTGATCCCCGAATCGTGGCCGGTGTGGGTGATCGACGGCAAAGGCACGATGATTTCGCGGCGCGACATGGGCGAAGCGAAGACCGGCAACCCGGTGCCGTCCGACGTGCTGATGGCGATCCGCGCCAAGCCCTCGGGCGCTCTGCGCCATACCACGGTGGACGGCGCCGATATCCATGGCTACTTTGTACATTCGGCGCTGTCGGACTGGGTCGTGGTGGTGGGGGCGCCGGTGTCGGAAGTCAATGCCGCCGTCCTGCGCGGCATGTCGGTCGCGGTGGCGGGCTTTTTGCTGGCGATCGCCGCCGCGGTGGGGCTGGGCGTGCATACCGGCAAGCGGCTGGTGCGGTTCGTGTCGAACGCGTCGCGGGCGGCGCGGGCGCTGGGCGGCGAGTCGGCGGTGGCGGTGCTGCGCAAGTCGAACATCGGCGAGATGGAAGCGCTCAACGACGCGCTGCGGGAAGCCGATGCGCGCTTGCGGCGGGAAATGGAATCGCGCGCCCAGGCCGAACGCGAACGCAACACCTTGCTGGACCGCGAGCGCGCCGCGCGCACCCATGCGGAAGAACAGAACGCCGCCAAGGATGAATTCCTCGCCATGCTGGGCCATGAATTGCGCAACCCGCTGGGCGCGATCACCAGCGCGGTGGCGGTGCTGGACCATGCCTGCCTGCCCGGCATGCCGGCCGAGGCGTCCAGCCGGGCGCGCGACGTGCTGCGCCGCCAGTCCGCGCATCTGCGCTCGCTGGTCGATGATTTATTGGAAGTGAACCGCGCGCTGATGGGCAAGCTGGCGCTGAACCGCCAGCGCATGGACCTGGGCGAAGCGGTGCGCAGTTGCGTGGAGATGGCGCAGTCGAGCGGCAAGCTGAAAACCCACACGGTCGACACCGTGTTGTCTCCGGCGCCGGTGCAGGCGGACGGCACCCGGCTGGCGCAAATCATCGACAACATCCTCGACAACGCCGTCAAATACAGCCCGCCCGGCACCCGCATCACGCTCTCCGTGCGGCAGGAAGGAGACGAGGCGGTGATGTCGGTGCGCGATGAAGGGGTTGGCATCACCCCGGACTTGCTGCCGCACGTGTTCAAGGTCTTCGTGCAGGGCAAGCAGACTTTGCAGCGGGTGCAGGGCGGCCTGGGCATCGGCCTGACCCTGGTGCGGCGGCTGGTGGAAATGCATGGCGGCGTGATCGCCGTCATGAGCGAGGGCGCCAACCAGGGCGCCACCGTGATCGTGCGCCTGCCGCTGGCCGACGCGCCGCAGAAGGCGCTGCCGGTGACGGCGGGGGACGATGCCGGGGCGTGGTGGCGCTAGCCCGGTTACCGTTTATTGATGGGAAATTTGAGGGGTGTAACCATGCAGGTATTGCGTCAGCGGATGGACCCGTTGGCGCGATATCCTGGTGCATTTGGCGGTGATTTCCGCCACGGTGTCTTCAAACGACAGCACATAACCGCCATTGACGTAGATGTCGATATTCCGGCGCGCGCCCCCGTAAGTAATGCCGATATAGGTAATGTCGTCATGCTGGTTGGGACCGGTCGTCGCCACATGGATATGCGGGTATTCGACGGCAACATCCCGCCTGACATCGTTTACCGTCACAACCGGAACAACTGGCTGAATATCCGCGCCGCCATCAGCCCCACCTGGGTGTGCTGCTGGCCCGGCGTCATCAGCCGCGCCAGGATTTGCATGGCTTCCTCCTTGCTCTCTGAACTGGCCAGGCGCGCTTCGAGCAGGCGCAGTTCGCTGCCGATGGCTTCCCACGCGTGTTCATCTTCCGGGAAGGCGTGGCGGATCACCGGGCGCTCCGGCTGGCGCGGCGGCGACGGGGTGTAGTTGGCGGTGCGGGGCGGCGGCGCGTCCAGCGCATCGCGCGGCGGCATCACGGCTTGCGGTCCTGGCGCGGCGGCCGGCAGCGCCAGGCGGCCGGCCAGTGTGTGCAGCCGGTAGCCATTGTCGACGCGGCGGTAAAAGCCCGCCGGGTCGGTGACCCGCGCCATCACGCCGCGCAGGGTGAACAGCGCGGAAGGGGCGCTGCCGGCCGCATCGGCGGGCTGGACAAAGGCGTCGGCGTCGGCGCCCAGTTCATTCAATTCGTGGCGCGCCGCCAGCAGGGCGGTGGACGCTTGCTGGCGTCCGATGTTATAGCCGATCAGTTCGGCCAGGTGGACGTCCGCGTGCCGCGCCAGGGCCAGTTCCACCGCGGCGCCGCGGCAGGCCGCGCCATCCTGCGGCGCCGGCGGCAGCGCGCCATGGGCTTCCAGCAGCGCCAGGTATTGCAAGTACTGGTTGTGGCCGGGGATGCCATGGCCGGTGTAATCGAGGTAGCTGGCCACCATCGGCTGGAAATCCTCATCGTCCCAGCGCTGCAATATGCCATACAGCGAGGCGCCCGCCGCCAGCCGCGCCGGGGCGGCGCTGGCGAGGAATTGGCGCATTTGCGCGACGTTGGCGAAGTGGCGCCGTGGCGCGCCGTCGGCGCGCTGTTGCTGGTAGCCGTGGTACGCGGCCAGCGCCTGCTCCGCCTGCCGGCCCAGCCAGTCGCCCAGCAAATCGTAATGCGGCGGCAAGCCGTCCGGCAGGGCGCTGGCCAGGTCCAGTTGCAGGCGCAAATATTGATCGGCATCGTCCGGCCATGCGAGGTGGTCCGACAGTGTGGCGAAAATGCGGCACGTGGTGTCCGGTGCCGGTGCGGCGGAAGGTAACATGGCTCTCCTCTCCCTGTAGTTTTTTCCAGTATGCAATTTCAGCAAAACAATGCGTAGCGGAGTGTGGCGCGTTATGCTGTAAGACTACGCCGACAGTAGTGAAAAATCATGTAAAAAGGTTATTCACTGATGCGGCAGTGGTACACTGTCATGATCGCAGTCAATATTCGTATTTCTAATTCAAGTATCACATTCGACCAACGTTTCAGGTGTCATTATGGATCTTCAGCCACTCGCCGTACCCGGCGCCATCGTCCTGTGTCCCGAGGGGCGGATCGACCACACCCACGCCGATTCCTTCAAGACCGCGCTCGATTCGCACCTGGGCGCCTGTACCGCCGGCGGCCCGCTGCTGGTGCTGGACTTTGCCCGGGTCAGCTACATTTCCAGCATCGGCCTGCGGGCGCTGATGCTGGCGGTGAAGCAGGTCAAGGCGCAGGGCGGACGCATGGTGCTGGCGGGCTTGTCGCCGCTGGTGCTGGAAGTGTTCAAGATCAGCCGGTTTGACATGCTGTTCCAGATCTTTGCCGACCGTGAAGCGGCGCTGGCAGGGCTGGCGGCCGCATGAAAGCCATCATCTGGGGCGCGCGCGGTTCGCTGCCGGTGGCGCTGACCCACAAGCAGATCCGCGCCAAGCTGGTGACGGCGCTGGAAGGCGCCATCGGGCGCGGCCTCGACAACAGCGACAAGATCGCCCACTACGTCGACCATGAACTGGGCTTCGACGTGCGCGGCACCTTCGGCGGCCACTCCAGCTGCGTCGAAGTGCAAGCCTGGGACCAGGCCACCACCACCGAACACGTGATCCTTGACATGGGCAGCGGCCTGCGTCCGCTGGGCGGCTCGAAAATGGCGCGCTATGGACCCGCAAAACCGCAAACGTACCATATCTTCATGTCGCACCTGCACTGGGACCACATCATGGGGTTCCCGTTCTTCACCCCGGCCTACATTCCCGGCAACCGCATCATCATCCACGGTTGCCATGAGCAGCTGGAAACAGCGTTGCGCCGCCAGCAGGAACCGATCAGCTTCCCGGTCTCGTTCGACCAGCTGGGCGCGACCATCGAATTCCGCCACATGACCCCTGGCCAGCCGATCGAGATCAATGGCTTGAAAGTCACGGCCAAGCTGCAGCTGCACGCGGGCGATTCGTATGGCTACCGCCTCGAGCATGGCGGCCAGACCCTGATCTACAGCACCGATTCCGAACACAAGCTCGATAACGAGGCGGAGCGCCAGGCGTTCGTCGATTTTTTCCGCGAAGCGGACCTGGTGATTTTCGACGCCATGTATTCGCTGGCCGACGCGATTTCCGTCAAGGCCGACTGGGGCCACTCGAGCAACGTGGTCGGCGTGGAACTGTGCCAGCTGGCCCGCGCGCGCCGCCTGTGCCTGTTCCACCACGAACCGATTTACGATGATGCGCAAATTGCCCGCGTGCTGGCGGAAACCCGCCGCTATGCGGAAATCACCGGCGAAGCGCCGCTCGACGTGGTGGCCGCCTATGACGGCATGGAAGTCGACCTGACGCCGCCATGAGGACCCGATGCCGCGCTTGCCGACGCGTTTGATCGCCGGGCTGCGCCGGCGCGGCCGTCCCACCGCCACGGCGCTGGCGCTGGCCTTTGCGGCGCTGCTGCTGTGGCTGCCGGAAGGCCCGGTGCCGGGCCTGCAAACGGCCCTGTTCGACGGCTACCAGAAAGTCATGCCGCGCGAACGCAAGAATAGCGCCGTGCAAATCGTCGCCATCGACGAGGCGTCGCTCAAGCGCCATGGCCAGTGGCCGTGGCCGCGCGACCGGATGGCGCAATTGCTTGACAAGATGGCGCAACAGCAGCCGCTCGCCATTGGCCTCGATATCTTCATGCCGGAAGCCGACCTGACCTCGCCCGAGGCGCTGGCCGCGCGGCTGCCCGCGTCGGAAGCGTCGATGATCACCGCCCTGAACGCCATGCCGCGCCATGACGCGCAACTGGCCAAATCCATGCGCCGCATCCCGGTGGTGCTGGGCGCGGCGGGCTTGCGCTCGCCCATCCCCGGTTCCACGCCGGTGCTGCGCGCGTGGCCGGTGCAAGTGCAAGGCGGCGATCCGCTGCCATTCCTGCGCACTTATCCGGAAGCGCTGGCCAGCCTGCCCATCTTGCAAGCGGCCGCCAGCGGCCAGGGCTTGCTGGCGGCGGAACCGGAAAACGGCGTGCTGCGGCGGGTGCCGCTGGTGGCGGCCGTTGGCGGCACCATCCTGCCATCGCTGTCGATCGAACTGATCCGGGTTGCCGTCGGCTTGCCCGCCGTCACGGTGGAAGTTACGCCGCGGGGCGTGCGCAGGGTGGCGCTGGGGGACCTGCAGGTACCGACCCAGCCCGGCGGCGAAGTGCTGGTGCATTTCGGCCGCCATGCCAGTGACCGCTATGTATCGGCGCTGGACATCATGGATGGCAAGGCGCCATTGGATTTGCTGACCAACCGGATCGTGATCGTGGCGCTGACCGGCCTGGGCCTGGTCGACATGCAAACCAATGCGCGCGGCGAGTTGCTGCCGGGCGCCGACGTGCATGCCCAGTTGACGGAGAGCCTGTTCGACGAACGCTGGCTGCAGCGCCCGCCAGCGCTGCACCATGTGGAAGCGGGGGCGCTGGCGGTGTGCGGCCTGTTCCTGATCTGGCTGCTGCCGCGGGTCAGCCTGCGGGTGGCCGTGCTGGCGTGGATGACGCTGTCGGCGCTGCTGTTTGGCGGCGGCGCGGCGGCCTTTTCCCGCGGCGGCCTGCTGTTCGACGCGGCGTCGGTGTGGCTGGGCATGACGGCGGCCAGCCTGTCGCTGCTGGCCAGCCTGTTCGTGCACGAAGCCAGCGAACGGCGCCGCAGCGACCGTGCGTTGCAGGCGGCGCGCGAATCCGCCGCCAAGGCGGCCGGTGAATTGTCGGCCGCGCGCCGCATCCAGATGGCGACCTTGCCGCTGCCTGCCACGGCTTTCCCCGCCGAACAGCGGTTTACCGTGGCGGCGCTGCTGGAGCCGGCGCGCGAAGTGGGCGGCGACCTGTACGATTTCTATCTGCTGGACCGGCGCCGCATGCTGTTCATGATCGGCGACGTGTCGGGTAAGGGTTTGCCGGCCAGCCTGTTCATGGTGGTGGCCAAGGCGCTGTCGAAAAGCGTCGCGCTGGGGCAGGCGGCGCAACCGGACATGGCGACCATCATGAACCGCGCCAACCGCGAACTGTCGCGGGAAAACCCGGAAATGCTGTTTGTCACCTGCATCGCCGGCATCCTCGACGCGGACACCGGTGAAGTGACCCTGTGTAACGCCGGGCACGACGCGCCGCGCAGGGTCGGCGCGGGCGGCGCGCTGGAACGCATGCAACCGGCCGACGGGCCGCCGCTGTGCGTGCTGGAGGATTTTGAATACCCGGTGCAGCACTACCGCATGGAACCGGGCGACAGCCTGTGCCTGATCACCGACGGCATTTCCGAAGCCATGAACGAGCAGGGCGACCTGTACGGCATCGAACGGCTCGATGCGCTGCTGGCGCAGACCCACGGACTGGGACCGGAAGCGCTGGTGGCGGCCGTGCGGGAAGACGTGCGGCGCCATGTCGGCACGGCCGAACCGTCGGACGATCTGACCTTGCTGGTGGTGCGCTGGAACGGCCCGCTGTAACGCCATGCGCCTCAGGGCAGCGGCGCCAGCGCCTCGCCCAGCACCTGGCGCTGGATGCGTTCCATGATTTTTTCTTTTTGCATTTGCTGCAGCACGGCGGTCAGGCGCGGCACCAGCGCTTCGTGCTTGCGGTGCACGTAGTGATACACCGGGAACGAGGCCAGCGGCGGCGCCAGCACGCGCAAGTCGTCGATTTTCAGTGCCCTGGCGGCGGCCAGGCCGGACGCGCGGTTGCCGACCACGACGTCGGTGCGGCCCATCGTCATTTTCTGCAGCGCCTGCTGCATGGTGGGCACGGCCTCGGTGCGCATGCCGACCGTGGACGCCTCGACGATCTTGATGCCCCGGACAAAGCCGATGGTGAATGGCCGCAAGCTTTCCCAGCCATTGACTATAAACGTGGTGTCGCGCGTGAAAATCACGATTTCATAGAGCTGCAGCGGAACCGGCACGATGATCAGGTTCGGGTAATCGCGCTCCATGCCGACCTTGCGGTACAGTTCGCCGTCCATCAAGCCATCGTTGGCGCTGACCAGCGACCGTTCGCCCGGATATTTGTGCACTTCCAGCCCCATGCCAAGGCGTTTATAGGCTTCCATCACCACCATTTCCGCGATCTGGGTCGCAGGGTCCTGTTCCAGCAGGGTGGACACGTGCATCACGGCGGCGGCCGAGGCGGCGCCGAACAACTCCGGCGTCAGGGCGTACAGGGGGGCGGGCAGCGTGGTGGCCAGTGCGGCCAGGGTAAACAGTCGGCGTTGCATGGTCTCTGCTCCTTCAGGGTGTCAGCGGCGCAATTCCCGGTCGGCGATCTGCGCCAGTTCTCCGCTGCGCCGCAATTCTTCCAGCACCAGGTTGAATTGCCGGATAAAGTCGGTGCGATAGGTCCAGCGCTCGCCCTGCTGGCGCGTAAAACCCAGGTAGCCCTGTTCCTGGCTGACGACGCCGGTTTCCACGACCCGCGCCGCGCGCTGGTAGGCATCCTCGGCGCGGGCGCGAAGCAGGGCGTGCTGGATCGCGTAGCGGTCGTTCATATAACAGTCGATCCGTCCGAGCAGCAATTTTTTCACGTTTTCATCGGTGCCGCGGGTTTCTTCCACCGTGAGCTTACGGTCGCGCCGGGCCGCTTCGAAGGCCGGACCGCCCGGGAGAAAGCCTGTGTTGATACCGATGCGCAAGCCATGATAATCGTCCGGCCAGCGCGGCACGCCGATGCGGGCCGCCACGGTCTCGTTGCAAAAGATGACCACGCTTTCCAGCATGATGGGCGCGGAATAATCCATCCATGGCCGTTCGCCGGGCCGGTAATACGGCGGCGCCAGCGCAAAGCCTTCGCCCTGTTCCAGCAGCCGCAAGCCGCGTTTCCACGGCACCGGTTGCATCTCGATCTGGTAGCCGGGCATGCCGGCAAAGATGCGCGCCAGCACGGCGGGGTAGACCCCGAACGCCACGCCGTTGACGGCGTAGGAATAGGGCGGATAGGCGTCGTCCACGTAAATCGTGACCCGTTGCGCGGCGGCGCCGGGCGTTGGCGCCAGGGTTCCGGACGCGCCCAGCGCGGCGAGCAGGACCAGGATAGCCGCGCGGCCCATGGCGTAATCCGCTAGCGGACGCGGATTTCCACGCGCCGGTTGCGCACTTCCGCCTGGCCGTCGGTGGTGTGCACGGCGGGTTCGCGCTCGCCCCGTCCGGCCACGGCGATACTGTCGGCGGCAATGCCCGCCTCCACCAGCAATTGCTTGACCCGTTCGGCCCGTTTCAGCGACAGCGCATCGTTGTAGGCGGTGGTATCGACGCGGTCGGTGTGGCCGATGACGATCACTTCCGGCGCCGGTCGCCGCGCCAGTTCGTCGCGGATCTGCGCGAAACGCGCCGCCGATTCCGGCACCAGGTCTTCGGTATTGGTTTCAAAATACACGGTAAACACGGCCGCCGCTTTCGGCAGCGCGGCCAGCACCGGCGCATAGCGCTGGCGCACCGCGCTTTCCGGTTCGGTGACCATGGTGACGGCGGCATTGCCGCCGACCTGGGCGCTGCGGTACGGCTGGTCCAGCACGGTCTCACCCTTGGCGGTGGCCACCACCACGGCGCCGGGCTTGCCGTCGGCGCCGGGCAGCAGGGTGATACGCTCGCGCGGGGCGGCATTGTGCTGCGCAATGGCCGCCGCCAGGCACGCGATAAAAATCAGCGGACCGATCATTCGCCGTCACCTTCGACGTCGATCACGAATTCGGTCCCGCGCACGCCGAGCACGGTCGATGGCGTGGAAAACTTCACGGCGGTCGGCGATTGTTTGGCGATCTTGCCGGATATCACGGCCAGGGTGCCGCGCCGCACGCTGGCGTCGAGCCGGCCTTCGTGCGTGGTGGTATTGAAGGCGAAATGTTCCATGGCCAGGGTGGTGTTCGGGCCCAGCGCCATCCGGGTTTCATCGCGCAGGGCGATGCCGGCGCTGCCATCGGCGCCGGTGATGATGCGGTCCGACGCCTGGACGATGGCGCCTTCGGCGCCGGCGGACTTTCGCCCGGCGCGTTCTATGGTTACACTGCCTTTGGCGGTCTTGATAATCCCGGCGGCGTCATCCGGAACCGGGGCGGCGTGGAGCGTGGGAGTGACCAGGGCGGCGAGGGAGGCCAGTGCCAGCGGCATTGCCGCGACACTAGTCAACTTTATTAGGTTCATGTTCACCTCTGCAATAGACAATCCGATAATATGCTCTAATGGAACAAAAAGGAACCAGTACCGGCGCAGGGGGTTGCAAAACGGGCACGCGTTTTGAAGCCCGGCTTGCGCTCGTTCCGGTGGTGATGGAGCTGGTGGCGGCGCAGATGCGCCACGCCGGCGCGGAGCCGGACGCGGTCATGCGGGCGGAACTGATCCTGGAAGAATTGTTCCGCAACAGCGTGCTGCACGGGTATGGCGGCGACAGCGACCGCCCGGTGTGGATCTTTGCGCAGGCGGCGGGGTTTTGCTATGAAGATGAAGCCCCCGCCTTCAACCCGCTGGCGGACCGCCAGGCCCACAAGGAACCCAATCCCGACTTGCCGATCGAAGACCAGCCAGTTGGCGGCGCCGGCCTGATGCTGATCCGGCAGCTGGCAAGACGCGCCGAATATGTGCGGCACGACAAGCGCAACTGCCTGCTGATCGAAGTGTGACGGCGGACAAGGATGCGCCGCGCGGCGCATCCCGGGTCCCATACATCAGAATTTCGTGAAATGCGTCTCGTCCAGCTGGGTGGCGGCCCGTGGCGCCGGCATGGGCCGCATGGCCCTGGATTTCACCAGCACCGGATGGCCCGGCGCTGGCCGCGCGGGCGCGCCGCCGGACGCCGTTTCGCCGGGAATGTGGCGCTTGAACATGTCCATCAATTGCGTGAGATGATCGGCCTGGGCGCTCATTTCCTCGGAGGTCGCGGCCAGTTCTTCGGAGCTGGCGGCGTTCAGCTGGGTGGTCTGGCTCAGCTGGCTGACCGCGCTGTTAATCTGGCGCACGCCGGCCGCCTGTTCTTCCGACGCCGCGGCGATTTCCTGCACCAGGTCGGACGTCTTGCGGATATTCGGCACCATGGTGTCGAGCAGCGCACCGGCCTGGTCCGCCAGTTGCACGCTGTTGGCGGCGACTTCCGCGATTTCCTGCGCGGCGACCTGGCTGCGCTCGGCCAGCTTGCGCACTTCGGCCGCCACCACGGCAAATCCCTTGCCATGTTCATGGGCGCGCGCCGCTTCGATCGCCGCGTTCAGCGCCAGCAAGTTGGTCTGGTAGGCGATGTCGTCGATAATCGAGACTTTCTTGGCGATCTGGCGCATGGCGGCCGCCGTGGCTTTCACGACTTCGCCGCCTTTGGCCGCTTCCTGTGCCGACTGGGTCGCGATGGCGTCGGTGACGCGGGCGTTTTCCGCGTTGGCGGTGATCGATGCCGTCATTTCCTCGATCGAGGCGCTGGTTTCCTCGACGCTGGCGGCCTGTTCGCTGGACGCCTGCGACAGCGAGCCGGCCGTGGCCGACACTTCGCCGGAGGCGCCGGCCAGGGTTTGCACCACGCGCTGCACGTCCTGCACCACCATGCTGATCGAGCGGGAAATCCAGACCGCCAGGGCGCAGCCGAGCACCGCGATGACCACGGCAAAACCGAGGATCACCTGCTTGGCGCTTTCCGTGGTGCCACGCATGGCATCCGATTCCGTCTTGGTTTCCGCGTTGTTCAGCGCCAGCAGTTTTTTCGTGGCGTTGGTGATGGCGGCATCGGCGCCCTTGGCGGACTTGTCGAGTTCCGGGATGGTGGCGCCTTTTTCGCGCAATCCCTCCAGCGTTGCGAGCTGGTTGCCATATTCCTTGGTGGCGGTATGGATGTCGTTGAGCAGCGCCTGTTCTTCGCGCTCGATCGTCCCGGTCGCCTGGTAGGCGGCCACCGCCTTGTCGATATCGGCCAGGTCGGCGCGGAATTTCGCGGCATAGTCGCCGCCGCGCAGCACATAGTTCTTGAAATGGTGCACCGCGTGGCCATTGGCCGTCACCACGGCCAGCACCGCATCCTTGCGGGCCAGGGTGCCGGATTCAAACGTGGACCAGTGCGACAACAGCGACGCCAGGTTGATGAATGCCGTAAACCCCAGCAAGATCACCAGCGCCACGATACTGCCCAATCCGACGTGCAGCCGGGTCTCCATCCGCATCGATTTCAGCATGGCCACTTCCCCTTGATAGTGATGTGCAAGCAGGACCATTCTGACGGATTTATTTTTGGAAATTCTCTCCAATACTCACAGTTTTATGACCAGCCGTGTATTTACACGGACAGTGTCTCCATTTCGTAACAGTTGCGCCCCCGGCGCTTCGCCGCATACAACGCGCGGTCGGCGCGGGCAATGAATTCCTGCTGCGATTCCTTGCCGCCGGAATAACAGGCGATGCCGAGGCTGGTGGTAATGTGCATCTCGCCCCCGGGCAGTGCCAGCGCTTCGCGCACCGCGCCGACGACCTTGGCGGCCAGCGCGGCGGCCTCGGCGGCATGGCTGATGTTTTCAAACACGATCACGAATTCATCGCCGGCCAGCCGCGCCACGGTGTCGATCGCGCGCACCGTGTGCAGCAGGCGGGCGGCGAACGCCTTGAGCACTTCGTCGCCGGCGCCATGGCCCAGCGTGTCGTTGATGGACTTGAAATTGTCGATGTCGAGGTAGGCCAGCGCCATGGTGCTGCGCTGGCGGCGGCAGCGCTCCATCGCCTGCCACAGCACTTCATCGAACTTGCGGCGGTTGGCGATGCCGGTCAGGGTGTCGATGCGGGCCAGTTCGATCAACTGTTCTTCCACCGCCTTCACCCGCGTCATGTCATGGCTCAGCGCATACACGCCGGCCACGCTGCCGTCCGGCTGCAGGTCCGGCACGAACGTGGTGTCGAGGGTGCGCACGTCGCCGTGCAGCAGGGTGCGCAATTCAAACGACACCACCTCGCCCCGGTAGGCGCGGTCCAGGAAGGGCG
>Ga0307408_100000213_pt1 | contig 61855 bp, 59 predicted proteins | sample 322Cmetagenome_FD_202116 | JGI IMG/M metagenome (GOLD analysis project Ga0307408, IMG submission 202116) | Maize rhizosphere microbial communities from greenhouse at UC Davis, California, United States - 322HYB-C-3 | ecosystem: Host-associated > Plants > Roots > Rhizosphere > Soil | place... | reverse complement strand
CCCGCGACCGCGTGGAAGATGCCCGCAATGTGCTGAAGGATGGTGACGAAGTCACGGCCGTGGTGGTGAACGTGGATCGCAAGACCCGCAACATCCAGTTGTCGATCAAGCAGAAGGACATGGCCGACGAGCAAGGCGCGATGGCCAGCCTGAGCCAGCAATCCAGCCGCGAAAGCGCCGGCACGACCAGCCTGGGCGCCCTGCTGCGCGCCAAGCTGGACAACTCGGAAAAGTAAGACACTGGCTTGCCGGGATACCTCTGCGCGATGATTGTGCAGAGGCCCCGCAGATCAGTCAGACGGCGGGCGCTTCGGCGCCCGCTCTTTTTTTGAAAGACCTGCACACTGCAGACCGCCCATGCCGCAAGACTCCATGACCCGCTCAGACCTCGTTGAAGAACTGGCTGCACGCTTTGGCCAGCTCACGCACCGCGATGCCGAATACGCCGTGAAGACCATCTTGGACGCTGTGGGCGATGCTCTGGTGCGCGGGCACCGCATCGAGATCCGCGGCTTTGGCAGCTTCTCGGTCAACCACCGCCCTCCCCGCATGGGCCGCAATCCGCGCAGCGGCGAGGCAGTGGCCATCCCGGAAAAACGGGTGCCGCATTTCAAGCCGGGCAAGGCCCTGCGCGAAGCCGTGGACAAGCGCACGGCCGAGATGGAGGTGACCCCTGACATGCCGGGTAGCGTCAGCACTCAAAAATGATAGCTATTGGCGCTTGATGCACAAGCGCCAGAGGCCAATTTGACTTAAGTACCTGCCCGCCAAGCGCTTCACGACTCTCAGCGTGCAAGCTCTTAGAATCCCCCCACCACTGGGGAGACCGATGAAATACCTCCTGTGGCTGCTCAAGGCAGCCATTTTTTTTACGCTGTTTGCCTTCGCTCTGAACAATCAGCAGGACGCCACCGTCCACTTCTTCTTTGGCACGCAGTGGCGCGCACCGCTCGTGCTGGTGGTGCTGACCGCCTTCGCCGCGGGCCTGGTGGTGGGCGTGCTGGGCATGGTGCCGCGCTGGTGGCGCCACCGCACGGCTGCGCGTCGCGCCCAGGTGGCAACCATGGCCGGCGCCGTCCCGGCTGCACCATTGTCTGCAGCTCCCGCGGGCACCAGCGGCAGCCCGTCCGTCCCCACCTCACCGCCCGACGTGCCCTCTGTCCATGGAATTTGACCTGACCTGGATTCTCCTGGGCCTGCCCCTGGCCTTCGTGCTGGGCTGGCTGGCGTCGCGCTTCGACTTGCGCCAGTTGCGCGCCGAAAACCGCCGCGCGCCCAAGGCGTATTTCAAGGGCTTGAACTTCCTGCTGAACGAGCAGCAGGACCAGGCCATTGACGCCTTCATCGAAGCCGTACAGAACGACCCCGACACCTCAGAACTGCACTTCGCGCTGGGCAACCTGTTCCGCCGCCGGGGCGAGTACGACCGCGCGGTGCGCGTGCATGAGCATCTGCTCTCGCGCGGCGACCTCTCTCGCACCGACCGCGAGCGAGCCCAGCACGCGCTGGCGCTCGACTTCCTCAAGGCTGGCCTGCTGGACCGCGCGGAAGAAGCCCTGCACCGCCTGGAAGGCACACCTTTTGAAGCCCAGGCCCGGCTGGCGCTGCTGGCCATCTACGAGCGTTCCCGAGACTGGCCCCATGCCGCCACCATCGCTCGCAAGATGCACGACGCCGACCAAGGCGACTTCAGCACCCGCCAAGCCCACTACCTGTGCGAGCAGGCCTTGGCCCTGAGCGCTCAGGGCGACCCATCCGCCGCGCAGGCGCTGCTGGAGCAAGCGGTGGCCGCTGCCCCCGAGGCCGCGCGCCCCCGCATCGAGCTGGCGCGGCTGCAGCGGCTCCTCGGTCAACCCACGGAGGTGCTGGCCACGCTGCAGGCGCTGGGGGAGCGCAATCCCGCGGCGCTGCCCCTGGCCGCGGCGCTGATGGTGGAGGCCGGCACAGCCACCGGCCGCACGCCGGAGGTCCATGCGCTGCTGCAGGCCCACTACGCTCAAGCCCCTTCGCTCGACGTGCTGGAGAGCATCGTGGCCCTGGAGACAGCGGACGCGGCCACCAGCGGCACGGCGCGGCAGCGCTACGTGGAACATCTGGACAAGGAGCGCTCGCTGGTGGCGGCCGCCAAATGGCTGGCCACCGAAAAACTGGAACACGAAGAGTTTCACCCCCAGATCCAGCGTGCGCTGGACCATGCCGTCAAGCCGCTCACCCGCTACCGCTGCGCGGCCTGCGGCTTCGAGGCCCGCCAGCATTTCTGGCAATGCCCGGGCTGCCAGACGTGGGACAGCTACCCCGCGCGCCGCGTCGAAGAACTCTAGGAAACCTGTTGAACAGGTGCGGGCATCTGCTCTGCCTGGCGCCAGCATCGAGAGCCACCATTCACATACCAAGCCAGAACCCCGAGGGAGATCCACATGTTCAAGAAGATTCTGCTCATCATCACCTTGTTGTATGCCGCCGCGGCGTTTGCCGCGGTCGACGTGAACAAGGCCACCGCCGCCGAGCTGGACGGGGTCAAAGGGATCGGCCCTGGCCTGTCCACCAAGATCCTGGACGAGCGCAACCATGGTGACTTCAAGGACTGGAGCGACTTCATCGCCCGGGTGGGTGGCGTGGGTGAGAAAACGGCGGCCCGTCTGTCTGCCGAAGGTTTGACTGTCAATGGCAAGAAGTTCAGCGCTGCCGCTGTCGCCAAGGCCAAAGCAAAAGCGGACAAGGCCGAAAAAGCCGACAAGAAGGCCAAGGACGCTCAAGCCACCGACAAGAACGGCGCTGGCAGCAAAGGCAAGCAGGAGGGCAAATCCACGGCGGCGGTGCCCGCGGTGCAGCAGCCCACCGCCGCAGCCCCGGCGGCCACTGCGGCAGATACCGCTACCAAAAAGTAAGCGCGCCGCCCAATCCACAAGCCCGCCCTGGCGGGCTTTGTTTTTTGGCTGCCGCGGGGGCACTGCAAGGCTTGCGCGGCAAGGAGGGTGCAGGGTCTTTGGGGGTGCACCCTAAAATCGTTTGCGCATGCCCCTGATCACCCTCATCCTCCTTCCCTTCATCGGCAGCCTGCTGGCGGCAGTTTTGCCCGCCAACGCCCGCAATACCGAGTCCACGCTGGCGGGCCTGATCGCCCTGTTCTGCACCGTCCAGGCGGCACTGTGCTTCCCCCAGATTGCCGACGGCGGGGTCATCCGGCAGGAACTGGCCTGGCTCCCTGCCCTGGGCCTGAACCTTGTCATCCGCATGGATGGCTTTGCGTGGATGTTTTGCATGCTGGTACTGGGCGTGGGCAGCCTGGTGGTGCTGTACGCGCGCTACTACATGTCGTCAGCTGACCCGGTGCCGCGCTTCTTCTCGTTCTTTCTCGCCTTCATGGGCGCCATGGCGGGCGTGGTGCTCTCGGGCAACCTCATTCAGATCGCTTTCTTCTGGGAGCTGACCAGCCTGTTTTCCTTCTTGCTGATCGGCTACTGGCACCACCGCAAGGACGCGCGGCGCGGCGCGCGCATGGCGCTCACCGTGACGGGCGCCGGGGGCCTCGCCATGCTGGCGGGCATGCTGGTGCTGGGCCACATCGTGGGCAGCTACGACCTCGACCGGGTGCTGGCTGCCGGCACGCTGATACAGGCGCACCCGCTGTACCCCACTGCGCTGGTACTGATCCTGCTGGGCGCACTGACCAAAAGCGCGCAGTTCCCGTTCCACTTCTGGCTGCCGCACGCCATGGCCGCGCCCACGCCCGTGTCGGCGTACCTGCACTCGGCCACCATGGTCAAGGCGGGCGTGTTTTTGCTGGCGCGGATGTGGCCAGCCCTCGCGGGCACCGAACCCTGGTTCTGGCTGGTGGGTGGCGCAGGCCTGGCCACGCTGCTGGTGGGCGGTTACGCGGCCATGTTTCAGAACGACCTCAAGGGCCTGCTGGCCTATTCGACCATCTCGCATCTTGGGCTCATCACGCTGCTGCTGGGCCTGAACAGCCCGCTGGCCGCGGTGGCAGCGGTCTTCCACATCATGAACCACGCCACCTTCAAGGCCTCGCTGTTCATGGCCGTGGGCATCGTGGACCATGAAAGCGGCACGCGCGACATACGGCGCCTTTCCGGGCTGCGCAAGATGATGCCCATCACCGCCACGCTCGCCATGGTGGCCAGTGCAGCGATGGCCGGCGTGCCACTGCTCAACGGCTTCCTCTCCAAGGAAATGTTCTTTGCCGAAACGGTGTACGTGAACACCACGCCCATGCTGGAATGGCTGCTGCCTGTGGCCGCCACCGTGGCCGGTATGTTCAGCGTGGCGTACTCGTTGCGCTTCACCGTGGATGTGTTCTGGGGTCCGCCCGCCACCGACCTGCCACGGCCGCCGCACGAGCCGCCGCACTGGATGCGGGTGCCCGTCGAGCTGCTGGTGCTCGCCTGCCTGGTGGTGGGGACGCTGCCCGCGTGGTCGGTGGGCGCCTATCTGGCCGCCGCTGCACGGCCGGTTGTTGGGGGCGATCTGCCCAACTACAGCCTCGCGGTGTGGCACGGGTTCAATACGCCTTTCGTGATGAGCCTGGTGGCCTTGGCCGGTGGCGCCGCCCTGTACGCGCTGCTGCGCTGGCAGCGCAGCCAAGGCACGCTGGATGCGCCGCCGGCAATGCGTCACATCAGCGGCCAGCGGCTGTTTGAAGGTACCCTCGCCGCCCTCACCCAGTGGGGGCGCCAGGGCCGCAGAATGCTGGGTACGGGACGTTTGCAGTGGCAGATGCTGTGGCTCGTGAGCGCGGCGCTTGCCGCCTGCGTGCTGCCGCTGTGGGCACGGGGCCTGCCCATTGGCGACCGCGCGCAATTGCCGTTGTCACCGGCCTTTGCGCTGCTGTGGCTGCTGGGCGGCCTGTGCGCCATGGCCGCGGCCTGGCAGGCCAAGTACCACCGCTTGGCGGCGCTGACGCTGCTGGGCGGCTCCGGGCTGTGCGTGTGCCTGACCTTCCTCTGGTTTTCCGCGCCCGACCTCGCGCTCACGCAGATCGTGGTGGAGGTCGTGACCACCATTCTCATCCTGCTGGGGCTGCGCTGGCTGCCCCGGCGCGACGAAAGCCTGCGCCTGCCCACGCTGGCCGAAGCACGCCGCACCCAGCTGCGCCGCTGGCGCGACATGGCCCTGGCGCTGACCAGCGGCGCGGGCATGGCGCTGCTTTCCTTCGCCATGATGAGCCGCCCCTTCCCCGACAGCACCTCCACCTTCTTCCTGGAGCGCGCACTCACCGAAGGCGGCGGCACCAACGTGGTCAACGTGATGCTGGTGGACTTCCGGGGTTTCGACACCTTCGGCGAGATCGTGGTGCTGGGCATCGTGGCGCTCACGGTGTATGCGCTGCTTCGGCGCTTCAGGCCTGCGCGCGAGGTGATGGACCTGCCACCGCAGCAGCGCGCCCTGCCCGCCGACGTGGATACCGACCTGTCCAACCCACGCCAGACCGCCGACACCGCTGTGGGCTACCTCATGGTGCCCGCCGTGCTGGTGCGCCTGATGCTGCCATTTGCCACGCTGGTGTCCATGTATCTCTTCATGCGAGGCCACAACGAGCCCGGGGGCGGCTTTGTGGCCGGGCTGGTGTTCTCGGTGGCGCTGCTGCTGCAGTACATCGTCTCGGGCACCTCATGGGTCGAGGCGCACCTGCCGCTGTACCCGCGCCGCTGGATTGGCGTGGGCCTGCTCACCGCTCTGGCCACCGGGCTGGGAGCGCTGGCCTGGGGCTACCCCTTCCTCACCAGCCACACGGCCCACCTGCACCTGCCAGTGGTCGGCGACATCCACGTGGCAAGCGCTCTGTTCTTTGACATCGGCGTGTTCACGCTGGTGGTGGGCTCCACCATGCTCATCCTCACCGGCATCGCCCACCAATCGGTGCGCAGCCACCGCTACAACAACACACGCCCCGCCGAGGAAGCGCAGGCCGCGGAACCACCCACCGTCGCAACACAGGGAGAAGGCCCATGGAACTGATACTGGCACTGGCCATTGGCGTACTCACAGGTTCGGGCGTGTGGCTGCTGCTGCGGCCCCGCACCTTCCAGGTCATCATGGGGCTGTCGCTGCTGTCGTACGCGGTCAACCTCTTCATCTTCAGCATGGGGCGCCTGGGCCTGGCCATCGACAAGGAGCCCGTGCTGCAGCCCGGCCTGCCGCAAGATCTGGCGCACTACGCCGACCCCATGCCCCAGGCGCTCACACTCACCGCCATCGTGATCGGCTTTGCGATGACAGCGCTGTTCCTGGTGGTGTTGCTGGCATCGCGTGGCATGGCGGGCACCGACCATGTGGATGGCAGCCGCTCGAAAGACGCTCAGGAAATGCCGTGATCAATGACACCCCCGTGAGGCGCTGCGCGCCTTGGTGCTTCTGCCAGAGGCGGCCGCTCTTCGCTGCCGTCCAAGCCTGCGCAGGCAGGCTTGGAGCCGCGGCACTCAGCCCCCGCTGCGGGGCGGCCCTTGCCGGGCTGCCCTGGCCTTGGGCGCGGCAGTTTCGTGCGCGGCGTCCAGGACAACTGACATGACACTCACTGGATTTTTAATAGACCGGTTGCTGCCGCACCTGATCATTGCTCCCATCGCGTTGCCCATGCTCACGGCCGGGCTGATGCTGCTGCTGCGTGAGGAGCGCCAACGCACCAAGGTCACGCTCAACATCGTCTCGACTTTTCTGGGGCTGGTGATCGCGGTGCTGCTGCTGGTGCAGGCCAAGGACCCAGCCCAACCGCATGGACTGGGCGTGTACCTGCCCGGCAACTGGCCCGCGCCGTTCGGCATCGTGCTGGCCCTCGACCGGCTCTCGGCCATGATGCTGGTGCTGTGCAGCACCGTGGCGCTGGCAGCTGTGCTGTTCTCGGCGGCGCGCTGGCACCGTGCGGGGGTGCACTTTCATCCGCTGTTCCAGTTCCAGCTGATGGGTCTGGCGGGCGCGTTTCTCACGGCCGACCTGTTCAACCTGTTCGTGTTCTTCGAAATCATGCTGGCGGCCTCGTACGGGCTACTGCTGCACGGCTCGGGCCGCCCGCGCGTGTCGGCGGGGCTGCACTACATTGCCATCAACCTCGCCGCCTCATCGCTGTTTCTGATCGGCGTGTCCATGCTCTACGGCATCACCGGCACGCTCAACATGGCCGACCTGTCGCAGGCAGTTGCGGGTGTTGCGCCCGCAGACCGCGGCCTGTTGCACGCCGCTGCGGCCGTGCTGGCGGTAGCCTTTCTCATCAAGGCCGCCGTGTGGCCGCTCAACTTCTGGCTGGTACCGGCCTACAGCGCGGCTACGGCGCCAGTGGGCGCTCTTTTCGCGCTGATGACCAAGGTGGGTGTGTACAGCGTGCTGCGGCTGTGGACGCTCCTGTTCGGCGCCGAGGCGGGCGAATCGTCGCTGTTCGGCAGCCAGTGGCTGGTGGGCGGCGGCATGCTGACCATGGCGTTCGGCGCCATCGGCATGCTGGGCTCGCAGCGCCTGGGGCATCTGGCGGGCTTCAGCGCCATCCTGTCGTCGGGCACGCTGCTGGCCGCCATGGGCTTTGGACAGAACCTGCTCACGGGAGGGCTGCTGTACTACCTGCTCAGCTCCACGCTGGCGGTGAGCGCCCTCTTCCTGCTGACCGACCTGATCGATCGCTGGCGCAACGATGGCGCCAGCGTCGCGCCGCACGAACAGACGGATGACGCCCCCTTCCTGTCGGCTGATCTGGTCCCCAACGAGGGCATGAACCTCGACGACAAGGAGCAGGCCCTGATCGGCGAGGTCATCCCTGCGGCAGCCGCGTTCCTCGGCCTGGCGTTCATCGCCTGCACGCTGGTCATTGCGGGCCTGCCTCCCCTGCCCGGATTTGTGGGGAAATTCGCCATGGTTCACGCGCTGCTCAATCCCCTGGGGCTAGGCGCTTCCAGCGGCATCCAGTTGGGCGTAGCAGGCTGGACGATGGTGGCGCTGGTGGTGGCATCGGGCCTGCTGGCGCTGGTGGCGCTGACCCGCGCGGGCATCCGGCACTTCTGGGCGGCGCACGACCGATCGGCCCCCAAGCTGCTGGTGCTGGAGGGGTTGCCAATTGCCCTGCTGCTGGGCGCTTGCGTAGCCCTGGCCTGGCAGGCCGGCGCCGTGATGCGCTACACCCAGGCCACGGCCGATGCGCTGCACACGCCCTCGACCTATGTACGCGCGGTGATGACCACCCTCCCCATGCCCAATCCGCCATCGGCAACAACCCCGGCCGAGCAAGGAGCCCAGCACCCATGAAGCCCCGCAACGCCCCCCTGCAGCGGCCCTTCAAGCGCCTGGTGCCCGCCCCCGTGCTCTCGCTGGCACTGCTGGTGCTGTGGCTGCTGCTCAACCGCAGCCTGAGCGCGGGCCACATCGTGCTGGGCACAGTGCTGGCGCTGGCCATTCCGCTGCTCACGGCCGGGCTGCGGCCATTGCCGGTGCGCATCCGCAGGCCAGGCGCCGTGCTGCGCCTGGCCCTTGCCGTCGCAGTCGATACCGTGCGCTCGAATGTTGCCGTGGCGCGACTGCTGCTGGCACCGGGCCGCCGCCGGCACCCGGCGGGATTTGTGCACATCCCGCTCGATGTGCGCGACCCCAACGCGCTGGCCGTGCTGGCAACCATCGTCTGCATCACCCCCGGCACCGCCTGGGCCGAGCTGGCGCTGGACCGCAGCATGCTGCTGCTGCACGTGCTGGAACTGGACGACGCCGCCACCGTCATCGCCAACGTGAAGCGGCGCTACGAGGCCCCCTTGATGGAGATCTTCGAATGACCCCGATTCTGGATTGGGCCCTGCCCATTGCCCTGTTCATGCTGGCTCTGGCCATGGGCTGCGCGCTGATACGCCTGCTCAAGGGCCCTTCCGCGCAAGACCGCGTGCTGGCGCTCGATTGCATGTACCTGAGCGGCATGCTGGTGATGCTGGTGCTGGGCCTGCTGTATGGCAGCAAGAACTACTTCGAAGCCGCCTTACTGCTGGCGCTGTTCAGCTTTGTCGGATCGATGGCCATGGCCAAGTTCCTGCTGCGCGGCGAGGTGATCGAATGACCGAGGCCGCCACCATCGCCGTTCTGCCGCTGTGGCTGGAAATCATCGTGGCCGTGCTGGTGCTGTCCGGCGCGGGGCTCGCGCTGCTGGGCTCCACCGGCTTGCTGCGCCTGCCCACGTTCTTTGAACGGGTACACGCGCCTGCCATCATCGCCACGCTGGGCTGCTGGCTGATCATGCATGGCACGGTGCTGTACTTTTCGGTGGCCGACCGCAGCCTGGCGCTGCATGCTCTGCTGATTGCCGTGTTCGTGGCGATCACCGTGCCGATCATGTCGATCTTTTTGATGCGCGCTGCGCTGTTCCGCGCGCGGCAGATGGGGCTGGATGTGCCGCCGAGCTTGAGCCAGCCCAAGACGACGCCATCGGAAACTGAAAACTCCTAAATGAATAGCTGCCAACGCTTGCTGGACAAGCGCTAGCGACCAATTTCATTCAAAGTTCAATTTGTTCCAAATCCGCCGCCGCCGGGCGTGTGGATTTCGAACACATCGCCCGGCTGCATCTCGGCCTGGCCGATATGGTCCAGCAGTTCCACGCGGCCATCGCTGCGCACCACCTTGTTGATGCCCACAGCACCCGGCTGGCCGCCTGCCATGCCAAACGCGCCATGGTGGCGTCCGTTCGACAAGATGCTGGCCGTCATCGGCTCCAGGAAGCGCACGCGGCGCACGCCGCCATCGCCGCCCTTCCAGCGCCCCGCGCCGCCCGAACCCTTGCGGATGGCGTAGCCCTCCAGCCGCACCGGAAAGCGGAACTCCAGCACCTCAGGATCCGTGAGGCGCGAGTTGGTCATGTGGCACTGCACGACGCTGGTGCCGTCAAACCCGCCCACCAATTTCCCATCGGCATCCCACACGCCGCCCGCGCCGCTGCCGCCCGAGATGGTCTCGTAGTACTGGTAGCGCGTGCTGCCAAAGGTGAAGTTGTTCATGGTGCACTGCCCCGCCGCCATCAGCCCCAGCGCGCCGTACAGCGCATTGGTGATGCAGGTGGAGGTCTCCACATTGCCCGCCACCACCGAGGCCGGCGGGTTGGGGTTGAGCATGCTGCCGGGCGGGATGATCACGTTGAGCGGCTTGAGGCACCCGGCGTTCAGCGGAATGTCATCGTCCACCAGCGTGCGGAAAACGTACAGCACCGCCGCCATGCACACCGCCGTGGGCGCGTTGAAGTTGTTGGTCTGCTGCGGGCTGGTGCCGGTGAAGTCGATGGTGGCGCTGCGGTTTTGCGCATCCACCTTCACGGCCACGCTGATCTGCGCACCGTTGTCCAGCGGCAGGGTGAACGCGCCATCCTTCAGGCGCGTGATGACCCGGCGCACGGACTCCTCCGCGTTGTCCTGCACATGGCGCATGTAGGCCTGCACGACATCGAGGCCAAACTCCGTCACCATGCGGCGCAGCTCCTGCTGGCCTTTCTCGTTGGCGGCGATCTGCGCACGCAAGTCCGCCATGTTTTGCTGCGGGTTGCGGCTGGGGTACTCGCCGCTTTCCAGCAGCGCAATCATCTCGGCCTCGCGCAGCACGCCGCGCTCCACCAGCTTGACGTTGTTGATCTGCACGCCCTCTTCCTCGATGCGCGTGGAGAACGGCGGCATGGAACCCGGCGTGGTGCCGCCCACATCGGCGTGGTGGCCACGGCTGCCCACATAGAACGTGGGCGTGGCCTCGTCGGCAATGTAGACCGGGGTGATGACGGTAATGTCCGGCAGGTGCGTGCCGCCGTGGTACGGGTCGTTGAGCACGAACACATCGCCGGGCTGCATCTTGCCCGCGTTCTCACGGATCACCGTCTTGATGCTCTCGCCCATCGAGCCCAGGTGCACCGGCATGTGCGGCGCGTTGGCGATCAGGTTGCCCTCGGCGTCGAACAGCGCGCAGCTGAAGTCAAGACGCTCCTTGATGTTGACCGAGTAGGCCGTGTTCTGCAGCTGCAGCCCCATCTGCTCAGCGATGTTCATGAACAGGTTGTTGAACACCTCCAGCAGCACCGGGTCCACCGTGGTGCCCACGGCGTGCTGCACGGCACGCGCCACGCGGCGGGTGAGCAGCAGGTGGTCCAGGTCGGTCAGCGCGGCCTCCCAGCCGGGCTCCACGATGGTGGTGGCGTTTTTCTCGGCAATGATGGCCGGGCCGGGGATCACGTCGCCGGGGCGCAGATCCTCCCGCACCACCAGGGCGGCGTCGTGCCATGCCGCAACGCCATCGATGCCGCCGGTGTACATGCGCACAGTGCTGCGGCGCGGCACCTCGCGCGCAGGTTGCAGCGTGTGGCGCGGCTCCACGGGGGCGTCGCCGGGCACCACCGCTTCGACCGACACGGCTTCCACCACCAGTCCCTTGCCCTGCATGAGGAAAGCAAAACGCTGGCGGTAAGCGTTCTCGAACGCGGCGGTGATTTCGGCCTGCGTGCCAAACGGCACGATGAGTGCCGAGTCGCTGCCCTCGTAGCGCACATGCACGCGGCGGTGCACCACGGCTGTGCCCGCGCCCACCTGCTGGCGCTCCAGCTCGGTGCGTGCGGTGGTGGCCAGTTGCTCCAGAGTGGCTTCGATACCAGCCAGCGCATCAGGCTCCAGCTTGGTTTCCACCGCCTGCTCGCGGATCACGTTCTGGTCCGCCAGGCCCATGCCATAGGCGCTGAGCACACCCGCCAGCGGGTGCACGAACACGCGGGTCATGCCCAAGGCATCAGCCACCAGACACGCATGCTGCCCGCCCGCGCCGCCAAAGCACTGCAGCGTGTAGCGCGTCACGTCATAGCCGCGCGCCACGCTGATCTTCTTGATGGCATTGGCCATCTGCTGCACAGCGATCTGGATGAAGCCGTGGGCGACATCCTCCGCGCTGCGGCCAGTCTGCGTGGCGAGGTCGCCAAACTTCTGCGCCACCGCGTCGCCGTCCAGCGCCTCATTGGCCGCATGGCCAAACACCTTGGGGAAATGCGCGGGCTGGATCTTGCCCACCATCACGTTCGCGTCCGTCACGGCCAGCGGGCCGCCCCGGCGGTAGCTGGCGGGGCCAGGGTTGGCACCCGCGCTTTCGGGGCCGACGCGGAAACGTGCGCCATCAAAACCGAGGATGGAGCCGCCACCGGCCGCCACGGTGTGGATGCTCATCATGGGCGCGCGCATGCGTACGCCCGCCACCTGCGTCTCAAACTCGCGTTCGAACTCGCCCGCGTAGTGGCTCACATCGGTGCTGGTGCCGCCCATGTCAAAGCCGATGACCTTGTCGTGCCCTGCAAGCCCTGCGGTGCGTGCCATGCCGACGATGCCGCCTGCGGGGCCGCTCAGAATCGCGTCCTTGCCCTGGAACACCTGCGCATCCGTCAGGCCGCCCGACGACTGCATGAAGAACAGCTTCACGCCCGGCATTTCGCTGGCCACCTGGTCCACATAGCGCCGCAGGATGGGCGAGAGGTACGCATCCACTACCGTGGTGTCACCCCGGCTCACCAGCTTCATCATGGGGCTGGTGGCGTGCGATGCGCTCACCTGCGTGAAGCCCGCTTCGCGCGCAATGCGTGCGGCGGCTTCTTCGTGCGCGGTGTAGCGGTAGCCGTGCATGAACACGATGGCTGCACTGCGCAGGCCCGCGTCGTAGGCCGCCCACAGCCGTTCCTTCAGGTGCGCTTCGTCCAGCGGCTCGATCACATCGCCATGGGCGCCCATGCGCTCCTGCGCCTCGATCACGCGCTCGTACAGCAGCTCGGGCAGCACGATGTGGCGGTCAAAGATGCGTGGGCGGTTCTGGTAGGCGATGCGCAGCGCGTCCTTGAAGCCTTGGGTAGTGATAAGCAGCGTGGGCTCGCCCTTGCGCTCCAGCAGCGCGTTGGTGGCCACCGTGGTACCCATCTTCACGCACTCCACCAGGTCGGGCGTCACCGGTTCGCCGGGCGCGAGGCCCAGCAGGTGGCGAATGCCCGCCACGGCCGCGTCCTTGTACTGCTCGGGGTTCTCGGACAGCAGCTTGTGCGTGACCAGGGTCCCGTCCGGGCGCTTGCCCACCACATCGGTGAAGGTGCCTCCTCGGTCGATCCAGAACTGCCAGCGTGGGGTGGAATCGAGGGGTGCGGTCATGGTTTACTCTACTTTTGATAGCTGCTCGCGCTTGTCATTCATGCGCCACAGCCCATTTTGATTCAATTGCCGGGGCACGCCTAAAGTGAAGCCGCCGAACGCGCTGCCTGGTCGTACATGCCCGAAAGCACACGCAGCAAGCGCGCCAGCTCGCCAATGTCCTTGTTCAGTGCGTCGTCGGCATTGAGGGCATCAATCAGGCAGTTCTCGCGGATCTCGCGGTAGCGCTGCACATAGCCGCGCCCCAGGTCGGTGGCGGCATAGGTCACTTCCTTGCCGTTCTTGCGGGAGGCGACCACGCCCAGGTTCTGCAGCTTCTTGAGGGAGTAGTTCACCAGGTGCGTGTCTTCCACGTTCATGATGAAGCAGATGTCGGCCAAGCGCTTGTCGCGCGCGCGGTGCGTCACGTGGTGCAGCACCAGCACGTCCAGCGGCATCAGGTCCTTGAGCCCGGCCGCGGCCATGCAATGCACCACCCAGCGGTGGAAGGCGTTGCCCGCCACGATCAGGCCGAACTCGAACTCGCTCATCTCGGCACTGCGGGCGGATACCAGGTGGGCCGACGAAACAATCGACACAGCGTCGGTGGGCTTCTTGGCCGCAGGCTTCATCCAGGGAACTCCGTGAGAGGCAATGAAAGGCGGCGCTGGCACAGGTTGTGCATGCGCCGCATTGTAGGCATGTTGATAGTAATTTGTCGGTAATTTGTCGACATTGAGGCAATTACCTATGCCGCAACGGCCTCGCCTCCGATACATTGTTTACATATCGTTTGTCCCTCAACCAACCCACTGTGGAGTCCCCCATGAAGCGTCGTCGCATCTTTCCCGTCACGGCATTGGGCGTGGCAATGGCCCTGGGCCTGTCCGCCGGTTCGGCTTTTGCACAGACCAAATGGGACCTGGCCGCCGCCTACCCCGCCACCAACTTCCACACCGAGAACATGGTGCAGTTGGCCAGCGATGTGGACAAGGCCACCGGCGGCAAGCTCAAGATCACGGTGCATGCCAACGCTGCGCTGTTCAAGGCCCCTGAAATCAAGCGCGCCGTGCAAGGCGGCCAAGCGCAGATGGGCGAGATCCTGCTGGCCAACTTCCAGAATGAATGGCAGATTTTCGGTGTGGACGGCTTGCCCTTCCTCGCCGACAGCTACGACGCCTCCAAGAAACTCTACGCGGCGCAAAAGCCCTTCCTCGAAAAGAAACTGGCAGAACAGGGCATGGTGCTGCTGTACGCCGTGGCTTGGCCTCCTCAAGGTATCTATACCAAGAAGCCCCTGGCCTCTGCCGCTGACCTCAAGGGCATCAAGTGGCGCGCCTACAGCCCCGCCACCGCCCGCATTGCCGAACTGGTGGGCGCGCAGCCTGTGACGGTGCAGGCCGCAGAGTTCTCGCAGGCGCTGGCCACGGGCGTGGTCGAATCGACCATGACTTCGGGCGCCACAGGCGTGGACAGCAAGCTGTACGAGCACCTCAAGTTCTACTATGACACCCAGGCCTGGCTGCCCAAGAACGCGGTGCTGGTGAACAAGAAGGCGTTTGACGCGCTGGAAAAGCCGCTGCAGGACGCGCTGCTCAAGGCCGGCGCCGACGCCGAAGCGCGCGGCTGGGCTGCCAGCGCCAAGGTGAACACCGACACCGTGGCCAAGCTCAAGGCCAACGGCATGGCCGTGGAGGCACCACCCGCCGCGCTCAAGGCCGACATGGCCAAGGTGGGCGACACCATGCTCAAGGAATGGCTCGACAAGGCCGGCCCCGAAGGCAAGGCCCTGATCGACGCGTACCGCAAGTAAACCCGTTCGCATAACAGAGCCCCATGCGCCGCCTTCTTGATTGGGTGTACGACAGTGCCGCCGCCCTGGCGGCGCTTTTCATGGTCGGACTGCTGGGCATGGTGCTGCTGTCCATCGCCAGCCGTCAGTTCCACTTTCACGTGCCGGGCACCGACGCTTACGCCGGCTACCTCATGGCCGCCTCGGGCTTCCTTGCGCTCGCCCACACGCTCAAGCGCGGCGAGCACATTCGCGTGACGCTGCTGCTCAACTTTCTGAAGGGCGGCGCCAAGAAGGCGTTCGAGGTTTGGGCGCTGGCCATTGCCACGCTGCTCGCCCTGCTGTTTGCGGCCTACAGCTGCAAGCTGGCCTGGCAGTCGCACGAGTTCCACGACATCTCCACCAGCAGCGACGCCACGCCGCTGTGGATTCCGCAGATCGCCATGGCCGTGGGCACGGTGATTCTGGCCATTGCCTTCGTTGACGAGCTGGTGCTGGAGCTGCTGGGGCGCCGCGCCCAGGCAGCCTCGGGCGAAGCGCTTCGCAACGAGTAACCACACGACGGATGTCCCATGAGTGATCTCGCCATTACCGGACTGCTGGTCCTGTCACTGTTCCTGATCCTGGGCAGCGGCGTGTGGATCGGCCTCACCCTCTCGGGCGTGGCCTGGATCGGGATGCAGCTGTTCTCATCGCGCCCCGCGGGCGATGCCATGGCCGTGACCATCTGGGGCAGCGCCTCCAGCTGGACGCTCACCGCCCTGCCCCTTTTCATCTGGATGGGCGAGATTCTTTTCCGCACGCGACTTTCGCAGGACATGTTCAAGGGCCTGGCGCCCTGGGTGCAGGCCCTGCCCGGGCGGCTGCTGCACACCAACGTGGTGGGCTGCACCATCTTCGCAGCCGTGTCGGGGTCGAGCGCTGCCACCTGCGCCACGATCGGCAAGATGACGCTGCCGGAACTCACGCGCCGCGGCTACCCCGAGCACATGGTCGTGGGCACGCTGGCGGGCGCGAGCACGCTGGGCCTGTTGATCCCGCCGTCCATCATCATGATCGTCTACGGCGTGTCGGCCGAGGTGTCCATCTCGCAGCTCTTCATTGCAGGTGTGCTGCCGGGCGTGCTGCTGGCCGCACTGTTCTCGGGCTACATCATGCTGTGGGCGCTGCGGCACCCCGAGCAGGTGCCCGCCGCCGACGTGGGCATGACCTTCCTGCAGAAGCTGTCGGAGTCGCGCAGCCTAATCCCCGTGGTGCTGCTGATCGCCGCGGTGCTGGGCAGCATCTACACCGGCTTCGCCACGGCCACCGAAGCGGCCGCTGTGGGCGTGGTGGGATCGCTGCTGCTGTCCGCCGTGCAGGGCTCGATGAGCTGGAGCACCTTCAAGGATTCGCTGATGGGCGCCACGCGGCTGTACTGCATGATCGCGCTGATCCTGGCGGGTGCCGCGTTTCTCACCCTGGCGATGGGCTACATCGGCCTGCCGCGCCACCTGGCGGAATGGATCGCGTCGCTGGGGCTCAACCAGGCCCAGCTCATCGTGGCACTGGCCATTTTCTACATCATCCTCGGATGCTTCCTGGACGGCATCTCGATGGTGGTGTTGACCATGGGCGTGCTCATGCCCACGGTGCAGGCCGCAGGCATCGATCCGATCTGGTTCGGCATCTTCATCGTGCTGGTGGTCGAGATGGCGCAGATCACCCCGCCGGTGGGATTCAACCTGTTCGTGCTGCAGGGCATGACGGGCAAGCAGCTACCGTGGATCTCCAAGGTCTCCGCGCCCATGTTCCTGCTCATGTGCGGCGCGGTGGCTCTGATCTACGCCTTCCCTGCCATCGTGACGTGGCTCCCACAGCAGATGGCCACCCGCTGAAAAAGCCCGCTGCCCGGCGAATCACCGGGCTCGCACAGCGGCACGCAATGTGCCACCGCCTTCGGCGAAAATCGCCCCGATGCTGAATGTTCTTGCGATCTGCCTAGGTGCCTGCGCTGGCGCGCTGGCCCGCTGGCGCCTGGGCCTGTGGCTCAACACTGGCGGAGTGCTGCCGTGGGGCACGCTGGCGGCCAATCTGGTGGGCGGCTACCTCGTTGGCCTGTGCGTGGCCGTGTTCCATACTCTCCCCCAGCTGGACCCCGTCTGGCGCCTTGCCCTCGTCACCGGTTTTCTGGGCGCACTCACCACCTTCTCCAGCTTTTCTGCCGAGGTGGTGGGCATGCTGATGGCGCAGCGTTATGCCATCGCGCTGGGTACCACCGCGCTGCACCTGCTGGGGTCGCTGTGCCTGACGGTGCTGGGCATTCAGACCGCTTCATATTTCATAGCATCCCGCGCCGGATGAACAGGCGATTCAACCCGATATCCTTCTGAGAAACCCACACGCTACCGATATCCGGCGGGCGGCCGCCACGGCGCCGCAGCCTTCTCCACCACCTTTTGCCTGCACCGTACGAAAAGCCATCCATGGACGCCAACACCCAACTGAATGAACGCCGCCTGGCCGATGCCTGGGCCGAATTGCACACGCATGCCGTCAACGGCAATCCGCTGCACGCCGACGCCTACCGCCTGGCCTTCGCCGACCCCGAGTTCCTGTTTCGCCGCGAAACGCGCGGCATCCGATTTCAGCTGGAGATGCTCAAGCCCGATCTGGGCCAGGCCGAGCAAGGCATCGAGAACACCGTCGTGGTCTACGGCAGCGCCCGTTTCGTGGCGCCGGATGAAGCCGCAGCCCAGCTCGCCGAGGCCGAAGCCAGCGGCGACGAAGTGCGGCTTTCGCGCGCGCAGCTGGCGGTGCGCAACGCCCGGTACTACGACCTGGCCCGCCAGTTCGCCAAGCTGGTGGCCGACTACAGCGAGCGCCAGCGCCCTGCCGACCGCATCTACATCTGCACCGGCGGCGGCCCCGGCATCATGGAGGCCGCCAACCGCGGCGCCCATGAAGCCGGCGCGCTGAATGTGGGCCTGAACATCGCCCTGCCCCACGAGCAAAGCGGCAACCGTTTCATCTCGCCGAGCCTGAGCTTCAAGTTCCACTACTTCGCGCTGCGCAAAATGCACTTCATGATGCGCGCCAAGGCCCTGGTGGCTTTCCCCGGCGGGTTTGGCACGCTGGATGAACTGTTCGAAGTGCTCACTCTGGTGCAAACCAAGAAGGCCAAGCCCGTGCCCATCGTGCTGTTTGGGGCGGACTACTGGAAGCGGCTGATCAACTTCGACGTGCTGGTGGAGGAAGGCACCATCTCGGCGCAGGACCTCCAGCTCTTCCATTACACCGACGACCCGCAGGAAGCGTGGGAGCTGATCAAGTCGTTCTATCAGCTGTAAATCGATTCACGGGCGAGAGCGCCCGCCCGCTCGGCCTTCGGGGGCGCTGGGCGCCGGCATGCCAACCCCGCTCCCCTCTGCCGCTCAGCGAATGATTGGCGGCGGCGGTGGCGGCAAAACGATGATGGGCGGCCGCAGGATGATGATGGGCGGCCGCGTCACCGGCGTGGGCGCTGGTGCCGGGGTGACGGGCGGCGGCGGCCGCGTGGTGGGCGGCTGCGGCGGCCTGGACGGCGGGGGCGGCGCGCCCGGGTCGGGTGCTGGCGCGGGTGGCGCAGGCGTGCCTGGCGGGCGAGTTGGGGGTGGTGGCGCAGGGACGGAAGGGTCCATGGGCGCAGGAGCTGGCGCTGGCCCCGGCGGCGTGGGCGCGGGCTCTGCGGGCGCCTGCGTATTCCGCTCGTTCCCCAACTGCTCACCAACGGCCCACGGAACCGGCGGCGGTGGAACTGGCAAGACGGCGCGCGTGTGGGTGTACACCGGCAACTGGCGGCTGGAAATCACCCGCACCGACTCGCCGGCCTTCAGCCCCACGCAGCCGGCTTCGGTGCAAACCTCGATCTCATCCTGCTCCCCCGTTACCAGCAGTTCCCCCTGCTCATTGAACGCAATCAGAAAGGCCGAGCCGCGAATGCCGACCAGTGCCGTGGGCGTGGTCACCTTGTAGTTGCGCGCGTCCCGCTTGCCGATCCAGCCCGTGATGGCACGCAGGCCGCCGCGCACGAGGTTGACGGCAAACTGATCCTGCGCGGCGTCGCCGGTGTCCGCATAGCGCGTCACCATGAAGTGCGAGTCCGGGTACAGCGCCACCAGGCCACCATCCGAGAAGCGGATCTGGGCGCGCCCATTGGCCCCGGTGACCACGATGTCGCCGCTCTCCACCTCGGAACCCTTCACCGCGGGCAACGCGCCGGCTGCCCTGCGCAACTGAACATCACCTGTCGCAAATTGCACCATGCCCGCGGCGGCCAGCCCCTGCAAGGGCCACGCGGCGGCCACGGCCATCCACAGCGGCCACCGCGTTGATGAATGATTGGACTGCATCGCTTGGCTCCTCAAAACTCGCGCCGCACCGTGACGGAGAACACCCGGCGGTCATAGTCGGTAATGGGCACGTTGGATGCGTTGCGCGTCTGCGCCCATTGGGGCGTGACGCGCCATCCCGGCGCGGGCAGCCATGACAACCCCAGCGCCCACTGCGTCTGGCGATCACGGCGCACCACGCCAAAGAAGGGGTCCGCCCCACCGTAGCTGCGCCGTTCGTGGTTCAAGTGCGCGAAGGCAGCCCATTGCGCACTGAGCGCCCACTGCAAGCCCGCGCGCACGCCAGTCAGGTCATGCTGCAGATGTTCGAGGTTGTCTGCACGGGGGGACTCCCGCCCGGCATACAGCCCCGCGTAGAGCAGGCTGCCGGTGCGCAGCACCTGCACGTAGGAAGCCCCGCCGACCGTGCGCCGCGCATCCCGCAGGGACTGCGCCGGATAGCGCAGCCCCTGCACCTGGACAAACGTATCCCAGTGGCGATAGCCGTCGATCCGGTAGATCCACTGCGCCAGCGCCCCTCCAATGTTGCGCAGCGTGCTGCCGTCCAGCCGGTAGGTCGCCCCCTGGGCACTCAGCATCCACTCGTGCCGTTCCCACCGGTAGGCCACGCCGGCCGTGGCGTCCAGCTGGGTACTGTCGTACGCATCCCCGGCACCGGCATGCCCGCGCAGCTCGGCGGTTGCCGAGCCGATGAGGGACCAGCGCGCATCCAGCACGTGCCGCCCGCGGAGGTTGCCCTGCACCTGGGCATACGATGCGCGCTGTGCTTCAGCACCCGGGGCCAGCGTCCAGGCCGGTGTGCCTGGGGGCGAAAGCGTGGGGGCGTCGGGGCCCGGACCGGCGTTGACGTTGGAGTCGCGCCCCAGCGCGAATTCAACGTAGCCCTTCCAGGTGGAACCGCCATCGTGTCCCCGGCGGTCGTGCGAGACCAGGAACTGGTCGATGCTGAGCGCGGCATCCACAGGCACCCCGTCGGTGCGAACGCGCTCCGAGACCGCAGCGGCACCCCGCCGATCGCCCACGGCATGCAGCGCGCGTCCCAGCTCCCAGGCCGCAGCGGCGTTGTCGGGTTGCACGGCCACCACGCGTTCCCAAGCCAGCACAGCGCGGCTGAACTGGCCCGCCGCAAAGGCCGCCCGCCCCATCAGGGTGTCAAAAGCGGGGTCGCCCGCGCGGACTGCCTCGTACGGGTCGAGCAGCTCGAACGCGCGCTGGGCATCGCGCTGCGCGAGCAGTGCTTCGGCCTGGCCCAGCACGTCACCGCCGACACCGTCCGCGCCTTCGCTGGCGTGAAGCATGGCACCGGGAGCCCCCAGCAAAAAAGGCAGCATGGCCAGGCGACGTGCGAGCCGCCAGCAGGATGGAACGCTCATGTCAGCCCCCTCTACCCTCTGTCGAAGGCGTCAATCTACTCTTTTTCTGGCCATTTGCTCATCCGCGCAAGCCCTGGCTAGGCAAGGGCTTCCCACCGTGCGGCAGCGCGCGGGCTGCGCCGCTGGCTACTTCTGGCCGCCGATGCACCACGCCAGCCGGGCGCCACCCAAACCGGCCGCGCCCACCGCCCAGAACAGGCCGGCCACGCCCATCACGGCGCCGGCCGAGCCGAACAGCAGGGGCATGAAAACGCTGGAGGCGTTGATGGCCATCAGGCGCAAGCCCAGTGCTTCGCCCTGGCGGTGCGATGGGGTGATCTGGTGCAGCAGGCTCATCACCATGGGCTGGCCGGTGCCCAGCGCCAGGCCCAGCAGCACCGAGCACAGCCCCATCGCCAGCGCGCTGTGCAGCAGCGGGTACACAGCGAACAACGCGGCCGTCAGCAGCATGGCGCCCGCCATCACGCCGCGCTCGCGCAGATGCCTGGCCACAAAGGGCATGAGCACGCGAATGGCCGTGACCGCCAGCGCAAACGCACCGAAGATGGTGCCGATGACCGCTGCCGACAGGCCGCGCTCGTGCCCCAGCAGCGGCACCGCAAAGGCGTGCACGTCCCAGCAGGACGAGATCAGCCAGTTCACGATCAGCAGGCGGCGAAACGGAGGATCCTTGAGCAGATCCCAGGCGCGCGGCGGCGGCCCGTCGTGGGCCGCGGCGGCGGCAGCTGTTGGCAGCTCCTGCGTGCCCCGCACGCAAAGCCAGCTCACCACGGGCAGCAACGCCAGGAGCGCAAAGGCCGCCCGGTAGCCATCGAGGCTGCCCGGACTTCCACCCGCGTTGTCGATGGCCAGCCCCGCCGCAAAAGGGCCGATGAAATTGGACACCCCGGGCCCGATGGACAGCCAGCTGAACACCTGCTTGAGCACCGTGGGATCGTGCACGGCGCGGCCCGCGTGGCGCTGCACGGCAATGGTGGCGCCCCCTGCGGCAGCCCCTGTCATGAGGGCGGCAAGGCACAGCACCACAAAGGTCGGGAACACCACCGCCAGCCCCGCGCCCGCGCATGCCAAGGCCACCGAGTAAGCCATGGGCCGCTGAAGGCCGTGGCGGTCGGCAAAGCGGCCCGCCGGCAGTGCCAGGATCACCTGCGTGAGCGCAAACAGCGCCACCAGAAATCCCACGGCTGCCACGCTGTAGCCCTCGCGCAGCGCCAGCAAGGGCGCTGCCAGCCGCATGCCGGCCATGCTGCCGTGCACACAGATCTGCGCCGCAATCAGGCGGGCCAGGGCCCAGTTCACAGCGGATCGTCCTCGGGGTCGAGGCCCGGCAGCGCGGCCGTGGCGCCTCCCGGCAAGGGCACGGTGGTGGCGGTGGGGGCCGGCAGCTCCTGCACGTCGCGCAGCTTGCGCTGGATGGCGCGGGTGCGCACGCCCACCTCGTCAAACTTCTTGGCGGCGGCGTCGATGGATTTCTTGGTGGCCTCCACCACGTCGCCAAACTTGGCGAACTCGGTCTTGACCATGCCCAAAAGGCTCCACACCTCGGAGGAGCGCTTTTCGATGGCCAGCGTCTTGAAGCCCATCTGCAAACTGTTGAGCATGGCCGCCAGGTTGGCCGGGCCGGTGATCATCACGCGGCATTCGTTCTGCACCGCTTCGACCAGGCCGGGGCGGCGCATCACCTCGGCAAACAGCCCCTCGGTGGGCAGGTAAAGCACGGCAAAGTCGGTGGTGTGCGGGGGCGAGACGTATTTGGCGAAGATCTTCTTGGCCTCGAGCTTGATGGACGTCTCGAACGCGTTGCCGGCCGACGCGATGAGGAGCTTGTCGGCCGCGTCCTGCGCGTCCAGCAGGCGTTGGTATTGCTCCACGGGATACTTCGAGTCGATCGGCAGCCACACGGGATGTTCGTCGTTTCGGCCTGGCAGGCGGATGGCGAATTCGACCAGTTCGTCGCTGCCCGGCACGGTCTTGACGTTGCGTGCGAACTGGTCGGGCGTGAGCACGTTGTCGATGATGGCACCCAGCTGCATTTCGCCCCAGGTGCCGCGCGTCTTCACATTGGTCATCACGCGCTTCAAGTCGCCCACGCTGCCCGCAAGGGTTTGCATCTCGCCCAGGCCCTTGTGCACTTGCTCCAGCCGGTCGCTGACCAGCTTGAAGGATTCGCCCAGGCGCTGCTCCAGCGTGGCGTGGAGCTTTTCGTCCACCGTGCGGCGCATCTCCTCGAGCTTGGTGGCGTTGTCGGCCTGGATGGCGCCCAGGCGCTCGTTGAGCGCGGTGCGCAGTTGCTCGGCGTTGTGCTGGCTGCCCTGCACCAGGCCGGCCAGCTGCTGCGAGACGGCATCTTGCAACACCGAGAACTGGTTCTTGATCTGGGTGCCATTGGCCTCCAGCTGGTCCTTGAGCGCCGTGGACATGGTGCCCAGCTGTGCCTGAATGTCCCCCTTGAGCGAGTCAAGGGTGAGGCGCGTGGCAGCCTGCAGGGCCTCGAAGCGCTCCTGGATGCGTTTCTCGAACAGCACTGCGCTCTCGCCCATCGCTTCGCGCGACTTGACGCTTTCGGCCGCCAGCGCGCCCGTGGTGGCGGTGAGCTCGGTGCGAAAACCGACCAGCGTGTCCGACAGCTCCTTGCGGGCGGCCGCCGAATCCGCCTGGCCCTGTGCCAGGTGCGCCAGAAGCGCCTTGCTGCTTTCCTCCAGGCGGCTGGCCACGGCCTGCTGAAGGCCGTCAAAGTGCTGCGCGAGCGAGGCATCCAGCGCCGTCTGCCGCTGCTCCAGCCGCGCTTCGAAAACCCCAAACGCAGCCAGCAGCTCAGCGCGACCGTTGCGCGACTCGGCCACGGCCTGGGCCAGACGCTCGTCCACTGCGTGGCGCAGGGACTCCAGCGTGTGCTGCGTGGCCTGCGTGAACCCGGCCAGCTGGTTGGCCAACGCGTCCATGGCCCCGTCGTTCTTGGCCACGGCCAGCTGCGTGGCCTGCGCGGTGCTCTCCAGCGCCGCCAGGCGCGCCAGCCATTCAGGCGGCAGGTCCACCCGCGGGCGCCGCACCAGCAGCAGCACGGTCAGCACCAGCACCAAGGCCAGCACGGCCAGCAGAACAAGCGATTCAGTAGTCAAGGCAGTTCACTATATTTTTGCTAGCTGCTTGCGCTTGACTGGCAAGCGCGAGCAGCCGATTGGAATCAAACTCTGGTAGAGGCAGGCTTGTTCACCGGCGTGAGCGCGCCCTGGCCGTCAAAAAAAGCGATCAGATTGTCCGCCGCCAAATTCGCCATGGCCCGGCGCGTGGGCACCGTGGCGCTGGCAATGTGCGGCGTGAGCACCACGTTGGGCACGGTGAGCAGGTCGGGGTGCACGTTTGGCTCGCCCTCGAACACATCCAGGCCCGCTGCCGCAATGCGCCGCTCGCGCAGGGCCAGGGCCAAAGCCGCGTCGTCCACGATACCGCCGCGCGCAATGTTGATGAGCGTGGCCGTGGGCTTCATCAGCGCCAGCTCGGACGCGCCGATGGTGTGGTGCGACGCGGCCGTGTAAGGCACGACCAGCATCACATGGTCTGCAGTGCGCAGAAGTTCCTCTTTGCTGACATAGCTGGCCTTGCATTCGGCTTCTAGCTCTGCCGAAAGCCGCGAGCGGTTGTGATAGACCACCTTCATGCCAAAGCCGTGCGCGCCGCGCTTGGCAATGCCCTGCCCGATACGCCCCATGCCGATGATGCCCAGCGTGCTGCCGTGGATGTCGCTGCCCGCGAACATGTCGTAGCTCCACTTGGTCCACTTTCCGGCGCGCAGGTAATGTTCGCTCTCGGTCATGCGGCGGGCTGTGGCCATCAGCAATGCAAAGCCGAAGTCGGCCGTGGTCTCGGTCAGCACATCGGGCGTGTTGGTGCCCTGCACGCCAGCCGCCGTCATGGCGTCCACGTCGAAGTTGTTGTAGCCCACGGCCATGTTGGCACAGATCTTCAGGCGCGGCGCGGCGGCCAGCAGCGCGGCGTCGATGCGCTGGCTGCCGGTGGTGAGCACGCCATCCTTGTCAGCCAGACGCGCGGCCAGCTCGGCCGGGGTCCAGATCACATCGTCGGGGTTCGCTTCCACGTCGAAATGCTCGCGCAGGCGGTCCACGATGTCGGGGAAGATCGCTCGCGCGACCAGGATGCGGGGTTGGCTCATATTGCTATTTCCAATCAATTGGGTGGAGATCACCGCACGTAGAACGGCCATGCCCCAATACCAGGGCCGCCGAGCAAAGGCCGCCCTGCAGCGAGGGCGGCGCCCCCCTTCCCGCAGCGCGCAGCGATGCGAGAGAAGGGGGCAGCGGCGCAGCCGCTCAGGGGGATGTCCACTATCTAAACCAGATGAAAGTCATGATGATGAACAGCGGCACCAGGATGCCCCCCGACCACAGCATGTAGCCAAAGAAGCTCGGCATCTTCACGCCCCGGTCTTCGGCAATGGCTTTGACCATGAGGTTGGGTGCATTGCCGATGTAGGTGTTGGCGCCCATGAACACGGCCCCTGCCGAGATGGCGGCCAGCGTGGGTGCGAGGGTGGTCATCAGCACGGCAGGGTCGCCACCGGCGGTGTTGAAGAACACGAGGTAAGTGGGCGCGTTGTCGAGAAATGAGCTGAGCGTGCCTGCCGCCCAGAAGTACATGGCTGGATCTGGCGAGCCGTCCGGCCGCGTGACAGCCGCCACGATGGCGCCAAACGGGCCATTGACCCCGGCCTTGAGCATGGCGATGACGGGGATGATGGTGAGAAAAATCCCAGCGAACAGCTTGGCCACCTCCTGCATGGGGCCCCAGCTGAACTGGTTGTCCTCATGAACCCTCTTGGGCGTGAGCCACAGCGACACCAGCGTCACGATGACGAGGCCCACGTCGCGCACGATGCCGGGCAAACCAACCTCTGTGCCTGCGATGTTGAACACCGTGGGGGACTTCCAGAAGCCGCTGAGCAACACGAGGCCCACCACTGCACCCAACAGCGCGAAGTTCACCTTGCCGTCAAAGCCGATCGCGCGGCTGTCAGGCGTGGGGTCGGCATGGAGCACTTCTTCGCGGCGGCGGTAATACCAGCTGTCGAGCACGAAGAAGATGGCCAGCAATGTGCCGACGAGGAACAGCGTCTCAGGGAGGATGTGGCGCACCGTCCAGAAGAAATCCACACCTTTGAGAAAGCCCAGGAAGAGGGGCGGATCGCCCAGTGGGGTGAGCGAGCCGCCCGCGTTGGAGACGATGAAGATGAAGAACACCACTACATGGGCCACGTGTTTGCGGTTGTCGTTCGCACGGATGAGGGGGCGGATGAGCAGCATCGACGCCCCTGTCGTCCCCATGAAGCTGGCCAGCACCGCTCCAATGGCCAGGATGGTGGTGTTGAGCCCCGGGCTGCCATGCAGGTTGCCACGGATGAAGATGCCCCCTGCCACGGTGAACAGCGCCGTGAGCAGGATCACGAAGGGGATGTACTCGGCCAGCAGCGCGTGCACCAGACTTGCGCCTGCCACGCCAGGACCGAAGGTGATGGCAAACGGCAGCAGAAACGCCAGCCCCCAGGCCGCCGCGACCTTGCCGAAATGGTGGTGCCAGAAAATGGGGGCCAGCAGCGGCATGAGCGCAATCGACAGCAGGATGCCCGCAAAGGGCACGCCCCACAGCACGGACAGCGTGGCACCGTCGATATCGGCCGCCATGGCCCAGCCGGGCAGCACTGCAAGAAGGCCAGCACACGCCAGCCCGCGCGAGAATTTCATCTTTCTTGTCTCCATCAGATTGTCGAAAACGGGGGTGCGCGTGCCGTCCCGGCAACGCAATGTTCTTCAGGCGGGCGCCGGGATGTCGAACACCTGACGCAGGTAGGCCAGGTACTTCTCGTCATCGCACATGCCCTTGCCGGGCGTGTCGGAGAGCTTTGCCACGGGCTGGCCGTTGCAGCGCGTCATCTTAATGACCACCTGCAGCGGCTCGTGCACGGGCGGGCTGCCGAGATCGTTCGTCAGGTTCGTGCCAATGCCGAACGCGAGCTGGCAGCGGCCGCGGAACTGCTGGTACAGCTCGATGGTGCGCGGCACAGTGAGCGCGTCGCTGAAGATCAGCGTCTTGGTCAGCGGATCCACACGGTTCTTGCGGTAGTGCTCCAGCAGGCGCTCGCCCCAGGCGAAAGGGTCGCCGCTGTCGTGGCGCGCGCCGTCGAAGAGCTTGCAGAAATACAGGTCGAAGTCGCGCAGGAACGCACTCATGCCGTAGACATCCGACAGTGCGATGCCCAGATCGCCGCGGTATTCCTTGGCCCACATCTCGAAGCCAAACACCTGGCTGTCACGCAGCCGCGGACCCAGGGCCTGGCAGGCCTGCAGATATTCGTGCGCCATGGTGCCCAGGGGCGTCACGCCCAGCTTCATCGCATACAGCACGTTGCTGGTGCCGGCAAACTGGCCCGGCCCCGCGGGCGACCCTGGACGGCGGTCGCCCGTGCCCAGGCGGGCCACCAGCACACGCAGCACTTCCTCATGCCAGGCACGGCTGAACCGGCGGCGTGTTCCATAGTCGGCGATCTTCAGGTCCGACAGTCCTTCGCCCTGCAGGAGCGCGATCTTGGTGTCCAGCCGCCTGCGGCCCTCGGGGAAGTCCGGCACCTTCTGGGTGTTGCGAAAGTAGACCTCGTTGACGATGGCCAGCACCGGGATCTCGAACAGGATGGTGTGCAGCCAAGGCCCTCGGATGCTGATGTCGATTTCGCCGTTTGGCTGCGGGGTCAGGGTGATGTACTTTTCGTTGAGCTTGAACAGCCCCAGGAAATCCACGAAGTCGCTCTTGATGAAGCGCAGCGAGCGCAGATAGGCCAGCTCGGCATCCTGGAACTGCAGGCTGCACAGCGAGCGGATTTCGTCGCGAATCTCATTGGCGAACGGCGCCAGCTGCACGCCCGGATTACGGCACTTGAACTTGTACTCGACCTGCGCCCCCGGAAACTGGTGCAGCACCACCTGCATCATGGTGAACTTGTACAGGTCGGTGTCGAGAAGGCTGGTGATGATCATGGACAGTGCGGTGCGGACGCGCGAGAACGCCGGGTGCCTAGGGATCCTCTGCACGAATCCCGCTGCCCGATGGGCGCTGCGGATCGGGATGGGTTGCGAAGCGCAAACCGCCCGAGTCCGCAGATGCATACGGCGCGGTGATTCGTGCAGAGGGTCCCTGGGGGCCGTGCAGCAGAGCCGCAAAGTGTAGGCCATGGCGCGCGGCGCTGCCCAAGGGCAAACACCTGCCGCGGGCGCGGTCGCCACGTGGCCCAAAATGGCAGCCCGCTCTGGATAGACAAGCGCCAAAAGCTATCATAACGATAGCAATCGGCTCGCAAAGGTCAACTTGCCGTCAGCAAGGCTTCCAGCACTTTGCGCAAGGGCTCGGGCACGGGCACGGGACGGCGGCTCCCGCGGTCGACATACACATGGATGAAGTGCCCCGCCGCTGCTGTGAGCGGCTCGCCCTGCGCGAACAGGCCCACCTCGTAGCGCACGCTGGAGCCGCCCAGCCGCGCCACCCGGATCCCGGCCTCCACGGTTTGGGGGAAGGCCAGCGGGGCAAAGTAGTTGCATTGGGTCTCGATGACGAGGCCAATGGTCTGGCCCGCGTGGATGTCGAGCACCCCCTGGTCGATCAGATGCGCATTGACGGCCGTGTCAAACCAGCTGTAGTACACGACGTTGTTCACGTGGCCGTAGACGTCGTTGTCCGCCCAGCGTGTACTGATGGAACGAAATGCCCGATAAGCACTGCGAGGCTGCGGTGCCGGACGTGCGGGGGCGGAAGCTGGGCTCAAGGCGTTGCGGGCATCGGAGGTCATGGCCGCAGATTTTGCCAGCGCTGGTAATACTGCCAGGCGACCCGCCAGGTGTTGAGCTGGGCCTGCACCGTATCGTCCAGATGGCGGCCGTAGCCCCCTGCCATCGCAAACGCGATCGGAATGCGCCGCTGCCACGCCCAGTCGAACACCCGGCGGTCGCGCGCCTCCAGGCCGTCGTGCGTCAGGGCAAGCCGGCCCAGGCGATCGCCCTCGTGCGGGTCCGCACCCGCCAGGTAAAAGACCAGCTCCGGCTGGAACTGCTCTTCGAGCGTTTGCAGCGCCTGCTCCAGCGCCTGAAGGTATTCCGCATCGGTGCAGCCATCAGGCAGTTCCACGTCCAGGTCACTGGGCTCCTTGCGAAACGGAAAATTGCGCGCGCCATGCAACGACAGCGTGAACACGCTGTGGTCGCCGCAAAAGATCTGTGCCGTACCGTTGCCCTGGTGCACGTCCAGATCGATGACTGCCACGGGCAGGCGCCGGCTCCGCTGCGGCCGCCCGGCGGCGCGGGCCCGCTCCACCTGCATCACCCGTGTGGCGACTGCAACATCATTGAAAACGCAAAAACCGCTGCCCTTGCCCGTTTGCGCGTGGTGTGTGCCCCCAGCCAAATTGCCCGCAACGCCATCGCGCAATGCCGCGCGCGCCGCTGCCACGGTGGCACCCACCGAGCGGCGCGCACGCTCGGCCATGGCCGGGCTCCACGGAAATCCGATCTCGCGCTGGGCTGCAGGGGCCAGCGTGCCCTCGGCAATGGCGTCGATGTATTGGGGGTCGTGCGCAAGCGCGAGTTCGCTGTCGGATGCAGGCAAAGCCACTTGCAACGCTACCCCCGGCAGGTGCAGCGCCACCTGATCGCGCAGAAGGCGGTATTTCGCCATCGGAAAACGGTGACCGGGCGGGAGGGGCAGCACGAATTGGTCGGCATAGTAGGCGTGCATGACGCCATTGTGGCAAGCCGCCAATCTCTGGGTGGCCGCCCCTAAATTGCTGCAATGCAACAAAAAACCCTTGCAATAGCGCCTCAAGTCCCTAAAATTCGTTCCATGCTGCACTGCAACATGACTAACCAGTCGGGGCCAGCGCAGATGTCCGTGAAGTACCCGGCCGCCAAGGCCCCTCATTTTTAGGAGTTATGACATGACGCTGACCGCTGAACAAATCCTGGCCTCCCACAAAGCCAACATCGAAACCCTGTTTGGCCTGACCAGCAAGGCTTTCGAAGGCGTGGAAAAGCTGGTGGAACTGAACGTCACCGCTTCCCGCGCAGCACTGACCGAAGCCGCCAACCACACGCAAGCCGTTCTGGCCGTGAAGGACGCGCAAGAACTGCTGGCCCTCCAAGCCGGCCTGTTCCAGCCCCTCGCCGAAAAGACCGCAGCCTACAGCCGTCACCTGTACGACATCGCGTCGGGCACAGGTGCTGAATTCGGCAAGGCTTTCGAAGTGCAGGCTACCGACGCACAACGCGCATTCACCAACCTGGTGGACAGCGCCGCCAAGAACGCCCCGGCTGGTTCCGAAACCGCCGTGGCCGTGATGAAGAGCGCCGTTTCCGCCGCCAACAACGCTTTTGAATCGGTGCAAAAGGCCGTCAAGCAAGCGTCGGACGTGGCCGAAGCCAACTTCAACGCCGTGGCCAACACCGCTGCCAACGCTGCCAAGACCGCAGCCCCCCGCAAGCGCTGAATGGCAACCTGCGGTCTGGAGTGCAGACTCTAGGCCGCACTCAGGGGTTACCCTGATAATTCAACCTCGCGCCGTTGACATTGTTCGCGGTGCACCAGTTGTCTCCTTGGATCCTCTCGAAACCCCCGTTTCAGGGATCCTTTTAAAGCCCGGTTCATGACCGGGCTTTTTTTTGGCTTCGCGGCAGCTGGGCGGTGTTTGACGGCACACGGCATGCGCCAGAACCCAATCGACGCAACACCCTGCTTGCGCTGGGTCAGACAACCTGTTCTCAATTCCGGTTCGCAGACCAGTACTTATTAAGAATAATTCGTGTTTGCTTTATCATCGGAGCAGTCCAACCTTGAAAGATGCATCGATGTCGAAGACCGTGAAAGCCCTGCTGAGCGTTTGTGTCGTGGCCGCTGCCACTGCAGGCACCGCCCATGCTCAGGAGCAAGTTGTCAATCTCTACTCGGCCCGCCACTACTCCACGGATGAGGCGCTGTACAGCGGCTTCACGAAGGCCACGGGCATCAAGATCAACCGCGTGGATGCGGACGACGCCGGGATCCTGGCACGCTTGAAAGCCGAAGGCGCCGCTTCGCCGGCCGACGTGATCTTGCTGGTGGATGCGGCCCGCCTCTACAAGGGCGAGGTGGATGGCCTGTTCCAGCCCATCCAATCCGCCGTGCTCAATGAGGCGATCCCCGCCAACCTGCGCAGCAAACCCGCCGCCGACGGTGGCATCGCCTGGTACGGCCTGTCAACCCGGGCGCGCGTGGTGGTCTACAACAAGATCAAGGTCCAAAAGGCGGACGTTGATACCTACGAGGAACTGGGTGACCCCAAGAACAAGGGCAAGCTCTGCATCCGCTCGGGCTCGCACCCTTACAACCTCAGCCTGTTTGGCGCCGTGACCGAACACATGGGCGAGCAAAAGGCTGAGGCCTGGCTCAAGGGCGTCGTGGCCAACCTGGCCCGGCCTCCCAAGGGCGGCGACACCGACCAGATCAAGGCTGTGGCTGCAGGCGAATGCGATATCGCGGTCACCAACAGCTACTATCTGGCTCGCATGATGCGTTCCACCAAGCCCGAGGACGTGGCCGTGGTCAACAAGGTCGGCGTGGTGTTCCCCAACCAGGACTCTTGGGGCACCCACCTGAACATCTCTGGGGGAGCTGTCGCCAAGCACTCGAAGAACCAGGCCAACGCCATCAAGTTCCTCGAATACCTCGCCAGCCCCGAAGCCCAAAACTACCTTGCCAATGGCAACAACGAGTGGCCTGCCGCCAAGGGCGTGACCCTGGACAACCCGGCCCTCAAGGCCATGACGGGCGGCCAGCCGTTCAAGAGCGAAACCATTCCCATCAGTGCTGTGGGCGCCAACACCACCAAGGTGCAGCAGATGCTGGACCGCGTGGGTTTCCAGTAAGTCTGCCCTGCACCCCGCACCGACAAGCCCGGCCTGGTCCGGGCTTTTTTTCGCCCTCAGCAGCCCTGGGAGATGCGCCATAATTGACGTTTACGTTAACGTCACTTATCGGAGACAGAACATGGACATCAAGGGCAAGGTATTCATCGTCACTGGCGGCGCCTCAGGCCTGGGAGAAGGCACAGCACGCATGCTGGCTGCCCAGGGCGGCACCGTGGTCATCGCCGACATGCAAGCCGAAAAGGGTGAAGCCGTGGCCAAAGACATCGGCGGCTCATTCGTGAAGTGCGATGTCAGCAACGAAGCCGACGGCCAAGCCGTGGTGGCCAAGGCAGTGTCCCTGGGCAAATTGATGGGCCTGGTCAACTGTGCCGGCATCGCGCCCGCAGAGAAAACCGTGGGCAAGAACGGAGCCCACGCACTGGCGCTGTTCAGCAAGACCGTCACCGTCAACCTGATCGGCAGTTTCAACATGATCCGTCTGGCCGCCGAGGCCATGAGCAAGAATGAGCCCGAAGCCACGGGCGAGCGCGGCGTGCTGATCTCGACCGCCAGCGTGGCGGCCTTTGACGGCCAGATCGGCCAGGCAGCCTATTCCGCATCCAAGGGCGGCGTGGTGGGCATGACCCTGCCCATCGCCCGCGACCTGGCCCGCAACGGTATCCGAAATATGACCATTGCCCCCGGCATCTTCGGCACGCCCATGCTGTTCGGCATGCCCCAGGAAGTGCAGGACGCGCTGGCCGCCGGCGTGCCCTTCCCCAGCCGCCTGGGCACGCCACAGGACTACGCCAAGCTCGTTAAGCACATCTTCGAGAACGACATGCTGAACGGCGAAGTCATCCGCCTGGATGGTGCCATTCGTCTGGCGCCGCGCTGAATGATCCCGATTGCTATCAAAACAATAGCAATCAGCGCCCGCTAGCCAAGCGCGAAGGCCCTCCGAGGCCATGAAATCAGGCCCGGTTCCGCCGGGCCCGGTCTTTTGTGTCGGCCCGGCGGGCACCCGGTGCAAAGCCGATCCACAACGCCAGCGCCATGCCAAACGCGGGTGCCGCCACCCCCACCGACAACCACAAGGCCGCCGCCGCCCCTGCGTGATCGATGACGGCTGCGTACGCCACCGGCGCACAGGCCGACAGCACAAAGCCCGGAGCCACCAGCCGCCCCATCTGAGCGCCATAGCTACGGTGATCAAAGAGCACCAGCGGCACGGTGCCGCGGGTGATGGTCAGGAGGCCGTTGCCCGCACCATAGGCCAGCACGAACACCAGTGCCGCCGCCAGCGCCTGGCCCGACCACAGTCCCGCCAGGCAGGCAACGGGCAGCAGCAAAGCGGCCCCGGCACCCAGCGCCAGCGGGTGCCACGGACCGCCCCACAGCACGTCGGCCAGCCGCGCCGATGACTGGCCCACGCCCCGCAACGACGCCATGCCCACTGCCCACGGCAGCGCGAGCCCCAGGCCGGCGAGCAGCCCCACGGTGTGCGCCGACATGCCCGCATTCAGAAAACTCACAAGCGTGGTCATGGCGGCAAACAGCGCGCCGGCCAGGGTGCGCTGCGCGCGCGTTGCGGCCAGCGGCTCTCCACCGATCGGCCGGGCAGCGTCCGTACCGCCGGCACCGTCTTTCGCGCCCGACAACAATGCAGTGCAGCGCGGCAACGCGAGGTGCAGCGGCACCGTCAGCAGGGCCAGGGCGGCGTACACCACCAGCGCACCACGCCACCCACAGGCGCCGGCCAGTGCATGTCCCGCGGGCCAGAAGACGCTGGATGCCAAGCCGCCCAGCAAGGTGATCTGCGCCATGGGCCGGCGCGCTTGAGGCCCCAGCCAATGCGCCAGAGCGGCAAAAGCGGCGTCGTACAGCGTCAGGCGCATGGCCACGCCCATCACCATCCAGGCCGCGTAGTAGACCGCGACACCGTCTGCAGCTGCGAGGGCCAGACATGCCACTGCCAGCAAGAGCGATCCGGCCGCCATCGCCCGCCGGCCGCCCCATCGGTCCACGCAACGCCCCGCGGCGCTGGACACGGCGCCCATCACCAGCAGTGCCACCGCAAACCCGCCATGGACCACGGTGCGGCTCCAGCCAAGCCCGCACGAGATGGCATCGCCCAGCGCGCCGATCAGGTAGTACGAAATGCCCCATGCAATGAACTGCGAGACACCCAGGTACAGCACGGCGCGTCCTGGAAGGCCCTGCCTGGGCGCCGTGGAGGTTGAACGGGTGGCCGGAACATCCGTCCCCGGAACCGGCGCCACTAAGCCCCCGCCCTGCTTTGCAACGGTGCACCCCAGGGCTGCATGCTGGAGGGCCGAGTCCCGCTTCCGGTACCGAGCGGCCGCTGCATCAGCACGGTGTCCAGCCATCGCTCCTTCTTGAACCCCACCGACCGCAGCGCGCCGATGCGCTCGAACCCCAGGCGCGCATGCAGCGCCATCGAACCGGCGTTCTCGTCGCCCTGCCCGATCACCGCGAGCATTTGCCGCCAAGATCCCGCCTCGCACAGCCGGATCACTTCGCCCAGCAATGCGGCACCAATGCCGCGCCCCGCCCACCCCGGAGCCACGTAGACGGAATCCTCCACCGTGTGGCGGTACGCCGAGCGCGCCCGGTACTGCGTGGCATAGGCAAAACCGACGACCTGGCCATCGAGCTCCGCCACCAGGTAGGGCAGCCCTGCCGCCCGTACCGCGGCATGCCGGGCGCGCAGCTCGGCCACGTCGGGGGGCACTTCCTCGAACGATGCCAGCCCGTGGAGCACGTGGTGCGCATACAGCGCCTGGACGGCGGCCAGGTCGTCGTCGCGCAGGGCGCGTACGGCGGGTGCAGCCGCAGTTTTTCCGTTGGCAGCCTGGGCAGCCTGTACAGCAAAGGGCAACAAGGGCGCGACTTGGTCGGCGTAGCCGGTGCGTGAAGGGTGTGGAGTGCGTGAAAAGGTGTGCATGGCTGCCAGTGTGGCAAGCCTTGACTCATAAAAGAAGCTTTGTCTTTTTATGCATAGTATGAGAAATTCTTTGCCATGGAGCGCATCAACCTCGACCAGCTGCACGGCTTTGCCACCGCCATCGAACTGGGCAGTTTTTCAGCGGCGGCGCAGCGCCTGGACTTGACCCAACCGGCCGTGAGCCTGCAGGTGCGCCAGCTTGAAAAGCGCCTGGGCACGCCCCTGGTGGAGCGCGCAGGGCGCGTGCTGCGGCCGACCGCGGCAGGCGCCGAATTGCTCGCCCATGTGGGCCGCATCGATGCAGCAGTGAGTGACGCCCTCGACGCGGTCGCCCGCCACGCCGACGGCACGGCAGGCCGTGTCCGCCTGGGCACGGGCGCCACGGCCTGCATCTTCCTGTTACCCCCCGTGCTGCGGTCACTGCGCCAGCGCTTTGCGGGCCTCGAGATCACGGTGAGCACGGGCAACACCGCCGACATCGTGCAGGCGGTGGAAGACAACACGCTGGACGTGGGCCTGGTCACGCTGCCAGCCAGCGGGCGCATGCTGGATGTCACGCCGCTGCTGGACGACGCATTCGTGGCCATTGCCCCCGAGGGCACCGGCCTGCCAAGGCGCGTGGGCGCCAAGGAGCTGGCACGCCATCCTGTGCTGCTCTACGAGCCCGGCGGCCAGACCCGGCGCTTGGCCGACGCGTGGTTTGCCCGCGCCGGGGTTGCGCTGCAGCCGGCCATGTCGCTGGGCAGCGTGGAAGCCATCAAGGAACTGGTGGCCGCCGGCCTGGGCTGCGCGGTGCTACCCGGGATGGCGGTACAGGAAAGGCGGCACGGCAGCGCGCTGGAAGTGCGGCCCTTGTCACCACCACTGCGCCGCACGCTCGCCATCGTCCTGCGCAAGGACAAGCGGCTGCACCGGGGACTACGGGAAACGGTGGCGGCGTTGCAGGCGCTTCGTCGGTGAAGCAGTTGCAGCAGCAGCAGTTGCTGCGGATTTCGCGTTCAACGCTGAAAACTTCGATACCCGGCGCAGGTTCACAGCCAAACAACGGACAAAGAAAAACGGACTGCAGTAATCGCTACTGCAGTCCGTTTATTTTTCTTCATTGCGCTGCAAAAAACCCCGATGGGCTGCAGCGTCATGACAATCTGGCGGAGTGGACGGGACTCGAACCCGCGACCCCCGGCGTGACAGGCCGGTATTCTAACCAACTGAACTACCACTCCTGGCAGGCAGCTTTTCGCTTGCGTCTATCAACACAAGCCAAGCGCTACAACTTGGCGACCCTACGGGGATTCGAACCCCGGTACTCACCGTGAAAGGGTGATGTCCTAGGCCTCTAGACGATAGGGTCAAAACCTTGGAACTAACCGTTATCAAATTTTGGTGGAGGTAAACGGGATCGAACCGATGACCTCTTGCATGCCATGCAAGCGCTCTCCCAGCTGAGCTATACCCCCAAAATTCTCTGGATTTCACCAAAGAAAAGCCCTTGCACATCAAAGACCTGCAAGGGCTTTTGACTGGCGGAGTGGACGGGACTCGAACCCGCGACCCCCGGCGTGACAGGCCGGTATTCTAACCAACTGAACTACCACTCCTGGCAGGCAGCTTTCGCTTGCATCTCTCCAACACAAGCCAAGCGCTACAACTTGGCGACCCTACGGGGATTCGAACCCCGGTACTCACCGTGAAAGGGTGATGTCCTAGGCCTCTAGACGATAGGGTCAAAACCTTGGAACTAACCGTTATCAAATTTTGGTGGAGGTAAACGGGATCGAACCGATGACCTCTTGCATGCCATGCAAGCGCTCTCCCAGCTGAGCTATACCCCCACTTAATGACGCAAAACACTTTGTGTTTGTTGTCATCATCTGAGCCTTGAATTATAGACAGATTTTTAGCGGTTTCGCAAACGCGCTACAACTTTTTCACGCCCCACCAATTCCAGCACTGCATCGACCGAAGGCGTGTGAGCCGTGCCCACGGTCAGCACCCTCGCGGGCATGGCCAACTGAGGCATCTTGAGACCCTGGCTGGCCAGCACTTGCTTGAAGGCGGCGGCAATGGATGCCTTGTCCCATTCGCAGGTGGATAACACGTCAGCCAACGCATCCAGCGCGGGAGAGATGGCTTCGGTGACGTGCTGGGCGCGCTCGACATCCACGGGCGTGACATCCCCATAGAAGACCTGGGCCCAGTTGGCGAGGGCCACCGTGGTGTCGCAACGGTCTTTGAACAATGCGCAAATCCGCACGAGCCGACCATCCGCCAACGCCTCGGCAGAAATACCCCGGTGCTGCAGCTGAGGCGCCACCAGCGCCGCCAGCGCTTCGTCGTCCATGGCCTTGAGGTGCTGTGCGTTCACCCAGCGCAGCTTGGCCTCATCAAACTGGGCTGCACTGCGGCCCAAGTGATCCAGGTTGAACCATTGCAGGAACTGCGCGCGGCTGAAAATTTCGTCGTCGCCGTGGCTCCAGCCCAGCCGCGCCAGGTAGTTGATCATGGCGTCTGGCAGGTAGCCTTCGTCGCGGTACTGCGTGACAGGCTTGGCGCCATTGCGCTTGCTCATCTTCTCGCCCTGCTCATTGAGCACCGTGGGCAAATGGGCATAGACCGGCGGCTCCTTGCCCAAGGCGCGGAAGATATTGATCTGGCGTGGCGTGTTGTTCACGTGGTCGTCACCCCGAATCACGTGGGTGATGGCCATGTCGATGTCGTCCACCACCACGCAGAAGTTGTAGGTGGGAGTGCCATCGGGGCGCGCAATCACCAGGTCGTCGAGTTCCTCGTTGCTGATCTCGATGCGGCCCTTGACCTTGTCGTCCCAGGCAACCACGCCGCCTTGCGGGTTCTTGAACCGCAGCACAGGTTGTACACCCTCAGGAATCGCCGGCAGAGACTTGCCAGGCTCGGGGCGCCACGTGCCGTCATAGCGCGGCTTTTCCTTGGCGGCCATCTGCTTCTCGCGCAATGCATCCAGCTCCGCAACACTCATGTAGCAGGGGTACACATGGCCCGCGGCCTGCATTTCGGCCAGCACCGCTTTGTAACGGTCCATTCGCTGCATCTGATAGAACGGTCCTTCGTCGTGGTCCAGTCCGAGCCATGCCATGCCTTCAATGATCACATCCACTGCAGCCTGGCTCGAGCGCTCCAGATCGGTGTCTTCGATCCGCAGGATGAAGTCGCCCCCCATGGCTCGCGCAAAAGCCCAGGGATAGAGGGCCGAGCGGATGTTGCCCAGATGGATGAACCCCGTAGGGGACGGCGCAAACCGTGTGCGCACACGGCCCGAAGCAGCAGAAGAGGTAGCAGTCATTTCAATAAGTTCTGGCCCCTTGCGGGGCCAGCTTCATAGAGGTCAATTCAAAGGGTCGCCCGCCGCCGGGACACACCCAGTTCGTGTTCAGGACTCCTGCGCGTTGGGGAGCGCCAGGCGCGAGGTGTCTTCCTCCCCCTCCTCTGCTCCCACACGGCCCTCGTTCAGGCTGGCAATGCCCGCGGCGGTGATGTCGCCGGTGACGTACACACCGTCAAAGCACGATGCGTCAAAGCCGGCAATGGAGGCGTTGAGCGAGCCCACGGCCTTCTTCATGCCATCCACATCCTGGTAGATCAGCGCGTCGCAGCCGATCGCCTGGCGGATCTCTTCCACCGTGCGGCCGTGGGCCACGAGTTCGCTGCTGGTGGGCATGTCGATACCGTACACGTTGGGGTAGCGTACAGGAGGCGCCGCGCTGGCCAGGTACACCTTGCGGGCACCCGCATCGCGCGCCATCTGCACGATTTCGCGGCTGGTGGTGCCGCGCACGATGGAATCATCCACCAGCAGCACATTGCGGCCCTTGAACTCGCTGCCGATCACATTGAGCTTCTGGCGCACGGATTTCTTGCGCACGCCCTGCCCCGGCATGATGAAAGTGCGACCCACGTAGCGGTTCTTGACGAAGCCTTCGCGGTACGGGATGCCCAGCAGGTGCGCCAGCTGTGTGGCACTGGGGCGGCTGGACTCGGGGATCGGGATGATCACATCGATTTCGTTGGGGGGCACGGTGGAGATCACGCGCTTGGCCAGGGCTTCGCCCAGGTTGAGCCGAGCTTGGTAGACCGAGATGCCATCCAGCACAGAGTCAGGGCGAGCCAGGTAGACGAACTCGAAAATGCAAGGATTCAGCTGCGGATTTTCAGCACACTGGCTGGCATGCACCTTTCCGTCCAGCGTGATGAACACGGCTTCGCCGGGGTCGATGTTGCGCTCGAAGACATGCGAAGTGCCTTCCAGAGCGACCGACTCGCTGCCAACCATCACCGTGCCATCCTGGCTGCGGCCCAGCGCCAGCGGACGGATGCCGTGCGGATCGCGGAACGCCAGCAGGCCGTGGCCCGCGATGAGCGCTATCACGGCGTACGAACCCTTGATACGCTTGTGCACAGCCCGCACCGCGGCAAAGACATCCTCGACCTGCAGCGGCACGCCGCGGGTGGCGCGCTCCAGCTCGTGGGCGAAGACGTTGAGCAACACCTCCGAGTCGCTTTCGGTGTTGGTGTGGCGGTGGTCCGTCTGGAACAGCTCGGTGCGCAACTCACGCGCATTGGTCAGATTGCCGTTGTGCACCAGCACGATGCCGAAGGGCGCGTTCACATAGAACGGCTGAGCCTCCTCTTCGCTGTAGGCATTGCCTGCGGTCGGGTAGCGCACCTGGCCCAGGCCGACATTGCCCGGCAGGGCGCGCATGTTGCGCGTGCGGAACACGTCGCGCACCATGCCCTTCGCCTTGTGCATGAAAAACTTGCGGCCCTGCTGGGTCACGATGCCCGCTGCGTCCTGGCCGCGGTGCTGCAAGAGCAGCAGCGCGTCATAGATCAGCTGATTGACGGGCGTTGTGCTGACGACGCCGACGATTCCACACATAGTAAGTTTCCATCCGTTTGCGGGAACAGCCCCGCGGCAACCCGGCGGCAGCAGCTTGTCGCCGCAGCCCCTCGCTATCAAGAAGGCAGATGCCTTCCAAATTCTTCCGGCAGCGCCGGTTTCAACCCCCTGAGCACCTCCGCCAGGATGGGCGCGCCCTGGGACTCCTGCCACCAGCCGGCGTCCCCCATCGGCGTCAGGCCCGCCACTACCGCAGCTGCCAGCAACAAAACCATCCCGCGCAACACCCCGAAAAGGGCTCCCAGCGCGCGGTCCGCAGGCCTCAGGCCGATCGCATCCACGAGCTTCTTGGCCAGCCAGGTCAACAAGCCGCAGGCAAACACTGCGCCAACAAACACCACCACAAAACCCGCCGCGTACCGCAGTGCCTCTGCGGACTGGCCCATGGGCAACAGCGCAGCCATGTCTTCAGCAAACCACTGGGCCACGAAAAAAGACGCCACCCACCCCATCAACGACAGAACTTCGAACACCAGGCCGCGCCAGGCGCCGATCAGCATCGACGCGAGCAGCACGGCTGCAAAAATCCAGTCGAGCGCAACCATGGATGCAGGCAGCCCTGGAGCCGCTTCAAAGCGTGAGCACCGATGCCGAAAGATCCAGCGCCTTGATCCGCGCTGCGGCCTTGTCTGCCTCGGCCCGATTGCTGAATGGCCCCACACGCACCCGAGTGCGCTTGCCGTCCTTCGTGTCCACGACCTGGGTATAAGTTTTCATGCCCGCACGCTCCAGCTTGGTGCGTGCCTCGCGGGCCTTGTCCGCGTCTGCAAACGCACCGACCTGCACGATAAAGCGTCCTTCTTCAGCATGGGCAGTTGCCGCGGCAGCAGGTTCCGCAGACCGCCCCTCCAACAGCGCGCGGGCTCGGGCGGCATCGTCCGGACGTTGCACAGGCTTGGGTTCGGCGGGAGCCGGCGGCTTGGTCTCGGGTTTGGGCTCTGGCTTGACCTCAGGCTTGGCAGAAGCCACGGGAGCAGGCTTGCTGGCCGCAGAGCGTGGCGTTTGAACGAATTCTTCACCATCGGCCAAGCCATTGCCCACGGCATTGCCACTGCGCGCGGGAGCTGGGCGCGATGCAGCCGCAGCCTCCTGCGAAGGCGCGGGGGCCGGTTTGGCAGGCGTTGGCGCCTCTGCCACCGGCGCTGGCACCACGAGCGGTGCCACCTTGTTGCGATCAGGTATTTCGATGGGGATATCGACGGGAATCGGCCGGGGCTGGGTGTCGAACAGCATGGGAAAGCCAATCACCCCCACCAGTACCAGCACGGCCGCGCCAATCAGACGATGCCGGGCGCGCCGGCGCATTACTTCGACGCTCTCCGCTTGCGGCGTGCGCGAGCGTTTGGACGGCTTTTCGGCCTGAGCTTGTTCACCCTGACCGGGCCACCGAAACTTGAAAAATGCCATGGAGTAACGACTCGTTCGGGCCTCAGAAGCTGCCTACTGGCCCAGATGTTTGGCGTGCAGGCGAGGTGTTCCGTTGATCAGTACACCGCCCACCGTGTAAAACGAGCCAAAGACCACGATTCTATCAGCGGGGTCTGCGGCGGCGACTGCGGCCTGCAGGGCTGCCATGGGGTCCGCATGCAGGCTGGAAGTGACATCGCGCCGCCCACCGGCCACCATTTGCAGGGCATTCCATTTTTGCTGCAGCACGGCCGCTGTCTCGGCACGCGGCGTGGGCAAATTGGTGAAGTACCAGCGGTCCACCAGTGGTCCGATCTTGGCCAGCATCGGCCCCAGGTCCTTGTCGGCCATGGCGCCAAACACCGCGTGTGTGGTGGGGAAGTACCCCATCGCGTCCAGGTTGGCCGTCAGGGCCGCCACCGAATGCGGGTTGTGCGCCACGTCGAGCACCAGCGTTGGCTGGCCCGGCACAATCTGGAACCGCCCGGGCAGCTCGACCATGGCCAGGCCGTTGCGCACGGCCTGGGCCGTGATCGGGATGCGGTCGCGCAGAGCCTCCAGTGCGGCCAGCACGCCAGAGGCGTTGATCAGCTGATTGGCGCCCCGCAGCGACGGATACGCCAGCCCTGCATAGCGGCGGCCCCGCCCAGCCCAGCTCCACTGCTGCTTGTCGCCCGAAAAATTGAAGTCCTTTCCGAAGCGCCACAGTTCGGCACCGATTTCCAGGGCATGGTCGATGACGCTTTGCGGTGCCATCGGGTCGCCCACGATCACCGGGCGGCCGGTGCGCATGATGCCGGCCTTCTCGCGTCCAATGCTCTCCCGATCCGGCCCCAGGAATTCAGTGTGGTCGATGTCGATGCTGGTGATGATGGCGCAGTCGGCGTCGATGACATTGGTGGCATCCAGGCGCCCACCCACCCCGACCTCCAGGATCGCGACATCCAGCCCCGAATGGCTCATGAGGCGCAGGATGGCGAGCGTGGTGAACTCAAAGTACGTGAGGGACACCTCATTGCCATTTTGTGTTCTGGCGCTTTCCACGGCCTCGAAGTGCGCTATCAAATCAGAAGCAGCAACAATATCGCCATGGATGCGACACCGTTCCTCGAAGTGCACTAGGTGGGGCGATGTGTACACACCCGTGCGATAGCCTGCCTGCAACGCCACCGCTTCCAGCATGGCGCAGGTGGACCCTTTCCCGTTGGTGCCTGCCACGGTAATCACGGGGCAGTCAAACCGCAGCGCCATGCGGCGGGCCACTTCGCGGACACGGTCCAGACCCATATCGATGTTGCGGGGATGCAGCTGCTCGCAGTGGCTGAGCCAGCCTTCCAGAGTGTGGGTTTTGGTTTGCATACGGAGCGGGATTGTCGCCCAGCCGCAAGTTCGGGGATGATCTCCGGCATGACAACCTCACACATCACCATCTACGGCATTCCGAACTGCGACACCGTCAAGAAATCCCGCGCCTGGTTCACCGCACAGGGGCTGGACCACACCTTTCATGATTTCAAGAAGCAGGGTGTACCGGCCCAACATCTGCCCGGCTGGATGGCCGCCGTCGGCTGGGAGAAACTGGTCAACCGCCAAGGCACGACTTGGCGCAAGCTCGACGCTGCGACTCAAGCCGCCGTGCAGGGCGAAGAGAGCGCAGCCGCACTCCTGCAGGCGCAGCCGAGCGTGATCAAGCGTCCGGTCGTCGAGTGGCAGACCGGCGGACGCACCCATGTCAGCGTGGGCTACGTGCCCGACCAATGGCTTGCGTGGACCGCTTGAGCGCCCAAGGCATGAAGAAAGCCCTCGAAGGCGGAGAAATTGCACAAATCTTTACGCAGATTTACGGCCGCCCTGCCCCTGATTGACTTGGCGCGCCTAAACTTTTCGTGAGTCTGGTGCGTTATGTACCGACCCGAAAGGAGTTTCTCCATGAAAAAGATCGTCATTTTTTCTGCCATGGCCGCTGTCGCCACCATGGCCAGCGCCCAGGAACAAGGCCGCGTGCTCTCGGCCACACCCGTCATTCAGCAGGTCGCCACGCCGCAGCAGGTATGCGGCAATGAGACGGTCTACAGCGGCAACCGCACTACCGGCGCTGGCGCCGTGATGGGCGCCATTGCGGGCGGTGCAGCGGGCAATGCCATCGGCAAGGGCAGCGGCCGCGCCGCTGCCACGGCGATCGGCGTGCTTGGCGGTGCCGTGCTGGGCAACCACATCGAGGGCGGCCAGCCCCAGTACGAAACGGTGCAGCGCTGCACGACCCAGACGTACTATGAAAACCGCACGGTCGGCTACGACGTGGTGTACGAGTACGCAGGGCGGCAATACACCACCCGCACCCAGACCGACCCCGGCCGCTGGATTCCGCTGAGCGTGCAGCCCACCGGGCAGACGTATTCCACGCAACCCGACCCTTACGGCTCGCAGGGCGTGTACAGCCAGCCGGGCGTGGTGACTTCGACCTACCCCGCGCAGCCGGTGTACCAGCAGCCCACCTATGTGACGCCGCCCGTGACGGTCATCGAGTACGGCTACGACAGCCGTCCTTACTACCCGCACCACCGCAACCCGTACTGGCGCTGACTTGCTTCGCCAGGAGTGCGAGACAAGAGCCCTTCGGGGCTCTTTTTCATGGGCAGCGCACGCCGGCCCACCCGCCAGCCGCGGTTGACGGCAGAACCGCGGCCCCCTGCCCTAAAATCGCGGGTTTCCTCCTAACACCCCAGCGCATTCCATGACCACCGAAAAAATCGACGGCGTGTCCGTCACCACCAAGGCCAATGTGTACTTTGACGGCAAATGCGTGAGCCACGGCATCACATTTGCCGACGGCACGAAGAAATCGGTGGGCGTGGTGTTGCCCGCAACGCTGACCTTCAACACCGGCGCGCCCGAGATCATGGAGTGCGTGGCCGGCTCCTGCGAATACAAGCTGGACGGCTCCGACACCTGGGTGAAGTCGTCGGCGGGCGACAAGTTCAGCGTGCCCGGCAACTCCAAGTTCGACATCCGGGTGACCGAGGCCTACCACTACATCTGCCACTTCGGCTGAAACAAGCCGGCTGAGATCTGGTGATTTCAGCCTCTAGCGCTGATCCATACAGCGCGAGCAGCTATCATTTTTGAAGAAGCATTTCATGGCAACCATCCTCCAGAACCTCCCCCTCGGCCAGAAGGTCGGCATCGCGTTTTCCGGCGGCCTAGACACCAGCGCCGCGCTGCACTGGATGAAGCTCAAGGGCGCCATGCCCTACGCCTACACCGCCAACCTGGGCCAGCCCGACGAGCCCGACTACGACGCCATCCCCAAGAAGGCGATGGAATACGGCGCCGAGAAGGCCCGTCTGGTGGACTGCCGCACCCAGCTGGCACACGAAGGCATTGCCGCACTGCAGGCCGGCGCCTTCCACATCAGCACCGGCGGCCTCACCTACTTCAACACGACCCCCCTGGGCCGCGCCGTGACGGGCACCATGCTGGTGGCCGCGATGAAGGAAGACGACGTCAACATCTGGGGCGACGGTTCCACCTTCAAGGGCAATGACATCGAGCGGTTCTACCGCTACGGCCTGCTGACCAACCCCTCGCTCAAGATCTACAAGCCCTGGCTCGACCAGCTGTTCATCGATGAACTGGGCGGGCGCGCCGAAATGTCCGCCTTCATGACCAAGGCCGGCTTCGGCTACAAGATGAGCGCGGAGAAGGCCTACAGCACCGACAGCAACATGCTCGGTGCCACACACGAGGCCAAGGACCTGGAGTTCCTGAACAGCGGCATCCGCATCGTCAACCCCATCATGGGCGTGGCGTTCTGGAAGCCGGAGGTCGACGTGAAGGCTGAGGAGGTCTCCGTGACCTTCAATGAAGGCCAGCCCGTGGCGCTGAACGGCAAGGAGTTCAACGACCCCGTCGAGTTGATTCTGGAGGCCAACCGCATCGGTGGCCGCCACGGCCTGGGCATGAGCGACCAGATCGAGAACCGCATCATCGAAGCCAAGAGCCGCGGCATCTACGAAGCCCCCGGCCTGGCCCTGCTGCACATCGCCTACGAGCGTCTGGTCACCGGCATCCACAACGAGGACACCATCGAGCAGTACCGCATGAACGGCCTGAAGCTGGGCCGCCTGCTGTACCAGGGCCGCTGGTTCGACCCCCAGGCCATCATGCTGCGCGAAACCGCCCAGCGCTGGGTGGCCCGCGCCGTGACTGGTACCGTGACGCTGGAGCTGCGCCGCGGCAACGACTATTCGCTGCTGAACACCGAGTCGCCCAACCTGACCTACGCGCCCGAGCGCCTGTCGATGGAAAAGGTGGAAGACGCGCCGTTCAGCCCGCTGGACCGCATCGGCCAGTTGACCATGCGCAACCTGGATATCTCGGACACGCGCGACAAGCTGGGCGTGTATTCGCGCGCCGGCCTGCTGTCGCTGGGTGGCAATGCCGCCCTGGCGCAACTGGAAAACGACCGCAAGTAAGCCCTGAACCCAGAATATGGGTCAATTATGGCCCTGGCACTTGTACTGCAAGCGCCAGTAGCTATATAAAAATGAGCAAAGCCACCGGAGACGGTGGCTTTTTTCTATGCTGGCAAGGTGGCTGCTCGCCTAAACCACCACGGGCTCGGGCTCCAGGCGGATGCCAAAGCGCTCATACACGCTGGTCTGGATGGCCTTGGCCAGGGTCATCACCTCGCCTCCCGTCACGCTGTCGCTTCCCTGCCCCCGGTTCACCAGCACCAGGGCCTGCTTTTCATAAACGCCGGCCTTGCCGATGGACTTGCCCTTCCAGCCGCAGGCATCGATCAGCCAGCCCGCCGCCAGCTTGATGCTGCCATCGGGCATGGGGTAGTGAACGATCTTGGGCTCGCGCGCGATGATGTCGGCGCACTGGTCAGGCGACACCGTGGGGTTCTTGAAGAAGCTGCCCGCGTTGCCCACCACGGTGGGGTCAGGCAGCTTGGCGCGGCGAATCTCGCAGACCCAGTCGAAAATCTGCTGCGCACTGGGGTGTTCCACGCCCTCTTGCGCGCGGCGGCGTTCCAGGTCCAGGTAGCCCAGCACGGGCTTCCATGGCTTGGGCAGGCGAAACCGCACATGGGTGATCACCGCCCGCCCCGCCAGGCCCATGCCGCGTGGCAATCCGCTGCCGTCCGGCGACTCGGAAGGCGCATGCTTGAACACGGAATCACGGTAGCCAAAGCCGCATTGCGCAGCATCCAGGCTGAACGACTGGCCTGTGGCGAGATCCATGGCGTCGAGCGACTCGAAACGGTCCTGCAACTCCACGCCATACGCACCAATGTTCTGCACGGGCGATGCCCCGACGGTGCCAGGAATGAGCGCCAGGTTTTCCAGGCCCGGAAACCCGTGCGCCAGCGTCCAGGCCACGGCGTCGTGCCAGACCTCGCCCGCGCCCGCCTCGACGATCCAGGCCTTGGCTGTTTCCTCCACCAGCCGCAGCCCCTTGATCTCCATCTTGAGCACCACGGGCTTCACGTCGCCCGTCAGGATGATGTTGCTGCCACCACCCAGCACGAACTTTGGCGCAGGGGCCAAGGCCGCATCGGCCAGCACCGCATGCACATCGGCCACGGAGCGCACGCGCACCAGGGTTTGCGCACGCGCCGCAATGCCGAAGGTGTTCCAGGGCTGTAAGGGGGTGTTTTTCTCGACTACCATTGGCCCGATTGTCGCACCCGCCCTTTCAGGCGCCTGCGATTTGCTACCCCGTTCCCCGAGATTGAGAGCCACCATGCCATCTTTTGACACCGTCTGCGAAGCCAACCTGGTTGAAGTGAAAAATGCCGTCGAGAACACCGCCAAGGAAATCGGCACCCGCTTCGACTTCAAGGGCACATCCGCCAGCATTGAAATCAAGGACAAGGACATCACCCTGATCGGCGACGCCGACTTCCAGCTCACCCAGATCGAAGACGTCCTGCGCAACAAGCTCACCAAGCGCAGCGTGGACGTGCGCTTCCTGGACGTGGGCGACGTGCAGAAGATGGGCGGCGACAAGGTCAAGCAGGTCATCAAGGTGCGCAACGGCATCGAGAGCGAGCTGGCCAAGAAGATCCAGAAGCTGCTCAAGGAAAGCAAGCTCAAGGTGCAAGCCGCCATCCAGGAAGACAAGGTGCGGGTGACGGGCGCCAAGCGCGACGACCTGCAGGCCGCCATGGCCCTTATCCGCAAGGATGTGACGGACGTGCCGCTGTCGTTTGACAACTTCCGGGACTAGAGATGCCCCCCCTGAGTCGCTTCGCGCCTTCCCCCCGAGGGGGGACGACGCCAGTGGCCTGGCAAAGCCAGCTCCACAGCGTCCGCCGGTGGCGGGCGGGCCGGTTTCGAACCTGGCGCGCCAGGCTCAGCAGCGTGAAGATGTGCCTGCGGGCTGCTTCGTTGCTGGCTGCCTTCTGTCTCGCGCCTTCCTGGGCGCACGCCCAGTCGGTGGGCATCGCCGGCATGCTGGGCACCAAGGCGCTGCTGGTGGTGGATACGCACCCGCCGCGGGCCCTGGCAGCGGGGGATGAGTTTCAAGGGGTCAAGGTCATTTCCATTGACAAGGACGAGGCCACGGTCGAAGTCCAGGGCAAGCGGCGCGTGCTGCGGCTGGGCGAGGCTCCCGTGAGCGTGGGTGGCCGGGGCGGCAGCGGCAAGCGGGTGGTGCTGATTGCCGACAGCCGCGGGCACTTTGTCAACACCGGCACCATCAACGGCCGCGTGATGCAGTACATGGTCGACACCGGGGCCTCCACCGTTGCCATTGGCCGCACCGACGCCGACCGTCTGGGGCTCAATTACCAAAAGGGCCAGCCTGTGCGCATGAACACCGCCAACGGCGTGGCCCAGGGCTGGCGCATGAAACTCGATTCGGTGCGCATCGGTGACGTGGAAGTGTTCGGAGTCGAGGCGGTGATCACGCCACAGTCCATGCCCTACGTGCTGCTGGGCAACAGCTTTTTGACCGAGTTCCAGATGACCCGTATCAACGACCAGATGGTGCTCGAAAAGCGCAACTGATACTTCCTTCCAAAGCGCCGCCGCCCATGTCTGTGCACCCCACTGCCGGTACCCACCCTGCTGGAATCCACCACGCTGGCCATCAAGCCGAGGTCGAGTACGAGGATCTGCTGAGCCTGTGGTCCGACCTGGAGTCGGGGCTTTCGGTGCTGCTGTCCCGCCCTCTGCAGGTGCAGGATTTTCCGGCGAAGGTTCGCCAGTTCGATGCCTGGCTGCAGGACCTGGTTGCCCACGACATCGACGCAGCGCTGTACCTGATGTTCCAGTTGGCCGCCACCTCGATGGTGGGCTACAGCGCCTCGCACGCGCTGGTGTGCGGCACGCTGTGCCACATCATGGCGCACGAGCTGCACTTGCCGGCGCAAGAACGCGACAGCCTGGTGCGGGCCGCACTGACGATGAACATCGGCATGACGGCCCTGCAGGACGAACTGGCCGTACAACGCGAACGCCCCACGGCCAGCCAGCAGGAAGCCATCCTGGGCCACCCCGAAGAAAGCATGATGCTGCTGGAGCGGCTCTTCATCAATGACAGCCTGTGGCTGGAGGTGGTGGGGCAACACCACGCCACGGTCACCGACCGGGTGCCGCTGGCTCGGCAGGAGCCACAGGACCGCCTCACGCGCATCCTGGGCACCATCGACCGCTACGCCGCCATGATCAGTCCGCGCAAATCACGCGCTGGCCGCAGCGCCACGGATTCGGTGCGCGCCCTCGTGGGCAGCGAGGTCGAGCAGCGCGACGAGGTGAGTTACACGCTGGTGCGCTCCATCGGCCTGTGCCCGCCGGGCACCTTCGTGAAACTGGACAACGGCGAGACGGCCATCGTGCTGCGCCGCAGCGAAAAAGCCAACCACCCCCTGGTCGCCAGCCTGCTGGACGCCACGGGCCATCACCATGCCCAGCCCAGCCTCTACCAGACCGCCACGGGCAAGCGGCGCATCCAGTCGGCCCTGGCCCGATCGGCGGTGAGCCTGGAGCTCAACCACCGCACCATGGTGCGATTGGGGCTGTACGCCGCGCAGCACAGCGGCGCGGGGCTGCGGGGGCTGCTGACCGGGCCCGGCGCGCTCTGAATCCAACGCCCCGCCCGGCCCGGCCGGAGGGCTCTATCGCTTGGGTTGATGTGGGGCGGCTTCGCCCTGCGCAGCCTTCTTGCTGCCCAGCCGCGACTCCTTCCCCGCGATCAGGCGCTGGATGTTTTCCTTGTGGCGCCATGCCAGCAGCAAGGCCATGACCACGATGGACGCTGCAATGGGGCCTTCGGCATACCACACGACCCCATCCACCAGCAGGTAGTACACCGGCGCAAACGCTGCGGCCACCAGCGAAGCCAGCGACGAATACCGGAAGAAGAACGCGATGATGAGCCAGGTGAGCGCCGTGGCCAGCCCCAGCCATACGCTGATGCCCAGCAGCACCCCCAGCGCCGTGGCCACGCCCTTGCCACCTTCGAAGCGGAAGAACACCGGCCACAGGTGGCCCAGAAAGGCCGCCAGCCCCACCATCGCCACGGTGCCTTCGTCCAAGCCATAGGGCTGCCCAAACCACATGACCAGCGCCACGGGCAGCCAGCCCTTCATGGCGTCCAGTATCAGCGTCACGATGGCTGCCGCCTTGCTGCCCGAACGCAGCACATTGGTCGCTCCAGGGTTCTTGCTGCCATAGGTTCGCGGATCGCTCAGGCCCATCACCCGCGTCACGATGACGGCGAAGGACAGCGAGCCCAGCAAGTAGGCGGCCACAGCGGCAAGGATGGGGTACACGGCGGTCAAGACAGCTCCTCAGGGTCAGTGGTACGCGGACAAAGATCCGCGGCGGGCTATTCTGCCAGCGCGCAATGCACCGGCTTGGCACCCAGCAGCTGAACGCACACTTGCGGATCGATTTGCACCAAAAAACCTCGGCGTCCGCCATTGATGGCAATGCGCGGCAGCCCGAGGATGGTTTCTTCGATGTACACCGGCATTGCACGCCGCGTGCCAAACGGCGAGGTGCCGCCCACCAGATAGCCGCTGTGGCGGTTGGCCACCTCCGGCGCGCATGGCTCCACCGACTTGACGCCGATCTGGCGCGCCAGGTTCTTGGTGGAGACCTTGCGGTTGCCGTGCATCAGCACCAGCAGGGGCTTGGCATCCTGGTCCTGCATCACCAGCGTCTTGACCACGGTGAACGGGTCCAGGCACAGCACCTCGGCGCTGTGCAAGGCACCGCCGTGCTCCAGGTATTCGTACGGGTGCTCGGTGAAGGCCACCTTGTGCGCCTTGAGCATCTGGGTGGCTTGGGTCTCGGAGACGTGTTCTTTCTTGGCCATGGTGCTGTCCGCTGGGAATCGCAAATGGTACCCAGGTGCGTTTTGCGCGGCAGTCACGCCCTCGGCAGGCCCCGAGATCGCACACCGATAGCGCCTCGTGCGATGCCCGGCCTGCCGCGCCCGGCGTCAGGCGCCTCAGGCCCCCGCTCCCGCCTACGGTGTGCTGGACGCGGCCATGCCCACCCTGCACAATCCGCTGAGCTGCGTGATGAGCGCCCGCGCCCGCAAGCGTCTGGTGGGCATTGCCGACAAACGCGCAAACACCGCGCAGCGCCAAGCCCTTGCCACCCGGGCGCTGGCGGGGTTGAAATTGGTACGGCACCCGGCCTCCTACTTCATCTGGCTGCCGCTGGGCGACGACTAGCGGACCGACCGCATCGCCCCCACCCTGGCAGAACGCGGGTGTCGGGGTCGACCGCCGAAGGGTTTGCCCCCCCCCCATGTGCCCCACGCGTTGCGCATCGCGCTGGGGCCGCCGCGTACTTTGCCAGGCAGTCCGGGTGAGGTACGCATTCGTCAAGCAGCATGCGCAGGAACACAGCGTACGGCGCATGTGCAAGGTGATGCGCTGCACCCCAGCGGCTACTACGCGTGGAAGGCTGCGCCGCAGAGTCCACGGGCCAAGGACGACCAGAGGCTACTGGGCTTGCTCAAGCAGGCATTGCTGGAGAGCGGCGGTGTCTATGGCTACCGCAAGCTCACGCTGGACAGCGCGACCTGGGCGAGCGCTGCGGCAAGCAGCGCGTAGCGCGGTTGCTCAGCCGCATGCGCCGGTCATGGTTCATTCCGATCAGGGCTGCCAGTTCGCCGGCCACGAGTGGCAGCCCTTCCTGCGCGAGCACAACCTGGTCAGCAGCATGAGCCGATGTGGCAACTGCCACGACAACGCTGTGGCCGAGAGCTTCTTCCAACTGCTCAAGCGCGAACACATTCGCAGGCGGGTCTACGAAACCCGCGACGATGCGCGAGCTGATATCTTCAACGACATTGAAATGTTCTACCATTCACAGCGCCGTCATTCATCGGCGGCAGGACTATCACCTGTAGAGTTCGAACAGCGACATTCCCAACGGCTCAAAAGTGTCTAGGAATGCCGGGCGATTCAGTGGCCTCGTGCCCCACCCTGCTCACATTCAGGACCGAAACCGGTGCCATTGCAGCCCCAGATTCTCAGTTCAGCTCAATATGAGCGTCACGGATGACCTTCTCCCAGACTGCACGCTCCTTGACCACCATTTTTTGCAAATCGTCAGGACCTGCAAGGGCGACATCAACCCCCTGGTCATCGAATCGATGTTTCAAACTGGGGTTTTGCGCGGCCGTCCGCATGGCGGTGTAGAGCTTGTCGATGGCGCCAGCAGGGGTACGCGCTGGTGCAAAGATTGCGTTCCACGAACTGTAGGAAAACCCGGGCACGGTCTTCGAGATAAGCGGCAACCCCTTCAGCGGCCGCGAGTTGCTCGCTGCAGTGATTCCAACGGCGTGCAAAGCCCCCTTCTCGATCATCGCCATAAACGACGGCATGGTGCCGAAGATGGCATGAATCTGGCCGGCAACCAAGTCGTTGTTTGCAGCGGATGCACCTTTGTACGGAATGTGGGTGACTTTGATGCCCGCGCTGCGAGCCAGCAATTCAGTTCCCAAATGGGCCAGGCCTCCAACGCCAGCAGATCCGAAGTTGACCTCGCCAGGATGTGCCTTCGCGTAGGCGATCAACTCCGGCAAGGACTTGAAAGGCGCCTTGTCACTGACCACCAACACGTGAGCCGCTGAGGCAATCATGCCGACCGGCGTAACCTGACTGAGGATATCGATGCGGTTCTTGGAGAGCAGTGGTTGCGCGGTGATGTTCCCAGAGGCGCAGAAGAGGACCGTATAACCATCGGGCGCGGCGCGCGACACGTTGTTGAGCGCCGGCACGCCAGCTCCACCACCCATGTTCTCGACGACGAAAGATTGTCCGAGAGCGGGGGCCATTGCCTGACCAAGATCGCGCCCCAGCACATCGGTTGCACCACCAGCGGCAAACGGGATGATCATCCGGATAGGCTTGCTGGGGTAGTTGTCCTGAGCCTTTGCAGCGAACGGAAGAAGCGCGGCAGCGCCGAGAACGCGGCGCCGGCTGAAGTGCGTAGGAATATCCATGGGCTTGTCTCCGTGTAGGTTGTCGGGGCCAGAATGATCATGCGACTTCCAAGCGGCAACAACGCGTTACGCCATGCGTAACAACTATCATCGGTTTATGGCTAAAAGCTCCCGCTCCCCAACGCCCCCAGCCTCCTCCTCTGCCCGCTCTATTTCCAAGAGTCCTGCGGACATTAGCCAGGAACCGGGGCGCGAACATGTTCATGCGGTGGTCCGTGCCATGTCACTGCTGAAAGCGTTCGACGGCGGCGATGAAGTCTTCCTGTCGCTGACCGAGTTGGCGCGACGCACTGGCATGCACAAGCCGACCGCGCTGAGGCTGGCTCGCACACTGGCGCTTTCACGCTTCCTGGTACAGCGCGAAGACGGCGCTTGGCGGTTGGGCCCCGCCGCGGGCTGGATCGGATCACGCTACCAGGCCCAATTCGACGTCGGCTCGGTCATCGAGCCCATCCTGGTTCGGCTTGCAGCAGAGACCAGAGAGAGCGCTTCGTTCTATGTGCATGAGGGCAATCTGCGCAGTTGCCTGATGCGTTGTGACGGTCCGAATGCGAGACCAGATCATCCGCGCTCAGGAGAATTGCTGCCCCTGGAGCTTGGCGCCCCAGGGCGAGCGATTCTTGCGGCGCTGGGAGAGCCCGGTGATCTCTACGAACGCATCCGGCGCAGAGGGTTTCACTGGGCCCGCGCTGAACGTTCCACTGGCGCGGCCGCTGTTGCCGCAGCAGTCCGTGGAGGCCAGGGCATGGTGCTCGGAGCAGTCAGTACTTCCGGCCCTGTGGAGCGGCTGACACCTGTGGCCCTGCGCAAACTCGCACCCATCACGGTGGCTGCCGCTCGACAACTTGGTTTGGTGTTGGGTGGAGTTCCAGCAACCGCCTTGAGGGCAACCTGGCATCCGTGATGTTACGCACAGCGTAACGCATTGCCGATACGTTTCGACTGGATTCCAATGCGCCCGGGCCTGCAGCACCGCATGCCGCCGAAGGAATCCGCATGACAAAAAATCCACCGCGACAGCAGCTCGGCCCCGCGCCAAATGCGCGTCGACACCTGCCGCCGATATTCCGCACCGTTCTCTCTCTGGGTGACCTGGAGCCCGCTGCCCGCCGCGTCCTGCCTCGCCCTATCTTCGGGTATCTCCAAGGCGGGGTTGAAGACAACGTGACGCTGCAAGCCAATTCAGGGGCGTATCGCAAATGGATGTTTCGCACGAACGTTTTGGTAGACGTCTCTCTGCGTAGTCAATCTCGCCATCTCATGGGCCAAACCTACAAAGCACCCTTTGGCATCGCTCCAATGGGGCTGTGTGCCTTGTTTTCCTTTGATGGTGACGTTGCCATGGCGAGAGCGGCCGAAGCCGCAGGTATCCCTTATGTGCTCAGCGGCGCATCGTTGACGCGCATGGAGCGTGTGGCGCAGGCAGCACCCACCTGCGCCTGGTTCCAGGCCTACATTCCTGGCGAGACTGCGCACATCGAAGGTCTGCTCGAGCGCGTCGCAAACGCTGGGTTCAAGACCTTGGTCATCACCGTGGACACAGCCACGCTGGCGAACCGCGAAAACAATGTCCGTGTCGGCTTTTCAACGCCTTTGCGCCCCAGCCTGCGGCTGGCTTGGGATGGCCTGGTGCGGCCACGCTGGTTGATCGGAACGCTTGGCCGCACTCTTGTGAAGAATGGAATTCCGCACTTCGAGAACGCAGGCCCAGGCAGAGGCGTCCCCATCATTTCCAGCAATGCAGTGCGGCAGTTCGGCTTACGCGACCACCTGAACTGGAATCACATTGCGCTCATTCGTAAGCTCTGGCAAGGCAAGCTAGTGATCAAGGGTTTGATATCTGCGAACGACGTGAAACGCGCGGAGCAAGTTGGTGCCGATGGCGTGATCCTGTCCAACCATGGTGGCCGCCAGCTCGATGGAACAGTGCCGCCCCTTCTGGTGCTTTCGGAGGCCGCAAAGGCCAAAGGATCCATGGCGCTGATGCTGGACAGTGGTATTCGACGGGGTACCGACGTCATCAAGGCGCTTGCATTGGGAGCGGACCACGTTTTCGTGGGACGTCCCATGGCCTATGCCGCTGCAGTGGGAGGCCAAGCTGGCGTCACCCATGCGATTGACCTGCTGCGCGACGAGATACACAGGGACATGGCTTTGATAGGCGTCAAAGACCTGAATGAACTGGGTAACGACCAATTGGTTGCCGTGTAGCGCAACCGTTTCTGGATTCAATAGAAAAATCCACGCTGACGACAAACCGTGAACGAGCTTTTTTTCACGATCGGTCCAGTCTGGACGCACCCGCCCAAGACAAAAGTCCCGTTTTTCATTCAAAGGGCCAGCGCTTACCTATCAAGCGCTGGAGCCCAATTTCACTCAAATTTCCCGGACCACGGTTGCCTCACAGCTTCGCAATCGACACCTCCGTGGACTTGACCAGCGCGACCACGTCGGAGCCGACGATGAGGCCCAGGTCGTCCACCGAGCGGGTGGTGATGACCGACGTGACGACGCCCCATGGCGTTTCAACATCGACCTCGGACACGACGTCGCCGCGGATGATTTCGCGGACCTTGCCTTTGAACTGGTTGCGTACGTTGATGGCTTGAATGGACATGGGGTTCTCCTTGAATAGTCCGTTGAAAAAGAGGTCAGTGAAAGAAAAACAAGCAAACGAAAAGAGAGAGAGAGAGAAATCAGACCGCCCAGCGCAAGCCATGCGCAGGCACGCCGGGCCAGGAAACCTCGTGCGCAGGCTCCCCATCGGGCTTTTGCAGCACACGGTCGAGGATGCGTTTTTCGATGGCGGCAAACGCGGCGTCGCCATGTGAACGCGGACGCGGCAGTTCGATGCGCTGGTCCAGCGCGATCTGGCCGTCTTCGATCAGGATCACGCGGTCGGCCAGGGCCACGGCCTCTTGCACGTCGTGGGTGACCAGCAGCGCGGTGAAGCCGCTGCTGCGCCACAGGCCTTCGATGAGGCGGTGCATCTCTATGCGGGTGAGCGCATCCAGCGCGCCCAATGGTTCATCGAGCAGAAGCAGGCGCGGGTTGTGCACCAGGGCACGCGCCAGGGCCACGCGTTGGCGCTGACCGCCGGACAGGCGCGCGGGCCACTCGGTCAACCGATCGCCCAGGCCCACGCGGGCCAGCACGTCGGCGGCTGCGCCACGCTGCGCGGGCGGCAGGCCCAAGGCCACGTTGTCCTGCACGCGCTTCCAGGGCAAGAGGCGCGAGTCCTGAAACATGATGCGGGTGTCGCCGCTCAGGCCTGCAACGTCCTGGCCATCGAGGCGGATCGCACCGCCGGAGACAGGTTCAAGCCCCGCCACCAGGCGCAGCAGCGTGCTCTTGCCGCAGCCGCTGCGGCCCACAATGGCGACGAACTGGCCGGGCTCGATCACCAGCTCGGTCTTCTTGAGCACGTCGCGCGTGCCGTAGCGTTTGTCCACGCCGCGCACTTCCAGGCGCACGCCTTGGGGTTGTGGAGATGTATTAGTGGTCAAAATGGCCTCCCGCGCTTATATATCAAGCGCTAGCAGCTATAAAAATGTGAGTAATCTGACACAGGACCTTGCTGAGGGCGTGGCCCCATGCGAGGGACGCAGAGCAAGGGCCGCCCCGCAGCGAGTGCGTCGTCCCCCTGCCCGCGAAGCGAGAGCGGGGGGAAGGCGCGCAGCGCCTCAGGGGGGTGTCACGCCTGGTATCCGGGATGCCACCTCAGCCAATAGCGCTCCAGCCCCTTGGCAAACACATCCGCCAACTTGCCCAGCAGCGCATACAGCAGGATGCCCACGAGCACGATGTCGGTCTGTAGAAACTCCCGCGCGTTCATCGTGAGGTAGCCGATGCCCGCCTGCGCCGAGATGGTTTCGGCCACGATCAAGATCACCCACATCAACCCCAGCGAGAACCGCAGCCCCACCAGGATGCTGGAGAGCGCCCCGGGCAGGATGATCTGCTTGTAGAGCTGCCAGCGGCCAAGGCCATAGGTGCGGCCCATCTCGATCAGCCCCGGGTCCACATTGCGGATGCCGTGAAAGGTGTTGAGGTAGATGGGGAAGAACACCGACACGCTGATGAGGAACAGCTTGGCCGATTCGTCGATGCCGAACCACAGGATCACCAGCGGGATGAGCGCCAACGCAGGGATGTTGCGCACCATCTGGATGGTGGAGTCGAGCAGCGTTTCGAACAGCTTGACCGAGCCGGTGAGCAGGCCCAGCGCCAGTCCCAGGCCGCCGCCAACGGCCAGCCCGGCCAGCGCGCGGCCCGCGCTGACCTGGACGTGGGTCCACAGCTCGCCCGAAGCGGCCAGCGTCCACGCGGCCTTGACGACCTCGAGCGGTGCAGGCAACACGCGGGTAGACAACCAGCCCTGTGACGATGCGATTTGCCACAGCGCGATGAGGCCGATGGGCACGGCCCAGGGTAACAGGCGCTGTGCGACGCTGGCGAGAAAGCGGGCAACGGGTGCGGGTAAAAACGGCCCTTCGATGGGCAGGTCCACGGCGTCGGCCACCGGGGATACCTGCAGTTCTCTTGCGGTGTGTGTCATGGAGAGTTCCGGCTCGGGGACAAGTCAGCTTTGCGACGCGCGCGGCACAAAGTCGTTGGCCACGGTTTCGCCAAACGAGCCCAGTGGGTTACCAAACAAGGGGTTGCCGCTGGCCAGTTGGTTGCGCAGCGGCAGGGGCAGCAGCGGGAACACCAGCTCGGCAAAGCGGTAGGCCTCGTCCAGGTGCGGATAGCCCGACAGCACAAAGGTGTCCAGCCCCAGCGCTGCGTATTCCTCAATGCGCGCAGCCACGGTCTGCGGGTCGCCCACCAGGGCGGTGCCTGCACCGCCACGCACCAAGCCCACGCCCGCCCACAGGTTGGGGCTGATCTCCAGGTCCTTGCGACTGCGCTTGGCGCCGCCCGCATGAAGGGACGCCATGCGGCGCTGGCCTTCGGAATCCATGCGCGCAAACACGGCCTGTGCGCGCACCACGGTGTCGTCGGTCACATGGCTGATGAGTTCTTCGGCTGCGGCCCAGGCCTGCTCATCGGTCTCGCGCACGATGACGTGCAGGCGAATGCCGAACTTCACTGTGCGGCCATGTTTTGCAGCGCGCGCACGCACGTCGGCCACTTTCCTGGCGACTTCCGCCGGGGGTTCACCCCAGGTCAGGTAGGTCTCGACCTGCTCGGCCGCCAAGTCGTGCGCGGCGGGCGACGAGCCACCAAAGTACACGGGCGGGTGGGGCTGCTGCAGCGGCGGAAAGAGCAGCTTGGCGCCTTTCACCGACAGGTGCTTGCCTTCGTAGTCCAGGCTTTCGCCCTGGTGGCTGCGCGTGAGGATCTCGCGCCAGATGCGGATGAATTCGGCCGACTGCTCGTAGCGCGTGGCGTGGTCCAGAAACACGCCGTCGCCCTCCAGCTCGGCCTGGTCGCCGCCTGTGACCAGGTTGATGAGCAGGCGCCCGCCGGACAGGCGATCGAACGTGGCCGCCATGCGTGCAGCCAGCGCGGGCTGGTGCAGGCCAGGGCGCACGGCCACCAAAAACTTGAGGTTGCGCGTGACGGGCAGCAGGCTGGCCGCCACCACCCACGGGTCTTCGCACGAGCGGCCGGTGGGGATGAGCACGCCTTCGTAGCCCAGGCTGTCGGCCGCCACCGCGACCTGCTTGAGGTAGTCGTGGTTGAGCTGGCGTGCGCCTTTGGCGGTGCCCAGGTAGCGGCTGTCGCCGTGGGTGGGAATGAACCAGAAAATTTTCATGAATGCCTCGGAATAGATATGGGTTGGATGCGGTGGATGTGGCGGAGGTGACTCAGGGCTTGGAGGTGGCAGCGGCCAGTTGCGCAGCCGCAGGTCGCCACACGATGTCGGCCACGTTCACAGGCTTGGGAATCAGGCCGAGCTTGAAAAACGCATCGGCCACACGCTGCTGGTCAGCCACGGTGGCGGTGCTGAGCAGGCCCACGGGTGACGACGGACGGCGCTGGATGAACAGGCTCACCACGCCAGCGTCCAGGCCGCTGAAGTCGGCAATGAGCTTGATCGCGTCCTTACGCGCCTCTTGCGCCAAGCGGTCGGCGCGGCTTAGTTCTTCAAACAGCACGCGCAGCACCTGGGGGTGGGCCTGCACGAAAGGGCGGGCCGCCAGGTAGAAGGAGTTGTTGCTGCTGGCCAGGTCGCGCCCCGTGGCCAGCACGCGGGGCTGGATGGCCAGCTCGGTGGCGGCGTAGAACGGGTCCCAGATGGCCCAGGCGTCCACGCTTTTGCGCTCGAACGCGGCGCGCGCGTCGGCCGGAGCCAGGTACACGGGCTGGATGTCGGCCCACTGCAGCCCCGCCTTTTCGACTGCGCGCACCAGCAGGTAGTGGGCGCTGCTGCCCTTTTGCACGGCAATGCGGCGGCCCTTGAGGTCGGCCAGCTTGCGCAGGGGCGAATCGTTGAGTACCAGCAGCGCGGAGCTGTCGGGCTTGGGTGGCTCGGCGCCCACGTAGAGCAGGTCTTTGCCAGCGGCCTGGGCAAACACGGGGGGCGAGTCACCGGTCAGGCCGAATTCGAGGCTGCCAACCGACAGCGCCTCCAGCAGCTGCGGCCCAGCCGGGAACTCCAGCCAGCTGATTCGCGTGCCCGGAAAGCGCTTTTCCAGCACGCCCTGCTGCTTCAGGATGACGAGGTTGACGGCCGACTTCTGATAACCAATGCGCAGTTGCTCAGGCCCTTGCACGGCGGCGCTTTGCGAGTGGGCATAGCGGCTGGCCAGCGCCCAGCTGAAAGCGGTAACGCCCAGCAGCTGCAGTGCGCGGCGGCGCTCTGGGTGGACGGTGAGGTGGGTCATGGCGATGTGTCCTTTCATAGCCCGATTCACAGCAGATCAACCGGCGCGGCATGCAGCAGGTTGAGCTTTTTGGGGATGAGCTTGAGGTCGAAGAAGGTGTCGGCAATCGCCTGCTGCTCGGCCAGGATCTCGCGCGTGACGGGTGCGGTGCCGAAGCGGGCGCGGCTCAGGTACAGGTCGGTGATGGACTTGTCCAGATCCAGCACGGCCGACAGCTCGGCCGCCGCGGCCTCCTTGTTTTTAGACGCCCAGGTGTCGATGGCGTCGACCTCTTCGATGGCAATGCGCAGCACGTCGGCGTTTTTGGTGGCGAAATCGCGCGAGGTGAAGTAGTAGGCGCGGTTGTTGACCACGCCCGTGGCATCGACCAGCAGGCGCGCATCGAGCTGCTTTTGCGCGGCGGCGAGGAAGGGGTCCCAGATGATCCAGGCATCGATCGCGCCGCGTTCAAACGCGGCCCGCGCGTCGGCCGGGGCCAGGAAGATGGATTGCACGTCGCCGTATTTCAGGCCGTTCTTCTCGAGCAGCTTGACCAGGAAATACTGCACGTTGGAGCCCTTGTTGTAGGCCACGCGCTTGCCCTTGAGGTCGGCCACGCTGCGGATAGGCGAATCCTTGGGCACGATCACGGCCTCCAATGCGGGGCGCGGCACAGTGGCACCGGCATAGACCAGCGGCGCGCCAGCGGCCTGGGCAAAGATGGGCGGGGCTTCGCCCACATCGCCAAAGTCGATGGAGCCGACATTGAGGGCTTCGAGCTGAACGGGGCCCGCGTTGAACTCGGTCCAGGTCACCTTCACGCCCAGCGGGGCCAGGCGCTTTTCGAGCGTGCCACGGCCCTTGAGGATGGAGAGCCAGCCCTTTTGGTGGCCCACGCGCAGCACGCGGCCAGCGTTTTGCGACCAGGCCTGGGGCGTTGCGACGGTGGCGGTGGTGGCGGCAACCGCAGCCAGCAGCTGGCGGCGTTGCAGGGAGAAGCGGTTCAGTTCGTTCATGGTGCGGATTCCAGATTCAAAACAGGTGATGGATGGGCGAGCGGGCTGGGTTGGCAGCAGGCGGCACACCGCCTTGCCCGCGCACCCGGCGCAGCAACAAAATCAAAAAGAAGGACGAAGGGGGAGGAAGGCGGGCGCTGGCACCACGGCAGGACCGCAGCGCCAGGCCTGTGTCAGACGCTACATCGCACCTGCGAGAACGGCACCGGCGCAAACCGCGTGGCCTGTGCGGGCGACGGGCGCAGGGTTTCGGTCACGAGCACATTCACCGCGTCGTCCAGGCGGGCCGCAATATCGGCCTGCACGTGATAGCTGCCTTCGGGCGTCAGCGTGACCTGGGCATCGGTGGCGTAGATGCCAGGCAGGATGCTTTTGGCACCCAGCGACTGCAGCACGGGCCGCAGCGCGTAGTCCAGCGCCAGCATGTGGTGCGGGCTGCCGCCGGTGGCCAAGGGCAGCACGGTCTTGCCCTTGAGGGCCGTTTGCGGCAGCAGGTCCAGAAACACCTTGAGCACACCGCTGTAAGCCGCCTTATAGACCGGGGTGGCCACGACCAGCACGCTGGCATCGGCCACCTGGTCGATGGCATGCACCACCGTGGGATGCCCAAAGTCGGCCAGCAGCAGCGCCTGGGGCGAGAGGTCGCGGATGTGGATGCGGTCCACCAGCGCACCGCGCACCGAGAGGCGCTGGGCCACGGCATCCAGTAAGGCGGCGGAGCGGGAACGCTCCGAAGGGCTGCCAGCGATGAGCAAGGCGGACATGGTGTGGATTCCTTGATTACTACTGTTTTGATAGCTATCAGCGCTTTATGGACGCGCGCAGAAGGCTGTTTTTTCTTATAAAAAGGACGTGCAGTGCCCCACCCGGCCCGCCCGGGCTGGGTTTCTTGCGTGGAGATCGGGGCACTGCCCACCCGCGCACAGAGGCGGGCGGGCTTGCTGGCTTACTTACTTGCGCGTGTAGATCTGGTCAAAGCTCGCGTTGTCCGCAAAGTGGTCCTTGGCCGCCTTGTCCCAGCCACCGAACGCGTCGTTGATGGTGAACAGGTTCAACTTGGGGAACTGCTTGGCGTACTTGGCCTTGGCTTTGTCAGAGACAGCGGGGCGGTAGAAGTGCTTGCCCGCAATGTCCTGGCCTTCTTCGGTGTACAGGTACTGCAGATAGGCCTCGGCCACAGCGCGGGTGCCTTTCTTGTCCACGTTCTTGTCCACCACCGAAACAGCAGGCTCGGCCAGGATGGAGATAGAGGGTGCGATCACATCGAACTTGGTGCCGAACTCCTTTTCGAGCAGGTAGGCCTCGTTCTCCCAGGCGATCAGCACGTCACCCTGATTGCGCTGAGCGAAGGTGATGGTGGAGCCACGCGCGCCGGTGTCCAGCACGGGCACGTTGCCATACAGCTTGGCTACGAAGTCCTTGGCCTTGGCGTCGCCACCGTACTTGCGCTTGGCGAATTCCCACGCGGCCAGGTAGTTCCAGCGCGCGCCGCCCGAGGTCTTGGGGTTGGGGGTGATCACCTTCACGTCAGCACGCACCAGGTCGTCCCAGTCCTTGATGCCCTTGGGGTTGCCCTGGCGCACCACCAGCACGATGGTCGAGGTGTAGGGCGAGCTGTTGTGTGGCAGGCGCTTTTGCCAGTCCTTGGGAATCCAGCCGCCGTTGGTGTGCA